>Ga0210389_10001476_pt1 | contig 18973 bp, 17 predicted proteins | sample IncBWH28OmetaG_FD_160127 | JGI IMG/M metagenome (GOLD analysis project Ga0210389, IMG submission 160127) | Forest soil microbial communities from Barre Woods Harvard Forest LTER site, Petersham, Massachusetts, United States - Inc-BW-H-28-O ...
GTCGTCGTTGACGACCTTGAAGGCGCGATCGCGTTTTTTACCGTGCTCGGCATGACCGTCGAAGGCCGGATGCCCGTCGAGGGAGCCTGGGTTGACCGCGTGAACGGCCTCCAAAACGTCCAAGTCGACATCGTGATGATGGTCACGCCCGACGGGCACGGACGGCTCGAGCTGACGAAGTTTCGCAACCCCAAGCTGGTAGATATCACACCGGCCGTCGCACCGCCGAACGCGCCGGGCCTCCGGAGCGTCATGTTTGCCGTGGAGAGCCTTGACGAGACGGTTGCTCGCCTCCAGGCGGTCGGAGCCGAGCTGATCGGCGACGTGGCCCAGTACGAGGAGACGTACCGCCTCTGCTATATGCGAGGCCCGGCGGGCATCATCGTCGCGCTGGCCGAGGAGCTCTAAAGGCATCTCACGGGTGTTCCACGTGGAACGCCTCGAGGGGGTCTCGGCGAGTCCGGCTCTTGCCGCGGCGCTTCAAGCTTAGGGTGACGGGACCGCCACCCCAACGACCAATGCGTGGGAGCGGCGCTTTCGAGCGCCCGAGATTGTTCCACGTGGAACGCCTCGAGGGGGTCTCGGCGAATCCGGCTCTTGCCGCGGCCCTTCGACAAGCTCAGGGTGACAAGACCGCGACCCTTTACCGGCCGATGTTCGTACAACGGCGCCTCGAGCGCCCGAGATTGTTCCACGTGGAACGCCTCGAGGGTCTCGGCGAATCCCGCTCTTGCCGCGGCCCTTCGACAAGCTCAGGGTGACAAGCCGCTTCGACAAGGTCGGGGTGACAAGCCGACAAGCTCGCGGTGACTGGGTGGCGAAGCCCCTCCGAGTGCGGATTGGATTGAGTTATGACCAGGGGACGGCGAAGTACCCCCTCTATGCGTCGGCGCTGGTGGCGGCGGGGAAGCGGTTCGGGTATTCCGTCGAGCCGGTGTGGCTGGCGGGAACGAACCGGGAATTCGATCGGGCCGCACTCGAGAGCGTCGACGGGATCGTCCTGACCGGGGGCGCCGACGTCGATCCCCGGCGGTATGGGTTCGCGGACCCCGACGGACTCTGCAATTTTGCCGTGCCGGCGCGGGACGAAGCCGAGCTGCCCGTCGTCGAGGAGATTTTTCGGCGCTGCCTTCCGACACTGGCAATCTGCCGAGGCATGCAATTCCTCAACGTCGTTCGCGGCGGATCGCTCATCCCGGACCTCCCCAATCACGAAGGCGATGACGACTCCCGGCGCCACGCGGTCCGGCTGGCGGCCGGCTCACGCCTCGCCGGCCTGGCGGGGCGGCTCGAAGCTCCGGCCTCGACCGCGCACCATCAAGCCGTCGATCGCCCGGGCGACGGCCTTCGCATCGTCGCCGCGGCGGAAGACGGGGTTGCCGAGGGGATCGAATGGATCGATCCCTCGGAAAAGCCGTGGCTCGTCGCGGTTCAATGGCATCCCGAACGGATGAACCTGGACGAACCCCTCGCAGGCCTGCTGTATCAGGCTTTCCTCGGCGCGGTCGCCGCGACGGCCGCCTAGTCCCCCGAGCCCCTCCACACACAATGAAGATACGAACATATGTTCGCATTAAATCGTCGCATTCCTCGCCCTTTTAAAAAATATTTCTCGGCGACGTGAGCGGAACGATACGATATGAGCGTGGACGGCGTAGATTGGCTCCTCGATTCAGATCCGGCTATCCGCTGGCAGGCGCTGCGCGATCTTGCGGACGCCGGTGACGCAGCGGTCGCAGCCGCGCGCACTCGGGTCGCGTACGAAGGCCTCGGCGCGGAAATCCTCGCGGCTCAGGAGTCCGACGGATCGTGGCGTCTGGCGGGCGAACCGGTTTGGCTGACCACGCTCTTCACGCTGCTTCTGCTGCGAACGACCGGCGCCGACCCCGCCGATCCGAACGTCGCCGCTGCCGTCGAGCGTCTCGAGGCGAGCCTACGCTGGGACGACACCGGCTGCTGGGATCTGCGCGCGGGCAACCCCAACGCCAACGCGTTTTTCGAGGGCGAAGTCGAGCCGTGCATCAACGGCGGCGTGCTGGCCCTCGGCGGATATTTCGGCCGTCCGTCCGATCGGCTCGCGCAGCGTCTGCTCGGCGAGCAGCTCGACGACGGCGGCTGGAATTGCGACGCGCCCAAGAGCGCGCGCTCGTCATTCAATACCACCATCTGCGTGCTGGAAGGCTTGCTCGCGTACGAGCGGGCCGTCGGCTCCGCGCCGGAAATCGCAGCCGCCCGCCGGCGCGCGCACGAGTATCTGCTCGATCGCAGCCTCTTTCGAAGGCGCACGACCGGCGACGTGATCGATCCTCGATTTCTCGAGCTTGCATTCCCGCCGCGCTATCACTACGACGTGCTTCGCGCCCTCGAGTATTTCCGCGATGCCGGCGTACCGAAAGACTCGCGCATTCACGAAGCCGTCAGGCTTATCGAGAGCCGGCGCCGGTTCCGCGACCGGTGGCTGCTCGAGCGCGCGTACGACGAATCGCTCGCGGTGCCGTTCAACGAATCGGCGGGCGAGCCGAGCCGCTGGAATACGCTGCGCGCGCTGCGGGTTCTGCGCCGCTACTCATAGACACAGCGGGCGTTTTTCCGGAATGCCCGTGCGGCGTGGAAAGCGGATCTGCGTCGGGCCGGTCTTGCGCACCAGCACGATGCGCCGGCCGTCGCCGAGTTCGGTCTCCGATTCGATCGTGCCGCCGAGCATCAGCGATGCATCGTCGAGTGCTTGACGTTCGCGCTCCTCGTCGTTGCGGCGCTGCAGAATCGCGACGCCGCCGGTTTCGATGAGCGGCAGCAGCAGCTCGGCGACCGTCGGTGCACTCGAGACCGCGCGCGCCGTTCCGCTGGCGAACCGGCCGCGCAGCCGTTCGTCGTGATCGGCCACTTCGGCGCGCTCGGCGATCACCTCGCCGCTCAAGCCGAATAGTTCGAGCGTTTCGCGCAGAAAGTTTGCCTTCTTGACCGTCGTCTCGATCATCGTCACGCGTACGCGCGTCGCGATCGCGACCGGTATCGCGGGGAACCCGCCGCCCGACCCAATGTCGACGTACGGCTCGCGGACGAACGGCACGACGGTGAGGCTGTCGACGATGTGCGGCGCCAAGCCGGCGGCGGTCTTCGCACCGGTCAGGTTGAAACGCCGATTCGTTTCGAGCACGCGGCCGCCGAAGCGCGCGAGCGGCTCGACGAGCGCCGCCTCGACACCGGCGGCTTCCAACAATTCGCGCAGCTCGTCGTGCGCGGGCGTCTCGATCAAGCCGTTGCCGTCTGCTTGGCGCGGTGCACGAACAGTCCGACGATCGCGATGTCGGCCGGCGTCACGCCGGGAATGCGTCCGGCCGCGCCGAGCGTTCGCGGCCGCTGGCGTGCGAGTTTTTCGCGCGCTTCGAGCGAGAGCGCGGTGAGCGCGGCGTAATCGAAACCTTCCGGAATCTCGATGCGCTCCGTTTTAGCCGCTTTCTCGATGGCGATCTCTTGGCGGCGCACGTAGCCCGCACACTTCAGTTCGATCGCGACGCGTTCGCCGATCGCCGCATCGAGCGGCGGATCGAAGCGTGCCGCGACGTCGTCGAACGACGTCGTCGGACGGCGCAACACGTCGGCGAGCGTCGATCCGGCGTCGATGCGCTCCACGCCGATCGTTCCGGCGCGCGCGCGCGTGCGTTCGGCGCGGTCGATCCCGGCGCGCAGCGCGTCGCGGCGGGCTTCGAACGCCGCCCAGGCGGCATCGTCGACCGAACCGGCGGCGCGTCCGAGCGGCGTGAGGCGCGTGTCGGCGTTGTCGTGACGCAGGATCACGCGGTGTTCGGCACGCGAGGTCATCATGCGGTACGGTTCGTCGACGCCCTTGTTCACCAGATCGTCGATCATGACGCCGATGTACGCGTCGCTGCGCGAGAGGCGCAGCGGATCTTTGCCGAGCGCGGCGCGCGCGGCGTTGACGCCGGCGATCAAGCCTTGCGCGGCGGCCTCTTCGTATCCGCTGGTGCCGTTGAGCTGCCCGCAGTGATAGAGTCCCGCGATACGCTGCGTTTCCAGCGTATCGCGCAACTCCGTCGGCGGAACCATGTCGTACTCGACCGCGTATCCCGCGCGAATCATCGTGCACGCTTCCAAACCGGGAAGCGTGCGCAACATCTCAATTTGCACTTCGGCCGGAAGCGACGTAGAGAATCCACCGACGTACAGCGTCGGCTCGTCCCAGCCTTCGGGTTCGATGAAGATTTGATGCGTCGGGTTGTGCGCGAACTTCACGACCTTATCTTCGATCGACGGACAATAGCGCGGCCCGATGCCGCGAATCAAGTCGAGCCCATAGAGCGGCGAATGCTGCAGATTGTCGCGCACGAGTTTGTGCGTTCGCTCGTTGGTATCGGTCAGGTAACACGGCAGCTGCGGACCCGCAAAGACCGCCGGACTGTCGTACGAAAACACCAGTGGAACGTCGCTCGGCGCCTGCATGGCCATGCGGCTCGCATCGACGGTCGCGCGGTCGATGCGCGGCGGCGTGCCCGTCTTCAAGCGGCGCGTCGGAAATCCGAGCGCGCGCAGCGCGTGCGCGAGACCGATCGCCGGTGCCTCGCCGAAACGGCCTTCGGCTGCGACCACTTCGCCGCGAAACGTCTTGCCGCCCAGAAACGTGCCGGTCGCGAGAATCACCCGGCGCGCGAAATATTCGCTGCCGTCGGCGGCGACGACGCCGCGAATCGCGCCGTCTTCCACGCTGAGGCCGTCGACGAGACCGCGGACGATCGTCAGGTTCGGCTGCGCGCGCAGCTCGTCGATCGCGCGGCGCGCGTAGGCGGGTTTGTCCATGAGCTGGCGCAGCGCGCGCACCGCCGGACCTTTGCTTTCGTTCAAGAACCGCGAGTGCAGGCTGGAGGCGTCGGCGATGCGGGCCATCACGCCGCCGAGCGCGTCGATCTCGCGCACGAGCTGTCCCTTCGCGCTGCCGCCGATCGACGGATTGCACGGGAGCGTGCAGATCTTCTCCGGGTCGCCGGTGACGAGGAGGGTCGCCGCGCCGGTGCGGGCGGCGGCGAGCGCCGCTTCCACGCCGGCGTGGCCGCCTCCGACGACGATCACGGCGGCGTGGTCGCTGCGCATCGACGTTAGGCCGTTGCGTGCTTCTTCAAGCGGAAGCTCAGCGCGATCATCGCAATGCCGAACATGATGGCGTACGCGCCGATCACCCAGACGATCGCGACGGCACCGGCGATCGGCTGCCAGAGCATCAGGATGCCGAACAGCAGCGAGAGAATGCCGCCGACGATGAGCCAGACTTCGTTTGCAATCTGTTTGCGAAGCTGAACGGCTGCGGCGAGTTCGAGGATGCCGGTGAGAAACGCCCAGATCGCGACCGTGAGATAGAGCGCGAACGCAGCGACGTGTGGTTCGAAATAGACGACCGCGGCGATCGCGATCCCGACGATGCCTTCCAGCAGAAACGGCCACCAGCGTTCGTGCGACTGCGCGGCGCGAATCGCGGCGACGATGGCAAACACGCCGTCGACGAAGGCGTACGCGCCGAAGAGAATTACGATCGCGACGATCGTCGCGCCCGGCCATGCAAATGCCAGCACGCCGAAGACGACCGCAGCGATCCCGCGGATGAGCAGTGCCCACCAGTTACGCGCGAGAACGCCGAGCATTACTTCGAGACCGTCCCGTCTGCCCAGACGACGCGCGAGACGCGGCAGAGCTGCGGCGTTTCGCCGTTCCACGGCATGCCGATCATGGCGTTATGCAGGGTGTGTTGGATCTGCGCGTACTGCGAGAAATTGCCGACGTCGGTCATCGTATTGGCGATGCCGTTATAGCGCACCACGAAGTCCACTTCGGTGGCGGCTTTGCCTTTGTTGTTGACGTAGTTGACCCACACGCCGTCCGTCGCGTTGCCGCTCTGAACGACGTTGCAGCCCATAAGTTTGATGCCGTATGCCGATTTTAAGCCGGTGGGTGCGCTGGACGCGGGGGCGAGCATGGACGCGCTTGCGAGCGCGAATGCCGCGAGGGCCAGGATGCGTTTCATATGCGCCTCACTTTCCAATACAAAAACGGGAGAAAACCCCGTCCAGGGTCTCTTCGGCGGCCGCGCCGTCACTTACATGCCCGAGCGCCGCGAAAGCCGTCTGCAGCTCGCCGGCGATGAAGTCCACCGCCTCGCCCGCCGACAGGGTCGCCCGCGCGCGGTCGAGGCAGGCGATGGCCTCGTTGACGGCGTCGAACTCGCGCAGCGACGCGAGGTGCGGCCGCTCCAAGTCCGGCCGCTCGCCGCCCCAGCCGATCCGGGCGATGGCGCCGCGCAGTGCCGCCAGACTGGCGGGATCGTACGCGCTGCCCCGGAGGGCCTCGGGAACGCCGATTTGCCGGGCGCCGGCATCGCCGAGGTCGATTTTATTGGCAAAGACGATGCGGTCGCGGCCGCGCGTTTCGTCGAGCAGCGCCTGGGCCTCGGGTGCGAGCGGCACCGACCCGTCGACCACCACAACGGCGATTCGGGCGGCGGCCAAGGCGCGGCGCGTGCGCTCGATGCCCGCGGCCTCCAAGGTGCCGGCATGGGCGCGGATGCCCGCTGTGTCCACCAAGCGCACCGGGACGCCGTCGATTGCGATCGACTCCTCGATCGTGTCGCGGGTCGTGCCGGCTTCATCCGAGACCAAGGCCCGGTCTTCGCCGAGCAAGGCGTTGAGCAGCGACGACTTACCGGCGTTGGGCGGGCCCACGATGGCGACCCCGACGCCCTCGCGGACGAGCCGCCCCAGTTCGCCGTCATGGCGGAGTGCCTCCAGTGCCCCGGCGACGGAGGCCAGCACGGCCTCCAAGCGGGGGCGCTCGGGCTCGGGCACCTCATCCGGAAAGTCGATCGCGCCGGCCAGCTCCTCGAGGACGGTGGCCAGCGTCGCACGCAGCGCCCGGACTTCGTTGGCCAGGCCGCCGCCGAGATTGGCTAGTGCCGCGCGCGCCGCCGAGCTGGACTCGGCCTCGATCAGGTCCGCAACGGCCGCCGCGGCGTGCAGATCCATCTTGCCGTTGAGAAACGCGCGGCGCGTAAATTCACCCGGCTGCGCCAGGCGCGCCCCGCAAGCCAGCAGCGCGCGCACGATTTCGCGTGCGACGACGGGCGAGCCGTGCGTCTGCAGTTCGAGCGCGTCTTCACCCGTGTAACTGTGGGGCGCGGCAAAGAACAGCGCGAGCCCGCGATCGATCGCGTGCCCGGTTTCGCTCACGATCGTTGCGTAGGTCGCGTAACGCGGAACGAGTTCGCCGTCGTGCCGCACCAAGCGCGCGGCGAGCTCGCGCGTGCGCGAACCGCTGATGCGCACGATCGCGATCGCACCTTTACCGGGCGGCGTCGCGATCGCGACGATGGTGTCGCTAACCGGAGCGCCCGCGCCCGATGGCGGCAACGAGTGCTTCCGGTTCGTCGGTGCCCAAGACGATCGGCATGCCGCCGCAACGATGGATTTGCACGCCGCGTCCGAGCGCGACGTTCCACACCCATCCGCGCAGCGTTAGGTGAATGCCGATGCCGTACCAAAACGCAACAGGAACGATGTCGACGGAGACGATCTCTTCCATCGGAATGTAGCCGCCCGGAATTCCGAAGGTCATTCCCCATCGCAAACCGGAGCGATCGACCTCGATCGAAAGTCGCGCGAACGATATGCAGACGAGTACGAGGATCGCGCCGAGCATCAACGCGAGCGACGTCGAATGGGTCGTAATGGCGACCACGATGCAAACGACCGCCAGGAACCCGAGCAGGGCGATGTAGATGCGCCCGACTTGTTCGTGGCGGTAGATCAACGAACTACCGCGGGTAGACGACGATGCTGCGTTCCGGCTCTTCGCCTTCGGATTCGGTGCGAACGAGTTCGGAATCGGCGATCGTAAGATGCACGATCTTGCGTTCCGACGGAAGCATCGGTTCGAGTTTGATTTTGCGGCCTTCCGCGACGACGCGTTCCGCGGTACGCAGCGCGAGGTCTTTGAGCACCTCGGCGCGGTGGGCGCGATAGCCTTCGGCATCGATCGTGTAGTAGCGGCGGTTGCTGCGCACGCCCACGTTGAGCATGTTGTTGAACAGCAGGTTGAGCGCTTCGAGCGTGTTGCCGTGGCGGCCGATCAGCATCGCGAGATCGGGCCCGTTTATTTCGAGATACTCGCCTTCGCTGCGCGGAATGTAGCGGATGTCGGCGCCGGTGACGCCCATCTTCGCAAGCAGTTCTTCGAGCAGCGCGAAGGGCTGCTTCGCGTTCTCGGGCATCTCGTACACTTTGTCGTCGCGCACGCCGAGCGGGCGTCCGCGCCCCGGACCGCCGGGGCCGCCGGGACCACGTCCGCGTCCGCCGCCGCCGCCGCCGCCGTTACCGCCGCGACGTCCGCCGCCTCCGCCGCCGAAGCGTCCCCCGCCGCCGCCGCCCGCAGGTTTGCTGCCGGGGATGGCGCGGTCGCGAATGTTGGCCGGTTGTTCTTCGAACTCGAAATCGTCTTCGTATAGCATGGCTTTAAGCTGCGCGCCTTTCTTACTTGCGGTTCTTCTTTTTCGGCTTGTTGCCGCTGGGTTTGGCCGCGCCGTTGGTGCTTGCGGCGGCCGGTGCCAGCGCCTTCGCGCCCTTATCGTTGCCGGCTGGAAGGCCTTCGGTAATCGCATGATCGCTGTCGATGAACGACAGCGGCTCGTGGTAGCGCCGCAGCAAGAAGAGCTGCTGGCCCATCGTGAACAAGTTCGCCGCGAGCCAATACAGCACCATGGCCGACGGCCATTGCGCGCGATATCCGAAGAATCCGATCATCAGCGGCGAGATGATCTGCATCATCTTCATCTGCTGCGCCTGCGCGGGATCCGTCGCGGGCATCGTGGTGAAGCGCATGCTGATGTACTGCGAGATCATATAGATCGCGATCAGGATCAGGTCGGGCTGTGCGAGGCTGACGCCCATGAACTTCGGAAACTGTGCGGCGAGCGAACTGCCGATCCACAAGAAGTTCGTGTGCGCGTAGAGATCCTTGTGCTGCAGTACGACGTAGTACACGCTGAACAAAATCGGCATCTGCAACAGCAGCGGCAAACAGCCGGCGAGCGGATTGACTTTGTTCGTCTTGTAGAGCGCCATCTGCTCTTCTTGCAGACGTTTCGGATCGCCCTTAAAGCGCTCCTGAAGCTTCTTGATCTGCGGGGCGACCTTCTGCATCGCCATCATCGACTTGAACTGCGCGGTTTGCAGCGGCCACAGCAGCAGGCGCAGCACGAGCGCGAGCAGGACGAGTGCGACGCCCATCTGACCGACGCCGTCGTTGTGCATGAGCGCGGCGATCCCCGAGTTGATCGTAAGAACCGCTTGGGAGAGAACGTTGACGATGGGGTCGAGCCACGACGACGCGAGGAGGAGATGCAACGAGGACTACCTTTCCGCCGCTTGTGCGGCGCCGGGGACGTGATCTACGCCGCCGGGATGAAATGGGTGGCATCGGCCGACGCGCGTCAGCGCGAGCCACGAGCCGCGCAGAACGCCATGCGTGCGAATCGCGACGATGGCGTACTCCGAACAGCTCGGATAAAACCGGCAGCTCGGCGGAAGCAGCGGCGAAATGAGAACTTGGTACAGCCGGATGGGCGCAGTTAGAAGAACGCGCACGCTATGCCGGACCGAGCGCGGCGACGACGTCGGCGCGCAAAGCATCGAACGCGGCATCGACCGCGGATGGGCGGGCTACCACGAGTAGGCGCATGGTTCGGCGTCCGGAGAGAGCATCGTGCAGTATCGATACCAGACGGCGACGGATCTTGTTACGGACCACGGCTTTTCCGATCGATTTGTTGATAGCGATGCCGACGAGCGAGCGTTCGTCGCTCGCCGCGCCATCGCTGCGATAGAGAGTCACGGTGCCGGTGTTGACGCGGCGACCCTGCCGGCGCAGGCGAGCGAAGTCCGCTCGGCGCCGCAAACCGGCAAAGCTGCGCATCAGACCGTCAGGCGATGACGCCCCTTCTTACGGCGGCGCGCAAGGACTTTGCGGCCGTTCTTCGTGCTCATGCGCTCCATAAAGCCGTGCACGCGTTTGCGACGGCGGTTGTGCGGCTGAAAAGTCCGCTTCATTGTAAAACTTTCTTGATAGTGAGATAACGTTACGGCCCCGTCCAAGGGCCTAGCAAAAAACAGCCGCCTGGCGGCGGCGGACAGCCACTAAATATAGTCCGTTTCCCGGCCGAACGTCAAGCTGTGAAGGCGCATCGGTAGGATGAACCTTTTTACCGACTGCTTGCCCTAGTCTAAAGGACTACGGTACGGTCGGTATTGCTGGGGGGGGCTCGCCCGCCTCCAGTGAAAGGCCCTCGCACGTGCCTACGCGGGGGGGCCCCACTCATCGGAGGAGCCCGTTGCTTTCTGAACGCAGCTTGAGGGTTAGAAAACCGGTCGCGACCGGGGTGGTTGCCCTCGTTTTAAACTGGAATGGATTCGAAGACACGGTCGAGTGTGTCGAGAGCATTTTGCGCTCCGACCTCGCGCCCGCGCACATCGTCGTATTGGACAACGGTTCGATCGACGGTTCGATGCAGCGCATGCGCGACTGGGCCGTCGCCCAATCGCTGGAGTATGCATCGTACCCATCTCCCACGGCCGCAAACATCTCGGACCGGCCGTCGGCGCAGCTCGTCTTTATCGACTGCGGCAGCAACCGCGGCTACGCGGGCGGCAACAACGTTGGAATCCGCTACGCGATGGAGTGCACCGGCGCCGAGTTCGTGTGGATTCTTAATAACGACGTCGTGGTCGATCATCGCGCGCTCGAGCGGGCGCTCAACGTCGCCGAAGCCGATCCGAGCATCGCGATCGTCGGCGCGAAACTGCTGCGCTACGACGAACCCGAAACGATTCAAGCGCTCGGCGGCGGCTACATCGTGCCGGTGCTGTGCCACGACACGCAGCTTGGTTCCGGCAAGCAGTCGCACACGTCGGGCGACACGCCGATCGAAGTCGATCATTTGATCGGCGCGAGCATGCTCGTCCGCCTTGCGGCCGTGCGCGACGTCGGCACGATCGACGAAACGTACTTCCTGTATCGCGAAGAGACGGACTGGTGCATTCGGATGGTGCGCAGCGGCTGGAAGCTGTTCTGCTGCCCGACCTCGCTCGTGTGGCACAAACAGGCGCGTTCGATCGGCTTCAAGAGCCCACTGCACGACTACTACGCCGTGCGCAACGTTTTGCACTTGGTCCGCAAGTTTTATCCGGCCGCATTACCGACGGCGTTCGCCTACTTCGCCTGCCGTTCGATCTTGCCGAAGCTCGCCCGCTTCGAATTCGAGCGCTTGTACGCCGTCTGCGTCGCGCTGCGCGACTTCATGATGGGCGGCACGGGCCAGCCGGCAGAGTATGGTGAGTCCGCGCTCGTCCGCGAATACGTCAACGAACTCGACGGCGGCCCGCCGCCGCGCCCGTCCGTCATGCCAAGCACTTTAGGCATACGACGCTCGCAACTGTCATCGTGAGCGGGATGCCCCGCGGGGTATAGCGCGCAGCGCCGTAGTCGAACGAGCGCCACTCAAGTAAAGCCCGCATGCGTTCTTGTATGCGGGTTTTTTCTTGGGAGGCGCTCGTTCGACTGCGCGCTTCGCGCTATACCCCGCGGGGCATCCCGCTCACGATGACAAGGCCGCTATCGCTGAGGCGAACTCTTCATACTTCATGCCGAAGAGGCGTTCGTATAAGAGTTCGCCGCCGTGCGGGCGTTTGGCGAGGCGTGCGACGTCGAAGCGTGCGACGTATTCGCTGCGCAGAATGAACCGCGAGAGCAGTGCGCCGGGGAAGAGCGCCAGCCACGTTCGTCGCTGCGAACGGTAACGCCAGCAGAACATCGTTAGCGCGCGGCGCGTGCGCGGATGCATGACCGGGCGGCGCTTCGTCGCCGCCGTCGGAAGCTGGCGCAGCGTCGAGAAGAACGGGCGCGGGCAGCGATACGCGTTGTAGAGCGAAAAGTGCCAAGCGTTCGCAACGACGCCGAAGCGGGCCGCAACGGCCGCCGCGATCGCATGCGCGGCATCGTGATCGGGATGGCCGCCTTCGTACGACGGTGCGTAGATGCGCGCGGGCACGAACGCGGCGGTCTCGATCCATCGCTCGAGCATGGCTAAGCCTTCCGTCGACCGCGCCGCCAGTTCCAGATCGCCGATCCGCCCCCGCTCGCTGCAGAGAAACACAATCGACCCGGCGGCGACGCCGAGCGCCTTCAGCGCGTCGCGGCTCTCCGCGTCGCGCACGGCCGGATCGCTGCGGAAGTCGCCGCTGGTGAGGAAGGCGCAGGCCACGGTGTTGCCGGCGGCCAGCTCCTCGAGAATCCATGGGGCGGCCGAATACTCGTCGTCCTGATGCGCGAAAAGAAAAAGCGTTCGGACGGAGGCGGCGCTCACGGTCCCCCGGCGGCCGTCTTCGAGGGCGCCAGGCGGCAGACGCTGCGCGCGGCGCGAGGAATCGCCCACACCGCGAGCGGGGACGTGGTCGCGCCGGCATACCCTTGCCAGCCGGTCGTCGGAGAGGTGACGGCCGCGAGCGTCGCCGGCACGTCGGCGCGCTCGAACCCGCCGTCACCGGCGCCGACGATCGTGCCGTTCGCGTCGGTGAAGATGACGCGGTCCACCGGGGCCTGCGCGGCGTCGTCATAGGCCCATCCGTACAGCTTCACCCCCGGCCGCGCGCCCTCGTACTGGAGCATCGCCCCATCGAAGAACCCGAGGCACTGCGTCGACGTGGGAAAGGCGGAACGCAGCGCGTGTCCGATCAGCGGCGCCGACCAGGCCGGGAACGCCGGCATCGGGTCCGTGACGACCGGTACGTTCGGAAGCGGCGGCGAGGTTGCCGCGAGCGCCAGCACGTTGCGAACCTGCGCGTCGGCGTTGGTGCGCACGCTGAACTCCACGCGCTGCGAGGCATCGGCATCTTCGGTGCCGTCGGGACGCCGCACCAAGTGCGAGGACGAGAGCCCGTTCGCGGTGAGCACTTGCATCAGCCACGCTTTTTGCGGCGCGACCGGCGGCAGCTGCAGCACGTAGCCGAGCACCGAGCGCGCGCGATCCTGCGAGAGCGCCATGTTCGCGACGTAGCTTTCGTCCACCGACGCGCCGCTGCGCCAAAAACTCGACGTGTATCCCTCGATGCGTACTTCCGAAACGATGTTGCGATACTGCTCCTCGTTGAGGATGCGAAGGTAGCGCGGGAAGAAGTCGTCGAGGATCGTTTTGAAACGCGGCTGCAACTCCGAACTCCCCGGCGCGAACAGCACGTCGCGTGCGCGGAAACGGATGCTGAGCGACTTGGGATCGAACTCGGCGCCCCATTTTGCGAAGTCCGGACGAAACTCGGAGTCGAGATCGTGCGCGAGCAGCGTGCGCTTTTGTTCGTAGAGGGCCAACGCGTTCTTCGGCCGGCTCTGCTGCCGTTCGACCTGCACCATGTACGCGAGCGCAATCAGCAAGAACAGGAGCATCAGCCCCGTCATCAGATCGGCGAGCGGGATCCAATGCTCTTCGTCGGCGTGCAGCCGCAGCCCGAGGCGTTTCATTGCTGCCGCGGACCGGCCTCGGTCATGCGTTCGATGAACTCCGCTTGGGATCGCTGCAGCGCGTCGAGTTTATAGTTGAGATCCGAGCGAACGAGTTTGATCTCCGAGATGAGCGAGAGATCGTCGTCGGTGGCGATGCTGCGTTTGATGGCTTGCAGTTCGTCGACCAGAACCTCGACGTCCGATTTGTCGCCGGTCACCGCGTTCTCTTCGCGCGCCAGCGCGTACCGCAGCTTGAGCGCAATCGCGAAGAAGATGCCCGTAAACGAGGCCCACACCGACGTGCGAATGCCGTCGATGAGGCCGGGAATGCTGCCCTGCACGTTGTTTGCGTTGAACGCATACAGCCCAACCGCGATACCGAAGAACGTTCCCGCGATGCCGAGCATCGTGAGCAGCGCCGGCCCCTGCGTGACCGCGCGCGACGAATACCGGATTTGAAAATAGATCCCAAGCAGCGCGATCAGCGCGCAAATACCCACCGTCGCAGTTAGAGTCATCGCGTTCTCCTAATGCTCGAAGACGATTTCGTCGACGCGGGCGCCGAGGTCGCGCTGGTCGCTGTTGATGCCGAGGGCGTTGGGATTGACGGTGAACGACGAGGAAATGCGCAGGCTCGCCGTTCTTCCTCTGACGAGCGGCTGCGCGCAGTGCAGCACGAGCTCCCCCGGTATAGCCGCAGCGCTCGCAACCAGTACTCCGTCGACTTCGACGGAGAGGCTGCTGCCCTCCGGCGTGCCGGGCGGCACCGTGGTGCGGACGAACCATTCGGTCACGTCGCGAAGCGGGTCGATCGCGAACTCGAGCGTGCCGTCGGTCCATCCGTCTTCGTAACCGCCCTTGATCTTGCCGGCTTGGCGCACGTATCCGACTAACGGAAGCCGCAACAGCGGGAGCATCCCGAGGATACGCGTTTGGTAACTTTCGGCCAGCGCCTTGGCGTCTTCTTCGGCTGCCAGTGCGTACACTTCGGCGAGCGGTCTGCCGCTGGTTGCCGCGAGGTACGAGCGAACGACGCTCTTCGTCTCACCAAAGGCTGCGACGCGTCCGTTCGCGAGCCATAGCGCGACGTCACACTGCGCCGAAATCGCAGCGGTGCTGTGCGACACGAGGATCGTCGTCTTGCCGCGTTTTCGAAAATCCGCCAGCCACGTCGCGCACTTTGCCGCAAAGCGCTCGTCTCCGACGGAGAGCACTTCGTCGATCAGCAGAATTTCCGGATCTATCCGAATGGCGGCGGCAAACGCGAGCCGCATCGTCATGCCGGTGGAGTACGTGCGCATCGGGGCGTCGATAAACTCGTCGAGCTCCGAAAACTCGATGACGTCTACGAGTTGGCTTTTCGCTTCGGACCGGGTCAGCCCGAGCGTCAGCAGTTCGATCAGCGCGTTTTCGCGGCCGGTCAGGTACGGATTGAAACCGGTTCCGAGCGCGAGCAGCGGCGCGACGCTCCCGCGCATCCGGACCTGCCCGCGGTCGGGCTTGGTGATGCCGGAGAGGATCCGCAGCAGGGTCGTCTTGCCGGAGCCGTTCTCCCCGATCACGCCGAGCGTCTGCCCGCGTCCGACCGAGAACGTCACGTCGTCGAGTGCGTCGACCACGCGGTTGCGCCCCTCGACGCGCACGCGCCGGACGACAAAATCCTTGAGCGTTGCTTGCTTTGCCGACGATGGAAAGCGGAAACGCTTTGACACGCCGCTGACGTCGACGGCGTTCTCGCTGATGACGGCCACAACCGCCACGATTCGGTGGCCGCCGGTAGGGGGTCCCCCCGGCGGCCGCCGATAACAGATGGGCATGAGCGGGGCCAACCGTTACGGCGAGCTGCAGATGCGGCTGAACGAGGAACGCACGCGCCTAGAAGGCGTGCGTGCCGATTACGATTCGATTGCCGAGAGCCGCTTTCACGCGCTGCGGATGCTGTGGTTCTCGTTTAAAGCGGTGCTGGGTATCTCGTCGCCGGACGACGTCTACGCGATCTGGTCGCGCGGCGTCACGCCCAAGCTCGCCGGCCGGCGCGCGTTCGCGCCCGTCAGCGATCCCGGGGTGCCCGACACGGAGCAGGCCCTCGTCGACGCGTGGAATGCTCGAATCGCCGCGCGCCCGATGTCGGCGGAGCCGATTGCGACGATCGTGATTCCCGTCTTCAATCACCGCGACGTGACCGCGCGCTGCTTGCGGTCGATCGCCGAATCGTGGTTCGAATCCCTGGACGTGCAGTTCGTCGTCGTGGACGACGGGTCGACCGACGGAACCGCAAACCTCGTCACGCGAATGAACGGCATCGACTACATCCGCAATGGAAAAAACGCGGGCTTCGTCGCCTCGTGCAACCGAGGGAGCGCGCTGTCGCGCGGCAAGTATATTTGCTTCCTCAACAACGACACGGTCGTTCGCGACGGATGGCTCGACCATCTGGTCACGACCGCCGAGGGCGACGAGACGATCGGCATCGTCGGCGCGAAACTCGTCTATCCCGACGGATTGCTGCAAGAAGCCGGCGGCATCATCTGGCGCGACGCGACCGGCTGGAACGTGGGACGCAACGAAAGCCCGGACGATCCGCGATACAACTTTTTGCGCGATGCCGACTACGTTTCCGGCGCGGCGCTGCTCGTGCGCAAGGATTTATTCGAACGGGTCGGCGGCTTTTCGACACTGTTCGCGCCCGCATACTACGAAGACGCCGATCTCTGCTTCACCGTTCGTTCGCTGGGCTATCGCGTGGTCTATCAGCCGAAAGCCGTCGTCATGCACGACGAGGGGCGCAGCGCCGGCGACAGCGAGACCGGCACCAAGCGTTTCCAAGAGATCAATCGCCCGAAGTTTCGTGAGAAGTGGGCGGCCGAACTGGACCGCCATTTGGAGAACGGCCGGGACAACGTCCCCGCCGCGTCGCGCCGGGGCAAGCAAGGCCGCACGATCCTGGTCGTCGATTCGTACGTGCCGCTCTACGATAAAGAGTCCGGTTCGCAGCGAATGTTCTACGTCGTAAAGATGCTGCGCCAAGCCGGCTACAACGTGATCTATCTGCCGGACAACTACGCGCCGCTCGAACCGTATACGACCGAACTCCAACAGCTTGGCGTGGAGGTGCTCCATCACGTTGAGGGCGGCCGCGCGATGCAAGAGGCACTCGACATGGTGCTCCCGCTGCTGGACTACGCATGGATCAGCCGCCCGGACCTCTACGAAAAGTATCAGCCGATCGTGCGGCGCAACCGCGCGCTGCGCGTCATCTACGACACGGTGGACCTCGCGCACGTCCGCAAACGCCGCAAGGCCGAGTTGCTCGGCGAGAACGATACCGAGTGGCGCGACATGCAGCGCACGGAACTCGCCGCCTCGCGCAGCGCCGACGCCACGGTCGTGGTAACGGTGGAGGAGAAAGACGCGCTCGAAGCGCTCGGCGCGCGCGAGGTCTGCGTGATTCCGAACGTGCACGAAGTGGCGATCGCGGGCGGACGGAACTTCGAAGAAACGTCCGGGCTGTTGTTCATCGGAAACTACAACCATCCGCCCAACGTCGATGCGGTGCAGTGGTTGTGCGACTCGGTGATGCCGATCGTGTGGGCAAGCGCGCCGTCGATCACCGTCACGCTGGTCGGCAGCAATCCGCCGCAATCCGTGTTTGCGCTTCGGTCGGAACGCGTGCGCGTGACCGGATACGTTCGCGACGTCTCGTCGTATTTTCGCGATAGCCGGATCCTCGTTGCGCCGCTGCGCTTCGGCGCCGGCATGAAGGGGAAGATCGGTCAGGCTTTACAGTACGCGCTGCCGGTGATTACGACGCCGGTGGGTGCGGAGGGTTTGGGGTTACGCGACGGCGAGAACGCCGCGATCGTTGCACCGGATGCGCGAGCGTTCGCCGCCGCGATCCTGGCGCTCTACCACGATGCCGGGCGCTGGCAGCGTCTCTCCGATGCCGCGGCCGAAACGCTAACGCCGTTTTCGCCCGAGGCGGTGAGCCCGGTCCTCATTTCGCTGCTCGAACGTTTGGCGGCGCTTCAACCCGCGTAGAGCGCGTCGAGTGCGGCGTCGAGGTGTTCGGCAGCGGCGTCCGGTGTGAATCGCTGCGCGATGACGCTGCCGCGCTCGGAAGCGGCAGCCCATCCGGCCGGATCCTCGTACAAGCAGACGATCAGCTCGGCGAACGCTTCGGCCGTCGCGGCGACGGCGTCGCGTCCGCCGTCGAGGAAGATGCCTTCGGCGCCGACCGGCGTCGTTACCACCGGGATGCCTCGCGCGAGCGCGTGGACGATCTTGCCCTTGACGCCGGCGCCGAAACGCAACGGCGCGGCGAACACGCGCGACGCATCCAAGAGCGGCGCCGTATCTTCGACGTAACCGGCGACGTCGACGTTCGCGCCCGCGAGGGCGCGCACCGCACGCGTCGGGTCCGCCCCCGCCAGCGTCAAGCGCACGCCCGGAATCCGCTCGCGTACGAGCGGCATGATCGTTTCGCACAGCCACACGACGCCGTCGACGTTGGGCGCGTGCGCGTAGTTGCCGAGAAAGACCACGCCGCTGCGCGACGCCCATCCGGGAACGGCCTCGGCCAGTATCGGTTCGATCACGGACACGACCGCGAGCGGCGCGATTCCGCTTGCCGAAAGCACGTCGCGTTCGTCGGTGCTGACGGCGATGGTCAAATCGGCGCTGCGCGCGACGGCCAGCTCGCGCTCGCGCATCGCCGCCCAGCCCGTCGGTCGGCGGTGAACGTCTTCCTCGCGTTCCAGGCGGCGAAAATGGAGGTCCACCGTATCGAAGATGACCTTTGCATCGAACGTACCTCGAAGCGCGGGCAAGATCGCTTCCGCCGGCTCGGGCCGGCAGAGCCACGCAGCGTCGATCGCGACGTTGTCGTGCTTCAGCATCGCCGGCGTAGTGCTGTCGAAACCGGCGATCACGTCGATACCGCGATCGCGAAGGGCGGCGGTATACCCGCCGTACTCGTCGGAATCGATGCTTCCGAAAATGACGTGCCAGCCGCGTGCGCGCAGCAGATCGATCAAGAAGGCCATGCGTCGCGATCCGGCGTCGCGATCGGTGAAGGGGACGTGCGCGTCGACGACGAGCATCGTCTTGGTTCCCATGCGCCGTCGCGCCGCACGGTCGACGTGGGCCGCATTCGGCTCACAATGCTCGCGCAGTTCGCCGGCCCACTTTCGTGCGAACGCGACGCGATTGCGATCCTGCAAGGCGCGCGCGGCGTCGCTCGCGTTGCTGCCGAAGCTGACGCCTTCCGCGTGATACACCACCGAGCGCGGCTGATACAGCGTGCGATACCCGGCGGTACGCAGCGCTAAGCACAGATCGGCGTCCTCGTAATAGGCCGGCTCGTAGTCCGTCGAAAAGCCGCCGGCTTTCGCAAATGCATCGGCGCGCACCATTAGACTCGCCGCCGAGC
>Ga0210389_10001477_pt1 | contig 18971 bp, 10 predicted proteins | sample IncBWH28OmetaG_FD_160127 | JGI IMG/M metagenome (GOLD analysis project Ga0210389, IMG submission 160127) | Forest soil microbial communities from Barre Woods Harvard Forest LTER site, Petersham, Massachusetts, United States - Inc-BW-H-28-O ...
GCCTGACCCAGCCCGGCTCAATACATACATCGCTAAGTTCGACTATCAACTGAATGATCATCAACATCTGTTTGTGCGCGGCAACCTGCAGGGCGACAGAAGTTCTTCAGCACCCGAGTTTCCCGGCAATCCCCCTAGTGCGTCCGTCGTCGACACCGCGAAGGGAATTGCCATCGGGCACACTTGGACCATCAGCAGCACCCTGATTAATAACTTCCGCTATGGCTATATCCGCCAGGCATTGAACAATGTGGGCGCGGGGAACAATTCTTTCTCCGATTTTGCCGGCCTCAGCCCCCTAACCGCCGAAAACAACACCACTATCCTTGACGTCCCCGTGCACAACTTTATTGATGACTTTACCTGGGTCAAGGGCAAACACACGCTGCAGTTTGGGGCAAACTTCCGTTTGATCCACAACAACACAGCTTCGAATAACGTATCGTTCGGCTCAGCTTCGACGGGGGCCGCCAACATCAGCCAGGCTGCCATTGCGGGAACCGGCCAGAGCTTTGATCCCGGCGCGTTTGGTTTCCCGGCTGTGTCTGGCTCCTTTTCCACCAGTTACGACAACGCAATTACCTCCATCGCAGGTTTGTTGAGCACCATTAACGTCCACAACAATTACCAGGTGACGAACTCAACCACCGCTTCACTATTGAATACCGGTGCGACGATCCCTCGTGATTTCAAAGCCAACGAATTCGAATGGTACGTGCAGGATTCCTGGCGTGTAAAGCCCAATCTGACGGTCACGGCAGGTTTGCGGCATACCCTTTTGCAGACTCCGTATGAAGTGCATGGGCAGCAGGTTGCCCCCACCATAGATTTGCACCAATGGTTCGTGAATCGCGCGATTGCAGCCGCCCAAGGATTGGGGAATCAACCAGAATTCGCCTTTGCTCCTTCCGGACAGAGCCGGGGAGGCAATGCGTACTGGAATATGAACAAGCTAAATTTCGCTCCGCGCTTCGCAGTCGCTTACTCTCCTAATCCCAAAACCTCGATTCGTACCGGCTTGGGCATCTACTATGACCATTTTGGCCAAGGGATCGTTGACGGTTTCAGCCAGTTCGGCTCGTTCGGCTTGACCAGCACTCAGGCCGCCCCATCGAACATCTTCACCCCCGACGATGCGCCACGTTATACCGGGAGAACCATCGTGCCGGCATTGCCCGGCGGCGCTCCACAACAAACGGTTACCTACCCTTTGTTCCCGCCTGACGATCCCAACACGACCGGATTTACCTTCAACTCGAATGGAATCGACGGCCAAATCAAGACACCTTACTCCATGGGTGCGGATTTCTCCGTCCAGAGGCAGATAGACAAAGGATGGACGGTCGAAGCTGACTACGTGGGACGGTTTGGCCGGCACCTCCTGCAGCAGCGCGACCTGGCCGCTGCTACCGATCTCGTGGATCCAAAGTCGCGCATGGATTACTACACCGCGGCAACTTTGATATCAAAATTTGCGCTGGCGAACGGTGAAGATCCGAGCGCTTCTATCTCTCCGATTGCTTACTTTGAGAATCTGTTTCCGACTGCGGCGGCAGGCGGGTTTAGCGCAACCCAGAATATCTACACGGGCGGCTCTGCCACCAACAGCATCGGTTCTGGATTCAGTTGGGCCAACCGTCCGGGAAGGGAAGTGGGGGCGCCGTTTCGCCTGGGCTTGATCTGCAGCAGCCTGGCAAATGGCGGGGTAACGCCCGCCTGTCCTACCTCGCTGGGTGGTCTTGGGACACCTGTACCCTACTGGGACCCTCAGTTCTCCTCTCTTTTCGCTTGGTCGTCTCTCGGCACCAGCAGTTACAATGCCGGCCAACTTGTGTTGCGTCATCCTATGAGTCATGGCCTTCAGGTCGACTTCAGCTATACCTACTCAAAGTCTCTCGATTTGGGTTCGGACGCCGAACGCACGAATTCCCAGGGTACGACGTCAACTGTTACTCCGGTCGGCCAGGGCGTCAGCACAGTCCTCAGCTACATCGCGAATCCCTGGAACCCGGGATTGAATCGCGCCCCGTCAGACTTCGATTTGCGCCACGTGATCACCGCGGACTGGGTTTACGAAGTGCCCTTCGGGAAAGGGAAGAGGTTCGCGGGCGGCTCGGGAACTTGGCTTGACGCGATTATCGGAGACTGGCAGCTTTCCGGCTTGACTCGCTGGACTAGTGGGTTTCCGTTTAGCGCCATCGATTCACGGGGTTTCACTCAAAACTTCCTTTTCGAAAGCAACATGGTGCAAACCGGCCCGGTCAGCTCGGGCGTATTCATGATCGGCGGAGCCCCCTATGCCTTTCCCAATCCAAGCGCCGTGGTGGCTGGAGTACAAATAACACCCGACGTTCCAGCTGCGCTGACTCCGATGCGCTTCCCCTATCCAGGGGAAGCCGGAAGCCGCAACAACTTCCGCGGCCCAGGCTACTTCGGGATTGACATGGGTTTGGCGAAAAGCTGGAAAGTCGGAGAGCGAATGAACTTGAAGTTTGCCTGGGAAGTCTTCAACATGACGAACTCTGTGCGCTTCGATACGAATACGAACACTTCGCTTGACAACGGTTCCGACGACGGCTCCTTCGGTCTCTACCGCGCGACACTAACGGTCGAACGGGTTCAACAGTTCTCATTGCGGTTCGGTTTCTAAGTTGCTGGCGGAGACGAGCTCAGAATGTTGGGGGAGTATTTACCCAGAGAACAGCCGCTTGCTTATTGGTCGGGTTAAACCAGCGATGACCGCGGTTACTCTCGAACCAAAAACTGTCACCCTGCTCCAGCAGGTGACATTCCACCTCATCAAGCCAGACTTCCAACGTGCCTTCTAGCATGTAAAGAAAGTCCTCGCCCTGGTGCATATATGCCCCGTCGCTTCCAGTTCCGGGTGGAACTCGAATCAGCATCGATTCGAGCATCTTCGTTCCTGTCGAAAGCAGTTCCATGCGGACGCCGGATTTCGTTTCCAGACTTTTGCGATTGCGTGGCCGAATCACACGATTTGACTGCGCCGGTAAATCATAGAGTTCTAATACCGTGGTGCCATAGGCTGCTGCCAATCGGTAAATTGTGGCTACGGAAGGATTGGCACGGGAGAGTTCGATGGCGCTGAGGAAGCCCGCGGAAATATGAGCCTGCCGAGCCGCGTTCGTTACGGTTAGCCCTCTTTTTTTTCGGAGCCGACGCAGCTTGTCACCTAGATCCGGGGTGGGCTTGGCACGATGCGTCGTTTGGTTAAAACGTAGATCCGTTCCCAGGGCTTCCTTTATCCCTGGGACATTTAATTTCTTAACGTCGCGCAGGTACTTGATGCGTTTCAGAACGTCGAGCAGCTCTGGAGTATATAGGCGATAACTACCAGCGCTTCGCGCTGGAGTCACAAGACCCACGCCTTCCCAGAGACGCAATGTCGAGGAACTGATTCCCAGAATTCGCGCGGTCTGCCCAACAGTCAGAAACCGTACATTCCCCGGACCGGCAAGGCGTCCTGATTTAGGTGATTTTGTGCGTCGCAAGCAGGTAATAGTAACGCCGAATATTACCAAATGCGAAATTTGCTGATTTGGTTGAGGAGAACGCCTCTGTACCTTTGCTTATGGTGGACGATTTGGGCCGGATCGGAAAAAAGCACCCGCGTACGGCTCCGGATGGTTCTTACCCTGAGCGCTAACGAGCGGTGGGAGGGTCTGAGAGTTCGACTATTAGTTTGCCCTTATTGGAACCGTCGAATAGTTTGTTGATCGCCGTTGGTGCAGACTCGAAACCGCGGACGATATCCACCCGATACTTTAGCTGGCCTGAGCTGTGCCACTGGGCAAAGTTACTCACCATTTCCTTTACTTTCGAAGAGTAGTCGGTTGCGAGGAAACCTTGGATCTTGAGCCGCTTGCTGATCACCAGGGCAAAGTTGGAAGGGCCCGAAACCGGTGCCGTCGCGTTATATTGCGAGATCAGGCCGCAGACCACCACGCGACCAAAAGTGTTCATGAGGTAGAGCGCGCTTTCCAGGATTTCTCCACCGACGTTCTCGAAATAAATATCCACTCCATTCGGACACGCAGCCTTCAGCAGTTCCTTGTAGTCGTCGGCTTTGTAGTTCACGGCAGCGTCGAAAGCCAGTTCCTCTCGCAGCCAATTGCACTTCTCGTCGGTTCCGGCGATGCCGACTACCCGAAGTCCTTTGATCTTGCCGATCTGGCCGACGAGCGATCCGACCGAACCTGCCGCGCCGGAGATCAGGAGAGTTTCGCCGGTCTTGGGCTGTCCCACTTCCAAAAGTCCACCGTAGGCGGTTAACCCAGCCAGTCCAAACAGTCCAAGGTAAGCTGAAAATGGAAGTCCGCTCTCCGGCAACTTCGTCACAGCTTCCCCATTGGAAAGCAGATACTCTTGCCAGCCGAACATCCCTTGGACTCGGTCACCGGCGGAAAATTTTGGATGATTTGATTTCTCCACGATTCCGATCGCCAACCCGCGCATAATTTCGCCAATCTGCACGGGTGGAACATAGGACGGACGGTCAGTCAGCCACCCCCGCATCGCTGGATCGAGCGAGAGATACACGCTGCGAATCAGAAGCTGGGCCTGCTCAGGCACCGGGATGGGTTGGGACACAAGCTCGAAGTTGTCAGCTTTAATCAGCCCCGTGGGCCGCGATTTGAGCCGCCATTGGCGGTTTACCGGGGTCGCAGCAGTCATAACGGAGGACGAGTCACTGTCATACGGTATAGCGCGCGGCGGCCAGAAGTCGGCCGGCAATATTGCGCCGCAGTGCAACCCCATCGAGCGGATCGTAGTTGGCAAAGCTGCGTAGAGTCGCCATGTTCTCCTGAAGGGCGTCGCCAGCCGAGCAGGCGCCGATGACATTTCGCGCCGAGACTTCTGCACGATTCATGGCCTCGCGCAAAAACACGGTGCACATGTCGGCGGCATTGGTCCCTTTGCCCGAGGCCGCAAGCTTGCGACTTCGAAGCAAGCTCGACTCCATCGCGAAAACTTCCATGATGATGTCGGAAATGTTCATCACGATCTCCTGCTGTTTTTCCAGCTCGGCCCCGTATTTTTGATAAGCAATCCCGATCGTGAACAGCGCAATCTTCTTCGCACTCTGCACCAACCGCGCGTCTTCATCTTGATCATCTTTGTCGATGCTCGCGGAGGCCGTTGCCCCACTGCCAAGGCCGCCGACTACGGCCTGCACAGCGGGGATAAGCCCCAATTGCCCACGGGCGGCGCGTTTCAGCAGCATTCCCGTTATGAGGAGCCGGTTGATTTCGTTGGTACCTTCGAAGATCCGGTTGATTCGCGAATCACGGTAAGCCCGTTCCACCGCGTAATCCTGATGGTAGCCGTAGCCGCCGTGGATTTGCACGCCTTCATCGACAACGTAATCCAGCATCTCGGACGCATACACCTTAATCATCGAGCACTCCGCGGCATACTCTTCAACGGCTTTAAGCTCGGTCTGCGAATCCGTGTGCTTACCTTTATCGTGATCATGAACAGACTGCGCCAATTGGCTCTCGATGAGTCCCACCACACGCCACACCATGGATTCCACCGCGAACGTGCGAATCGCCATCTCTGCCAGCTTATGCTGGATGGCGCCGAACTCGCCGATCGCCGATCCGAATGCTCTGCGTTCTTTAGCGTATTTCAGGCAGATGGCGAGCACGTTTTTTGCTCCACCCACTGCACCAGGGCCGAGTTTCAACCGGCCAATGTTCAGGATATTAAACGCGATGATGTGCCCGCGCCCAATTTCGCCAAGCACGTTTTCAACCGGAACCCGGACGTTGTCAAAATACACCGCCGTGGTGGAGCTTCCCTTGATGCCCATCTTGTGTTCTTCGGCGCCGCTGGTCACGCCGGGAAAGCTGCGCTCGACCAGGAACGCGGTGAACTTCTCGCCGCCTACTTTGGCGAATACGGTAAAGAGGTCTGCCGCGCCTCCATTGGTGATCCACATCTTCTGTCCGTTGAGGACGTAGTGTTTGCCGTCTGCGCTGAGATCCGCCCGGGTACGCACGGCGAGAGCATCGGAGCCGGCCAGCGGTTCGGTTAGCGCGTAAGCGGCCAAAAGCTCAACCCTCGCCAGCTTGGGAAGATATCTCCGCTTCTGTTCTTCCTTGCCAAAGAAAAGAACGGGCAGCGTACCGATCCCGGTATGGGAGGAATGCCAGGACCCGTAAGAAGCGTCCCGGGCCAGATGCTCACCTGCGATCATTACGGATGGCAGGTCCATTTCCATGCCGCCGAATTTCTCGGGGATCGGTATCGCGGCGAGTCCCAGTTCGGCCGCTTTGCGCAGCACGCTGAGTGCGACCCCCGGAGTCTGCTGACGGATCGCATCGAGATGAGGTTCCACGTCATTGGCCCAAAACTCGTCGACTGTGCGGGCGATCGCAAGGTGTTCTTCGTTCAGATCTTCGGCCGTGAAAATTTCGTTGGGCGAGCGATCCTCGATAAGGAACGCGCCACCTTTTATTTGAAGAGGAGTTGCCGCGACGGTTGTCATCATCTTCCCCGGAGTCGAAGTATTAGGACGGCACACGAGCAAATCTGCGACCGCGATGCTGATGTTCCGATGTTGCGAAGTCACAGCTCGCAAACCAGCCGAATCGCATGCAGGCCCCGATCGAGAGAATCACGTTCTCAAATTGTGTTAGTCTATATCAGATATGAGTAACTAACGTCAACATGGAACACAAATATTGAACACCGGCGGCGCTGAACTGACCATTGGATCGCGACTGGTGAGAACAGCCGATCGAAGCCTCCGAAGCTTCTATTGTTAGAATCGATCCGGTATCTTGAGCAACGAACCGGAAGCATTCCTGCACGCTGATCAGGAGAATATACGACTATGGCTCGTGTTGAAGCAGCCGCACCACGAAGAAGCCGGAATCGCAGAAGCTCGGTGAAGCGAAACGCGCCAACGCAGATCCACGACATCCCGGGGCTTCGGGAACGCAAAAAGGCGCGGCTTCGTCAGCAAATTATCGAGACAGCCATCCGATTGTTCCGTAAACAGGGCTACGAGAAAACTCGCATCGATGACATCGTCAAAATTCTAGAAATCAGCCAGCCGACTTTCTTTCGTTACTTCCCGAGCAAGGACGCTGTTTTACGGGATGTGGGTAAGCGCGGCTTCGAGTGCATAGCGGAGCGCCTCAAATCGGAACTTTCCACCAAGGCTGATACCACCGAGCGCTTGCATCGCCTGTATCACGCCATGGCGCTCGAAGCGGAAGCCGACCGACCTCTATGGAAAGCGGTCGTCCTGTCGGGTGCGATGGATCCGGTCCGTTCTCCGGAAGTGCGCGGACTCGAGGGAGTTGCGATCAGCCGGCTGCGGGAAATCTTGGCACAGGGTCAGGAACGCGGTGAAATCACGAGCGCGTTCCCGGTCGTTCATCTTGCGGAATTCATGGAGGCCCTCTACCACACCGTGGTCCGTCAGTGGACCGTCGACCTCACAGGACCCCATAAACTGACGGAGCGCGTGGACAGCGCCGTAGAATTTTTCTTGCGCGGCGTTAAGCCTTGATCGGTATCCCGGACCCCCGTCTACTTTTTCCCTAATTCCGCGAGGCGAAACTCAATGAAAGCTGCCATTCTGCGCGACTTCAAACAGCGGCTCTCGATCGAGGAGGTGGAACGCCCTCATCCCGAAGCAAATGAAGTTTTGATCCAGGTGGAAGCCTGTGGTGCCTGCCATTCCGACTTGCATGTGGCTGATGGGGATTGGACACAGCTGGCGGGAATCGTGAAGAAACCGTTGATTCTCGGCCACGAGATTGCCGGTCACGTAGTGGAGAAAGGCCCGACAGTGCGCGATTTGCAAATCGGCGATCGCGTCGGCGTGCCCTGGATTCACTGGAGCTGCGGTGAGTGCGAATTTTGCCGCGAAGGAAACGAAAACTTGTGCAGCCGGCAGAAGATTACAGGTGTCACTGTTGACGGTGGCTACGCCGAGTTTGTGAAGGCGCCTGCGACACATGCGCTGAAGATTCCAGATATTCTTTCGGCGCTCGACGCGGCCCCGCTTTTTTGTGCCGGACTCACGGTTTATCGCGCCCTGAAGGGCGCCGGGATTGTGCCCGGCCAGCGCCTGGCTGTTTTCGGCATAGGTGGGCTGGGACATCTTGCAGTGCAATTCGGACGGGCCTTTGGCGCGGAGGTGATTGCGATCGACATTTCCGACGAGAAGCTGGAACTCGCCCGAACCTTTGGTGCAGCTGACGCGCTCAACGCTGCCACGACTGATGTGGTTAAGCAATTGCGCCGCAAAGGTGGAGTCCATGTGTCACTGGTCACATCCGCCGCGAAGGCAGCTTATGACACAGCTTTTTCCTGCGTCCGGCCCGCCGGTACGCTGCTCGTCGTGGGCTTGCCCGCTGAAAACATCTGTTTCCCGCCGATTCTCATGGCAGCACGAGAAGTTCGGATCCATGCCTCAACCGTTGGCACTCGGCAAGAAATGCGGGAAGTACTGGCCATGGCTGCCACCGGGAACATACGCTGCCATGTGGTTAAGCGGCCGCTTGCGGAAGCCAACGAGGCGCTGGATCTGTTGCGCAAAGGCGAAGTCTCCGGCCGAATCGTCCTGACCCCCTAAAACGCTGGTCGTGGGAATCCGACGAAGTCGGAGTTTCGTCCGCGTGCCGTCGCCATTTCCGAACGACGAACGTCCTGCCGCCTTCGAATTATTGGGGCGCGCGATAACATGCGCCCATACCGCCTCGAAAATTTTCGACGTTTCATTTCTTGACGTTAGTGACTCTTATGTGATACTAACTCTCACAATCTGTGGTTTCGCTAGACGCGATTTGAATTTTTGATCGACAGCGAAACAGGCAGTTGGATCAGCATTGACGGCTTTTAGGGTTGGCGCCCGCATCTGGCAGGGCTTTGGGGAGTTGCGCCGCGTTGAGGAATACGCAGAAACGATGCGGCGATGTGCAGATACTTCCGTAAGGAGAATCCTATGAAGTCACTCGCATGTACGATTGTGTGCTTGCTGTTGGCGGCCAGTGTGGCTCACGCGCAGGGCGTCGGCTCGTCGGGTGAGATCAGCGGGACAGTAACGGATTCTTCCGGCGCCATTCTGCCCAAAGTTACGGTCAACGTGATCGAGACCCAGACCGGCCTGAAGCGCACGGCCGTGACTAACAATACGGGTCAGTTCCGAATCGTGGGGCTGTCCCCGGCCACTTACGACGTCAGCGCAGAAATGGCGGGGTTTGCGACCGAGATTCGAAGAGAAGTAACTGTCGCCATCGGGCAGACGGTCATCTCCGACTTTAAGCTGAAACCGTCCCAGGTCGCAACGGTAGTGGAGGTGACGGACCAGCCGCCCGTGGTGGAAACGGAACGAGGCAGCCAGGCGGACCAAATCTCACAACAGTACATCGCCGACCTGCCCATTGACCGGCGCGATTACCTTACGTTCACGTTGCTCGCGCCCGGGGTCTCCGATTCCACCCGGCTGGCCGGGGACCAGGATTTTAGAGTCAAGCAAACTCCGCAGAGCGGGCTGTCGTTCTACGGCAGCAATGGCAGAGGAAACAGTATCACGGTGGACGGTGGCGAAACCTCGGGCGATAGCGGGGGCGAGCGCCTGACGGTAAGCCAGGATGCCGTCCAGGAATTTCAAATCAATCGCAGCAATTACAGTGCGGACCTGGGTTCGGCCACGGGAGCTTCGATCAATATTGTGACGAAGTCCGGCACGAACAATTTGCATGGCGGCCTATATGGTTTTTTCCGCAACGATGCCATGGACGCCCAAAATCCGTTTTCGTACAGCCAGGCGTTGCAAGCTGGCCAGACCTTCAATCCCTCGAATCCAGACAGTCTCGGTTCACCAATTAAGGATACTTTGAGCCGCCAGCAATTTGGTGGAACTCTGGGCTTCCCGATTAAGAAGGATAAGACGTTTCTATTTGTTGCGTTTGAAGGCTTGCGGCAGGATGCGCAGAATGCCGTCCCAATCCTGACGGATACGAACGTTTTTCGCCCGACCCTGGCGCAGGACGCGGTCCTTGCAACCCTGACAGGGACCGGTTCCGTGCCTTGCCTCAGCGGTCCGGTTGGCGCAGCCGTTGCCCAGCAACTAGGGTTGCCTGCCCCGGATCCAACCACCAGCGTGCCTGCGGCAGAATGTGCAGCGATCTTGACTGGAACCTTAACGCTAAACCCCGCAACCAGCCCCTTGAGCGCTTTCCTTCTGAATCAGTTCGAGACCCAGGGTGGAGTCTTTCCCTACGAGACGCGGGAGTACCTGGGGTCGAGCCGTCTCGATCACCGCTTTGATGGGAACAACGAGATCTCTCTGAGCTATCGGTATGGACATGATTTGGAGGAGTCGCCGGATGTGCAGTCTCTGACGGCTTTTTCGGCGGGAAGTTCGATCCACACTTATGACAACAATTTTCAAGCCACCTGGTACCGCCAGATCAATTCGGCAACGCAAAACGAAGCCCGGCTGCAGTGGGATTACGAGAGCTTCAGGGTGATTCCCAATGAACCGGGAGAGGTGGGGCTGCAGATTCCGGGCTTCATCAATAATTTGGGATCGAATATTTTCATACCAAACCTCACCATCCTGCGCCGCTACGAATTCGCGGACAATTTCACAATGATTCGGGGCAATCACACTTTTAAGTTCGGCGTGGACGAAGTGCTCCGTGGTAATCACACTGAATCACATACTTTTTTCCCGGGCCGCTTTGTTTTTGGGTCGCTGGCAGGCTTCCTGCTGACCCCTTTGCTGCCCAGTTTAACCTCCTTGCAATTGACGTCGTTCGGAGTACCTCAGTTCTATCAGCAAGGGTTTGGAAATCCGACGTATCCCTATTACGCTCGCCCTCTTACGGGAATTTACGCACAGGACTCGTGGAAGGTCACCCCAAACTTCACTGTGAACTACGGCCTTCGTTACGAACTGGACAGCGAGTTCGCCCCCCTTACCACGTATAAGAAAGATTTTGCTCCACGGGTTTCCTTTGCGTGGGATCCCTTCAAGAATCACAAGACTGTCATCCGGGGCGGGTACGGAATCTTCTTCGGACCCGTGGACGCCCAGATTCCCGAGGTCGACTTGAGCCTGGGGGTCGTGAACAAGAATAAGTCTGCGGTTGAGAACGCCTCTGGGGCCGGCCAGGTAGCGAACGTAACCGCAACCTGCGGCATGTCGCAGTTCGGAATCCCGCTTATTCCCGGGAGCGGCGCTAGCCCTTGCAACCGGGAAATTTCCATTTACGCGGATGCCGGGGGAATCCCGCCTTTGGCTCCAGGGCTTCCGGCTACAGTGGGGGCGGCAACGATTTTCCAGACACTCTTTGCCGAGGGATTGATTCAGTGCACTACGCCGACTCCGGGAAATGCCGCTTGCGTCACACCGAGCGCTGTGGCCAATTTTGGCGCAAGCGGCGTGGGCATCGACGTTACCAATAGCGGTCCCCTTTCGCCATTGCAGGTTCTCTTCGTGAACCAACCGGGCTATCGTCCTCCGATCGCGCAGCAAGCTTCGTTTGGAATCGAACGTGAGATCGGACCTGGTTTTTCAATTTCCCTTAGCGGTATCTATTCGCACACCCAGAGAATCCCGGTCGCAATCGATACCAACCTGTTGCCGGCGCCGTTCACCACGCTGACTCTTGCCAATGGACAAACGGTTTCTTATCGCAACTGGAACACGGGTACGTCGGCGAACCCGAGTCTGGCCGATCCGCTCCTCGACACGGAGTTTGCGGGACTTCCGGCAGGCGCGTCGCCCTGCGCGAATCCCGCTGCCTGTTTCGCGAATCCGTTGATCGTCCAGAACAATCAATACAGCTCCGAGGCTTACGCCATTTACGAGGGCGGAATCATAGAAGTCAAGAAACGCTTCCGCGATCACTTCACCTTGTTCGGGAATTACACCTACAGTAAAGGCTTTGACACTTCTACGGATTTCAACACCGACTACGGGCCGCAGGATCCGACGAACCTCAATCTGGATCGTGCTCTTTCCGAGTTTGACGAGCGCCACAAAGTGGTGATCGCGGGAGTGCTCGACAGCCCCTGGAAGCAGAGCATCCTGTCGGGTTTCCAACTGGCTCCGATTTTCTCCTACCACAGCGGGCATCCTTTCAATCTGCTGGCAGGAGGCGAAGTAAACGGCAACAATCACACCACCAACGAACGTCCCATCGGTGCACCGCGCGACACAGGACTTGGTCCCAATTACGTCGATTTCGACATGCGTTTGAGCTGGCGGCATAGACTGGGTGAGAAGGCGAACGTGCAGTTCACGGCGGAAGGATTTAACCTCGCAAACCGGACGAATTTTGCCAGCGTAAACAACGAGGTAAGCCCCTTGTTCGGACTTACTCCCGGGTTCACGACGTTCCACGTGAGTGGGATTCGACCGGGCACTGCGCTTGCGGGGGGCGGGACGGCTACGCCCAGCACGCCGCTGGCTTTCACCTCCGCTTTCCCGAAACGCCAGATCCAACTCGGCGTGCGCTTGTCGTTCTGATCAAGAGCACTGACTGGGAGCAACTGAATGGCGTTCGTCGAGAATCAGGGAGCTAAGATTTATTGGGATGAGCAAGGCCAAGGGGAGCCGGTTTTGCTCATCATGGGACTGGCTTACCCGTCTCAGATGTGGTACCGGACGCGGCCCCTTTTGGCATCGCGGTACCGGACTCTGGCCCTCGACAACCGCGGGATAGGGAAGAGCGATGTGCCGCAGGGGCCGTATCCCATTGCTCTGATGGCATCCGACGCTGCGGCGGTTCTGGATGACGCTGGCGTCGAAAGAGCGCATGTCTTCGGCGTGTCGATGGGTGGCATGATTGCGCAGGAGTTCGCGCTGCAATACCCGAAGCGAGTGCTGTCGCTGATACTGGGCTGCACCGCAGCGGGCGGGCCGACTGCCGTGCGCGCCGAACCAGAGGCTGCTCAGATGCTGATGACGCGTGACAAAATGAGCCCTGAGCAGGCCGCCGAGGCGTCCGTGCCGTTTATCTACGATTCGACAACTCCGCGTGAACGGATTGATGAAGATATTGCAATTCGCCGGCCGTGGTTTCCGCGGCCCGAAGCCTACAAGGCACAGCTGCAGGGAATACTTGCCTGGGAGGCGTACAGCCGCCTCTCCGGAATCGCCACCCCCACTCTGGTGATTCACGGGGAGCGAGACCGGCTGGTGCCGCCGGGCAATGCGAAATTAATCGCAGAACGCATTCCAGGTGCGAAGCTCGTGATGATTCCGCATGCCAGCCATCTCTTTTTCACTGACCAGACGGAAGTTTCACACCGCGTTATTCTGCAATTTCTTGGCGAGCAGGCCGGAAATGCGGGAAGCGATGCCGGGTCGGAGAAGGAGAAGGTTTCATGTTAAAGGAGACCGCCAGCACAGCGCGGGATTCCACGGTGACGATGAATGTGAAGCAGCTCTTCGATCTAACCGGACGCGTTGCCATTGTCACCGGAGGGTCAATCGGACTGGGCCGTCAAATGGGCGAGGGTCTGGCGGAAATGGGCGCCGACGTGGTGTTGTGCGCTCGCAAGAAAGAACGCTGCCAACAGGCCGCCGAAGAATTGCAGCAACTCGGCGGCAAAGCCATTGCTCTTGGCTGCGATGTCAAGAACCCGGACAGCATTCAGGAGATGGTGGAATCGACCCTCTCTCAGTTCGGGCGAATCGATGTACTCATCAATAACGCGGGAATATCCTGGGGCGCTCCCGTCGAGGACATGCGGCTCGAGGATTGGAACAAGGTCATCGAGACGAACCTGACCGGAACTTTTCTGTGCGCCCAGGCGGTCGGCAAAGTCATGATCCGCCAAGGCCGCGGGAAGATCATTAATATTGCGTCAGTGGCTGGACTCGGTGGCGCCCCGGCGGAACTTCCAGCCATTGGCTATCACGCCAGCAAGGGCGGAGTCATTAGTTTTACCAAGGACCTGGCCTGCAAATGGGCAAGTCACAACATTCAGGTAAATGCAATCGCTCCGGGCTGGTTTCCCACACACATGTCGAACCGAGTCCTGGAGCACCATGAGGAGCTTTTTCTCTCCCACATTCCGCTGCGGCGTTTTGGCAATGAACATGACTTGAAAGGAGCTGCTGTGTTTCTCGCTTCTGACGCCTCGAACTATGTCACCGGTCACGTACTGGTGGTGGATGGAGGTCAGTCCGCCTGGTAAGCGGCGAGATAAGTCCATGAATATTCCGCTTACCCCCGTACGATTCCTGCGTTATGCCGAACAGCAGTTCCCCGGCAAGACAGCTGTGGTCTGCGGAGACCGCCGTTTCACTTACGCGCAGTTTGCTGAACGCGCCAGCCGTCTCGCCGGTGCTCTGCGCGAAGCGGGGGTGAAAGCGGGCGACCGGGTTGCATTCCTCAGCCTGAATTGCCATCGGCTTCTCGAAGCGTATTACGGCGTACTGGAAGCCGGTGCGGTGTTGCTCCCGTTGAACTTCCGGCTCGCTCCTCGGGAGCTGGCCTACATTCTGAATGACGCCGGGGTGAAGGTCCTCTTCCTGGAAAAAGAGTTCGCGGAGGTCGTGGATTCTTTTCGGCAAAGTGTTTCGACTATCCAGACTTTTTTCATGCTTGACGCTGCACCGCAGGGAGCCTGGCTCTCGCCAGGAAATTATGAAGACATTCTGGCGGCGGCGACGCCTTACCGGGCGGACGTGATGGACTTCGACGAAAACTCCCTGGCTGAACTGTTCTATACCAGCGGCACCAGCGCCGAGCCCAAGGGAGTGATGCTGACTCACCGAAATGTTTATCTCCACGCTCTCTCGGTGATTGTGACGTTCATGACCAAGCCCGATAGCGTAAATCTGCATACCATTCCACTGTTCCACGCCAACGGTTGGGGTACTGCCCATTCAGTCACCTTCGTGGGCGGGAAACATGTCATGCTGCAGCGCTTCACCTGCGCGGAAGTCTTCCAGTTAATCCAGCGCGAGCGCGTCGACTCGCTGAGCCTTGTGCCGATCATGGCAACGGCATTGGTGAATTCGCCAGACCGGCAAAAATACGATTTGAGCAGTCTGCAGTGGATTTCGATTGGAGGAGCGGCTTCTTCTCCGACCTTGGTGCGCGAGGCCGAGGAAAAGTTTGGCTGCGCGTGTTTTGCCGGATACGGCCTAACGGAAACTGCTCCGGTGCTCTCCACCGCCAAACTGAAGCCGGGAGAGCAATTGGATGGTGCAGAGCTCTACCTGGCAAAGGCGATGACCGGGTACGCGATTCCGGGCGTGGAGCTTCGGGTCGTGGACTTCGAGGACAACGATGTTGCCCGCGACGGAAAAACCATGGGAGAGATTGTCGCTCGCGGCGACGGGGTGATGCAGGGCTACTGGCAACAGCCGGCGGCCACAGCGGAAGCCATGCGCGGTGGCTGGTTTCATACCGGAGACATGGCCACCATCAGCGAGGATGGGCGCATCCTCATCGCTGATCGCAAGAAGGACATTATTGTCAGCGGCGGTGAGAACATTTCATCGCTCGAAGTGGAGAAGGCGCTGCTGGCGCATCCCGCGGTTTACGAGGCTGCCGTCATTCCCGTCCCAGACGAAAAATGGGGCGAAGTACCCAAGGGGCTGGTGGTAGCGAAACCCGGATCAAGCCCAACGGAAGCAGAACTGCTCGAATTCTGCCGTTCTCGTATTGCGCACTTCAAGTGCCCGCGGTCGATCGAGTTCCTGGAGAGCTTGCCCAAGACTGCTACCGGGAAAATTCTGAAAAAAGGATTGCGCAAAAAGTATTGGAGCGAACACGAACACGACGCGCACGAATTTACCGCGCCCAAGTGAACCTTTGAAAATGCTGGAGAGAGAGTTCAGTGCCATGGACGATCTGGTTCAACTTGCTAGAGATAAAGATAAAGATGTCGCAATTATCACCATCAATAACCCGCCGGTGAACGCTTTGAGCCCTGGGGTCGCCCAGGGGATTGCTCAAGCCATTGAGCAGGTAAGCAAGGACGATGCGACAAAGGCTGTGGTGCTGATTGGTGGCGGCCGTACCTTCGTCGCCGGTGCTGACATAAAGGAATTCGGCAAGATCACATCCGGCAAGACCCAGCGAGGCGCAGGCCTGCTTCCGCTCCTGCTTCAGATAGAAGATGTGCGAAAACCAGTGGTGGTGGCCATCCACGGCTCTGCCTTTGGCGGCGGGCTAGAACTGGCGATGGCCGGCCACTATCGTGTGGCCGCTTTGAATGCACAGTTGGGTCAGCCTGAAGTGAAGCTCGGCATTATTCCTGGCGCAGGTGGCACTCAGCGGCTGCCTCGGTTAGTGGGCGTCGCCAAGGCCGTCGAGATGTGCACAGAAGGCAATCCGATTACGGCTCAGGAGGCGCTGAAACTCGGTCTGGTCGATCGTCTGATCGAAGGCGATCTGTTGCCGGGCGCCATAGCATTCTCCCGCGACATTGCTGCGAAGCCGCTGCGCAAAACTCGCGAGCGGAACGAAAAAGATAAACTCGGCAATCCCGGGCAGAACGCATCGGTCTTTGCGGCCGCGCGGGAAAAGGCTCACACCAAACAGCGTGGCATGATGTCGCCGCTAGCGGCCATCGATGCGGTTGAAGCCGCCACTAAGCTCTCTTTTGAAGAAGGATGCCAGGTAGAACGACAGCTATTCGATAAGTGTCTTTTCTCCGATCAATCCAAGGCCCTCATTCATGCGTTTTTCGGCGAGCGCGAAGTTGCCAAGATCCCCGACATACCAAAAGAGACCGCCCTTCTCCCAGTGAACTCGGTTGCAGTGGTCGGCGCCGGAACCATGGGTGGCGGAATCGCGATGGTCTTTGCCAACGCCGGATTTCCCGTGTTGCTGAAGGAAGCCGACCAGCCGGCGCTTGATCGCGGGCTAGCCACCATCCAGAAGAATTATCAGAGTTCGGTTAAGCGCGGCCGGCTTCCGCAGCAAGTCGTGGATGAACGCCTGCAACTCATCAAGCCGACGCTGAACTACGACGATTTCGGCAAGGTCGATATGGTCGTCGAGGCCGTGTTCGAAGGCATGGCACTCAAGAAGGAAATTTTCAGCCTGTTGGATCGCGTGTGCCGGCCAAGCGCGATCCTGGCGAGTAACACATCGACGCTCGACATAGACGAGATAGCCTCAGCCACTTCGCGGCCCGGTGCCGTCATTGGCACGCATTTTTTCAGTCCGGCGAATATTATGCGCCTGCTCGAGATCGTTCGCGGCAAGTCGAGTAGCAAAGAAGTGATCGCGACCTGCATGCAACTCTCCAAAAAACTGGGGAAAGTCGGGGTGCTCGTCGGCAACTGCCGGGGCTTTGTGGGAAACCGCATGTTCGGCCCCTATCGCCGTGAAGCGCAGTTCCTGGTGGAGGAAGGCGCCAGTATCGAATCCGTAGACAAGGCGCTGTTCGACTTCGGCATGGCGATGGGACCCATGGCTACTGGCGATCTGGCAGGCCTTGACGTGGGCTGGCGTATCCGTAAAGAGTACCGGCACCTGGAAAAGCCTGGAGTCCGTCAGCCGTTCGCGGAGGACCGCCTCTGCGAACTTGGGCGCTATGGCCAGAAAACCGCTGCGGGCTGGTACAAGTACGACGAGAACCGGCGTCCCATTCTCGATCCTGAAGTAGACGAAATGGTTCGCGAGTGGGCCCGCGAAGCCGGCATCGCGCAACGCAAGCTTCCATCCGAAGAGATTGTTGACCGCTGTATCTATGTTTTGGTGAATGAAGGCGCCCGCATTCTTGAGGAAGGCATCGTAGCGCGCGCCGTCGACATCGACATCATTTATCTAAACGGTTACGGATTCCCGGCCTATCGCGGCGGTCCGATGTGGTATGCGGATACCGTGGGACTGGATAAGGTCTACCGACGGATCTCAGAATTTCATCAACAGCACGGCGAGCTCTGGGAACCGGCTCCTTTACTGAAGCGTTTGGCCGAGGAAGGCAAGACCTTCGCCGCACTGAACCGGGAGCAGGCCGTGGTGGCGTAAGAAGTTAAGAGCACGATTCGCCACGGATGCGATACGCGTTGTGGATTTTCGCTCGTGGCGTTTGATCGTCCGCGCGGGAGAAGATATGCGAGAAGCGGTAGTAGTAGCGAGCTCACGGACCGGCCTCGCGAAATCGTTCCGCGGTTCGCTCAACATGACCCGCCCCGAAGATCTGGCAGCACATTGCATCAAAGACGTCCTGCGCAAGGTACCACAGCTTGACGCGGCCGAAATCGACGACGTTGTGTTGGGATGTGCACAACCACACGGTCCGCAAAGTCACAACATCGCCCGCACTTCAGCCATGCTGGCCGGCCTTCCCACTTCGGTCGCGGGCACGACCATAAACCGGTTTTGCTCGTCGGGATTGCAGGCGATTGCTGTGGCCTCGCACCAGATCATCAGCGAGGACGTGGAAGCGGCGATTGCTGGCGGCGTCGAGAGTATCAGCATGACACCGGCTTCCGGCAATCCTCACCCGGAACTGCAGGAACGATTGCCCGGGTTGTACATGAGCATGGGTGACACCGCGGAAGTCGTCGCCAAGCGCTACAAGGTGAGCCGGGAGGTGCAGGACGAGTACGCACTGCTGAGCCAGCAGCGCACGGCTCGCGCTCAGCGAGAAGGTTTTTTCGCGGGTGAGATCGCGCCCATGAAGGTCACGATGGCGCTCCTCGATAAGAAAACTGGCGAGAAGGTTGGGACGCGGGAGGTCTGCTGCGACCGCGACGAGTGCAATCGGCCCGACAGCACGCTGGAAGGCCTGCTCGCGCTGAAGCCTCACTTTGATCCGACGAGCGGCGAGGGCACCGTGACGGCCGGCAACTCCTCGCAACTTTCCGACGGCGCTTCGGCCACTCTGTTGATGTCCCGCCAGCGCGCTGATCAGCTGGGTGTGCCCTACCGGCTGGTGTTTCGCGGATTTCAAGTTGCGGGTTGTGATCCGGACGAAATGGGCATCGGCCCCGTCTTCGC
>Ga0210389_10001478_pt1 | contig 18965 bp, 33 predicted proteins | sample IncBWH28OmetaG_FD_160127 | JGI IMG/M metagenome (GOLD analysis project Ga0210389, IMG submission 160127) | Forest soil microbial communities from Barre Woods Harvard Forest LTER site, Petersham, Massachusetts, United States - Inc-BW-H-28-O ...
GGGGACCTCCCGCTGGCCCCCCGACTCACTCTCCGTGTTCGTCCCCTCGCGCGCCGCGCGTGTTACCCTCCGTCACGTCCCCCCGATTACCCGCTGTTATGCTGCGCCGGTAATCGATTACGAGCAACGCGACTACGAATAGCGCGTAACCAATTATCGCTGCGTCCAACACGCTAATTGTGTCCACTTGCATTACGCCTCGACAATTCGCTAATCGTATCCTTAAGCAATTTCTGCTGCCCCTCTATCGTCTCATGCTGGATATCGATTGCGCTCATCGCCAGCTTAAATGCTCTGCCGTATAGCCAGACGCAGAGCGCGAGCGCGAGCGCGCAAACGATTACCTCCCACCTGTAGACGTGTCCTAGGGCAGTCCCTACGATCACCAGCAGGCACCCTAGGTAGGTAAAACCCCTGGTCAGGACCATGATCATCTATTACCCCTTTACATCTATCGCCTAGCCCGGTAGCGTGGCGTCTGCTCTGCCCCCCTGCCGCGCTAGGTCCAGGGGGGCAGGGTCCAGACCTAGCGCGACCTAGCAGGATCGGACAGAGGCTAATGTCAATACCCACAGAGCTACCTACCGTCGATAAGCCAGTAGGCGACCTAACCAACGCAGAGCTACTAACCTATATCGTCCAACTGCGTAAGATTACGCAGGCTGCGCGCGGTTGGGTGAGTGAGGAGCTACGCTCCCGCGCTCTACTGGCTATAGGTCCCTGTTTCAGTGAGGCTAACACGCGTCATCTGTCCACGGGCGAGCCAATCGAATAGCCACCTAAGCCAGGGGGGACCGTGTTTAAGGGGGCACGGTCCCCCCTATTATTTTGCCCTATTCAGTTGTTTTCGCTGCCTTAACGAATAGTGCGGCAGTCGCCTTACCCTCACCTGCTGCTTTAAGGTCACGCGGGTAGGCGTCTACCTGGTTTGGAATGGTAGTCCAGTCAGGACCGTGGACTACGCGTCTGGCTATCTGGTAGTTGCGGAATCCGTCAGAGTGCCTAAACGATATGCCCTCACTACCGCAATCGGCGCAGTATTCGCTGACGCGTAGCCTGTGTTGCCCCTCCCAATACTGGCCCGTTACGTGTATGTCAGGGGGAAGGGTAGTCGCGCCTGCGAGGTTTTCGGTTGGCCAGGTATGTCTACCGCGCGTCCGACACTTACGCTCCCCCTCATCCATTTTGCGCATGTAATACGCCAGCGTCCGTATTTGCCTGGTGGCGGTATCGGTTGCCATGTTCCCTATCCTCCCTTTAGGTGGGGTAGCTCCCCCCGTGTAAGGGGGACCGACCCTAGCGAGCCGGAGACGCCAGGGGGAGCTACCAAACGTTAACCCTACGCCTGGTAGCTCCCCCTGGTCAACCTGCTATCGTTTACGGCGTTTCGCTCCGTCTAGTAGTTTGGTCACGGTAAAGAGCGCGGTTGTAACCGCGCTCGCCTGCTGCGCTACGTCCCTATAGATACGGTGGGTCAGAGGCGCGCGCAGTGAAACGATACCCTCCCTATCCGCCGCAAACCATTTACTGTTTAGCGGCTCTGCCAGTATGCCTAGTATCGCTGCGTCCACGCGTGGTCGCATGATCTCGATTAGGTCCAGCGCAAACGATTCGCGCCTAGTGTCGTCACGCGTAGCGTGTCCTACGCCTATCCCTGGCGAGAGCGCGTGAGCGTAGCAAGCTAGGGTGCATTGCGTTTCGGCGCAGTGATAACCGAAGTTGAGCATAGCGTTTACAGGGTCGGTAGCTCCCCTGTTGCTCTCCCATTGCCTGCGCAGCGTCCTACGGGACGGGAACCGCAGCCAATTAGGCTGCGCTGGCGCTGGCCTATGCCAGACGATAGGTAGCTCTCGCCACGCATTCCAGTACGTGTCTGCCGCGCTGCCCTCATGCCCCATGATCGTTTCGACGCTGCGCGCTGCCACTACGCGGGGGACCATGGCGCGTATCTCTTTGGCCACGTCTGCTAGTCCTAGGACGTATTCGACGTTATGCGCCTGCCCCTCTATCTTTTCTGTGATCAGGTGACGCATGATCTGTACCCCTACGCGCGCGTACGGCATTCCAGCGCTACATAGCGCCTGCTGGCGCATGTAGTGGGGATTGACCCAACCGCCAGACACAGAGAGCGTCCTAGGGACGCGTCCGCCTGGATCGATTACGGACCATGTGATTTCCGTGTCCGCCATGAACCGCATAGCGTCCATAGAGATGTAACCGTGTCCGGTCATTACCGCTACGTGCTTAACGGTCCTAGGGACGCGCGCAAACGTACGCTCACGCGCGCTCCCCATGGGACCGTCCTTGATTACTAGCATCGCTGGCGGTTGGCTTTGCCCTCCCCCGTAACAGTTGACCGTTACGGAGTTTCCGTCTGCGATTACCAGGGGACCGCTAGGCGCGCTTACCGCGTCCCATGCTGCTAGGTCCAACATGGGATGAGGCGCGCGCGTCATCGGTCCCACCTGACGAGCGCGATAATCGCGCAAACGACGGTAACCAGAAACGCTAGCGTGGCTATGGTGCCTAGCAGGTTAACTGCGCCAGGCATTACCGCAGGCGTGCCAGCGGTTTGCGGGGTTTCGTTTAGTCCCTGTTGGACGCCAGCGTTAACCGCGAGCATGGTTGCAAAGATTCCACTTGCAACGCAGACGATAAAGCTAATGGCTGCGTATCGCAGCCACCGTGAGCGCTCATTGTGCATTTTCATTACCTCCCCTAGGGGGGTACCGGCCACATGGGAGCGGGGGTAAATAATGTGGCCGGTACCGGTCCCTAGTGTCCCTAGGCGTTTACCGCGTCGTACGCGGCCACTACGGCAGGGGGGAGCTTGCCTAGGGTGACGCTGCGGTTAGGCGTCTTGAGATCTAGCGCCCTAAGCGTCTTGGCATCCAGCGCATACCACCAGGCGCGAATCGTCTTGCTGCGCGCCTTACGCTGCGCCTGCGTCATCTCTCCGTTAGCTGTGCGCGTCTGTAGCTGCGTGTTACTCGTCTTGTCCGTTCCCTGCTCTGCGTCTACCCAGGGAGCGCCAGGCGCGCGCTGCATCGCCTCTGCCTGCGCGCGTCCCTGCTGCGCCTCATACTGCGCCTGCTCTGCCTCTGCGCGCGTCTGCTGCGCGTCTGCTGCGCGAGCTATGAGAGCTGCGCGCGCCTCATCCTCTGCCGCGCTCCGCTCGTCTGCCTCGCTCGGCTCGCCTCTGTCCAGCTCGCGCGGATCGCCGTTAGCGTCTATCTCGGTAGCGGTGATGCCTGGCAAAAACTCATCGATGATCTTGACTAGCTCATTCCAGCTAGCGTCTGACAGGTGAATGTTTCGCCAGGAGTACCCCTGACCGTCCCGTATGAGTCCGACTCTGGCCTGTGAGTGATCAATTTCGCTCACGATTTCGTCTCCAGTGTGGTCATCGGTGGTAACGATTCGCTGTGACATGGGGGGTTGTCCTCTCGCTAGGTCTGTGTTCCGGTCCCCTCTTACATCCCCAAATCTACCACCTAATCGATAGGGCCGCAAACCGTTACCCCGTAGGCCGGTATCGGCTTACCCGCTAGTCACCCTATACCTACCGCCTAGCCAGCTAGCAGCGCCTCACGGAAACTCAGCATGACGCTGCCGTCTGGCGTCGCGTACTCGTCCCAATCGCTGCCCTCTATGTCCAGACCAAACCGACGCTCATACGGGGTAGACGGGGGCTGGTTGCGCATGTCCCATGGTTTGGTACGCCAGACGCCTACACTCGCATCGTAGGCCAGCGTGGCAGCGTTGCGTTTCGCCTCTGGCTCTGCCCTCTGCTCTAGCTCTTTACCGTTCGATACCTGGCCAGCTAGCGCGCGATACTTGCCCTCTTGCTTGCCAGGCTGTTTAACGCCTGCGGTCCACTGGAGAGCTTGCAACACGGATACCTGACTGAAACGCGACCTAAACGACACTACCGGCCACGAGACGCGGGGGGCATCTTCCACAGTCCAGCTATCAAACATGGCGTCTACGTCTGCGATGCTGCGCGCAAAGTCGGCAGCGTTAATACCCCTGGCCTTAAACTTAGGCGCTTTGCCAGCGTTGATTAGCTCGCGGCTATGGTTGTCCCAATAGACGCCAGGCTTAAACAGGGTCAGATCATGTTTCTCATCATGCGACCACTGACCCATACCATCGCCAATATCCAAACCAGGATGAGGCGACATAAAGTAAACCCCATCCGTTGCGATCATCGCAACCGCGCGCGCCTTATCAGGATGGCTCGCTATCGCGTTCAGTATCATAGTCCGGCAACCGCTAGTAATAAGAGACGCGTACACAGGGTTGGCATACGCAGGATCACCCAACGATTGCGCCAGCTTGCCATACACGGAATTGTAAACAAGCTTGTACGCCTTACCCTCTGGCGTATCCTTGCCTACCCTCTGCCGTCCCTCATAGAGTCCAGCGAGCGCGCGTAGCGGTTGCCGATGCTTACACGGTTGATAGGTCCACGTATCGAAATAGGTAACGCTTGATATCAGACCAGCCTTACGTGCTGCGTCTATCTCATGCTGCCAATACCAGCCACGCGTGTAGCGGGGGTGCAAAACGTGTCCCTGCCTAGACCGGTACGGCAAACCGCCTAGGTACGGATCATGCCCCATGATGCCGACATTGCAGAGGCGCAGCGACGTTGGATTGTCACCGTATAGCCAGCCATGGCGCAAACCTCCGGTAGGCCAATCCTCGCTATGCGTCCACTTGCCACACATGCAAGGCATACGAGAGGCGATAGCCGGATACGCGCTATTAATATCGTACTCATGGGTGATGCCCCCGATAATCCCGTGACACGTAATCTCAAACCAGCCCCCGTAATAGGTAGCTATCAAGGCATCCTTAAGCGCCTGCGGATACTTCCGCACTGCCTCTGTAGTGGTTTCTAGCTTGCCCTCTAGTCGCATCCATGCCTGCGCAGCCTGCCCCGGTCCAAACCATTGTTTCTTAGTGAGCCGGATACCCGCAGACGTAAACCCCCTATTCAACTGTGAGAGCAACCGCGCTCCCACTTCATTTTCCAGGCGGTTGTACCGCCTCATGTCGTCATCTAGCAGTGCTGCGCCTCGCAGCTCTTTGCCCTCTAGCAGCGTGCCATACTCGCCAGGCGTAACGATTGGCTCTGGCCACCTGGCAGGATTGATAGCCACCATCAAACTCGACTGGAAAAAAGGACCGGAGTCATTTACGTACATCCATTTAGCCTGCCCCGGACAATGACACGTAGCGTCTCGGCAGCTACACGTTTTAGGCCGGAGCTTTAGACGCTTGTATCCGAGGATATCGAATTGCCATCCGCCATATTCGACAGGATGCGGAGGTAGGCGCTTATGTCCGCATCGGGAATTTTTAGGACATTTGCAGACTCGCTGCCTCTTGCGTCTACCAATCTCAGTGAGCAGATAAAATGCGCGGTCGCGCGGCAGTAGTCGCAGCCACATATTGAAATCGTAACCGAGGTAGTATCCGCAAAATGATGCGTCCGGGTTCGCCTGGAATTGTTCATAAAGGAATCCAAAAATCTCTCGTATGTCCTTGAATCCGTCGGGACGTTCTAGCTGTCTGTCCCCTACGCCTAGCAGTACATACTTATGATTCCTGCCGTCACCGGTCCCCTCTCCGTCTACCATTATGAAATTAACGTTATGCTCTGCGTTGCGAGCTGCGCGCGCAGAATGGTACCGGTTACCCCTGCCCCTGTGCTCTGCGCAATACTTATCCCTTACCGTCTGTCTGACATACTCGTTATCGCAGGATGGATGAGAACATTTAGTGATACCAGAATGGGTTATACCATTCACCATCGATCCTAATGTCTAGGTCATCTATCGTGATATTGGGCGGTAGGTTCCAATCCTCTATAGGGGGAGGTCCGCTCTCGCCCGTGTCAGGGTCTACTACCGGCTGGAGAGACGCCAGGTTCACTAGGTCATCTTCGCTCGCGGTTGCCACGTATTCAGCGAGCGCGTCTGACATGCGCTCTGTCATGTAAACAACGGTGTCAGGATTCCATTTGTTGTAATCCTGGAATGTTAGGCGCATATTCCGCTCTGCTGCGGTTTGCCAATCTACCTCTATACCTCCGCCTGCGGTTTCGTGGACGTAGCGCCTAACCTCACGGGGGAGCGCTTCAATAGGGTCACTGGACAGAGGATTATATGTCCCCCTATTGAAGCGTCCCCTAACGGCATCGCGTGACAGACCGTATCGCTCGCCAGCTCGCGCAGCTCGCGCTCTATCCTCCGCTGGCAGTCTGCCCCATTTACTAGCCATGGCTAATAGGGTGGCTCGTCTGGCAAAGGTTCCCGTTTAGGTTTGGGTTGCTTACCCTTCCATCCCTGGCATGTGTCGCACCAGTACCTACCGCGTACCGCGTAACCTCTGTATAGCTGTTGCTCGGCATAGGTGGTGTAATGGTCGCAGGCTAGGTGTAGGTAAGCGTCTCCGTATTTCTCACGGACTGCCCTCTGCGCAGCTAGAGCTTTCCTATCCGAGATACCGCGTCTTGCCGGTTTGGGTGTAATCGTTTTCGTAGAGCGAGAGTCGCAGCCCTCTAGGACAGTAGAGTCGAATAGAGGCGTCATAATCCATGAATCCGTCTGCGTCGAATTTGGACTCTCCCGCGATGACGTTTGACCATCCACCCGGAGCGCTATCAAACGACGATTCGCCATAACTGCCAGCCTCTAGGATTGGACTCTTTAGCTCGATATACCCCTTAGTGGCCAGATACTTAACGATTTGCCGGTAAACCCCCGTGGACCCATCATTAAATACGACGTGCGAGTCGGGACCAAACGCGAGATGATCCAAGTCTGCCAGGCGAGGTAGCCTGCTACCCTCACGCCTGCCATTGATTACCCGCAGGTCAAGGGTAGGCGCGACGATACACTCACAGGACACGTAGGCTGCGCGCTCTTTATCCCTCAGCACACCAGGCCGGAAAATGACGCGTGTAATAGCAAAAGGGACCCCGACCAAATCGTCTGCGGTTTCGTCTCTGGCGAGGTCATAGCCAAGTATCTCGTCTGCCTCGCTGATTAGAGTTTCCCAATCTGCGCCAGGCTGATATACTGGCAATTGTACGGACGGCGCAATTTCAGATGCCATTAGATTAGCCTCTCAATTCGGCATCAAAAGGATTTTTCATACGGACCCTGCCCCCTACGGGGGCAGGGTCCACGCGCGCGTTAGGCGTTCGCTGGCTCTGGCTCTGCCTGCGCCTCTGCCGCTACTGCCTCTGCCTCTTGCTCTGCCGCTACCTGCGCGCGATGCTTAGCAGAGAACTTAAGCTCGTGGACCTTATCGCTTACCTTGCGTGATTCGGTAGTGACCTCATACTTTGCCTTTACCGACGCTGCGCTAAGGTCCTTCTTTAGCTCGTCAATTTCGTCAGGCTTACCAGTCTTTGTAAAGGCAATCTGCCGCCTGGCGCTTTCCTCCAGTTTCGTCCAGATGATCTCGGGAACCGCGCGCGCCTTACGGCCACGGGGCATTTCCTCGGTTTCAACGAAACCGTCATCACGGGGATTAGCTGGCATTGGACCAAACCTCCAAAATAGGGAATACCAACTAAACAAGCATACGCCTAGGTAACGATTACGTCAACGCCTCTTACTGCTGCGCCATATCGATAGACAGGCCATCGTTTAGTCCTAGCTTTAGCGCGTGTTCATACTGATAGGCGAGGTAAACGATTAGAGCGACCACGCCTATAAACGGCCATGGCTCGCCAGCTAGCAGGCTAGCGCTAATGCCTAGCGCAACCGATAGGCCGGTAGCTTGTACCTCGCCTCGCCTAATCCAGCGCTTTGTGTGCGCTGCCTTGCTCTCGTCTCCCCCGCTAAACGTGGCAATCGTAAACAGGGACGGCAGGAATCCACTCCAGAAATTCGGTACCTCTGCGACTACCAGAACCGTTAGCGCTACCTGCTCACTCGTCCTAGCCATTAGAGGGTTAGTTTCTGCTGCGCGTTAGGTGGCGCGACCTTACCGCCATTTGCCCAAACCTTAACGTTGTACTGCCAGCCTGGATGCAAACCGCTAACGGTAGCCTGTGCGGTACCGCCTGCGGTATCGGGGGCATTAACCGTTACCTGCTGCGCCAGCTTGCCGTTTAGCTGATAGACAGCAATCGTGTAAGACGTAGGCTTAGGCGTAAGCGAGGTAATGTAATTCCAATTGATCTTTGCAGACGTGTTAGTGAGCTTCGCTACCTTTAGTCCGCTAGGCGCTGGATACTGGTTAGCCTGCACATTAGTCGGGGGTGGGGTTTCGACATTTGTCGGGGGACTAGGCGTAACAGGTGGCGCAGACGGGGGAGCGTTTTGCACGTACGTCTGATTAACAAACTGAGGGATAAGACTGCTATCGGTTGTGCCTGCTGCGCCGACTCCCCCCGCGTTAGACGCTGCCTGGCTAGCGCTAGTGCTGGCCTTATTCTGACGGAAGTAGTAATAGGTCAGAGCTAGCGCTAGGCCAATCCCCATCCACGCCCACAGAGGCAGGGGACCCAACCGACGCGTAAACGTGTTACTGCCGCCAGAGCGCGTAGGCGCTGCCTCTGGCTCTGGCGCTGTCTCGCTCACAGTACCCCCCATGCGATATGAATAAGCGCTAGCGTGATAACGATGAGGCAGATAAGCGCCAGCGCGTAAGCAAACTCGATACGCATTAGAACTGTACCTCCGCAGGCGGATATTGCATCCAGTCGTTATCCTGTGGCGCTGGCGTATTGAGCGCAGCGAAACCGTAATGAAACAGAGTAGAAATGTTCCCCCCGCACAAATCGGGGTACTTATGCGGAGTAAAAATCTGCGTCTGGCCAGGTACGCAATGAACGGGGTGGAAATAGTGGTCCCCCGTGTCTAGCGAATCGACTACGCCAAACAAGCCTGCCGTAGTCGCGCTCCCCCCTGGACTCTCGTATCGTGGCTGGCCAGTATTAGAGCGCGTACGCGCGAGATAAACCAGCAGCACGATAAACGCTGCCCCTACGAGAGCAATCGAAACCTCTTTATTGTCAAGACGCATTACCTGCCCCTGCCTGGCCACGCCAACCGCTAACCTGGCGTGACTGCCAATTGACGCCACCAGTGACATTACGCAGATTGCTACCGCTACCCTGCTGCGCGATAGTGCCTGTCTGTCCCTGCGGTTGGACTAGCTGACTGAAACTCTGCCCCCCGATCGGTGAGTTACTAGGACGGTCAATACGTGGCGCGCGCATCTGCGGTACCGCCATGTAGTAGCCAATCGTAGAAACGTAATCCGGCATGGTCGGAGAATGTAGACCGTGAGGCGGTCCAGCGAATAGCGACTGGTTACCGTCACCTGGCGCGCCCTGCGCTACCGGCGACTGGATACCCTGGACCGGTCCGTTAGTGATACCTGCGTAACTGCCGTAAGGCTGCCACAGTCCAGGCGTACCGCCATATACGCGCGTCCAGCCATCCCCCTGCGACCCTAGATATTCCCCCTGCGCATTTCGCGCGTACGGTCGCGTGAGGTCATCGGTTGCTGCGGTTGCGTCGGTCCCTGCCTGGTAGTTAATCGTCCTGTTGATTGTCTGGTAAGACGGTCTAGCGGGACCGTCGCTAGGCGGATCGGTGAAACCGGAATCCCTACCGCTAAGCTCTGTCCCGACCTTAGACATCAGGTGGCGGTCGCGCGCGATGAGCTTATCGTTAGCGAGTCCTAGCGCGCCTCTCCAGCTCGTCTCCTGGCCTACGCCTAGCGCACGGTTACCGAACTGCGATTCAGGCCCGTTACCCCCGTATGGCAGCTTAGGGGGAGGGACGTAGGGGACAGAGGCAACCGCAGGATTACCGGACACGTTCTGTACCGGTTTGCCAGGTACGCCAGTACCGGTCCCTGGCAGGTTGCTAGTCCAGGGTCGGTTAGGCCATTGCTCTACCGGCAATCCCTTAATGTACGTCTGCCCTGCGTTAGTCGGGGGAGAGTTATTGCCGACATTCGCGTCAGGGACGGGCGAGCCGCGCCAGCTAGTCATTTAAGCCCCTGACCATGTACCGCCACCAGTGCCAGCCTTGATAAGGCCGGTCAGGCCATTAGAAACGTTTGTGACAAGTGTCGGCCCCTGCGAGCCTGGCCTAACCAGAACAAAGAGGATAGCCAGGTAAACGACGCCTACCAGAAACGTACCAAAATCCTTAGTCATATCAGTATCCCTCTATTTGGCTGACCAGCCCTTATTAGCCCATGTCCAATTACTACTGCCCTTAGCCTGCTCATAAATACAGACTTTGTTATCCTTATTTGTGTACGTTACCGTTTTGCGTCCGTTCGCCTGATCAATACCGATACCTGCCCCGGACACGGCAAACGAATTAGGGTCAACCGCGCTGCCGTTAACACACACTTTGTTTTGCATATCGACGTAGGCGTAATACGCCTTACCCTCGTAATAGGCAACACTTGACGACATAAAGAGATTACCTCCGCTAGGCGCTGGCGAGCTACCGCCTTTGGCCCACTCGATTACTTTGTCCATAGGGAAACCGTTACCGCAGTCGGAATGGTTACCTCCCCATGCTCCGAAATCTCTATGCTGGCAGACGCCTTTAACGCTGGCGGTTTGCGCCTGGCTAGCTGTGAGCGCCTTTATCGGTATGGCGTACTTGCCTGCCATCCACGCGACCCAATCGGCAGCATTCCTAACCAGTGTCGTCTGACTGTTTAGCCAGTAGTCGCGCGACCAATTAGCGGCAGCGCCAGACGGGGTACAAAGCTCCATCGATAGGCAATACTGGTTAGCGTTGCCCTGCGTCCACGCGGTATTAGTCTCGTAGACGTACGCGCCTACTACGCCGCGCTCTTTATTGTCTGCGCCAAAATGTGAGCTGACGCCAGCGGACCGGTTAGCAAAGAAGTTACCTAGCGACCGGATATCCTGCGCGCCCTCTGTCGTGTGCAAAACGATCTTGTTATACGGTCCCCTGCCGCCAGAATAGTTAGGTGACGGTATCCAGACCTCACGCATCGCCATTGTCTACCGCCCATGGCTCATTACGTATGTAATCGTCTGGATTGGTTACCGGCGGGACCGATTGCAGCTCTGCGTCTGCCGCTAGCTCATCCTCTGTGAACGTCTCGCCAGACCGGATAAGGCGCTTCATTTCCTGCCTCTGTATTTGGTTGGCTCTGGCTCTGGCTCTGGCTCTGGCTCTGGCTCTGGCTCTGGCTCTGGCTCTGGCTCTGGCGGTATCTCCGGCTCTGGCGGTACCGGCTCTGGAATTACCAGGCCGGTAACGTGCGGCTCTGGTAGGTCAATGTGTAGCTCGCTCATTGCGTCTGCCCCGGAGTCGTAACCGTGTAATCGGTAGTCGTGCGAACCAAACCGGATAGCGCATTGGATAGGTCTTGGATAGCGGCAGCAGCCGGGGCACCTGGCCTAGCGAGCATAAAGATAATCGCCAGGATTACAACCCCGATTAGAAACTGCCAAAGATCGTCCTTACTCATCTGGTAGCTGCGTCCCTGGTGGCGTCTGCGGTACCGATAGCGCGCTAGCCAGACTGCCACCTGTTGAGCTACCGCTAACATCACTTGTTAGCTGCGCGCCTGCTGGCGTACCTTTATTGCCGATAATGTCTGACATGGTGCTAAACGTCTGCTTACGCGCAGCAGTGAAAACTACGCCTAGGTCCACTAGCAAACCAAACCAGACTGCGAGCTGCGCGCCTCGCTTGCTCCCTTGCATGAGAAACAGGACAAAGAAAATAGCGGTTAGCGCGGTTAGCCTCATCATTACTTTAGAGATAGTCGGGACGTACCCCTTAGTAGGCGTCTCCGTAAACAGGTCAAACGAGATGATCAGAGCGCCAGCAAAATACTCCGCAAAGAGCGCGCCAGAGGCAGGACCGGAGAGCTTGCCTATCCCCGGTCCCCTGCCTCTGCTACTGCCCCTGGACCTGGCGCGCGTGGACGAGCTGCGCGCTTGCTTGCGAGCCTTAGAGCGTCCCTTGGCTGCGCCTGCCGCTACGCCTACCGGTCCTGCCTCGCTGCCTTCCACAGCGCCTTTCACGACTGCTCTGCGCTCTGTAGCGCGGCCAGCTCGCGTAGCTCGCGGCGTAGACGCTGGCTCTGGATCACCAGTAGTCGGGTTAGTGCGAGGCGCGACCGCGTTTCCGCGCTCGCGTAGCTGCGCTCTGACCCTTGCTTGCTCTGGTGTATCCGCCATGGTCCTAAACCGTCTGCGTCTGCGTCTGCGTATCGCTAGGTGGGGTTTGCGTATCGCTTGTACTGCTAGCGCCTGTGGGTCCCTGGATAGCTCGCTTAATGAGCCAGATAAGTACGTCTCTCGGGTTACTCGCCTGGCCACTAGGGTTATCTTTGTTAACAAACATCTGGTCACGTATTCCGCCAGGATGGAAAGCAACAAAGAATGAGGCAAACGCTACCCAGAGCAGGATAAGCGCGAGCGCTCCGCTAACGCCTTTGTTCACGCACCGCCCATTTTCTTAGCAGCGAACTTGACGTAAAGCAGATACGCGACGATTCCGATAACGAAACCAATCCAGAACTGTTGCGACTTAAGCATCTGTACCCCTAGAGTTTCCGCGCGATGATTCCGAAGATGATCATTTCACCGATGATCAAACCGAATAGGTAAAGCAGGGTCGGATTCCAGCCGCTACCAGAGGTACCGCTAACGGGACCCTGACCCTGGCTAAACGTGTTAGTGCCTGCCATTGATATTCCCTGACCTCCGCCAGATTGTGCGCCCCCGCCCATTTGGGGAGCGCCTCGGTAATAACCGAAAGATGACGTAGGCGCAGCAAAGTACATAACTGCCCCTTTAGATGTCTACGAGCATCGGGTCCACTGCGCCGACGGGGTAAACCTCATCACAGATAAGCTCTGCCGTAGCAGCAGAGTTAGCGGTAACAGACTCCCACTGGAGTTTCGTGCTATTGGCCGTGTAGAGCCATCCCTGACCGTACATATCGCCAGGGTCCATAAACCGGCTAAAGGCGTAAACGCCTAGGTCCACAGAGCCGGAACCTGCGTACAGACCGGTAGCGCCAATAGGGTCTGACGAGTTAGCGTTAGTGAAAGCGCCTGCTGCGCCGGGTGCCTGCGTAGCGAAACCGTACATTTCGTAGTCGTTATAGAAGTCTTCCGTCCACTGCCGAACGATGTCCGGGTTAAGGCGACCTAGCGACCGGTTATCAAGCTGCCAGTAGATAGGGTCTGTGAAACCGTCCACGCGTACGTTAGAGCTGTTGCGGGTAATGAGCAGAGCGCCCCTAATCGCGTTACCGGTAAGCGTGGACAAAAGGACGTTATCGGAACCGTTAGCGTTCAGCGTGAAAATCTGGTGTCTGCGCTTAGTCTGCAAATTGACACCAGGGGGAACAGGCTGGTTTGGTGTACCCTGCAAATCCTGCGCATCGGGCTGCGCCCAAGCATCCATATAAGGGATAAGCGCCACTGTCGGATAGGTGACATAAGTGCCAAGACCTGCCCCGGTAAGGGAGTAATCAAAGCGGTATTGTGACCTCGTGTCAGTGTTTGCAAGGCAGGCTGCCGAGAATCGAATTTCTGGCATGAGAGGCAGCGTGAATGAACCGCCAGACGTGGCGGTAGGAATGGTGAAGTCGTATCCGTGAGCAGGATCATTAAGCCAGGGACGGAAATACTTATGCCCTGCGTAATAGGCGTACCCGCCCATGTTGTAAAGGATTTCGCTGCCGTCTACGTTGGTCAGGTCCAACTGGTTAAAAACGCTAAAAGGACCGTCGAGTAGCAGCGCGGTACCGGTCGCGCCAGCGGTAATAGTCCGGTACATGAGACGCAGGCTACGCAAGAATTGCCCCGCGTTAACCGACCCACCGCCAACTGTCGGAGTAGCAGACAGCAAGAGTCCTGTCTGCGCTCCCTGTAGATTTTTCTCGGCGTAAAGATTGGTAGCAATCTGAAACGGATTACTACCTACTCCGCTACCGCCCTGTGCGCCGCCCTGCGAGCCAGCGCCAGCGCCTACTGCTGCCTGTGGCATATCTCGTACCCCTTAATACTGCTGCGCCATAGCGCGTCCGATGTGTTGAACGGTGTCATTTTGGGACGCGATAAGGTGATAAGAGATGATGCGCCACATGGTCCCCATAATGAGCACTGAAACCCAGATGTGGACCCCTAGCTTTACATATTCCATCCGTACCCCGTAACTAGTAGTCGGGGCAGAGAGCGCCAATCGTCGGGGGAAATTGCAACGCCCTCTGCCCCTCTAATCCCCGTGGTTTGGCCCACACGGGCTATTATCAATACTAACAAATGGAAAGGTCATATAAAAGAGCGCTTAAACCCCGGTGGCAATTTACCGTAACTCCTGTGACTGTTTATCCAGAATTGCCTATGGCGCTCTGTGCAGAATACGTACTGGACTACCTGCGGAGTATCCGCCTTGCCGTAATTGACCTTTACCTTATTAGTCTCGTAACCGTCCTTTTCGCAATCGTCCCATGCGCAGGCTACGTGCCTATCCCCCGCATGGTCTAGGTTAATTACTACCTTGTCTGCGATTGCGTGTTGCCTGGTCATGTTCCCACCTGCTTATCAGGTTTCGGAATTGCCGTATTTCCATTTCCTCGACTGCGCTTAGCAGGCGTGGCGCGACCGTTCGGGGGTTTGCCGTTTTGTCCAGCCACGCTAGGACTAGCTGACGTTTCCAGGGGGGAGACATTACCCACCAGATCGCCAGCACGTACCCGCATAGAATCACTACCGGTATTAGTGTCTTGACCAAAGAGTTTCTGTCCACGTTCTAGCGCTGCCTCCATTTTCTGGTAAAGGTCCGTCAGATCGTTTTTAAGTTTGTAGTCCACTAGGATAAGGATTAGCGCCGTTATGAGGGCGACCCCCTCTAGGATCAATACCAGGCGTTCCATTTTGCGATCCATAAACCTCTACCTCTACTCCCCTGTGTATGTTGCGCAGGTGGCGCGTAACCTCATCCAATACGCGCTCTGCGGTTAGCAGGTAACCAATACCCTCACTGGACATAACCGCTATCGACTGTCCGCAGGGAGCGCAGACAATGTGATACTGCTCTGCGTTAGGCACCCTATGAGTCTCATCGGTTAGCCTCTGCTCTAGCCGGAAATACCATTTAGACGCGTACGTACGCCACGCCGCGAGCTGCGCGACCGCCAGAGGCGCTAGATCATGCGCTGGCATCGCTCATCATTTCCTTAAGCGCCTTAACGGGATTCAGCTTGCCCTCCGCAGACATACGCGCCATACGTATAACCATGGCCGGTATGTCCAGGCGTCTCGTCTCTGTCTCTCCATCTGCGATATAAACGATCACAAACGATCCGTCTGGCGCTTCATACAGGTTAAAACGTCCCTTTAGAATTGGCTCTGGCGTAGTCATTGTCTCCCCTTACGATAGGATCGTGCCGGTATTGTCCAGCGGGAATCGCAGGTACATATGCGCAACCACTCCAGCCATACCAGAAACAGGACAGTTATGGAACTGAATATTTCCGCTGGAGTCAACCTGTATATTCTGCGTACCGATAGGCGTTACGTTTGTCTCAAACGTCGTGAGTCCACGGAAACCGCTATTACTCAGAGGACGCCACCCGGCAGGCAGGTTAGCAAACGTAATGTTATTGAAATTAGGGCCACCAGTGCCAGGGAATTGCACGCAACCGACTACCTCTATATCTCCGTCCGCACACTTACGGTACTGCGGGGGATACCTGCCAGCTATCGTCCCTACAAACGATCCTGTCAGGGGTCTAAGGTCGTGCCAGACTTCGGACTGTGCAGGCGTGGCAGGCGTACCGGTACCGGGCTGCGTAGCGGTTACCTGGCTCGCTGCGCGGATACCTACCCCGCTAGCGTCAATGGTGAAGTAGGTAAACACAGGCCCGGCTACGGAGTTATAGAACGTCGATAGGTTCGCAGAGCTAGATACCCCGTCGCTGGAGTTAAGCCCGACGCTTATCGAATCATCAAAGCTAGGGTTAGTATTGCTAGGACCGATCAACCCTAGGTCGGCAAAGTTGGGCGAGCCGGTAATTGCCCCTACGATTTCCGGGTTACTGAATAGTCCGCTATTCAGCAGGAATTGCATAATACCGACGCCGCTAGGGGTAACGCCTAGGTTAGCTTGCACGCCAGGATATTTCCCTACCGTGACGCCAGCAGGGTAAGGATTACCGAACGGGTCAACCCCTGCTGCGGGGGCAATACTGGTAACCAGGTTGCCAGTACCGGGTACCGGGCTATACATAAACAGGCCGGTAAACCCGGTCCCCGCAGTAATAATGATGAGACTGACTAGCTGATTATTCCATCCCTCACCTGCCATTAGGTTGCCCCGTATCTCTGGTTAGCGGTAACGCTGGTATCGAACCTAAACCAGGCAGTACAGATAGGGACCGTCGTATTAGACGTTGGGATATTCCAGAGTAGGTCCAGCTCGTTAGCCGGTATTAGCAGCATCGGTTGGCTAGGGTCCCACTCGCTGCCCTGGTTAGGCAGGGTAAAGCTAAAGTGTTTCGTGTCGATAACGCAGGTGGCAGAGAAACCAATCGGCACGTTTTCAACGATCATCTTGTAGACCTCGAAATACGGGACGTTAACGTTAATGATCGCAGGCGTGAAAGCGCACGTAAAATTGCCAGGGTTTAGGCCGGTAAGGTCAGGCGCAGCTACTACGCGCCGGGAACCTAGTCCGATGTACGGCATGGTTAATTAAGCTTGCCTTGCATCTCTGTGGGGACCTGTAGGACCAATAGACGCCAGTTGATAATGTTGGCTGCGCCGGAAAATAGGGTGATGTTGCGCTGGTCTTTTAGTACCGCCTGGTTACTGCCCCACCTGATAACGCAATCGTTGTTAGCGCCTAGGGCAGTGACTACGCCAATAGGCGCGACACTCGTAGTGTCGGAAGGGTAAACCGATAGTGTGCCTGCTGCGGAGAGCTGCGCAGCTACGAGCTTGATTGACCATGTATAGCCGGAGTCCGACCCTGGCAGCGTGAGGGTACCGGTACCGTTACCGGTCCCTGCGAATCCCATAAAGTCCAGGCCACGGTACCAATCGCGCAGCATGTGATCGAAGTTATGCCCCATCGTTTCCTTTAGCTCATTGTTAGTGAGCAAATCGACTACGCCGAGGGGGCCGAAATCTTGTCTGGTCATAAGAATGATTCCTTAAGGAAATAGACGGCAGCGCCTAGCGAGAGCAGTCCGAATAGGAACGCTCCGACGCGTAGCCAGAACTCGGGACGGAATAGCAGCATGAATAGCTGCGTCAGTTTGTTTACTGCCTGGACTAGGCCAGCTATCGCCTTAGCTGCGTCACCTATGGTTGCGAAACTACCAGTCGTGCCGGTAATCAGTTTGCCTAGCTGGCCTAGGCCAGGGATACCGCCTAGAGTCCAGTCGAAACCGGTAGTCTGATAGCCGGTAGTTTGCGGCTGGTTAGTGCCGGTACCTGGCGTAGTAGCTGGCACGCGACCGTAACCGACAATGTTATTACCCCATGATGAGAGTTGATCTATGCCTACGCCTAGCGCAGGGTCCCGCGCGCTCTCGACTTGACCATTACCGATGTAGACGCCTACATGTCCAGGGGACGCGTTATCCCCTGGAAACTGCGCGAATACTAGGTCCCCTGGCTCTAGCTGGCTCGCCTGGATTTTAGTTGCCCACTGATATTGTTCCTCGCTAGTGCGGGGGACATTGCTAACGCCTAGCTTTGTCAAGACGTATTGCACCAGGCCAGAGCAGTCAAAGTTACTAGGCCCGGTCGCGCCATACACGTAGGGGTAACCGATAAACGACTTAACCTCTTGGACAATAGAGTTACCGTTAAGGCTCATATCGACGCCTTAAGGAAATAGACGGCAGCGCCTAGCGAGAGCAAACCGAATAGGAACGCTCCGACGCGTAGCCAGAACTCCGGTCTAAATAGCAGCATGAACAGTTGGGTTAGCTTATTCACTGCCTGGACTAGGCCAGCTATCGCCTTAGCTGCGTCACCTATGGTTGCGAAACTACCAGTCGTGCCTGTGATTAGCTTGCCTAGATTCCCTAGGCCAGGGATACCGCCTAGCGTCCAATCGAAACCGGTAGTCTGCGCAGACGTACCGCCAGAGCTACCGCCTGGCGCTGGCGCTCCCCCTGCCGTAACCGTGGTTGGCTGGCCAGCAGCAGACAAGATGCTATCTGCGTAACCGATACCGGCCTGCCAATTACCCTGCCCTGCGTTATACGCTGCCAGCGCCTTACGTACGTCTCCCCCTGCCCATGCGAGTAGTTGTTTCATGTAAGCGATATACGCCTTAACCTCTTGGTTAGGGTCGTTTTCAGTGCCAGCGGGAAACCCTAGGCCGGTATAGGTAGACGGCAGGAATTGAAACATGCCCTCTGCGCCAGCGCCAGACAGAGCGCTAGGGTCAAACCCCGACTCATCGTTTACCTGTGCGGCTACTACGCCATAAGGCAGTCCGGTTTCGGTAGCAGCGTTTTTGAGCATGCCCTCATATTGGGCAGGGACCGCAACCATTACGCAGGCTTAGACTTATTACCGAAATACTTTGCTGCGTGGCCGGAATCGTCAGGGACAGACTTAACCGCGCGTGGCTTAGACCCTGGCTTAGCTGGCTCGTCTGGCTCGTCTGCTGGCTCGTCAGGGAGATCAATACCAAACCGGTTAAGCCAGGAGCGACCCTTAGAGTACGGAACCTTTGCGCCTGCCCCTGTCTCGTCCCAAATCTCAATACTAAAATCCTCGTCTGGCTCGCTGGCCTTACGAGTGAGCGCGTCCAATTGCGCCTGCTCATCCTTGCTTAGTGCCATCTGTTTTCCTTACGCGAGTCTTACGGACAATCCTTATTCGTAGCGTCCGCTGATCTTTGCCTCTGCCAATGGTAATCGTTCGCCATCGTTCCGCATTTTTGCTTT
>Ga0210389_10001479_pt1 | contig 18962 bp, 14 predicted proteins | sample IncBWH28OmetaG_FD_160127 | JGI IMG/M metagenome (GOLD analysis project Ga0210389, IMG submission 160127) | Forest soil microbial communities from Barre Woods Harvard Forest LTER site, Petersham, Massachusetts, United States - Inc-BW-H-28-O ...
CCGAATCCCCGAGCCAGGTGGTGAACAGGCTCACGCTGTAGGCGGCGGACATGATGGCGTCCAGGTTCGCGAGCGCCCGGTCCCACGGCAGGCCGCCGTACATGTCCTGCCGGATCAGGTACGCGGGCTCCACGTCCAGCGTTACCCGGGTGATGACGCCGAACGCGCCAAGCCCCACCGCCAGCCCGGGTAGTTCCGGGTCCGCCCGGTCGACGTGCCGCAGCTCACCGCTCGCGTCGACGTACTCCAGGCCCGCGATGGCGGCCGACAGCACCTGGTTGCGGGCGCCCGAGCCGTGGCTTGCGGTGGCGGTCGCCCCGGCGATGGAGATGTGCGGCAGTGACGCCATGTTGTGCAGCGCCCAGCCGCGGTCCTGCAGCCACGCCGCGAGCACCCCGTAGGACGTCCCCGCGCCCACGGTCACCGTCCGGGCTGGCTCATCGAGCACCGGGGCGGGCGCGATGGCGGTCAGCGAGATGAGCGTGCCCGAGGTGTCCGCGAGGTCGGTGAAGGAGTGCCTGGTGCCGATCGCCCGGACGCGCCCGCCAGCGGCGACGGCACGCCGCACGTCATCGACCGTCCGCGCGCTGATCACCTCGCCGGCCGTGAAGTGGTAGGTCCCTGCCCAGTTGCCGAGTCTGGAAGTCACGGGTCCCCCGTCTACCAGCACCTGGGCCGCAACGCAAGCCCGCCACGGCCAGCACCGCCATGACGCTGCTGGCCATCGCGGCGACCGCGAGGCCGCCGTGCGCGCCGAAGGCGCTCACGGCCCAGCCGGCCATCGCCGCCGCACCGGCCGAGCCGACCGCGCTGGCGGAGTTCAGCCACACAAAGGCCTGGGTGAGCACGGCCCGGTCGACAGCCGCTTCGGCCAGCACCGAGCAGGAGACGAAAACCACGGGGATCGCCAGCCCGGTCAGCGCGATGCCGAGCCCCAGTTCAAGCGGCGAGCCGACCACCAGCAACGGCAGGCAGCCGACCGCCAGCCAGGTCGCGGCCACCGCCAGTTGCACCTGCGGGGTGGTGCGCCACCGGCGCAGCCCGTAGAGCCAGCCGGCCAGGAGGCTGGCGCAACTCGATGCTGTGAACAGTGCAGCGGCCGTGCCCGCCGCGCCGTGCTCGACCGCGAACGCTGTCACTGAGATCTGCATGGCGCCGAAGAACCCGCCGATGGCCAGGGTCGCGCCGACCAAGACCACGAACCCGGGCCGCAGCAGCGAACGGCCCGTACGGTGCCGCCCCGCAGCGCCGGATGCCGGCGGCGCGGTCCATGCCGGCGGCGCGGTCCGGCGCTGCGCGGCGAAGCACAATCCGCCGGCCACTACCAGGGTGGCGGCCAGCACCGTGCCGACCGCCGGGTGCCCGCTGGCGCCGAGGATGCTGACCAGGGCCGGACCAGCCAGGAACGCCAGCTCGTTGGCCAGCGATTCCAGCGCGAACGCGGTGGGCAGCGCCGCGACTCGCCCGTCGCGCAGCAGCGCCACCCAGCGGGCCGCGGACAGCGCCCCAAGCTGGGGTATGGTGGCGCCGGCCAGTACCCCGCCCGCCGCCATCAGCCAGTCTGGCCTGCCGGCGGCCACCAGGTCCAGCAGCGTGGCCACCGCCGCGGCGTGGGCCAGCAGCGCGGGCGGCAGCACCCTGGCCTGGCCGAAGCGGTCGATCAGCCGGGCCAGTTGCGGTCCGGCCGCTGCCTCGGCGACGGCGAACCCGCCGGTCACCAGCCCGGCCGTGGCATACGAACCGGTCCGGGCGTGGACCAGCCAGACGATGCCCAGGCTGGTCATCGCGATGCCGACGCGGCCGGCGGCGGCAGTCAGGAAGAAGGCGGCGGCACCAGGAGCGCGCAACAGGGTGCGGTAGGTCGCCGATGACATGATGTGTCCCGTTCGCTGCCCGGCGGGGCGGACCACCCGGGGTCGTCGGCGTCCAGAATGTACCGACCCGTGGTCATCACCTGGAACCGTCCACTGGTGGCGTGGAGCGGGGACACGCACCCCACGCCGGCTCCATCACCGGGCAGAAGCCCTTCGAGGCCGACTCCGTTGGCCTCGGTCATTGAGATCATGACGAGCATAGGCGCCTGGGACAAGGCATGTCCAGGCAGCCCGGTCGGCTCACTGCCCTGACGGCCGTTCTTAATTGCCCGTGTAATAGCACGGGCAATTAAGAACGGCTTCGGCCTCATGCGATATAGCAGGGTCCATCGTTGCTGGCGAGCACGTCGAGGCTTGCGAGGAAGCCGTAGGGGCGCCCATTTTCCTTGCCCTTGGCTGAGGCGCGTGCTGTCATAAGGACCGTGGACGTTTCCGGAACCGGTTTCCGATCATCGCCGTGACGGCGCCAGGGCCAGCGTCACCTCGGCTGGCCACCCTCCATCAGCAGGCTCCTGAGGTCGGCCGGGCTGACCTTGCCCGTCGGCGTTCGCGGCACGTCATCGAGGCTGCCGAGGATCAGCCACCGGGTGGGGACCTTGAAGGAGCTCAAGGAGGCCGCCGCCGCCGCGGCGATCTCCCCTGGGTCGCGAGCTGAGACGACGACCGCGCCGACGTCCCAGCCGCCCGCGGCAGCGCCGCCGCCGCCATTGCCGGCGCCGCCGGCCGGGACGCTGGTGACATATGCCTGGCGGACGCCGTCGATCTGGCGCAGCGCTGACTCCACCTCCGCCGGGTACACCGTCGCGCCCCGCACCTTGAACATGTCATCCAGGCGGCCGCGCAGCCACAGGTACCCGTCGGGGTCCAGCGCGCCCAGGTCGCCGGTTGGGTAGAACCCGTCGGCGTCGAAGGCCTCCTCGCGGCCCCGGCCGCAGATGCCGCGCATCAGGTTCGGCCCGCGCAGCCGGATCTCGCCGTCGGTGCCGCGGGGCACCTCCTGCCCGGTGGCCGGATCGGTGATTCGCGCCTCGACCCCCTCGAAAAGCTGGCCGCAGCTCCCGTGCTTGCCCGGTGGCATGTCGAGGTCAAGCCGGTACCCGCTGTAGGGGCCGAACGTCTCGGTCATGCCCAGGAGGTTGGCGCGGGCTCCTGGGGCGGGCTGGTCGCGGGAGCCCATGACAGCGGGGAGGCTGCCGGGCCGCAGGCTGGACAGGTCCGCAGTGGCGAACCGGGGGTGCGCGGCGATCCGCGCGGCCTGGTCAGGCCAGCCGCGGAACAGCGTCGCCCGCTCCCGCTCCAGCAGGCCGACGGTGGCCTCCGGGTCGGACCCGGACTCGGTCAGGAGCGTTGCCCCCGCGGCGAGGACGCTCATCAGCCCCATGGCGAAGCCGCCGGTCCAGAAGAACGGCATCGGGATGTAGAGCCGGTCCTCCGGGCCGACCCGGCGGGCCTCCAGGCTCGCGGCGACGGCCCGCAACGCGTTGCCGTGGGTGTGGATGACGCCCTTGGGCGCGCCCCGGCTGCCGGAGGTGAAGATGATGGCCAGGTCGTCGGCCGGCCGCACGGTGGCCTCCAGCGCCGCCACCAGGGCTTGGTCAGCGGCGGCCGTGGGCAGCTCAGTGGAGGGCCACACGTGGCGCAGGAACGGCTGCGCGCGGTGCCGCGCCCCCTCGCGGGTGGCCGCCAGGACGCCCGGCGCTGCCTCGTCCAGGTCCTCCAGGTAGCTCCGCCCCCGGTACCTCGGGGTGACGATCAGGTCGGTGATGGCGGCCGCGCTCATGGCGGCCCGCAGTTCCGGCGGCCGTAGCAGGGTGCTGAGCGGGACCAGCGTGGCGCCGGCCCGCATCACCGCCACGGCCGTCACGGCCCACTCGGCGCCGTTGGGCATGATGAGGCCGACCCGGGAGGACTTGCTCACCCCGGCCGCCACGAGGCGGGCTGCCAGGGCCCGGCTCGCGCTGTCAAGCTCCGCGTGGCTGACCGAGGCGCCGTCGCCGATGATGGCAGGCTTGCCGCCGTACGCCACGCTGTTGCGGCGCAGCAGGCTGGGGAGGGTGGGCGGGCGCGGAAGGGTGGGCGGGGCAGATGGGGCGCCTGGGGCGGGCAGCCCCGCGTGCGCAGACGGCTCAGGCATCGCGCAGTCCAGCCGTCAGCACTGCCTTCAGCGCCCGCAGGTCGACCTTGCCGCTGGACATCATGGGCACCTCCGCGTCGCTCGCCAGCACGATCCGCCGTGGGACCTTGTAAGCCGACAGGGTCGCGCGCAGCCGCTCTCGCAACTCGCCGGGATCCGGTCCGTCCTGCCCGCCTGGAACGCGGATCATGGCGGCGACGACCTGCCCGCGGGCCTCGTCATCGACGCCGACCACGTGGGCGGTCAGGCCGGTCAGCTCCAGGATCGCCGCCTCGACCTCACGCGGCGACACGTTCGCCCCCGCGGTCTTGATCATCTCGCCCCGGCGGCCCTTGAAGTAGTGCAAGCCGTCGAGGTCGGTCGTGAACAGGTCACCAGTCCGGTACCACCCGTCCGGCTCGAAGGCCTCGCCGCGTTCCCGCCCGTAGTAGCCCTCCATCAGGAACGGCCCGCGCAGCCACAACTCCCCGAGCTCCCCCTGCGGGCAGTCCTTGCCGGCATCCAGGTCCACGACGCGGGCTTCGAAGCCGGGGGCGGGCCTGCCGAATGACCCCCGCCGGCTCTCTGGCTGGTCGGACTCATCGTCGCTGAGCAAGACCGTGCTGCCTGCCTCGGTCATGCCGAGCATGCTGTGCCGCAACTGCGGGTCGGCCGGGCGGGCGCCGGGTGGCATGATCGGGTACAGGTTGCCGCGTCGCATTGAGCTCAGGTCGCGGCCGGGAAAGGACGGGTCCGCCGCCAGCGGGGCGACGGCCGCGGCGAACCCGTTGGTCAACGTCGGCCTGGTCCGCTCCAGCAGGTCAAGCACCCTGGCCGGGTCGCGCTCGGCGGAGCAGACGGCGGTGGCCCCGGCCGCCAGCGTGGCGAGCAGCACGAACGCGAACCCGCCGATCCAGAAGAACGGTGAGGGCGCGAACAGCACCTCGTCGCTGCCGTACCTGCGGATCTCGTTCAGGTTGGCCATGTGGCGGATGAGCGGCCCGTGGCAGTGGATGACGCCCTTGGGCTCGCTGGAGGAGCCGGACGTGTGGATGACCACCATCCGGTCCGCCGCTGTGACGGCATCCTCGGCCGCCGCCAGTATCTCGCCGGGCACCCGCGACCCGGCCTCGGCAACCGCCGCCCGGGTCCATCCCGCCGGCACCGCACCACCAGCCGGCACCGCACCACCAGCCGGCACCGTACCGTCAAACGCAATGCGGCGCAGCGCGGGCAGCGCGGGGTGCAGGAGCGGCGGGCCCGCCGCCAAGTCCAGCCCCGGGGCCGCCGCCCGCAGCGCGGCGACGAAGTCGCGGGACCGGTAGGTCGTCGCGGACAGCAGCACCTCGATGTCCGCGCCGCGCAGCAGCGAGGCGAGCTCGGCGTCGGTGGAGAACGTGCTCAGCGGGAAGCTGACCGCCCCGATCCGGGCGGCAGCGAGCCAGCTGACCACGAACTGCGCGCCGTTCGGGTACAGGATGCCAACGTGCGTCCCCTTGCCCGCGCCTGCCGCCAGCAGGCCGCGCGCGAGGACAGCCGACCGGCCCTCCGCCTCAGCGTAGGTCAGTGTCTCGTCGTCGCAGACCAGCAACGGGTGGCCAGCCCGCGCGGCAGCCTGGCGGCGCAGGAGTGCGGGGACCGTCAGCGCTTCCCCGTCCACTCAGCTTGCCGTCCACTTCGGCTCGCGCTTTTCCATGAAGGCACGCGGCCCCTCGTTGGCATCGTTCGTCCGGGTCACCCGCAGCCGGTAGGACTCCGCGAGGAGCTCGGCCTCGTGCAGCGGCAGGTCCAGGCCCTTGAGGATCGCCATCCGGGTGCCCCGCACGGCCAGCGGGGCATTGCGGCAGACCAGGGCCGCTATCTCCCGCGCGCGCTCCATCAGCTTCTCATGCGAAACGACTTCCGAGACCATGCCCAGCTCATAGGCGCGCTGTGCGCTCATCCGCTCGTGCCGCCCTACCAGCGCCATCCGCAGCGCGACAGTGCGCGGCAGCACCCGCGCCAGCCGGACCACCTCGCGGCCGGAGACCAGGCCGATGCTGACATGCGGGTCGAAGAACTGCGCCCGGTCTGAGGCGATCACGATGTCGCCGGTCGTCACCAGGTCCAGGCCGGCCCCGCAGCACAGCCCGTTGACCGCCGTCAGGATCGGCTTGGTCATCGTCCGGAACGGCGGCGTGGCCTCCTGCGGCGCCTCCCACTGCTCGTGGGTCGACAGGTACGGCTCGGCGTAGATGTTCCCGCCGTCCTCCGGGATCTCCGTGACGTCCGCCCCGGTGCAAAAGGCACGGCCGGTGCCGGTGACGATGACCAGCCACACGTCGTCATCGGCCTCGGCGGCGGCGAACGCCTGCCCCAGCTCGTTCTTCATCAGCATGGTGATGGCGTTCAGCTGGTCCGGGCGGTTGAACGCAATCGTCGCGACACGGTCCGCCACGTCGTACGCGATCGTCTCGAACTCCACGCCAATGGCCCCTTTCTCGACGGGCTACCTGCCCCGCTTCACCTGGCTGAACGGCACGCCCTTGTCGGCGGCGTGCTCACGGGGCATCGCTAGCAGCCGCTCGCTGATGATGTTCCGCGCCATCTCGGTGCTGCCGCCGCCGAGCGAGCCGCCCTGCCGGGCGATGAAGCGGACGCCGACGGGAGGCACCGCGGGACCGGCCGGGCCCGACATCGCCGCGAGCGGGCCGGCCACCTCCAGGGCGATCTCGGCGCGGCGGGTGATGGCCTCCCCGCTGAACAGGCGGGTCAGGGAACTGGCCGCCGGCGGCAGTGCCCCGGACCGGATGGCCGTGCCGACCCGGTCGGCGAGCCACGTCTCGATCCTGTCGAGGCTGTGGTACTCGGCGATGAGCTCCCGCGCGGCCGGATCCGCTGCCCGGCCAGCACTGCGGGCCAGGCCGGCCAGCTCGTGCGCCGAGGTCATCCTGCCCTTGGAAGGGTGCCGGCCGCTGATGAAGGGAGACGTGCCGCCCATGGCGCTGCGCTCGTGGAACAGCTGCCGCGAGGCGACTGTCCAGCCGCCGTTGACCTCGCCGACCACGTTCGAAGCCGGGACCTCGACGCCGTCAATGAACTCCTGGCAGAACTCGCTGCTCCCGTCGACCTGCCGGATCTGCCGGACCTCGACGCCAGGCTGGCGGACCTTCACCAGGAACATGGTGAGGCCTTCGTGCTTGGGCACGTCCCAGTTGGTGCGCGCCAGGCACAGCGCGTAATCGGCGGCGTAGGCGGCGGAACTCCAGATCTTCGTGCCGGACAGGATGAAGGAGTCCCGGCGGCGGTCCGCGCGGGTCTTCACGCTGGCCAGGTCCGACCCGCTGCCGGGCTCGGACAAGAACTGGACGAAGATCTCCTCGCCGCGGATGGCGGCCGCGATGTGCTCGCGCTTGATCTCCTCGCTGGCCATGTCCAGGAGGGTCGCGCAGCAGATGGCGAAGGTCGGGATGTTGAGCAGGACCGGCAACTCGTACCCGGCGGCCTCTGCGTTGAACGCCCGCTGGTGGGCCAGCGTGAGGCCGAGGCCGCCATACTCCCTGGGAAAGGTGATGCCGGCGAACCCGCCCGCGTGCAGCGTCGCCTGCAATTCCCGCGCCCGCTGCCAGACGCCCTCGTCGCGGCCCGCCGCCCCTGCCCGGTGCCCGCGGGCTTCCGCTTCCGGCGTCAGGTTGGCGGCGAGCCACTCCCGGGCACGCTGGCGGAAGCTCTCCACGCTCTCAAGCACGGCGGCGGTCATGGCGACTCCTCAGACGTTCAGCAGGTCGGCGATCCGGCGGCGGTGCTGCGACGGAGTCCCCCAGGTGACCCGGCCGACGGTCGCCCGCCGCAGGTAGACGTGAATGTCGTGCTCCCACGTCACGCCCAGCCCGCCGTGCAACTGCACGCAGTCCTGGACGATGTCGGTGGCTCGCTGCCCCACGTAGGCCTTGGCGATGCTCACCACCTCCGCCGCGTCCTCCCGCCGCTCGTGCACGGCCTCCGCCGCCGCGTACGTGGCGGCCTGGGCCGCGTGCGACCAGGTGGCCAGGTCCGCGAACCGGTGCTTCAGCGCCTGGTATGACTCCAGCGGCCGGCCGAAGGTGAACCGGTCGGCCAGCCACTGCCGGGTGAACTCCAGCACCGTGTCGATCACCCCGACGAGCTCTGCGCACTGCAGCACGACCGCGACCTGGAACTGCCGCTCCACCGCGTCAGCCGCCTGTCCGGGCCTCCCGTCGGTGGTGCTGCCCACGACGGCCTCGGGACCGACCTCGACGCCGTCGTAGCGCACGCGGCCGAAGCCACGCGTGAGGTCCAGGGTCCCCATCGGGGTGACGGTGAGCCCGTCCGCCGTGGCCGGCACGATGAGCTGTGTCAGGCCTTCCGGGGCTGTGCTTTCCGGAACCCTGGCGAGCACCAGGAAGGCGTCCGCGTCAGCGGCGGCCTCGACCCCCTCGTGTACCCCGGTGAGCCGGTAGCCCTCGCCCTCGGGGATGGCCGCGATGGCCCCCGCCTCCGGGTCCCAGCCGCCGCCGGGCGGCCAGCACGCCCAGGTGGCGATGGCCTCCCCGGCCAGCAACCGCTTCAGCAGCCCAGCGTGGGCGGCGGCGTTTGGTTCCTGCGCGTGGACTGCTTCAGCGAGCGCGAAGGCGACGACGTTGACGGGCAGGAACGGGCCAGGGGCGGCGATGGCGCCGAACTGCTCGGCGATGATCGTTGCGTCGATGAGACCGGCCCCTGACACGCTGCCGCCGCCGAGGCCTTCCGGGACCAGCAGCGACATCCAGCCCAGCTCGGCACCGCGCAGCCAGGTGTCGCGGTCGAAGGACCGGCCCTCGGCATGCAGCGCGCGCGTGACGGCAACTGGGCTTGCGCTGGCCAGGAACCGGGCCGTGGCGGACTGCAGGAGCCGCTGGTCAGCCGTCAGGTCTAGCCTCATCGGCGGCCCCTTTCAGCAGGTGCTTTCGGTACCTGAACTTAGCCCGGAACCGCATCTCAGGCAAGGCTCTCACGGCGAAAGATCTATACATTTAACCGGATGACTCATTCCGGCGCGGGGAAATCCCCGGGAGCCGGGATACGTCTCCGGCGATGGCCTCGACCGTCGCCGTGCAGTAGACCCGGTCACCACGGGACAGCCGGGCGGCCGACGTGGTGCGCTGCCTCGCGGCAGCACCGCTCATGTCAGCACCGCTCAGCTCAGCGACGCTTCTGTCAGCGCTGGTGACGTCATTGCGGTGCACCTCGAACTCCAGGGGCTGGAGCAGCGGGACCGGCCGCTGGTAGCCAACGCTCATCGTCGTGGTCTTGCCCGCGATCCCAAGCTCGCAGTTGTGGTGCTGGACGATGAGGTCGAAGAACAGGGACAGCACCCCGCCGTGCACCATTCCCGGGGGGCCCTCGAAGACCAGCGGGAACGTGACCGTCCCGGTGGCGTGGTCACCGCTGACGCTGATCTCGTAGTCAGGAAAGCAGGGATTGCAGGCGCCGATGTCGTGAGAGTGATCGAGGTAGACCCGGCCGCCGGGCCTGGCCCCGATTCCGTCCGCCATCCGGGGCGCGAGGTCGCCGGGCGCCAGGGCGTGCAGTGCCTCTCCCGCGGCGGACAGGTGCCCGATGAGGGCACTGACGGCGGGATCCTCGGACTCAAGGGCGAGCGCCAGCCCCGCGACCTGGCGCAGCAGCGGTGCCAGGACAAGGGCTTGCGGCAGCGGCGCGGCGCCCCTGCGCACAGGCGGCCCGTGCCGCGCTGGCGGGGCAGTGCCGCCACGACCAGCGGGTGGCGGCGCCGCGCCCGGATCCCGGTCACCCATAGTGGTGCGTCAAGTCGACGACCGTGGCTGCCTCCTGCCCGAGCATGACCTTCGCCACGACCGCCATGTGCACGCGCCAGTGCTCCTCGGCGGCGTCGGGAATGCCTTCCTCGATAAGGCGCAAGAGCCGCCGCTGGGAGCGGATCGCCCGCTGCCGCGTGGCCAGCGATCCCATGACGCCGCTGCTCTTGCTCACCGCGGTGACGGCCCGTGTCACGATCTCGTTGAGCATCTCGATGACGATGCCCAGCGTCTGGTTGCCCCCCAGCGCCACCAGCCGCTCATGGAACGCCGTGTTCACCACCGCGAACGCCTCCGGGTCCCCGACCGCCTCCTCCTGCGCGTCCACCAGCGCACCCAGCTCCGCCACCACAGCCCGCCGCGCCCGCGCCGGCAGCACCGCGATCCGCCGCGCCGCCACCGGCTCCAGCAGCGACCGCGCCTCAAACACATCCGCCAGCGACACATTCCGCGCCCGCAGCACCAGCGCCGCCGTCCGCGCCGTCATCCGCTGGTCCGGCCCATGCGCCACCACCCCCCCGCGCACCCCCCGCTCCACCGAGATCAGCCCCTCAGCCTCCAAGATCCGCAACGCCTCCCGCAACGACGGCCGCGACACCCCGAACCGCTCCACAAGGTCAGGCTCCCGCCCCAGCGACTCCCCCTCCGCCAGCTCCCCACTGACGATCAGCACCCGAAGCTCATCAGCGATACGCTGCGGCACCTCCCGGGGCGCGTTCCTGGCATTCGCAGCGGCCACCTGACCACCTTTCGCACATTGGGCTCGAGGTGACTCTAGTCCCGCCAGCCCTTGGTATGAAAACATTTAAAGGTATAGCATGGCGACGTCGGCATGTGCAGCACCGCGCGAGGGGGACCGCTCGTGACAGGACACCGCTCGTGACAGGGACACGGCCACGACCGGATGACGGGACGTTCCGCGCCGACTATCACGGCGACCCCCGGCTGCGGCACCTGATCGGCCCGGGCGGCCCGTTCGAGGTCACCGACGTCGTGGTGGACGGCGTCACCGTGCGGTCGTTCGCGCGGGCGCCCGCCACGATCGTGGACTGCTTCCGCCGCGCGCAGGCGCATGCCGACCGGGTCCACCTGGTCTTCGAGGACACCCGGCTGACCTTCGCCGACGTCCGGCGGCAGGCCCTGAGCATCGCCCGGCGGCTGAAGTCCGACTACGGCGTCCGCCCAGGCGACCGGGCCGCGATCGCCATGCGCAACTACCCGGAGTTCGTGATCAGCTTCTGGGCGGCGGCTGCGGTCGGCGCCATCCCGGTGCTGCTCAACGCGTGGTGGACCGGGCCTGAGTTGCGCTACGCGCTCGCCAACGCCGGCCCCGTGGTCGTCTTCGCCGACCCCGAGCGGATCGGGCGGATCGCCAGCCCGGCGGGCAGCCCCGGTGACCCGCCCGTCATCGCGGTGCGCACCGCGGGGGCCGGCCTGCCGGGAACGAGCCCGATGAGCCCCGCTGCGCACCCCGCCACCGTCGAGGACCTTGCTGCTTTCAAGGGCCTTGCCGCCTTCGAGGACCTGGTGGCCGGCCCCCCGCTGGATGACGCCGAACTGGCTGCCGCCGGCCCCGATGAGGTGGCGGCAATCCTCTACACCTCGGGAACGACCGGGTTCCCCAAGGGCGCGCTCATCACCAACCGGAACATCATCGCGAGCACCATGAACATGTCGTTCGCGATCGCCCGGGCCAACGCCATCAGCGGGCGCGCCCCAGGTGCGGCGGTCCAGCCGTCCGCGATCAGCGCGACCCCGTTGTTCCACATCGGCGGCCTCGGCTCCATCGTCGCGACCGCGCTGTCCGGCGGCAAGATCTCCCTCATGCGCAAGTGGGACGTCGAGGAGTACCTGGAGCTGGCCGTCCGGGAGAAGGTGACCAGCCTCGGCGGGGTGCCGGCCACCGCGCGCCAGGTCCTGGAGCATCCCGGTGCCACGCGGCTCCGGTCGCAGGTCACCTCATGCCCGCTGGGCGGTGCCGCCGTGCCGCCCGACCTCCCGCTGCGCGCCCGCCAGGTGCTGGGCGATGACGTCCAGGTCTTCAACGGCTACGGCGGCACCGAGACGACATCCGCCGTGGTGACCAACGTGGGCGACGAGTACGCCGCCCGCCCGGGCAGCGTCGGCACTCCCAACCTCACCGCGGACCTGCGGGTGGAGGACCCCGGCGGGCGGCCGCTGCCCGCCGGGCAGGTGGGCGAGCTGTGCTTCCGGTCACCGCAGGTCGTCAAGGGGTACTGGATGGACCCGGACGCGACGAAGGCCGCCTTCGCCGACGGCTGGTTCCACACCGGGGACCTCGGGTACGTCGATGGCGACGGCTATGTCTACGTCGTTGACCGGCTTAAGGACGTCGTCATCCGCGGCGGCGAGAACGTCTACTGCGCCGAGGTCGAGGCTGTCCTCTTCGAGCACCCCGCGGTCGCCGACGTGACCATCATCGGCGTGCCCGACCATGCGATGGGCGAGCGGGTGGGCGCCGTCGTGGTCCCCCGTCCCGGCACCAGCGTGTCGCTTGACGACCTCCGCTCGTTCGCGGCCGCCAGGCTCGCGGCGTTCAAGCGGCCGGAGGCCCTGTACCTGGTCGGCGAGCTGCCCCGGACCGCCACCGGCAAGACCGACAAGCGGGAACTGCGGGCCCGGCTGCTGCAGTCTCCCGGAGGGAACGGAAAGGCGGACCAGTGACCCTGACGATCGAGCAGGCGGGCCTCATGCTCGCCGACCCGCTCTCCTACACCGACGAGGAGCGGCTGCACCGCGGCCTCACCCTGCTCCGCCGGGAAGCACCGGTCCACCTCGTGGAGGCACCCGGCTACCGGCCGTTCTACGCCCTGACCCGGCAGGCGCACATCAGGGAGGTCGAGGGGAACGGCGCGCTGTGGCTCAGCGAGCCACGACCCGTCCTGGCCACCGCCGCCTCCGAGAGGGCCAACGCGAGCTTCCAGGTCCGGACGCTGGTCAACATGGACGACCCGGACCACCGGGTCGTCCGGGCGATCGGCGCGGACTGGTTCCGGCCGAAGGCCATGCGGATGCTGGAGGGCCGGGTGCGGGAACTGGCGCGCGAGCACGTGGACCGGATGGCGGCCCTGGGCGGCGAGTGCGACTTCGCGGCCGACATCGCGGTGCACTACCCGCTCTACGTGATCTTGTCGCTGCTCGGGATGCCCGAGTCAGACTTCCCCCGGATGCTGCAGCTCACCCGGGAGCTGTTCGGCGCCCAGGACGCGGAGCTCGGCCGCGGCGAGGGCAAGGACGACCGGAACAGCGTGCTGCTGGACTTCTTCACCTACTTCCAGCAGCTGACCGCCGCCCGGCGCGCGGATCCCACCGAGGACATGGCCTCCGCGATCGCGAACGCCGTGGTCGACGGCCAGCCCCTCAACGATGTCGAGACGATGTCCTACTACGTCATCATCGCCACCGCCGGCCACGACACCACCAGCTCCACCATCGCCGGCGGGCTGCACGCGCTGCTGGAAAACCCGGACCAGCTGGCCCGGCTGCGCGCCGATCCTGCCCTGATGGCCACCGCGGCGGACGAGATGATCCGCTGGGTCACGCCGGTCAAGGAGTTCATGCGCACGGCGTCGGCGGACACCGTGCTGGGCGGGGTGCGCGTCGCGAAGGGCGAGTCCGTGCTGCTGTCCTACCCGTCGGCCAACCGCGATGAGGAGGCCTTCGCCGACCCGTTCACGTTCGACGTGGGCCGCGACCCGAACCGGCACCTGGCGTTCGGGTTCGGGGCGCACTACTGCCTCGGCGCGGCGCTGGCCCGGATCGAGATCCGCGCGCTGTTCGCCGAGTTGCTGCCCCGGCTGGAGTCCATCGAGCTTGCAGGCCCTGCGCAGTTGACCGCCACCACCTTCGTCGGCGGCCTCAAGCACCTGCCCGTCCGCTACCGGTGCCGTTCTTGACATCCCGTGCTGCGACAAGGGAAATCAAGAACGGCCCTCAGATGACTCACGCGCCGGCGAAGCGCAGCCGCAGGATCTCGGTGAACCGGTCGTTGATCCGGTACGCGTCGGCCATGGTGGCACCGTGGAACGTGGTCCGGGTGAGCAGGGTGCTCAAGACGGCCCAGATGATCACCGCGTGGTCCGCTGCCCCCTCCGGGTCAAGCTCCGCCAGGTCCGCCTGCACCAGCCCCTGGATGGACTCGCGAAACTGCCGCAGCAGCGCGATCGCGTTGGGGTCGGCGCTGCCCAGCAAGAGCATGAGGACCCGGAAGAACTGCGGGCGCTTCTCAAAGGACTCCAGCACCGTGCGCATCCGCGTTTCCAGTCGCGCGAGCGGGTCGGCCGCGACCACGGTGCGGCTCGCCGTGCCGAATCCCCTGCCCCAGGACTCCAGGACGGCCGCGTACAGGTGGTCCTTGGAGCTGAAGTAGCGGTATACCGTGCCGACGGCGAAGTCCGCGGCAGCCGCGACGTCGCGGACCTGGATCTGCTCGTAGTCCCGCTCCTTCAGCAGCGAGCTCGCGGCGTCGATGATCCGCTGCCGGCGCGCGACCTGATAGGCGGGAAGGGCCGCCATCGCGGTGTCCGTTACCACGGGGTCCCCTGGTCCACCCACTCGCGCAGGGCCCGCTTGACCACCTTGCCGCTGGCGGTGCGCGGCAGCGGCGCGGGAGTCACGTGCCACCGGGTGGGAACCTTGTAATGCGCCAGCCGCAGGCGGCACCACTGCGCCAGTTGCTCAGCGGACGGGCTGGCACCCGGGGCCGGGACGACGACCGCGCAGACCGCGTCGCCGGTCACGTCGTCATCGACGGCGAAGACGGCCGCCTCGCTCACGTCCGGGGAGTCCTCCAGCACGTACTCCACCTCGGTTGGCGAGACGTTCTCCGCGCTGACGAGGATCAGGTCCCGGGCCCGCGCGTTGAGGTACAGCAGGCCGCCAGAGACCCGGCCGATGTCGCCCATGGCCAGCCAGCCGTCTTCCTTCAGCACCTGCGCCGACGCCCCGGGGTCCGCCCAGTACCCGAGCATGATGTACGGGCTGCGGACATGCACCTCGCCGTACTCCCCGTCGGGGACCGGCAGGCCGAGCGGATCACGGACCTGCAGGCTGGTCGTCGGCGTGACCCGCCCTGTCGCGGTGGGGTTGGCGACGTACTCCGGGCCGCTGATCCGCGCGATCACGGCACCGCCCTCCGTGCTGGTGTAGCCCATGCCAAGGGCGCGGGCCGAGGGAAACGCCTCCCGCAGGCGGCGCTGCACCGCCGGGCTCACCGGCGCGCCACCCACCCCCAGGTACCGGACGCTGCTCGTGTCGTACCTGCCGAGCGCCGGGCACCCGGCGACGCGGGGCGCCGCGCTGCCGAGCGCCGACCACGACGTCACGCGCTCCTTCTCGATGGTGGCCAGCACCCGCTCCGGGTCGAGCCGGCCGGGCAGCAAGACCATCGCAGAGCCGCGGACGGCCGCCAGGACGACGGCCGCCCAGATCATCGACACGTGGAACAGCGGGGCCGTGGCGAGGATGACGTCGTCACTGGGCGGGAGGCCACCGCCGGCCATGGGTACGGGCATGCCGCCGGCCACCATCGCCTCGGCCTCCTGCAACTGGCTCACCTGGGCGAAGCCGGCCACGGCCCGGTGCGGGAGCGTGACGGCCCTCGGCCGCCCGGTCGTGCCGCTGGTGAACAGCAGCAGCGCCGGCTCGTCCTCGCTGGTGGCCGGGAGGCGAGGGATGGCCCCCTCGTGGTCTCGCACGAGGCCGGCGACCTCGTCGATCGCCAGCACGGGGCAGCCGGCATCGCGCCCAGCGAGCCGCTCCAGCCGCGCCTGGTCCCCGATGAGCAGGGCAGGCTCCACCAGGCCCGCCGCGTGCCGGAGCTCATCGCTCGTCCACCAGCCGTTCATGCCGCAGGCAATCGCCCCGATGCTGGTGATCGCCCAGAAGCAGGCGACCCACTCCCAGCGGTTGGCGGCCCAGATCGCGACCCGGTCTCCCTTCGCCACCTGGTACTTCTCCTGCAGCACGTGCGCGAGGGCGTCCACCGCCGCCAGGTGGGCGGCGAACGACAGCCTTACCTCGCCGTCGACCACGTATGTCCGGTCGCCGTACCGCCCGCTGGCGGAGATCATCTCGCGCAGCGAGCGCAGCCGGGTCACGAAGACGGGCATGGTGACGCCGCGCACGGGCTCCTCGCTGATCTCGAACGCTGCCCCCGGCGCGGTGAGCGCGCGCGGGAGGGGCGGGCGGGGGTGCGCAGCCACTGGGTCGCGCGGGTCAGGGTGGGCGGGGCGGGGGCCGGAATTGGCGGGCACGGCCTCCACGGCGGTCAGCTGACCTTCCCCGACCAGTTGCGGGCATCCCGGACGACCTGACGGAACGGCTTGACGGAATCGAAGCTCGGCTCGCGGGGCAGCCCCAGGACCCGCTCGCCGATGCTGTTGAGCTGCATCTGGGTGGTGCCGCCCGCGATCGCCATGAACCGGCTGTTCAGCAGGTCCGTGGCGGCCTCCGCGATGGCCGAGTCCGGGTCGCGCCACGCGACCGCGCCGCCGGCCAGGTCCAGGCCCATGTTCGCGCGGATGGGGTCGAAGGTCGCCGAGGCCAGCTTGCCGTAGGAGGCCAGCCCGCTGGCCTGCTGCGGGCTCGCCCGGATCAGTGCGCCGAGCCGCCGTCCCAGGAGGGCGCACGCCACGTCGTCGATGTGCGCCCGGACGAGGACGTCCTGGGCGTCCGGGTCTTCCAGCCGTCCCGCCGCCCGCGCCATGGCCAGCAGGTCAGACGGCAGCGCCCGTGCGTCAAGCGCCTTGTGCGACCGGTTCCCGCCGCCCCGCTCGAACCGCAGCATAGTCTGCGCGACCGTCCAGCCCTCGTTCACCTCGCCGATGACGTCATCGTCGGTGAGCTCGACGTTGTCGAAGAACTCCTGGCAGAACTCAGCGTTGCCGTTGATCTGCCGGATCCGCGCGACCGTCACGCCCGCCGCCCGCACCGGGACCAGGAACCAGGTGAGGCCTTTGTGCTTGGGCGCGTCCCAGTCGGTCCGCGCCAGGCACATCCCGTAGTCGGCGTAGTAGGCGCTGCTGCTCCAGATCTTGGAGCCGTTGAGGATCCAGCTTTCGCCGTCGCGCACGGCCTGCGTGCGGACCCCGGCCAGGTCCGAGCCCGCCTCGGGGTCGGAGAAGAACTGGACGACCAGTTCGTCCCCGGCGAGGATCGCCGGGATGTGCCGCCGCAGGAACTCCGGCGAGCCGTGCGCCAGCATCGTCGGCGTGCACACGCCGAACGTGGTGCCGCCGGCGATGCCGAGGTCCGGGAGCCGGAAGTGCCGTGCCTCGGCATCGAAGGCGTCCTGGTACTCCTGCGGCAGCCCCTGGCCGCCGCAGGAGGCGGGCCAGGTGATGCCGGCGTAGCCCGCCTCATAGAGCCTGCGCTGCAGCGCGCGCTCGCCGGCTATCTCCTCCTGCGTCTTGTCCGCGACCTCCATGAGGGGAACCGCCGGCCCCTCGCGGCGCTGCATGTTCGCCTCCAGCCAGGCACGCGCCCGCCGCCGGTACTCCTCGACATCGAGCCGCTCAGGCAGTGCTTGCTCAGGCACTGGCCACCTCCGCCTGCTTCGATAGCTCCCAGATCCGCCGCCGGTGCCAGGACGGCGCCCCGAACAGGTACGCCTCGCTGGCCAGCCGCCGCATGTACAAGTGCTGGTCGTGCTCCCAGGTGAAGCCGATGCCGCCGAAGACCTGGAAGCAGGTGTGGGTCAGCTCCACCGCGTTCTCGCTGACGAACGCCCGCGCGATGCTCGCCATCGCCAGCCCGTCGGCCGCCCCGCCGCCGAGTGCTTGCGCGGCGCCGGCGACGACGGCCTTGGCCATCTCCAGCGCCAGGCTGGTGCGCGCCAGCTCATGCTTCAGCCCCTGGAACGAGCCGATCGGACGGCCAAACGCGATCCGGGTCTTGGAGTACTCCAGGGCCAGTGCGAAGTTCGCGTCCATCGCCCCGACCGACTCCGCGGCGCTCAGCACCGCCGCGACGGCGACCTGCCAGCCGGCCAGCGCCGGCCCCTCAGGCCCCCTGGCGAGCATGGCATGGGCGGGGACCCGGACGTCGTTTAGTCCAAGGGTGAAGAACCCCCTGGTGATGTCGAGCCCGTCGGCCTTCTCCAGGGTCAGCCCGTCCGCCGGGCGCGGCAGCAGGAAGTGCCCGGCCCCGGTGCTGAGCAAGATCCAGTCACAGTCCCCGGCGTCTTGAACACCTTGGACAATCCCGGACAAAACGACTCCGTCTCCAGTGTCCCGCACGGTGACCCCGGGTCCCCCGAACAGCCCACTGGGCGCCCAGGCCACCATGGCATCCCCGGACAGCAGCGCCTGCAGCACGCCGGCGTGCAATGGGGTCGTGCCAGCGCGGGACAGGGTCCCGGCGGCGACGAGCGATCCAGCGTATGGTCCCGGCTGCAGCCGCGCCCCGCGCTCGGCCGCGATGATCGCCGCGTCGGCCAGGCCGTTGCCCGACAGCGATCCGCCCCCCTGCTCCTCGCTGGCCAGCAGCCCGAAGCAGCCCACGCCGCCCAGCGCTCGCCACAGCTCGCTCGTGTCCGGCCCGGACTGCTGCTCCGCCCGCTCGCGGACCGCCGGCAGCGGGCACTGCGCCTCCATGATCTTGCTGGCCGCGCCGGCCATCATCCGCTGCTCTTCGGTGGCATCCGGGAACAACTGGATGCTCATATGCCCCTTCCCTCCCCTATTGCCCGGTGAAGCGGGGGTCGCGGCGTTCCAGGAAGGCCGCGATGCCCTCGCGCACGTCGGAGGTCGTGTACGTGATGTGCTGGCCCTGGGCCTCGGCTTCCAGGGCCTGCTCCATGGTCAGCAGTGCGCTGTCGTCGAGTTGCCGCTTGATCAAGCTGATCGCCGTGGTCGGCGCGTCGGCCAGCCGCCGGCCCCACTTCAGGCCGGTCTTGTGGAGCTCCTCGGCGGGCACCACCTCGTTGATCAGTCCCCAGGCCAGGGCGTCGGAGGCGCTGACCATGTCGCCGAAGAACGCCATCTGCTTGGCGCGGCGCAACCCCACCGCCCGCGGCAGTGTCCAGGAGCTCCCGCCGTCCAGGGCCAGCCCGCGCCGGATGAAGATCTCGGAGAACCGCGCCCGGTCGCTGGCGATGACCAGGTCGCAGGCCAGCGCGAGGCCGAGCGACACGCCGAC
>Ga0210389_10001481_pt1 | contig 18952 bp, 20 predicted proteins | sample IncBWH28OmetaG_FD_160127 | JGI IMG/M metagenome (GOLD analysis project Ga0210389, IMG submission 160127) | Forest soil microbial communities from Barre Woods Harvard Forest LTER site, Petersham, Massachusetts, United States - Inc-BW-H-28-O ...
TGGATAAGTTCATGAACATTTCTGTATTTGTGGAATAATTATCCGCATATGAAAAGCGCCGAGGGGTCGGGCGTGGTAGGTTTTTTCCATAGAGCATGGCGGCTCATTCGCTGGCCGCTTGCAGTACTGGTCGTTGCCTACATCGCCCTCGTCGTCTGGCGAATTCCCGGATACAGCGCTGAGCAGCAATCGAAAGAGACCGTCGCCCTCATCCAGTCGAAACACATCGCACCTAATGATGTCGATGGCAAACACCTTCCGCCTCCGCCTGACTCGAAACTCGTCGACGCTACGATAGCGGGAGTAGATGCAAACCAAAACGGTATCCGCGACGACGTCGAACTGGCGATTTTCAAGGAGTATCCAAATTCTCCCTACACCCGCGCTGCCGAACTTCAATATGCGATTGATTGATTTTTTCTTAATCTACGGGCTCCTTTTATCCTGGTACTCGACGGCGTTTTTCCTGAAAGGCCTCGTCTTAGAAGGCGCTCTCAGTTCAGAAGTAGCACAACTGCTCGTATTAGCGATAATTACCAGTTTTTCTCTAATGCACTTATTGAATACTCTGATAGGGCGCAGGGGTTGACTTGAAGAGTTCGCAGGCGCAAAGTGGTATTCATGAAGCCCGAAAAGTCTTGGTATAAGCAAGCTTGGATATACGCGTTTGGGTTTGTTGTTTTGGTTTCGTTAGGCGTCGCCGCATCTTCCTCGGGCACCACAAACCAAAGTCAGTCGGCGAGTGCTGTTGGGGCCATTCAGCAGACTCAGATTGTACAGGCGCAACCGACACTTTCTAACGATAGCTCCTACACCAATGTAGATGGGAATACGATACACTCTCCTGCATATACCAGTGACAATAGCGTTCCATCGGGCGCTACGGCTCAGTGTAGAGATGGCACCTACAGTTTCAGTCAACATCGAAGCGGCACCTGTTCTCACCACGGCGGGGTGGCCCAGTGGCTACAATAGAAATATGGATTTGGTCAAAGAGCATTGGTTCAAAGTTGGCATACTAACAGTCCTACTTATCTTTGCCGCATCTCCCGCTTACTACTTCGTCTACTACATTCCTCACAGGGATGCGGTGGAGCAGGCGGCAGCGGCAGCGGAAGGTGCTAAGCAACAGGCAGAACAGGAAAAAGAACAGCTAGCAATGCAACAGGCAGCGGCAGAAGCAAAAAACTGGGCTGACTTGAAGGCCCAGGTAAATACCTCACTGGGTGGTGCGGAAACAGTAAACTCTGCGGCACAAGAAATATATGATAACAACCGCACTTGGTTAAATGACGCCTATTCAAAAGAGGGAAACCCCTATTACTCCTACCTGTTGCCACTTGTTACCGCGACGGAACATTACCAACAGACCTTGCAGAGTTTGATAAATAGTCTTTCGGCCCTGAGCACAATCCGTTATAAAATGCTAACGGCAATCGCAGATCAAGATTCAGATACTCTTCAAAGTTTAGCGACGAATGAATCAAGCGCTGTCGACAATATGAAGTATTGGTACCAACAGCAGCAGGCTGAAGATGCTTCTGTTAAGGCGATACAAACTCAAGTTATAAAAAATATTGGCTCACAAAACTCTGGTTATTAGTCCTGATTAATGCAAAATGCACCCTGTGGGGTCAGCGGATAGATATGCCATCTGGACCAGAGCGCATCTCGCAGAGACATTTTACCCCCCCATTAATTAGGCAAGGTAGCCACCTTAGTTGCCCACGCATCGTGAAAGGAGGTGTATGTTGGAGAATCCAAAAGTAGACCGATTTCTTGTGCCAACAGAAGAAAAATATCGTTCTGATTTGAAATTAAACTATCCCCGAAGTCGACATGAAGGGCTATGTTCACTGCGCTTTTATCTGCAGCATTAAGTGCTCCCGATGGGTCAAGCGGACCCACGGGAGCCGTTGAAGAGCTAGTTATGGAGCTCATGTCCATGGTCATTGCCGGCAACAGTTGAGAGACTAGTATAATATTGTCGTTTCTCTCGCTTTGAGCGACCTGTACTTGGGCAACCGCATACTGCATATCTGAAGGTATGCTGCCATTTGAGAGTTGTCGCACTATATTCAGTACTTGCTGTTGTTTAGAAATCACATCCGCCTCTGATACGACGAGCAATTGCGCGGTTCTTGAGATATTTGAATCGGTACTCGATGCGTAATCCGAAATGCTGGAAATGGCTTGTTTCTCGTGGTCAATCTCCTCAATCGTAGAAGCCATAAGACCCGTTATGTCAGTGCTGTTCACGTTACTTACTGCGTCATCGGCCAGATAACCCTCGTGAGCGAAGCTGGCCATCGACTCTAAGTAGTCAGCGATCTGCGACGATTTTTCCATGGTAGTAGATGAATTTCTCCCGCTTGCTGGAAAACTATGAGTTACATAATAGACGAGGAGCGCCAAAACAATCAAACAAATTCCTACTATGACCCCGCTTTTCATAAAGCAAGATTAGCACTCACTGTTATGGACCACAACCACCCAAAAAGTCGCTGCCAACTCTGTCCTGTCGGTGCAACACTTCTTCTTCGCCATTTGGGAAAATCGCTCCTTCGGCAGCGATTTAACCGATTTTAGCAATTACCTGATGACTGGCGTACCCAACCCGCCGCATGGCAATTACGTGACGATTCCTTTCGTGTACCAGCCTTGAGAGCCCTACATAATAAGGACGCGGTCGTGTTCTTATTATGTAGGGGTGATAGCGGGAGTATTTCCAGCTGTTGGACCAGAAGTAAAATTTGCACATGTCGGCGGCGGCGCGGTGGCCCGCGGTGTATAATTTCGCTATGAACCCGTCGCCGTTTGGCACGTTTGCCAAGTTCACTATCGGCTTTTTGATATTTATATCGGTGAGCCTCGGCATCACGATTGCCGTCAATTCGTATACGGAAGGGCAGGGGCAAGCGCAGCAAACCGCATCGGCTATACAGGCAATGCTCAAGCAGAAATAGGTGATATAAAAAAATAACGCCGGATCCCTCAATCCGGCGCCCAGTCTTGCGAAGTGTCACCGCAGTAATTCACGGAGACTTGGCATACGAAACCTTGACCACTACCTGATGACGACCACTGGCAAGCTCAATGTCGTTTTTCAGATCCCAGGTCAGTACGGCGGCGCCAACCACGCCAACCACCAAAGAGAAGAACAGGCCCAGACCGAAGACCTTCCAATAGGTGCCGCGGTCCATACTCCAAATTGACGAATTCATGTTTCAACCCCCAAGTTAATGATTCACCGATGGCCGACGGCCAACGGTGTCGCACGGACTCATACGCCACAACACTTCCTTCACACTATCTTTTTTAATTCCGCAGTCAATGAGTGGAAAGTGAGAAGCGCCGGGCATAAAGATTTGTCCGGCGCTATCGTGAGGAACGCGTTACCTTGCCTTCGGGCGGTCTACTTCGCCGATGGCTGAACAGAGCTGTTCCTGTAGTCGGGGCTCGATACCGCGGCGATCATGATCCCGACTAAACCAATTGCGATGAGGAGCACGATGATGGTCAAGCTACGAGGCATGCGCATGTACTTCTTGACGTTTGGCTGGAAAGACATCTTGACCCCAAGGGTTTGATAGTTCACCGTCAGCCATATGGCCGCAGTGTCTTCTGCTCACACTGCATTCCAGCCGACAGAATATAGATTCTGCGGGAAGAGTCAATTTGGTACAAAAAGTCACAGCGCCAATCCATTCTGGATTCGGCGCTGGTTTTGGCATCAGATGTGAATCTGAATACCACGTGCGTTGGCGAGGGAGGAGAGCGCTTCGCGTTCTCCTTTTTTCAGTTCGCAGGGGAGATCCGCGAGATGCGCAAGAAATTCGAGCGTTGCACCGAGACCGATTTCTTTGTTGGCCAAGGTGAGAAACGCTTTCATCTCCGCAGAAAGCCCTCTGTAGTGTTCGGTGATTGTTTTCATAGGACAACTCCATTGGTACTGGAATGTCCTCCCCGTTATCAATCCCGCACAATTATAGCATTTTTGGCGGAAAAGTCAATCTGTCGGCTAAGCCAGATATAGGGTATTCTCCTGCATACAAGGCCAGAGAAAGCGGGTCCCGAAAGGGTTCAATTCTTAAAAGGAAGCCTGCCGAGGTCGAAACTCCAATCCCTTCGGGGAGGGGCCTTGGTTAGAGGTCAGTGTTACCCATATGGCAAAAACGAAAGCAGAAAAAGCGGTAGTCATCGAGAAGCTCCAAGGAGCACTTAAAGAAAGCGCCTCTTCAGTGTTCGTCCACTTCAACAAAGTGAACGTTGCCGAGGAAACCGCGATGCGCCGTGCGCTTCGCGCCGAAGGAGTCTCGTACTTCGTTGCGAAGAAGACGCTCATCCGCCGCGCGCTCGAAGCGCTCGGACACAAGCACGACGAACTTCCGCTCGAAGGGGAAGTCGCTGTCGCATACGGCGGAGGCGAGGACGTCACCGTGGCATCACGCCTCGTGCACGAGTTCGGAAAGAAATTTTCGGACCGACTCGCGATAGTCGGTGGCATCTTTGAAGGGAAGCTCCAAGCGGCGACCTTCATGCAAGAGATTGCAACCATCCCGCCGCTCAAGACTCTGCAGGCAATGTTGGCACAGATGTTCAATTCGCCTCGTCAGCGCTTTGCGGTGGTGTTGCAAGCGGTCGCAGAAAAGAAGCAGTAATAATCATTAATTAACATCCTATGACACAAGAACAAATCATCGAAGCAGTCGAAAAGATGACCGTGCTCGAGCTCAACACGCTCGTGAAGGCCATCGAGGAGAAGTGGGGAGTCTCGGCCGCAGCAGTCGCTGTCGCCGGCCCTGCCGCTGCCGCCGCCGAAGAAAAATCGGAATTCGGCGTCGAGCTCACCTCATTCGGCGAGCAGAAAATCGCGGTTATCAAGGTCGTGAAGGAGGCCCTCGGACTCGGATTGGCGGAAGCCAAGACGATGGTCGAGTCGGCACCCGTCATGCTCAAGACCGACGTCAAGAAAGAAGACGCGGAAGCGTGGAAAAAGAAAATCGAAGACGCGGGAGGCAAAGTTACGCTCAAGTAATTTCGTTTCTGTTTCAAATCGAAAGGCCCGGATTCGCTCCGGGCCTTTTGGATTGCCGTCGATTAGTCCAGATAACCTTCGACGGTCAGCGTGTCTGATTTTGGATCATAGCGACCGGTTGCCATGATCGTTTTTCCAGCAACGCTTACGGTCAACGGTCGTTCGACAACCTTTTCCGCGCGCTTGGCTTCCTCGAGAAGGAATTTGAGGACGTTTTGTCCAACCGCCGGAGCTTCGAAGTTCTTCAGGTCACCAGTGAATACGGTCTTCATGGGGGTCTCCCTCTGCGGTTCGGCCCGCAGTTGCCAACGGCACTCTAGCAGACAAGAAAATGACGCGCCAGTCGGTAGCTTGTCAATTAAAAGAGAGGGGAATACTATGGGGCGCGTATGGCCGATGACTTTCTGGGGACACTGTTGGGCAACACGGCTCGTGCAAAGGTCCTGCGGGTGTTCATGTTCGACCCGGCTCCTTTCTCACTTTCGCAAATCGCCAAGCGTTCCGGTGTCTCCCCGAAGCTTGTAGAAAAAGAAATTCAGGTTCTCGAAAAGCTCAGGGTAATCAAGCGTGGAAAATTTGCTATCACCTTGGGCAGTGTCGGCAGACGTTCCGTCGAGGGTAAAGTAAAAGAGGAGGCATGGATGGCAAATCCTGATTTTGCCCACTACGGCGCACTCACGAAGTTTATTCATGAAATTTCTCCCATACCGCACAAAGGCATCGTCGAGGGCTTGCGTCGGGGCGGCAGACTTGCGGCGGTGGTCCTCTCCGGCACCTTTCTCGGCGATATGAGCCGGCCGGCCGACCTTATCGTGGTGGCCGACGGCATCAACGAGCGCCAGCTCGAAAGTGCCGTCAAAGCCCTTGAGCCTCTCTGCGGTAGGGAAATCCGCTACGCCGCTCTATCCACCACGGAATTCCGCTACCGTTTGACCATCCAAGACCGCCTTTTGCGTGATACGCTCGACTACCCGCACCTCGTTTTGCTTGATAAAACCAAGCTTTTATAGCTACGGACCGGTTTTTTTGGCCTATCCACACGGCCATATGCGGCCCCCTTCCTCATGAGGGGTGGGTGCTATCATTAATTGCATAGTCACTAAAGGGGTCGAACCTTTATTATCAACTTACTAATCATCTATCTATTAATATGATAGTTACGCAATCATCGGACGTGGTACAAGCGTCGTTCGCGACACTCTGGTACACGGTCGTCCAATACCTGCCGGCAATCATTGCGGCGGTCATCGTTTTTGTCATCGGCTGGATAATCGCGGTCATCCTCTACCGCATTGTCATCGAGATCGTAAAGGTCTTGCGCATCGACGAGGCCTTGAAGGCAACCGGCCTCAATGAAGCCGCTCGGGAAGCGGGCTTCACTCTCGACATCGGGAAGTTCCTCGGAACGCTCGTCATGTGGTTCGTCATCCTGGTCTTCCTCGTCGCTTCGCTTGAGATTCTTGGCCTCTCTCGTGTCACGGTGTTCTTGCAGCAGGTAGTGCTTTTGTACTTGCCGCAGGTCATCGTCGCTTCGCTCATCTTGATACTCGGCGCCATCGTCGCCGAAGTAGTGAGAGGTGTTGTCACCGGCTCAGCTCGAGCGGCGGGCGCGCATGGCGCCAATCTCGCGGGTACTGTAGCCAAGTGGGCCATCTGGACATTCGCGCTCATCGCGGCGCTCGAGCAACTCGACATCGCAACGGCGTTCATCCAGACACTCTTCACGGGCATCGTGATAGCGCTCTCGCTGGCGTTTGGCCTGGCCTTCGGATTGGGTGGCAAAGAGGCGGCGGCTCGCACAATCGAAAAAGTGCGCTCCGAAATCTCGCATCACCGCAACTAAGGTCTCGTGTTTTTTCTGCAACGCCCCGCCAATGCGGGGCGTTTTGCATTTGATACAATCTCTCTATGCAAGCAGTCATTCTCGCCGCCGGCCGCGGCACGCGCATGGTCGAGCTCACCGAAGCGGTGCCCAAGCCCATGCTCGATGTAGGCGGCAAGCCGCTCCTCGAATACAAACTCGAAGCACTTCCGGAAGAAGTAGACGAAGTCATTATTATCGTCGGCTATCTCGGCAGTACCATCCAAAAACATTTCGGGGGTTCGTTTGCAGGCAAGCGCGTTCTCTACGTCGAGCAGGAAGATCTCAACGGTACTGCGGGCGCCCTGTGGCAGGCACGAGATATTTTGAAAGACAAGTTTCTTATCATGATGGGCGATGATATTTACATGCAAGAAGACGTACAGGCCTGCATCGCTCCCGGAGAGAATTGGCGGCTCCTCGTCCAGGGCCTGCCCGAACTCTACCGCGCCGGTCGTGTCGAACTCGACGCGGAAGGACACATCGACCGGATCATCGAGAGCAGCAAAGAAGACGAAACACGGCGCGAGGCGGGCATCGCGAGCACCAATATGTACTTCCTCGATACACGCCTTTTCACCTGCCCGCTTATCCCGAAGCACGAGGGAAGTCTTGAAATGGGTCTTCCGCAAACGGTAGTCAATGCGGCGCACATGTTGGGCGTCACTTTTGAGCCCGTTTTTACCGATAAATGGATACAAATCACGGCCCCCAAAGACCTCGTCTATGCGGCTGAAATACTGAAGAAAATGGAGAAGTAGGACTCTCCCCATGCTATCCACGACAAAATTTGACATAGCTTAGGGCCTCGCATATACTCCTTCGACGTATGTTAACGGTTAAAAACGCAGCAAAAGTGGCAAGGTAGCCCGGCGAAAGCTGTGCGACCCGGGCCGCTTTCAAGCGGCTTTTTTCGTGGACATACGTGGCTCATTGATAATTGAAAAGCGACAAAAGAAAATTAAACATCTCGTTTCCGGTTACTAGTCTTTCCGGAGCGGGATGCAGGAATACCACACCGCGAGGTGTGGTACAAAAAGAAAACAAAGTCGCATCTTCCTCTTGTAGGGAAGGTGTGCAATACGCGGTTCTCAGAATTCCTTTCGAGGAGTTTCTGAGTAAGGGCGTGTGGTGGATGCCTAGACTGAAGAAGGCGATGAAGGACGCGGTTTAGCTGCGATACGCTTCGGGGAGCTGCCAAGCAAGCTTTGATCCGGAGATTTCCGAATGGGGAAACCCTATCGAGTAACCCTCGATAACTCTTAAGTTAAACGCCTAAGAGAGCAGACCTCGGGAAGTAAAACATTTCAGTACCGAGAGGAAAAGAGACCAATAGGTATTCCCTTAGTAGCGGCGAGCGAAACGGGAAAAGCACAAACTCAGCCTCAAAAACATATCGTCGATAGTGGCGGCATGTTTTTGGGTATGGGGGTATAGACTACAGCGTTCGTTTAAAGCGGATAAAGTTACAAAATGCCGAGATAGTGGAACGAGCTGGGAAGCTCGACTCCAAAGGGTAATAGTCCCGTACACGAAATCGAAGCATCTTTATGGCTGTAGTTCTTGAGTAGCTCGAGACATGAATAGCTCGGGTGAATACACCGGCACTAACCGGTAATGCTACATACTTCTTCAGATCGATAGTGAACAAGTACCGTGAGGGAAAGGTGAAAAGAACCCCGGTGAGGGGAGTGAAATAGAACTGAAACCACATGTCTACAAGGAGTCAGAGCGGCTTATGCCGCGATGGCGTGCCTATTGAAGAATGAGCCAACGAGTTGATGCATACGGCTTGGCTAAGTGCGATGAGCATGGAGCCGCAGCGAAAGCGAGTGTTAATAGCGCGTTCGTCGTATGTATCAGACCCGAAGCAACGTGAGCTACCCATGAGCAGGATGAAGTTCGTAGAAATACGGATGGAGGTCCGAACCCATAGATTGTGCAACATCTCGGGATGACTTGTGGGTTGGAGTGAAAAGCTTATCGAACGTTGTAATAGCTGGTTTTCTCCGAAAGAGCTTTCGGGCTTGCGTCGTGTGTTCCCTCCGGGGGTAGAGCACTGGAAGAAGCGGATAGTCCGAAAGGACACTGCCTCTATCAAACTCCAAATACCGGAGATTGCAGCACGGCAGTTAGGCGATGGGGGCGAAGCTCCATACGCCAAAAGGGAAACAGCCCAGATCGCCGTCTAAGGTCCCTAAATTCATACTAAGTGCAAATAAGGAGGTGAAATTTCCCAGACAGTCAGGATGTTGGCTTAGAAGCAGCCACCATTCAAAGAAAGCGTAACAGCTCACTGACTTAGAGATTTCGCGCCACAAATGATCGGGGCTAAGTATGATACCGAAGACGCGAATTTGATCCTCACTTCGGTGAGGACAAGTGGTAGGAGAACGTTCTACGTGCAATGAAGGTAAAGGGGTGACCCATGCTGGAGCGCGTGGAAGTGAAAATGTTGGCACGAGTAACCGCAATGCGAGTGAGATTCTCGCACGCCGAAAGAACAAGGTTTCCTTCGCAATGGAGATCATCGAAGGGTTAGTCGGTCCTAAGCCGATGGCGAACGCCGGAGGCGATGGAATCACGGTTAATATTCCGTGACTTGGAGTTAGAGTGATGGAGGGACGGAGTGCTGTACTGCAGGCCCCTTATTGGATTGGGGTTCATGCTGCGATTGTGCTGTGTAGGTAAATCCGCACGGTAAGCGAAAGCAGAGTGGAGAATTGGAGATTCGTCGAAGAGAATCTGCAGGAGCGCGCTTCCAAGAAAAACTTCTAAACTTATCTAACTACAAACCGTACCGCAAACCGACACAGGTGTTCAGCTCGAGTAGAGTAAGGCGAACAAGTGAGAGATCCCCAAGGAACTCGGCAAAAAAGCGACCGTACGTTAGCAATAAGGTCTGCCTCTCGCAAGAGAGGCCGCAGTTAAAATTTCCCAGGCGACTGTTTACCAAAAACACAGCTCCCTGCGAACTCGTAAGAGGATGTATAGGGGGTGATGCCTGACCAATGCCGGAAGGTCAAGTACGGTCGGTGCTATGTAGCAATACGTAGTGCTGGCACTGTATAAGCCCCGGTCAATGTCGGCGATAACTATAATCGTCCTAAGGTAGCGAAATTCCTTGTCTGGTAAGTTCAGACGCGCACGAATGGTATAACGACTTGGGAACTGTCTCGGGGATTTGCTTGGTGAAAATACAAGGGCGGTGAAGATGCCGCCTTCCTGCAGCTAGACGAAAAGACCCCAGAAGCTTTACTGTAATTTCGTATTGAGTATACGGGTGCACCGCGTAGCGTAGGTGGGAGACTTTGAAGCAGTGACTTCGGTTGCTGTGGAGTCGCCAATGCAACACCACCCCTTGTTTCTGTATATTCTAACCTCTCTAGAGAAACTGGAGAGAGACAGTACGTGATGGACAGTTTCGGTGGGGCGCTGTCCTCCTAAAAAGTAACGGAGGAGCCTATTATGGTCACCTAGGCGCGAATGGAAACCGTGCCGATAGTGCATTGGCAAAAGGTGGCTTGACTGCGAGTCGTACATGACGAGCAGGCGCGAAAGCGGAGCAAAGTGAACCGACCGTCTGCATTAGATGCAACGGAAGATTAACGGATAAAAGTTACTCTGGGGATAACAGGCTGGTTTCGCCTAAGAGTCCAAATCGACGGCGAAGTTCGGCACCTCGATGTCGGCTCATCTCATCCCGGGGCTGGAGAAGGTCCCAAAGGTATGGCTGTTCGCCATTTAAAGAGGTACGTGAGCTGGGTTCAAACCGTTCAGCAACTCAATCAGGAGTTGGGAGATTGAACGGTTTGAATCCACGAGGTATAGAAATCGACATCATTCACGGCGGCTACGTACAGCAATGTATGTAGGGAAGCTGACTAATTTCGGTAAAACCCGACGCGCGGTGCGCAGGGCAATACCGAGGGAATGTTCGCGGACTTCATTGAGGAAAGAATTGGTACAAACAAGGAAGAGGTACGGTCATGGTGACCAACATAGAATCGAAGAAGACCATTTTCGCCATTGTAACGGCGACGCTGACCTTCGGCGGCTGGCTGATCGGACCGAGGTTCGAGACGTGGCAAGAAGCTCTGATATACACGATGGTGACAGCAGTGCTCGCCTATATGATTACGCTCGGCCTAAAGAGCCTCTCGAGATGAGAGAGGCACCCGCGACTGGTCGGGAAGATAACCAGTCCTCAATGAAGTTCGTGAATGACCCGTAGAGACTGAATGTTGGCCTTCCGAAACTATTAATTTAGCTTGGGAAGAAGTTACAGTCCAATGCACACAGTAATGTGTGAAAGGTTCTGCTATTGCAGATGGCAGAGTCGTAACATGCGTGAGACAGGTTGGTCTTAATCTGCTGCAGGCGTTGATTCTTGAGGAGATTCGTTTCTAGTACGAGAGGACCGAAATGAACGAACCTCTGGTCTGGGGGCTGTACCGCCAGGTGCACTGCCCCGTAGCTATGTTCGGATTGGATAACCGCTGAAAGCATCTAAGCGGGAAACCGACTCCAAGATAAGGAATCGTTAAGGGTCGTGGGAGATGACCACGTTGATAGGCGCTCGGTGGAAGCACCGTAAGGTGTGTAGCCAAGGCGTACTAATAACCCGACAGAACTCTCGAAAGGAATTTTGTGAGTCGCGTAACGCAACATTGTTTTCACTTTTGTCGTTTTTCATTTCAATGACGGAATACTCACGTTGAGCATTCCGTGTTGGTGCTTTGTCGGAGGGGTCACACCCGTTCTCATTCCGAACACGGCAGTTAAGCCCTCCAGAACCGATGGTACTCGCAAGGGGAGAGTAGGTCGGCGCCAACACAGAGTGCTCAAAGAACAAGCGGCCCGCACATTCATGTGCGGGCCGCTTTGCGGTACAATCCCTACATGTCTTGGGCATCGCGTCGTAGATTCACATACCTGACCGGTGTCATTCTTTTTTTTGTCATCGTTATCGGCGGCCCCATAGCATACTGGTACTTCACGATACCGCCGACCTGTAGCGACGGCATTCAAAATCAGGGCGAGACCGCCGTTGACGAGGGTGGTCCGTGCTTGGCACTCGACCCGCGCACGCTCTCGCCACACGCTGTCCTTTGGGCGCGCTCATTCAAGGTACGCGACGGCACCTACACTGCTGTCGCCGCGATACAAAACCCCAACCAGGATGCCGGTGTTGCGGATGTTTCCTACAGATTTAGTCTGTATGATTCCGACAACGTGCTTGTGGCCGAGCGTGAGGGAGATATGTTTATCATGCCCGGGGCGGTCACGCCGGTACTTGAGGCCCGCATCGATACGGGTAATAGAATCGTCGCGCACACGTATTTCCAGTTCACCAATCCGCTCGCCTGGGAGCGTATGCACAATACCGCGAGCGTGTTGGGGGTAAGCGGCAAGCAGCTCACGAATACCGATTCCGTGCCCCGACTCACTGCAATTGCAGAGAACTCCGCGGTTACCGATGTATTGTCACCCGTGTTCATCGCCGTCGTATATGATGGCGCAGGCAATGCATTCGCGGCTTCTGAAACGCAGCTTGACCGTCTCAATGCAGGTGCTTCAGCAAATCTTATTTTCACTTGGCCCGCTCCGTTTGCGACCGGAGCCGCCCGCATCGACATCATGCCGGTACTTGCGCCAACTGCCGCGCTAGTGACTAAGCAGTAACGTATGTCTGCTTTGAATCGTTTGGCGGGGGAACGCATCCGCGCATTTGCACACATCGACTGGTTCCTGCTTCTTGCCGCTGTCGCCATTTCAATGCTCGGCCTTGTCACGATGCATTCCTTTTCGGTGGAGAATTCTTTTTTTGATAAGCAGCTCGTATGGATACCGCTTGCGCTCTTGGTCTTTTTTGCGGCGAGCCTTCCGGAATACGGATTCCTGCGTCGTACGTCGGTTATTGCATCGCTCTTCGCGCTCATTATATTTTTACTCAGCCTCGTCTTTTTTCTCGGCTCGATCGTCAAAGGCGCACAAAACCGATTCAACCTAGGGCTCTTCGCGGTACAACCCGCCGATCCAGCCAAATTGTTGCTGGTTCTTCTGCTTTCAAAATACTTCGCGCGCCGACACGTCGAGATAAAGCACTACCGACATATTTTCGTCTCAGGTGCATACGCGTTTGTGCTATTCGTGCTCGTATTTTTACAGCCTGATTTTGGCTCCGCGCTCACTATCGCAAGCATCTGGCTCGGCATGGTGCTCATCGCCGGCATTTCCTGGAAACATTTGGCGACCTTATTTATCATTGCAGCGGTCGTTGCCGGCGGGCTCTGGCACTGGGGTCTGCATCCCTATCAGAAGCAGCGCATTCTCACCTTCCTCCATCCGCTCGCCGACATTCGCGGCACCGGATACAACGCCTACCAATCGACCGTCGCGGTGGGCTCGGGTGAAGTCTTCGGCAAAGGTATCGGCTACGGTACGCAGAGCAAGCTGCAATTCCTGCCGGAATACCAGACCGACTTTATCTTTGCCGCCTATGCCGAAGAATGGGGATTTTTCGGCGTACTCCTCCTCTTCGGCCTCTTTGTTATTTTAATCTTACGCATCCTCGCTATCGCAGGGCACGCCGGCGATAACTTCGGGATGCTTTTTGGTATGGGAATCGCGGTCTACTTCACTTCGCAATTTACTGTGCACGTCGGCATGAATATGGGGCTCTTACCCATCACCGGTACCACGCTGCCCTTTATGAGCTACGGCGGTTCACACCTTATCACCGAGTATTTGGCGCTCGGGATTCTCATGGGCATGCGTCGCAATGCGCGGCCGGCAATTGGAGTGCGTGATGAAACAGAGCTTGTGGGAGCGGTTTAGTACAAGGCGGCAGTTTTTTCTATCATCCGCTCAAGCGAAAATTCGCTCATGTCTCTGGCATCCAATATCTCGCCGACACCGCCCACGCGGTTGGCGATGATGGGCAGACCGGCCGCTTTGGCCTCGAGCAAGACGTACGGCAGACCTTCTTTGAGAGAGGGGAGCGCGAACGTATCAAATCCTTTCAAGGCGTCAGATGCTGGTATAAACCCAAAGAGTTTTACGCGTTCGCTCAGATTAAATCTCATGATACTCGCTTTGAGTCTGTTGCGCTCTTCCCCGTCTCCCACTATGGCTACGTACATGTCGGGATTACTTTTCGCCTCCTCAATGAGCGCTTGTTGATTTTTGTTCTTATTGAGTTCGCCGATGGTGCCGGTGATTTTCGCGCCCTCGGGAAATGCCTTACGGACTTGCTCGCCGGAACCGAATTGCATATTGAGGACGATGCCGTTATAGATGCGTGTCGCTTTAGGTCCGACAAACGGCATCTTCTGAGCCAAACGTAAATCGTAGTCGGAAACGCAAATAACATGATGTGAAAGGAGTGCCGTGAACCATGAGATCTTCCAGATAATCAGTTTTGTCAGCGCATTCCTTTTTTCTCCGAACGGCCAGCCATGGACCGTGAAGACTATCTTTTTCACACCGCATAGGCGCGCACCAAGCGCACCAAGCGCAGCGGCTTTTGAGCTGTTGAGATGAATGACGTCCGGCTTCGTGCTGCGGATGCACTTTACAATTGTGAAGAAGCTCGTGATGTCGGAAAAGAGTGCAACATCTCGTCCGAGAGGGGGAATTTCGAGTGTTTCGATTCCTGCGCTCGTAAGCTCTTGCGAGAGCTTCCCGCTTTCTCCGTACGCAACGACCGGTTCGAATTCACTTTTCGGCAGGTGCGTGGCGAGGTCCCACACATATCGCTGCGCGCCGCCCCAAGTGGCTTTGGTTATAAGGAAAAGGATTTTCTTTTTTTGCATAGCTATTCGGCCCTTGTTTTATGCCACATTTTGTGTAATCATACCACTACCATGACGCTTGTCCCCAGGCGTGAGTACGTCGTGCTGCTTGCAGGCGACATCGTCGTTTTTACGCTCGCCCTGTGGGCGACGCTCGGACTGCGCTACTTCTCGCTGCCAAGTTGGGACCTTTTTAAGCTTCATATCGTACCGTTCTCGTTTCTGTTTGCAGCGTGGGCGGTCGTCTTTTTCCTCGCCGGGCTCTACGGCAAGCACACCCGCCTTTTTAGGAGTCGGCTGGCGAGCACCATTCTCTATGCGCAAATAATCAACGTAGTCATCGCGGCTCTCTTTTTCTTTTTCGTCCCCGCATTCGGCTTGGCGCCGAAAACCATCCTCGTGCTCTACTTACTCGTTTCGTTCATCCTCATATTTCTCTGGCGCGTTGGCGTGTATCCGCATTTGCGCTCGCGCCGCAGGCTCAAAGGTGTACTCATTGCCGCAGGCGCCGATGCACACGCCCTTGCCGAAGAAATCGCATCCGACGCGCGTTACCCGTTTGCGTTTGAATATGTGATTGATACGGCGAAATCGCCGTCGCACGAGGTTATCCAGCAGGCATGTCGCGTTGCCGAAGAGGATGACGTCACGTTCTTGGTGGTCGACCTCTCCGACAAGGCGGCCGCTTCTGCTCTCCCTATTATCTACGACGCGGCTTTTCACAAGCGCCACTTTGCGCTCATCGATGCGGTCGAGCTCTACCAGGAAGTCTTCGACCGCGAGCCGCTCTCACTCATTACCTACGAATGGGTGCTCGGCAACATCAGCGCCTCGCGTCTTTACGACAGTGTGAAGCGCACGATTGATTTCACTTTTGCGCTTATCGGCGGCGTGGTCTCACTCATCGTCTATCCGTTCGTGATACTTGCTATCAAGCTCGAAGACGGCGGCAGTATCTTTATCGTGCAGGAGCGAGTGGGGAGGTTCCAGCATCCAGTTCGGATCCTGAAATTTCGCAGCATGAACGGCAACGATGAAGGCGTGTATGGCGCGCGCGGCAAATCCACGCTCAAGGTCACACGTGTAGGCTACTGGCTCCGGCTCTTGCGTATCGATGAGTTACCACAGCTCTGGAACGTCGTACGCGGTGACCTTTCGGTCGTCGGCCCGCGACCTGAACTGCCGGCACTTGCAGCCCAATACAGTGCCCGCATTCCGTACTACAACGCCCGCTATTTGGTGGCTCCGGGCCTCACCGGATGGGCACAGGTGCGCCACGACAGGCACCCGCATCATGGCACCGACATCGTCGAGACCAAAGAAAAACTCTCCTACGATCTCTATTACCTCAAACACCGCTCCCTTCTGCTCGATATTTTCATCATGCTGCAAACCATCCGAATCGTGTTCACCGCGCGCGGCTCATAAGATTCTGGTAGTATGGCTCTATGAAGAAGGCGGTGGTCACAGGCGGGGCGGGGTTCATCGGTAGCAATCTTGTCCGCGCTCTTATCGCGAAAGGCTGGGAGGTACACAGCATCGACAATTACTCAGCAGGTAAAATGGATACTCGCTTCTTCGAGGGTGCGACGTACCACGAACTCGACGTTCGCTCGACTGACGATATACAGCCGATATTTGAAGGCGCCGATGTGGTATTTCATACGGCCGCGGTACCGCGCGTTCCGTACTCGGTAGAACATCCGGTAGAGACCACTGACCAAAATATCACCGGAACCGTTTCGGTTCTCACTGCCGCCGCGCGCGCAAAAGTACGACGTGTCGTCTATTCGGCGTCCGGTTCTGCGTACGGCGAGCAGGCAAAACTTCCGCTTTCAGAAGACATGCTCGCGAATCCAGTCAATCCTTACGGCTTGCAAAAATACGTCGGCGAACTCTTCGCGAAATTGTGGGTGAGTGTGTACGGGCTCGAAACGGTGTGCCTTCGGTACTTCAATGTCTACGGCCCACTTCTCGATCCCAACGGGGCCTATGCGCTTGCGGTCGGTAAATTCCTCATGGCACGCAAAGAAGGCAAGCCGATAACCATATTCGGCGACGGCACCATCACCCGTGATTTCACGCACGTCTCCGATGTGGTCGAGGCCAACCTACTTGCGGCGGAGAGCCCGAATGTGGGAAAGGGCGAGGTCATCAACATCGGCGCAGGACGCAATGTTTCCATCAAATTCCTTGCCGACCTCTTCGGCGGTGAGATCGTTTACGGTCCGCCCCGCGTCGAGGCGCACGACTCACTTGCCGACAATCGGAAGGCGAAGGAATTGCTCGGCTGGACCCCGAAAGTCAAGCTCGAAGACGGGATTGCCGAGCTTAAAAAACTCTTCGCCGTTGCATGATAGTCGACGGCAAAGCAATCGCTGAAGACATGTACCAAGCGCTAGCTCTGCGCCGTGCTCGATACACACAGCCGGTTAAACTCGGTATTGTGGTCGTCGGCGCCAACCCCGTCATCGAATCGTTCGTGCGCATCAAGACCCGCGCGGCCGAGCGCCTCAACATTGAGATGGTGCGAGTTGATTTACCGGAAGAAAGTGCGACCGAATTCATCGTGGGCGAGATACAACGACTGGTAGATAGGGCAGATGCCGTCATCGTACAGCTTCCGCAGCCCAAGCATGTAAATATCGAAGTCACGCTTGCCGCGGTTCCGAAGGAAAAGGACGTGGACGCAACAAATCCGACCTTCTCCGAGGGCGAGCGGCTCGTTCAAGCGCCGGTTGCACTTGCGATCGTGGAAATCCTTACGCGTTCGCGAGTGACCATTAAAGGGGCAAAGACGGTCGTCGTCGGAGGCGGCCGGCTTGTCGGCAAACCCGCCGCCGCGCTTTTGAAAAGTCTAGGAGCACATGTTTCCATGTTTACACTCCAGCAAGGTTCGATACGGGACCTCAAGGATGCCGATATCATTGTTTTGGGAACGGGGAATCCGGGATTCATCAAACCTGAGCACATCAGACTCGGTGTTGCGCTCGTTGACGCAGGCACTGCCGAGATGAATAAAAAAGTCGTCGGCGATGCCGATCCTGCCTGCGCACTGAAGGCAAGCGTTTTTACTCCGGTCCCCGGCGGTGTCGGGCCCGTCGCGGTCGCGATGATTTTCAGGAACCTCTTCGATTTGCTCGAAAAAAACGGCAAGTAGCGGTGTATTGCGCGGAGACATTCCGCGGGTATACTGGGGCCTTATATGTGGCAAAAGCGGGTCTCTGCCCTGGTAGTCATTCTCGTCGGCGCAGGCGTCGGCTTTTTTGTGTATCACACCGAGGTGACAGGCTCGTGGCCCTTTAAGCTCGGGCTCGATCTCTCGGGCGGCACCCAACTTATCTATCGTGCTGACCTCACCGACATCCAGTCGGTGGATGTGAGCGATTCCATGTCTGCACTGCGGGATACGATTGAGCGTCGCGTCAACCTCTTCGGTGTCTCCGAGCCGATCGTGCAGACCGAATCGAGCAGCGCGCTTGCAGGGAATCCAGAGCAGCGCCTCGTCGTCGAATTGCCCGGAGTGACCGACACACAGAAAGCCATTGCGCTCATCGGCCAGACACCGGTACTTGAATTTCGTCTGCTCAAATCAGGCGCTTCCGTCCCCACCGACAATTCCACGAGCTCCATCAATGCGGCCTTTGAGCCTGCAGCGATTACAGGCAAGGATTTGGCGAGTGCTTCATTGCAATTCCAGGGAGCGACCGCGGGGCTTCAGCAGCCGGTCGTTGTCTTGCAGTTCAATTCCGAGGGCGGCGCGATATTTGCCAAACTCACCGCGGACAACGTCGGGCGGCAATTCGGCATTTTCCTCGACGGACAGCCGATATCCGTCCCCGTAATCCAAGAGTCCATCCCCGACGGCACTGCGGTCATCTCCGGCAGTTTCAATGCGCAAACGGCCAAGAATCTTGCGGGCTCTCTCAACGAAGGTGCACTCCCTGTCCCCATCGAACTTATTTCCACCGAAACGGTGTCGGGAACCCTAGGCTCTCAGGCAGTGCACGACGGCATTATGGCGGGCCTCATCGGCGTTCTCGCCGTCATGCTCTTCATGCTGCTCTGGTACCGCTTGCCGGGACTTCTGGCCTCCGTCGCGCTGTGTCTCTATATCGCCGTCATGCTCGCGCTCTTTAAGCTCATTCCGGTAACACTCACCGCTGCGGGCATCGCCGCCTTCATCCTTTCGGTCGGTAGGGCGGGCGGAGCCAACATCCTCATCTTCGAGCGCACCAAAGAGGAATCGCGTCCCGG
>Ga0210389_10001483_pt1 | contig 18947 bp, 17 predicted proteins | sample IncBWH28OmetaG_FD_160127 | JGI IMG/M metagenome (GOLD analysis project Ga0210389, IMG submission 160127) | Forest soil microbial communities from Barre Woods Harvard Forest LTER site, Petersham, Massachusetts, United States - Inc-BW-H-28-O ...
TTTCAAAGAAGGACCACAAGGCCGGGATGTACCGAGCGTGGGACCGGCGCTACGTGTTACGTGCTCTTCATTGGCAATAGTTATACCTACGTCAACGACCTGCCAGCGATGTTCACAAAATTGGCAAGGGCTGGTCAGGCGCTGGTTGAAGCCGCGAAAGTAGCGGAGGCCGACGAGACGCTTGCCGAGCATGTAGCATCCCCAGAAACGGCGACTGCGCTTGCCGCGGAGAGATGGGACGTGGTTGTGTTGCAGGAACAAAGTCAGATCCCATCGGTCGAACGCTACCGGCAGACTGAGATGTATCCGGCGGCGCGCCAGCTCGTTCGCATGGTTAGGGACGTCGGGGCGCAGCCAGTGTTTTACCTCACTCCTGCACGGCGGTACGGGTGGCCTGAAAGCGGTCTGGACGGCTATGCCAGCATGCAATCGGCGGTCGACGAAGGGTACCTCGTCATTGCCAGAGAAGTGGATGTGGCAGTGGCTCCCGTCGGTTACGCTTGGGCGGATGTGCTTGATCACGGCGCAGGCTCTGGGCTGTGGCAACGCGATGGAAGCCATCCGACGGTTGAGGGCACGTATCTGGCGGCGTGTGTATTTTATGCGACGATCTTCCGGAAGAGTCCGGAGGGACTGAAATATTACGCCGGACTGCCGACTAACGAGGCTAAGAAACTGCAAGCGATCGCGTCAGACATAGTCCTTGCCGACCCGGGGAGGTGGGGACTTCACTAGGAAGTCACTCGATTTGGGTGAGCGACAGGGATCGTGGGCGGCCTGCTTCACATGGTCGACGCGCGTTCGTTCGGGCCGAGCCGGCGAGCCGCGTCGATTTGAGTCGAGGGGTCGAATGTGCGCTGTAGTCTGTTGCACTCCCATGCGAGAGCTTAAGTCGGAACGGCGCATCGTTTAGGATAGCTCGGTGGCTAGCGGGGAGGATCATGTCTCGGACCAGGAGTCGGATCGGGGCTTGCGGCTGGGTCTAACGCGCCGGGGAGTGATCTCCGGTGCTGCTCTGTTGGGGGCTGGTGCTGGGCTAGACCACATTCTGGCGAAATCCTCACCCGCGGCGTCGGTCCTCGGCTCGGCGTGCGGATCTGCTGGTGGAGTGGTCCCGTTCTACGGTGCCCGGCAGGCGGGGGTCGCCACCCCGGCTCAGGATTACCTGTGGTTCGCCGTGTTTGACCTGATCAGCGACACGGCTGACGAACTGCGAGGCGTCCTTGAGCAATGGACTGAGGCGGCGGCGCTCCTGACCGCGGGGGAGCCCTATCAGCCCGCCGTCCAGGAAGTGGGCCAGCCGCCCGTCGACACCGGTGAGGCGATTGGTCTGGGTCCGTCGCGGTTGACGCTTACGATTGGGTTTGGCCCTGGTGTGTTCGGCTCTCCTGGTGGTGACGCACTTGGTCTTGCGCGTCTGAGGCCTTCGGAGCTTCAGCAGCTCCCTCCGTTTCAGGGTGAGAGCCTTGACCAGGAAAGCTCGGGCGGGGACCTTTGTGTGCAGGCGTGCGCTGACGATCCACAGGTCGCATTTCACGCCATCCACGTTTTCTCGCGCGTTGCGAGCAGTGTTGCGTCGCTGCGCTACACGCAGCAAGGGTTCGGGCGGACATCAAGCACGAGTCGCATCCAGAGTACGCCGCGAAACCTGATGGGCTTCAAGGACGGCACCGAGAACATTCGCGCCGAGGAGACCCGCGAGATGAGCGACTTCGTGTGGGTCGCGCCGACCGACGGGCCAGGGTGGATGATCGGCGGAACCTACCTGATCGCGCGGCGTATCAAGATTCTTTTCGACGTATGGGACGCGACGCCACTTGAAGACCAGCAGCGGACGATCGGTCGCGACAAGCTCAGTGGCGCCCCGCTCGGCAGCAACAACGAGTACGACCCTGTCAACCTCCACGCGATCAACGCCAGTGGGGAACCTATGATCCCGGCCAACGCGCACATTCGTCTCGCGAGCCCACAGAACAATGACGGGCAGCGCATCCTCAGACGCGGGTACTCCTACAGCGAAGCCATCGAACCGGGTAGCGGCGAGATCGACGCGGGCCTTTTCTTCGTCGCCTTCCAGCGCAGCCCCCAACGCCAGTTCATCCCCCTCCTGCGACGCCTAGCCGCCAATGATGCACTCAATCGTCACACGCTGCACACCTCGAGCGCGATCTTCGCGTGCCCGCCCGGAACCCAACCTGGCGGGTTCGTCGGCGAAGGGCTCTTCGCTTAATCCGTGCTGGAGGGCTCGCGGAGGAGGCCCGAGTCGGCGTCGATTGCGCGGTCGGCCCTCTCCCACGTGCTTGCCGCCGCGGCCGACGAGCAGATCGGACTTGCGCGGCCAAAGCTACGCCGGCGAGCCGTCGCCGGCGCAGATGCGAGGCTGCCGCACCTCCGGTCGGAGCGCCCTTCACGAGTCGCCCCACTAGCGCTACACTTTCTGAAGTCCCTGAATCCCGACCTTGGTTTAGGAGTTTCCAGATGAGCACCTCCGGAGCGGAGCTTCTCCGCATAGTCAAGAGCCAGATCGAGGAGGTCGACCCCTCCCAGGTCAACGAGCTGATCGGCGAGGGCGTGACGATCGTGGACGTCCGCGGCTCGGAAGAGTTCGCCACCGGGCACCTGCCCGGCGCCAAGAGCATCCCCAGGGGCCACCTCGAGCAGCGCATCGAGGCCGCCGCGCCCGACCGGACCGCCGAGCTGATCCTGTACTGCGCCTCCGGCAACCGCTCCGCGTACGCCGCGCGCACGCTGCAGGAGGACCTCGGCTACGAGCGCGTGCGCTCGATGACCGGCGGCATCACGCTGTGGAAGGACCGCGGCTACGAGGTCGAGATCCCGCGCGCGCTCACCGCCGAGCAGCGCGACCGCTACTCGCGCCACATGCTCGTGCCGGAGATCGGCGCCGACGGTCAGCAGAAGCTGCTCGACGCCAAGGTGCTGCTGCTCGGCGCCGGCGGCCTCGGCTCGCCCACCGCCCTGTACCTCGCCGCCGCCGGCGTCGGCACGCTCGGCATCGTCGACGACGACGTGGTCGACCTCTCAAACCTGCAGCGCCAGGTGATCCACACCACCGACCGTGTGGGCACCCCCAAGGTCGACTCCGCCGAGGAGTCCATCCGCGCGCTCAACCCGGATGTGAACGTCATCAAGTACAAGACGCGCGTCGACGCGTCGAACATCGTCGAGATCATCAAGGACTACGACGTGGTCGTCGATGGCGTCGACAACTTCCCGACGCGCTATCTGCTCAACGACGCCAGCGTGCGCCTGAAGATCCCGGTGGTGTCAGCCTCGATCCTCGGCTTCGACGGGCAGCTGTCGGTGTTCAAGCCCTACGACGGCCCGTGCTACCGCTGCCTGTTCCGCGAGCCGCCGCCGGCCGAGCTGGCGCCGTCGTGCGGAGCCAACGGCGTGCTCGGCGTGCTGCCCGGGACCATGGGCCTGCTGCAGGCGACGGAGGTCGTCAAGCTGATCCTCGAGATCGGCGAGCCGGCGATCGGACGGCTGCTGCTGTACGACGCGCTCGCCGCGACCCTCACCGAGGTCAAAGTCCACCGCGACCCCGAGTGCCCGATCTGCTCGCGCGAGCCGGGCGAGATCGCCGACGAGGAGCTCGGCGTGTTCCCCGACTACGAGGCGTTCTGCGCCGCCGCCGGGTAGGCTGCGCTCCGACATGGCGAAGATCAAGATTCCACCGGTGCTGCGCGCGTCCGTCGGCGGCGAGAAGGAGGTCGAGGCATCGGGCGCCGACGTGGGCGCCGTGCTGCGCGACCTCGCGTCCAGCCACCCCGCCACCCAGGAGCAGCTGTTCTCGGCCGACGGCGAGCTCAATCGCTACGTCAACGTGTACCTCAACGACGAGGACGTGCGGGTGCTCGACGGGCTCTCCACCGCTGTCGGCGAGGCCGACACGCTGGTCATCCTGCCGGCCATGGCCGGCGGCTGCTCGTAGCGGCACCTCGCCGTAGGCGCGGCTTTTCCGCCGCGGCCCAGCCTAGTCTTACTGTCCAGCTTGGGCTGTGAACCTAAGCCTTGGTCGATCTTCCAACGATTGGGTCGCTGGTTTGTTGAATGCATGTCAATCCCACGCGGGCACGCCTTGCGTCCACCGTATGCGTGTGGGCCTGTCCGCCGGTCTCTCGGTGCTTGCGCTTGCCGCCGCCGCTGTGGCACCCGGGTCCGCACTGGCGTCTGCGCATGGCCCTAGGTACTCGCTGAAGATCGCCGAGGGCGAGACGACGCTGCCCGAATACGAACACCCCGACTGGGTCAGCGCCGGAATCGAAAACTCCAAAGCGGAAGTCGTCTTGGAGATCATCCACGACGGACTGGTCGCCGGCCAGGACTCGGGCAAGAACGGTGAAGGCGCATGGGTCTCGCCGGGGCCGCAGGTGGGCGACGAAGTCGTCTTCGAATCCCCCAGTGGCACGCCAATCGCGAAATTCGCGTACGACGGGCTGCCGACCATCGATCCGACCGTGTGCGCGGGCTCGACGAACTTCTCGGGCGAGAACAGCTCCGGAGACGTAGTCGAAGGCTTCTACGTACGGAACGTGCTTGAAACCCCGTATCACCAGTCCACGAGACCGGTCCAGAAGGCGTTCGGCGAAGCCCAGGTGAAAAGCCTGTCCGGCACGACGTTTGGCGGGGACTTTCTCAAGCCTCTCGAACTCGGCGAGGACGTGGGGGGCATCGAGTCGCTCAAAACGGCGCTGGCGGGCGAAGCGACTTACACCTACACGAGCGAAAACGAGCGCCCGGTCGGCGCGTGTCCGCTGCCATCGCCTCCCCCCTACATACCGCCGCCACCGCCGCCGGTGCTGCAAGGCTCCATCTTCAAGCTCGCACACGTCACCCTTCGCAAGCTGCTCAAGTCCGGCTGGCTGACCGAGGTGGACATCAACCAGCCGGGGACGGTGAACGAGGGTCTGTACGCGGAGGGGGGCACGCTGCCCGCGTATGCGGCCTCCGTGTCGAAGGGCCGTAAGCACCGCAAGCCGCCCCCGGCGCTTCTGCTCGCGCGTGGCACGGGCTCGGCCACGGCAGCAGGCACGGTCGACGTGGTGCTGCGAGCGACCAGCAAGGGACGCGCGAAGCTGAAGCACGATCGGCGGGTCAAGGCGGTGCTGATCACCACGCTGCAGAGTGCCTCGGGGGCCAAGCTGACTCTCAGTCGGCGCACGGTCACGCTGAACACGTAGGGCTCGCCTGCGGCTTGCAAGCCACCCAGTCGCGCTTGCTCTGCTCGCCGCTGCGACCGTCTGGCTGCAGCCACCGTCGGTCCTGCCGCTGCCGTCGCGGACCGGCCTTGAAGGACCTCCGCGCCCGTTCGGCGCAGAACCGCCGCTGGGAGGAGCTCCCGCGCATACCGATCCGCGCCTGGCGGCCGCCCAGAACCACGCGTTGCTGTTCGGCCCGTTCCCGCGCGGCGGCCTCACGCGCGGCGTCTCAGAAGGCACGCTGCTGCTGAACGAATCGCCGGACGTCCGCGAGCTGGCGCTGCGGCGCATTCGCGAAACGGGAGCCACGGTGGTGCGCATCCCGGTGAACTGGCGCACGCTGGTGGTGTCCCCGTCGCCGCCGGGCTTCCAGCCACGGGACCCGGCCAGTGCGGCGTATGACTTCGCGCCGCTGGACGAAGCGGTGATCGACGCGGTGGCGGTCGGCCTCGAGCCGCTGTTGGTCGTCTCGCACGCGCCGGCCTACGCGGAAGCGTCGCCGCGCTGGCCGTACGCGTACCCCGGCAGCTGGGCGCCCAGCCCGGCGGCGCTCGAAGCGTTCGCGGTGGCGCTGGCACGCCGCTATGACGGGTCCTTCCCCAGCCTGCTGGCGACCGGCGGGGTACTGCCGCGGGTGCGCCTGTTCCAGGCGTGGAACGAGCCCAATCTGCCGCGCTACCTGGAGCCCCAATGGGTGGCCGAGGGCGGGCGCTGGCAGGCATTCTCGCCGCTGCTCTACCGGCAGTTGCTGAACGCGTTCTACGCCGGCATCAAGGCGGTCGACCCGGGCGATGTGGTGATCGCCGCCGGGGTCGCTCCGAACGGGGACCCCGCCGGGGTCGGGCGCATGCAGCCGGTGACGTTCCTGGAGGAGCTGCTGTGCGTACCCCGGGGAGCCTGCCCCGAACGGGCTCATTTCGACGTGCTCGACTTCCACCCGCTGTCGGTCGGCAACCCCGACGTGCCCGCGTCGAGCTCGCTTGACGTGTCGATCGCCGACGCCGCCAAGGTCACACGCCTGCTGCGCCGGGCCGAGCGCGCCGACACAGTCCTGCCGGCCGGCGAAAAGCCGGTGTGGGTGACCGAGCTCAATTGGGAAAGCGCGCCCCAGACGCCCCACGGCGTGCCGCCCGATCGGCAGGCCACGTGGGTCTCGCGGGCGCTTCATCGCCTGTGGGTCGCCGGCGTGCGGCTGGTGGCGTGGCAGTTCCTCGTGGACCCCTACCCGGGGGTCACCGCCGAGACCCCGCTTGGCGGCACCGTCCAGTACCCACGCCCCGCCGGCCTCTACGGCGCCGGCGCCGGCGGCCAGTTTGCGAGCGCCACCCCGAAGCCGTTCCTGCGCGGCTTCACCTTCCCGTTCGATCCGCTACGCGTGAGCGCCACCCGCGTGCGCGTGTGGGCATTGCTGATGCGCCCGGGGGAGAGGGTGGCGCTGCAGCGCCAGGGGCGACACGGTGCCTGGCACACGATCGCCGGCCTGCGGGCCCAGAGCAGCGGCGTGCTCAACGCGCTCGTCACGCTGCGTGGCTCGACGCGCCTGCGCCTGCAGGCCGGCGCGCTCGTCTCCGCGCCCGCATTCGTGCCTGCCCGTGGCAGCCGGTTGTAGCCGGGATCGCGCATACAGCCGATATACTCGAGCGCGGTCTGACGTCCCCGAACTGGGGGACCGTGTGTGCGCTTCTGCTGGCGATGGGTCACGAGCCGGATCTGCAAGTGCGCCGGCTCGGCGGGCGCTGGGATCCCGTCCACTTGGCGGCGTCACGCAAGCGCTCTCCGGTCGAGCGCTTGGAACTCGCAATCTCGGCCAATCGCCTGGCCGGACGTCTGCGACGGGCCGGGGCAGATCAGCGTCGTGGAGGCTGATTCACCGCTCGACGCCGAGCGGATACTCATCGTGCTGGCCGAGCATGCCGTCGACTACGTGATCGTTGGCGGTCTCGCCGTACAGACCCATGGGCATGTGCGCACGACGGTCGACATCGATATTCATCCCCGCCCCGATCCGGTGAACCTGGCACGGCTTGCCGATGCGCTCAACGCGCTCGACGCTCAAGTTCTCAATCCCGGCAGCGAGGGGATCAAGATCGACGCCAATATGCGCGCGACCCTTTGGCAATTCACGACCCGACATGGCGCGATCGACGTGCTGCACGATGCGCCCGGCGTTCCCCCTTATGATGATCTGCGCAGGAGGGCGTTGAAGATCGAGCTCGGAGATATCGAGCTCGCTGTCGCCGGCCTCGATGACCTGATCAGCATGAAGCGCGCGAGCGGACGTCCGGTGGATCTCGAAGACCTCGCGGTTCTGACCGACGGCGTGGACCGGCCCGAGCCGTGATCGGCTACGCAGCGATGTCGCTCGGCGACGGCTCGCTGGCGGCCCCGAGCACAGCCTCCACGCTGGCCGCATCGCCTGCGCCCTTCGCCGGCACGTGGCACATCGCGTGCTCGGCCAGCGCGGTGATCGTTAGCGACGGGTTGACGCCGACGTTCGCGGGGATCGCCGAGCCGTCGCACACGAGCAGGTTCTCGTAGCCGAACACGCGCTGGTTGGAGTCGACCACGCCGCGCTCGGGGTCGGGCGCGATCACCGCGCCGCCGAGGATGTGGGCGGTGGTCGGGATGTTGAACAGCGCCTCGGTGACCGAGCTCTGGGCGATCCCGCCGGTGCGCTCGGCGAACCATTCGGCCGCCTGGTTGGCGATCGGGATGAACGTCGGGTTGGGGCGCTCGGGGTCCTGCTCGGTGCGCAGCCAGAAGCTTCCGAACGGCCCTTCGTGCGGGCGCAGTGCGATCGCGTTGTCGAGCGTCTGCATCACCAGCAGGATGATCGTGCGCCGCGACCAGTGCTTGGCGAACAGCACCTGGGCCAGGCGCTTGGGGTGCGCCAGGATCTGCCACAGCAGCTTCAGCGGTCGCGTCACGCGGGTGCCGTCGCCCGTGAGCAGCGTGTACAGCAGGCGCATCGAGTCGCCGTCATCGCCATAGGTGACCGTCTCGATGTGCGTGTGCGGGTCCGGGTAGATCGAGGAGGTGATGGCCACGCGTTTGATCAGGTCCTCGGGGTAGTCCTCGGGTACGGTCACCGTCAGGATCGACTCCGAGTTGGTGCGCACCAGCTCGCCCAGGCGCTTTGAGATACGCGGCAGCGAACCGCGCGTCCGGCAGCGCGCCAGCAGCTTGTTCGTGCCGAGCGGACCGGCCGAGACGACCACGCCGCGGGCGCGCTGGATACGGCGTTCGCTGCGCACCCACGCGCCGGAGCGCACGCTTTCGACCTCATAGCCCTCCGAGCCGTCGCCGGCGCCGAGCGGACGCACGTCCACGACCGTCCGTTCGGGCATCACCTGCGCTCCCCGCTTCTCCGCCAGGTACAGGTAGTTCTTGACGAGTGTGTTCTTGGCGCCGACCGGGCAGCCGACCATGCAGCGCCCGCACATGGTGCAGCCGGTGCGCTCCGGTCCGTCGCCGCCGAAGAACGGGTCGGGCACGGTCGTCCCAGCGCCGTCCTCGCCACCGAAGAAGATGCCCACGGGCGTACGTTTGTAGGTCTCGCCGACGCCCAGCTCCTCGCCCAGCTCGCGCAGCAGCTGATCGGCCGGGTCCTCGTGGGGGTTTTCCACGACTCCGAGCATCCGCTGGGCTTCGGCGTAGTGGGGCGCCAGTGAGCTCTCCCAGTCGCCCATCTCTGCCCACTGGCGATCCTCGAAGAAGGCTTTGGGCGGCACGTACAGCGTGTTCGCGTAGCCGAGGCTGCCGCCGCCCACGCCGCAACCGGACACCACTGACACGTCCCTGAAGGTGGTCAGGCGGAAGATGCCCTTCATGCCAAGGCGCGGGTTCCAGAAGTAGCGCTTCAGATCGGCGGTCGCGCGGGGCATCTCGTCGTCGGCGAAGCGCCGACCGCACTCCAGCACGCCCACTGAATAGCCCTTCTCGGACAGGCGCAGGGCGGACACGCTGCCGCCGAAGCCCGAGCCGATGACCAGCCAGTCGAAGTCGAAGCTGTCGGCCGTGGCGCTCATCGCCTTGGATCTTAGTGCTCGACTGGCCGCGTGGCCAGTGGTGCCGTCGCGTGGCCGCTCAACACGATCTCCGGCTCGAAGGACGTCCGGACGGAAACGCTGCCCTCGGCCAGCGCCCCGCCGGTCGAGGCGAGTGTCGCGGCGCGTGTCACGATCAGCCACATACCCCGCTATATTCCGTGAAGTAATGGCGGTGGAGAGGCTCAGGAACCGGCCGTGCGGAGGGCGCTACGGCGACGTCGTGCAGTCGATCGGGCACACCCCGCTGGTCGAGCTGCCGCGACTGTCGCCCAAGCCCGGCGTGCGCATCTGGGCGAAGCTCGAGTCGCACAACCCAACCGGCTCGGTCAAGGACAGGGTCGCTCGCGCGCTGATCGAGGACGCCGAGGAGAAGGGCGCGCTTAGCCCCGGGCAGACGCTGCTCGAACCCACCTCCGGCAACACCGGCATCTCGCTGGCGATGATCTGCTCGCGCAAGGGCTATCGCCTGAAGGTGGTTATGCCCGAGAACGTCACGCCCGAGCGCACCCAGCTGCTGCACATGTACGGCGCCGAGATCGTGTACTCGCCGGGCGACCAGGGATCGAACGGCGCCGTCGCCAAGGCCCTGGAGATGGCTGCAGAAGACTCCTCGTACTACATGCCCTACCAGTACGGCAACCAGGCCAACCCGAACGCCCACTACAACGGCACGGCCCTGGAGATCCTCGAAGAGCTCGACGAGGTCAGCGCGTTCGTCGCCGGCCTGGGCACCGGCGGCACGCTGATGGGCAACGGCCGGCGGCTGAAGGAGACCTTCGGCGACGCCGTCAAGATCGTCGCGGCCGAGCCGATGCAGGGCGAGCCGGTACAGGGCCTGCGCTCGCTCGACGACGGCTTCATCCCGCCGATCATCGACATCTCGCTGCTCGACCGCAAGATCTTCGTCACCAACCGCGACGCGATCGTGTGGACGCGCAAGCTGCTCGACGACGAGTGCGTGTTCGCCGGCGTCTCCAGCGGAGCGATCGCGAGCATCGCCGTGCGCATCGCCGGCGAGCTCGACGAGGGCAACGTCGTGTTCGTCGTCGCCGACGACGGCTGGAAGTACCTCTCGAGCGGCATCTACACGCTGCCCGTCGAGGAGGTCGAGAACCTCGAGTCGACCGTGTGGTGGTAGCGGCGCCCGCCCGCCGCACCGGCCCGAGATGCTGATCGACCGCGCGCTGCTCGACGAGCTGATCGCCCATGCACGCGACGAGTACGACGCGGAGTGCTGTGGGCTGATCGCCTGCCGGGAGGACGCCAGCGGGGGCGAGGAGGGCCAGGGTGCGCCCAGGCGCGCGGAGCTGGTGCGCCGCGCGACCAACGTGTTCGCCAGCCGCAAGCGCTTCGAGATCGACGGCAAGGAGCTGCTGCGCGCGCTCGGCGAGTTCGAGGAGCAGGGCCTGGAGCTAGCCGCTATCTATCACTCGCACACCCACACGGTCCCTTACCCCTCGCAGACGGACATCAACTTCGCTGCCAACTGGCCCGGCCTGGAGTGGGTGATCATAGGTCTCGCCGAGGAGCAGCCACAGGTGCGCAGCTACCTGATCGACGGCGCGGACGTTAAAGAGGTGGAGCTCGAGGTGCGCTGATGGAGGCCGAGGAGCTCGTTTGCCCGAGCTGCGCGCGCGCTCACGCTGCCAGCGAGCGCTTCTGTCGCGCGTGCGGGATGCCGCTGGTGCATCCCGATGGCGGCGAGCTTCATGCCAGCGAGCTCCAGCAGCGCGCTCGCAAGGTCAAGGCCCAGTACACCGAGGGCCCGCTCGTCAAGGTCGCCCTCGCCCACGACCAGCCGCAGGCCGACTTCATCGCCAACCTGCTGCTCGAGGAGGGCATCCCGTGCATCCTGCAGAACGTGATCGGCGGGTACTCGCCGATGATCGGCCCGCGCGAGGTGATGGTCCCCGAGTCCGCCGCCGAGGCGGCGCGTGAAACCCTCGCCTACCAGCGGCCGAACCCCTAGTAGACGGACGTGGGTCAAGTGGGGCAAGGACGCAGGGAGCGTGGTGTGCTCTGCACACGAGCGACCGAGGACGCCGCCCCGCGCCGGCCCACGTCCGTCTAGACCAGGACGGGCTGGCCGGCGGCTTCTGAGGTGATCGCTCGGATCTCCTCGGAGGCGCGCTCGAACTCGGCGTCGGAGAGCACTGGGGTACCCTCGAACGGGAGTTCGCGCTGCAGTTCGATCCATGGGCTCGCGCCGGTGTACTCGTCCTTGACCTTGACGGTCACCGGGCGCGGGATGCGGTACGTGCGCAGCAACAGCACGTGCAGCGGCTGGCGTCCACGCCAGCCGAGGCGCTTTTCGGCGTAGTCGGGCGTCCACACGTAAAACGGGGACAGTGCGTCGACGCAGCGCGGATCGACGATCGTGAAGTGGTCGGTGACCTCGGCCCACGCGCGGATGCGCACGCGGTCGGGTTGCTGCATTGGGGCACCGGCCACGAACCTGTGCAGCGGCGGCTCGCCGTCGGACCACACGCCCTCCTCGAGCGCGCGACGCAGCTCCGGCTGGTGGGACTCGCGCACCAGCTCGCCTGACTGGTGGGGGAAGGTGGGGTACAGGAAGAAGCGTTCGTGGGCGAGCTTCAGCGGCTTGCTCGCCTGGGGCGGCACGCCCTTGCGCAGGGTTAGAAGCTGCTCACCTTCCGCCAGCGCGCGAACGGTGACAGCCCATTCTTTGAAAGCAATTGGCATCGAAACAGAAACGAACGAGATCTACGGCACTTCAACCTGATACGTTCGCCGCCCGAGGGGAGCGGCGGCCGGCATTAAAGATACGAAACCTGAGCCGAAATCCCAAATCGCCTGCAAATAGGCGGTTTTTTGGGCCGGATTCCTGGTCGGACGGTCAGTTTCCGACTGGTCTCTCGCGCTCAAAGACAGCGGCCGGCGAAGCCCTCCGCGGCCTCGATCATCGCCGCGTAGTCCTGCTCGCCGTGGCCCCGCGCGACGGTTGCTGCAAGCATGTCCCGCGCGTGCGCCGCCGCCGGGAAGGGCACGCCGGCCGTCTCTGCCTCCTGCAGGCACAGACGCACGTCCTTGAGCATGTGGGCGGTCTTGAACAGCGGCGTGTAGTCGTGGGCGCGCATCGGCGCCGACTTGAGCGCCAGCTGCGCGGAGGCGCCGGAGCCAGCCGATGTGACCTGTACGAACGCGTCCAGGTCGACGCCGGTTGCGTCGGCCAGCAGCAGCGCCTCGGTGAGCGCGGCGGCGTTGGCGGCGCCGAGCGAGTTGTTGATCAGCTTCAGCATCTGGCCCTGGCCGAGCTCGCCCACGTGCACGACCAGCTGGCCCATGGCGTCCAGCACGGGGCGTACGCGCTCGAACTCTTGCTCGTCGCCGCCGACCATGATCGTCAGCGTGCCGTCCTCGGCGCGTGGAGAGGAGCCGGTGACCGGCGCGTCGAGCATCGCCACACCGAGCTCGGACAGCTCGGCGCCGATGCGCCTTGTCACGAGCGGCCCGATCGTGGAGCAGTCGACGCACAGCAGCCCCGGGCGGGCGGCCTCGATCGCACCGTGCTCGCCCGTCAGCACCGAGGCGACCTGCTCGCCATCGACAACCATGCTGATCAGCACGTCGCTGCGCTCGGCCACCGCCGCGGGCGTCGCCAGCGCCTCGGCGCCGTGATGTGCGGCCCAGGTCTCGGCCTTGCCTGGCGTGTGCGTCCACACCGACAGCGGGAAGCCGGCACGCGCCACGTTGGCCGCCATGCGCGAGCCCATGATCCCGAGGCCGAGGAAGCCGATGCGCTCGTGTGTGTCCGCTGCAGTGGCCATCTCCATCGCTCCTTTGCTCAAACGCTGTCCGTTGGGGGGCCAAATCCTCCCCCACCGGGTGTTTCGATGCGCAGCCGCTCGCCGGCGGCGAGCGTGCCTGTGGACTTCGACGGCAGCGGCCGGCCCTCGAGCACCTCATGCCGGGGCACGAGCACCCCATGCCGGGGCACAAGCAGATCGCGTCCGCACGCGCCCGGCGCGCCGCCGTGGGCTCCGCGCGGAGGGTGGCGGCGGCGCTCGGCGATCAGCGAGAAGGTCATGTCGCGCAGCGCTTCCAGCTCGCGTACCACGCCGTCGCCGCCGCGATGACGCCCCGCCCCACCCGAGCCGACGCGCAGCGCGTACTCGGTGACGCGTAGCGGGAACTCGCGCTCGAGCGCCTCGATCGGCGTGTTCAGGGTGTTGCTCATCGCCACGTGCACGCCGCTCGGGCCGTCCGCGTCCACGCACGCGCCCTGCCCGCCGCCGAGCGTCTCGTAGTAGGAGAAGCGCCCGTCGCCAAGCGTCAGGTTGTTCATCGTGCCCTGCCCTTGCGCACGCCCGAACGCGGCCAGCACGAGGTCGGCCACCCGCGAAGAGGTCTCGACGTTGCCCGCCGCCACGGCCGGGGCGTCTGCGCGCGCGCCGCTGGGCGAGCGTGCGTTCAACAGCGTCCCCGCCGGCGCGCGCACCTCGATCGGCCGAGCCGCACCGGCCGAGGCCGGGATGTCGGGATCGGTGAGCACGCGCACCGCGAACAGGCACGCCGAGTGGGTGACCGCGAGCGGGCAGTTGAGGTTGCCCTCGTGCTGGGCGGCGCTGCCCGAGAAGTCCAGCAGCAACCGCTCGCCCGAGACGACCGCACGCAGCCGCAGCACGAGGTCCCCCTCTGGCGCCTCGAGCACGTCCTCGGCGTGCAGCTCGCCGTCGGGCAGCGCCGCCAGGCAGGCACGTGTACGCCGCTCGGAGTAATCCAGCACGGCATTCGTCGCGTCGCGAACGCGCTCGGCGCCCACGCGGCGAGCCAGCTCGGCCAGGCGCAGCGCGCCGACACGGTTGGCCGCCAACTGCGCACGCAGGTCCGCGCGACGCTCGTGCGGTTGGCGCATGCGCGAGGTCAGCTCCGCGATCGCACGCTCGTCCAGGGGGCGAGGGGAGATGACCACCCCCTCTTCGTGCAGGCGGCGGCTGTCGGCGGGCATCGAGCCCGGCAGGCGCGCACCCACGTCGGCGTGATGGGCGCGGCTGGCGGCGAAGCCGATCAGCGGGCCGTCAGCGTCGCCCGGCCGCGAGCCGGTGCCGGACGCGTCGGCGGGCCGCGCGTCGCCGGCGCCGGCGAACACCGGGGTGACCACCGTTATGTCGGGCAGATGGGTGCCGCCGGCGAACGGGTCATTGAGGATCCACGAGACCCCCGGGACGTGGCGCTCGCCGAGCACCGCGGCCACCGCCGCGGGCATCGCACCCAGGTGCACCGGTATGTGCTCGGCCTGCATCACCATCTGCCCGCTCGCGTCGAACAGCGCCGTGGAGGCGTCGCGGCGCTCCTTGATGTTTGACGAGTGCGCCGAGTGGATCAGGACCACGCCCATCTCCTCGCACGCCGCGCGCAACGCGCCCGTCAGCACCTGCAACTCGATCGGATCAGGCATCGTCGCTGAGGTGGATAGTTCCGTGGTCATCGACTGTCCCGGCCCACCCCGGGGGCACGAGCAACGTCGACTCTGGCAGCGCGCACAGAGCCGGGCCGCGCAGCTGCGTGGCGGGCGCGAGCTCGCCGCGCAAGACGGTCGAGCTCAGCGGCTCGCCGTCGAACACGATCGTGCGCTGCTCGACCGTCGGGGCTCGGTTGCTCGGCGCGCGCAGGCGCAGCTCGGGCGCCTGGCCCCAAACCGATGCGCGCATGGTCACGAGCTGCATGCCCGTGCCGGCTTCGCTGTAGCCGTAGCGCAGCTCGTGGGCGCGTACGAACGCGGCGTTCAGCCCATCCGGGTCGAGGCCGTTCTCGCTCGGCGCGCCCGGCTCGAGCTGCTCGTCGATCGCCAGCTCGAAGGACTGGCCGGTGTAGCGGAGCTCGTGGCGGACCCGCACGCGCGCCGGCGGCTCGGCCAGCGCGGCGCTCGCCTCGGCGATCAGGGTGCGGCGCTCGTCGGCGACGCGCCGCGGCGTCAGCTCCTCGCCCTCGAGCATGACCGTGCGCGCCGCGTCCCAGCGCGGGGCGGCGGCGGCCAGGCCTAGCGCCGACAGCACCCCGCACGCGCTCGGGCACAGCACGCGCGAGATGCCCAGCTCGCGCGCGAGCGCCGCCGCGTGCAGCGGCCCGGCCCCGCCGAACGGCATCAGTGCGAAGCCGCGCGGGTCGGTTCCCCGCTCGACACTCATTACTCGCAGTGCCCCGAGCATCTGTGCCTCGGCCACCCGCACGATGCCGCTCGCGCACGCGATCGTGTCGATCCCGAGCTCGCCCGCCAGACGTGAGACAGCGATTCTGGCCGCGTCGATGTCGAGCGTCACGCCGCCCGCCAGTGGCACCTCTGGCAGCAGGCGTCCCAGCAGCAGGTTGGCGTCGGTGACCGTCGGCTCGCGTCCGCCGCGGCCGTAGCACGCCGGGCCCGGCTCGGCCCCGGCCGAGACCGGCCCGACCCGCAGAGCGCCGCCCGAGTCGCGCCAGGCGGTCGAGCCGCCGCCCGCGCCGACCGTGTGGATGTCGAGCGCCGGCAGCGCCAGTGGCCTGCCCGCAATCGTGCGCTCGGTGGTCTCCGGCACGCGTGAGTGCTCGATCGTGCACACGTCGCACGAGGTCCCGCCCATGTCGAAGCACAGCACGTCGGGCTCGCCCGCCATGCGCGCGAGCTCCAGTGCCCCGCCGACGCCGCCGGCGGGCCCCGACAGGACGGTCAGCGCCGCGTGCGCGCCCGCGCGGCTCGCCGAGGTGAGCCCGCCGGAGGACTGCATCACCTGCGGCGTGCACAGGCCGATCGCATGCGCGTCGTCGGAGAGCCGGCTCAGGTAGCCCGCCAGCAGGGGGGAGAGGGCGGCGTCGAGCACGGTCGTGGCCGTGCGCTCGTACTCGCGGAAGGTGCCAACCGTCTCGCACGACAGCGATACGTGCGTGTCCGGCAGCTCCTGCTCGATCAGCTCTCCCAGCAGCCGCTCGTGGGCCGGGTGGGCATAGGAGTGAAGCAGCGACACCGCCACCGCCTCGGGCTCGCTCGCCGCCAGCTCGGCCACCAGTATTCTCGCAGCGTCGCGGTCGAGCTCGCGCAGCGGTCCCTGTGGCGTCATGCGCTCGGGCACCCCGAAGCGAAGCGCCGCCGGCACGAGCGGCTCGGGCGCGGCGGCGCACAGCCGATACAGGTGCGCACGGTTCTGGCGGCCGAGCTCGAGCACATCGGTGAAGCCGGCGGTCGCGAGCAGCGCGGTGCGCGCCGCATGCCCCTCGAGCAGGGCGTTGGTGGCGACCGTCATGCCGTGGGCGAAGCGCCGCACCAGTGGCGCTTCGACGTCCGCTCGGGAGAGCACCAGGCACACCGCCTGGAGTACCGCGAGCGACTGCTCTGAGGGCGTCGAGGGGACCTTGGCGGTGTGGACGTTCGCGTGGTCGTCCACGAGCACCGCGTCGGTGAACGTGCCGCCGACGTCGACCCCCAGGAGCATGTGGCTAAGCCTACGCCGCGGCCAGCTCCCGGTTCTCGGTGTCCGCCAGGTGCTGGTGAGACGGGCAGTAGCCGTTGTGCGGCAGGGGCGTGCGCTGGCAGGCCGAGCCCTTGCGCGTCGTTGCCCGGCACTGCGGCGGCGCGTCGCTGACCGCCGTGTAGCCCTCGTGCGGGTGTTCGGCTAGGAACAGCTGGGCGTAGCCCATGTAGCGAGTGATCACCCGGTGGACCTGGCTCTGTGCGGACATCGGGAAGTAGCTGCGGATGTCCAGGAACAGCGTGCGTGCGGGCCGCGCGAAGTAGTGGCGGTCGGTCGCCAGGCGCGTGATCACGGCCTCGCACGCGTGCAGCACGGCCGCTTGGTTGGTGGCCGGGGGTGACCCCGGGGCTGGATTGTCGATCAGGGGAGCGAGCTCCCTGTAGATGGCTCGGCTGAACTGGTACATGGTGTCTACTCCTCGCCCTCTTTCTGCTCGGTTCTGATGGTTGGAGAGCACACCCGCCGTTGCTACAGACTCCAACTGCGTTGGGAACTTCCGCAAACACACAACAACTTTGCTCGCGCAACGGATCGCAGAGCCGCTCCGACAGGCCGGCGATCCATCCCCGATCGGCAGGGCCGACGGGCCGAGACGTCATTTCGACGCGTCAGCGCCAGGTCTGACAGGAAAGTTGCTCGTCCGAGCTTACTACGACGATGTGTCGTAGATCGAGACGAGGGTCGCGCTCGGGGTGATCAGTACGCAGGTGCGCGCCCCGGCTCTCGGTACGAGCGAACGCGCATCGGGCGATCAAACGCGCCAGCGGGTGCGGGTCATCGAGCACGCGCTCGAGGCCCTCGGGCGTGCGCACGATGCCCACGTCCTGCCACAGCGCGGCGCGCGTCGAGCGCTCGGCAGCAGCCGGCGCCGGCAGCTCGCGCAGCTGCTCGAGCGCGCGCTCGTCGACGACGGGAGGCCGCTCGGCGGGGTGGGAGAGGGCGTCAGCGATGGCGCGGGCGGCGAACACGAAGCACTCGCTCAGCGAGTTCGACGCCAGGCGGTTGGCGCCGTGTAGGCCGGTGCACGAGGACTCCCCGACGGCATACAGCCCCGGGACGGTCGAGCGTGCGCTCAGGTCGGTGACGATGCCTCCCATCATGTAGTGGGCGGCGGGCGCCACCGGGACGAGCTCGCGCGTCGGGTCGAGGCCCGCGTCGCGCAGCGCGGCCACCACGTTGGGGAAGTGCGTCGGGTCGATCGAGCGCATGTCCAGGCCGACAGAGCTGGAGCCCGACTCCTGCAGTCGCTGCTCGATCGCCCGCGACACCTCGTCGCGTGGCGCCAGCTCATCGACGAAGCGCTCACCGTCGGCATCGTGCAGGGTTGCACCCTCACCGCGGATCGCCTCGGTCACCAGGAAGCCTTCGCGACCGGGAACGCCGATCACGGCCGTCGGGTGGAACTGCATCAGCTCCAGGTCCGCCAGCGCCGCTCCAGCGGCGTGCGCGAGCAGCAGCCCCACGCCCTGGGAGCCCGGTGGGTTGGTGGTACGCGCCCACAGCGCGGCCGCGCCGCCGGTGGCGATCACCACCGCTCGTGCGCACACCATGCGCCCGTCGTCGCATACGAGCCCCTGGCAGCGGGGGTCGGCCGGGCCTTCGTCGATCCACAGCGCGTGTGCCCGCGCTCCCTCGAACACCTCGATCAGCGGCTCGGCGGCCGCCAGCGCCGAGAGCTGGCGGACCACACGCCTGCCCGTGGCGCTGCCGCCCGCGTGCACCACGCGCCTGATTGAGTGCCCGCCCTCGAGTCCCAGCGCCAGTTGCCCGAAGCGGTCGGCGTCGAAGCGCACGCCCAGCGCCTGCAGGTCGTGGACGCGCCCGGGCGCTTCGCGCACGAGCGTCTCCGCCGCCGAGCGACGAACCAGGCCGCGGCCCGCCAGCTCGGTGTCACGCAGGTGCAACTCGAAGCTGTCGTCCTGCGCCAGAGCCGCCGCCAGCCCGCCCTGGGCCCAATAGCTGGCCGTCTGTGCCAGCGGCGTCGCGGACACCAGCACCACCCGCGCGCCCTCGCGCGCGGCGCACAGCGCGGCGTACAGTCCGGCCGCGCCCGCGCCCACCACTGCGACGTCGGCCACGCGGGTCCCTGCCGAGGGGAGCGAGGGCATCGCCGGAACCGTATCTGGCGAGGGCGTTCACGTCCCGCCCGGTCCGCGCCCGCCTATTTGGCCGTGCCCGGCGCCGGCGTCGCGGCCGCCGGTGTGCTGACCGTCGTC
>Ga0210389_10001484_pt1 | contig 18944 bp, 16 predicted proteins | sample IncBWH28OmetaG_FD_160127 | JGI IMG/M metagenome (GOLD analysis project Ga0210389, IMG submission 160127) | Forest soil microbial communities from Barre Woods Harvard Forest LTER site, Petersham, Massachusetts, United States - Inc-BW-H-28-O ...
TGGTCCGGTACAGTCGGTGGTGAAATTGGGTTACCTGCGAAATTCTTTACACACGAAGGAAAATACTTTTTCGGAGTAGATAACTTCAGTCGTTCTGGATTCTCTTCAAGCCCGACAGAATCAAAATATATGAACATTAACGGATATTCATTAGTAAATGCTCGTCTTGGTTTCAGAGCCACTAAAGGGTTGACAGTATTTGTTTGGTCTAGAAATGCATTCAACCAACATTATTTTGAACAGTTATTACCAGCTGGTGGAAACTCAGGTTTATATGTAGGTGTTTTAGGTGATCCTAGAACTTACGGTACAACAGTGAGATACTCGTTTTAATTAATAAGTTAGTCAAATAAATAAAAGGACAGCGTGGTTTTCCCAATCCACCTGTCCTTTTTAGATTTAAATCCAAAACAATTATATCTTAACATTTCATTTCAGTCAGTTTATAAACTCTTTAACTTCATAAACTGACTGAAATTTTACATGAGATTTATTTAAAACGAGCAGTTTATATTCAATCCAGGGTACAAATGTGTGTATCCTGGATTCTTTTTTATCTAAAGTTAGATTTTTAACACATTCATTATCTCTATTAGCCCTATATAGAACATTTGTCGAATCGTAATGTAAAATGTATGTTTGTCTGTTAAATAAAATTACAAAATTACAAATCATGAAAAAAAGCTTGGCAACGCTGATTGCATTTTTTTACCTAGTTCAATTTGTTCATTCACAAGCTCCTGCAACAACACAACGGGATTATATTCATAATAACATGTTTTGGGGAAACCTGGTTATTCAAGGCAAAATAAAAGGCAAGTTTAATTACCAGTGTGATTTTGAAGAACGCAGACAAGCAGATCCTGCACACAGTCCGGAACCAAATTCAACAGTTGGCCACGATCGATTTAATATTATTAAACACCCTTATCAAAATGCTGTAAGACCCTGGATTCATTACCAGCACAATAAGTTTGTTCGTTTTTCAATATCTCCGATAACCTGGTTTGGGACATGGACATATCCAATAAATGGTAAAACATATTTTCAACCGGAATGGAGAATTGCTTTTCAGGTAATGACGAATCAGTTTTTGGGTCGTGTAATTCTAAATTATAGATACAGATATGAATTCAGATTTTATGGGACAAAAGTATTAACAGACCAACCGGGTGATGTAACAGGACCAGGTTCTAGTTATGATTTTTGGGATGTTAATAGAAAAGGCAGGTTGAGATATATGGTAAGAGCGTTGATTCCTTTGAATAATAAAGAAATGATAAAAGGTACTTATTATACGATGACTTCTGCAGAAGTATTTTTGAGTGTGGGAAAGAATATTAAAAGTGCCAATATATTTGATCAGACAAGATGTTATGCTGGCCTGGGTTACAAAATAGGTAGAGATACCCGTATTGAAATGGGTTATATGAACCAAATGGCATTTCGCTTGAACAATACAGCAAAAAACAATGTCGATTTCAATAATTGTTTATTCGTTAATTTAATTCTCGACGATTTTAATAGTCTCTTTAAAAAGAAAAAAGCAGAGTAAAGAATTAATCTTTTAATCTGAAATAATGATGAATAATAGTTGTTTGCTTATTAAATTGAAAGTAACTTTGTCTATAATATAGGTAGAGATAGTGTTTAATGCCTAACCAATAAATACAATATTTATGGATCATAATGAAAAAATAGATAAGCTGGAGAATGAAATTGCCGATGCCAAGGTACAGGAAGAACTTATTCTTGAAGTAAATGAAGACAATAAGCGCAACCCTATTTATAAGTTATTGGCAATAGGTTTTGGAGTATTGCTTATTGTTGCGTTTGGTCTTACATGGTTTCTTAATAACCCTCCCAGAGAAGCGTATCCGGGATTAACCAGTTTTTTAGACACAATTTTCAATAAAGATTTAATTGGCTACTTAATTGTTGGTTTACTTGCACAAGTTGTTGATGGTGCACTTGGTATGGCTTATGGCGCAACGGCTACTTCGTTTTTAGTTAGTATCGGGGTAACTACGATGAATGCTAGTGCCAGTATACATATAGCAGAAGTATTTACAACAGGTGCTTCAGGTTTATCGCATTTGAAATTTGGGAATGTAAATAAGAAACTATTTAAGAACTTATTAATTCCTGGTGTTATAGGAGCTATTTTAGGTGCTTTGATTTTATCCTTGTTAGACAAAGGTGCCTTGTTTTCTGAAGATGATGTAAAGAAATATATCCGCCCATTCACAATGATCTATACGATGATTCTTGGAGTTATTGTATTGCGTAAGGCATTGAGAAAGCAGCAGCCTAAAAACAAAATAACTAAAGTAACTCCGCTCGCATTGTTGGGTGGTTTTATGGATAGCATTGGCGGCGGCGGTTGGGGCCCGATTGTAACATCTACATTAATCAGCAGCGGGCGGGCTATTAACTATACCATTGGATCTGTAAATCTTGCAGAGTTTTTCGTAGCACTATCCAGTTCATTAACATTCATTATTTTTGCTGGCCTTGATCCGGGTTTGTGGCAGGTAATAATAGGCTTAATTATTGGTGGTGTATTTGCTGCACCTTTTGCAGCCATGCTTGTAACAAGAGTGAAGAAAAAACCTTTGATGATATTTGTTGGTTGTTTCATCATATTCTTAAGCTTAAATACATTGTTAAAAATTGCTATCGATATCGATATGTTTAAGTCGTTTGCAAAAGCTATTACAAGTTTGTTTTCATAACATACAAGTGATTAGAGTAGTAGTAAGTTCTACTCTAATCACTTAATATTTTTTCATATAATCCCTTTAATTCTTTCAGGTAATAACTTTTTCTGTAGAACTCTGCAATTGCTTTACAATCCATAACAGACTGGCTGGTAATCGTTGGTGAAGTATAAAAAAGCTCAATTTTGTCTGCTAAATCACGGGCATTTTTTGATTGAAAAAAGAAGCCTTTGTTTTGAGTAATCTCTTTAAATGTTGGAATGTCAGAGATAATCATTGGTATTTCTGATGCCATAGCCTCAGCCACACTGATACCGAAACCCTCAATAACGGAGCAGGATATAAACAGATCATGCTGATTAAGAAAAACAGAAATATCGTCTTGATTACCCAGTATGGTTACAGGTAACGAATGTTTGTTTATATATTGTTGCAGCATCCGTTCATCAATCCCTACTCCGCATATATTTACATGTATGGGAATGTGCTTTAGATGTCGTAATGCTTTGAGTAAAAGCAAGTGGTTTTTTTCCGTTTTTAAATTTCCAACGGAAATGATTTTAAGCTTGGTCTTATTATCGAACGAACCTAAACGACGAGTTTTATAAAAAATATCTTCAACATAATTATATAGCACCAGACTATTTTTAATTCCGATGTCACTGTCGTTAGAAAGTTGCTGCGTTCTTGAGACATGCAGAATGGTATACTTCTCTTTATAGGTAAGCTTATCTACCCATTTTAAACACCAGCGTTTTAGTTTTGCTGATAGGCTGGGATACTTAATGCGATAGTATTGACTGTGATAAGTATGTATGATTGGGTTTGTTCCTGTAGATGCGATTCGGGCAAATATGGTTGAAAAGTATAGGTGTGTATGAATAATACCAGGATTGATTTCCGTTATTCTTTTTTTCAAAAGTTTAATTGTTGGTAGAATATCAGCTATGGTGGCAAAATTCAAACACTCAATTGAAATATCAGAAGGCATTTGCTCATTGAGTGGATACTGCGTATATGACAAATAAATGATGTGGTGCTCGTAATCGGACAAATGAGGCACAATGCCGGACAACAGTACTTCTGCCCCTCCTTTGGAAAACGAATCGATGATATGCAGTATTTTTTGTTTCAAGTAGAAAAAGAGTTTATTGCTTCAACGCCTACGTTTGCTGATGATAAATAGTTATATTTTTTTAGCCTTAAAAATACGGTCTTTTTGATACATATCTTTTATGATTACTGCATCGGCAAGGTTGTATTTTTCTGCCAGTAAAATCATATCGTTACCTTTTTGTTCGTTGATCTCAGCATATACATAACCGCCGTGGCAAAGATTTTTAACAGCAAACCCGAGCAATGACTCATAATAGATCAATGCGTGTGTATCTGCTACAAACAAAGCGAGATGAGGTTCGTGCGCCAGTACATTTTGGCGCATGTGTACTTTTTCTGACTCTAATACGTACGGAGGATTGCTTACAATAATATCGAATGTTTCTGTTACGGCATCTTGATTTGTTAAAAAATCAAGCTCATGAAACAGCACGTTGACGTTATTTTCTTTTGCATTGATCCGGGCTGTAGAAAGTGCTTCAGCGCTAATATCCAACGCCGATACAGTAGCATTGGGAATCTCAGCTGCCAGACTGATTGCAATACAGCCGCTGCCGGTTCCTATATCTATAATTTTAGGTGCAGGTAATGTATTGTCTGACACAATTAATTGAACCAACTCCTCTGTTTCGGGCCTTGGAATAAGGGTTGATGAATTTACCCTGAAATAGCTTTTATAAAAAAAGGTTTTGCCAACGACATATTGTACAGGTTCTAATGCATTTAAACGGTTGATGCAGGTATCTAATTTCTGTTGGTCAGAGCTACTCCATTCAATCTCTTTATTGCTTAGAATGTCGATTTTAGATAACTCGAAAATATCTGCAAAAAGTATATATAAAATGCTCTCCCGCTCAGGTATATCATACTGTTGGAAACTTTTTTTAGCCTCTCCAAATAGGTATTTCGCAGATATTTTTCTTAATTGATTCAATTGTGAATAAGTTGTATGAACCAGAAATATTGGCAAATCGTTTAAGTTTAGTATCAAAGATACACTATTTATGGATTCTGATGAAAGATATATGAGACGTGTGATAGAGCTCGCAATGCTAGGTTCTGGAAACGTTAGCTCTAACCCAATGGTTGGTTGTGTAATTGTTAAAGACAACGTTATTATTGGCGAAGGATATCACGAAAGATATGGCCAGCCTCATGCAGAGGTAAATGCCATTCAATCTGTAAAAGATAAATCACAATTAGAAGGTGCGACACTCTACGTAAATTTAGAACCCTGTTCGCATTATGGCAAAACACCTCCATGCGCCCATCTTATTGTTGAACATAAAATTGCCCGGGTAGTTTTTGCTACGATTGATCCTAACCCGTTGGTAGCCGGTGCCGGCTTCGAATATCTAATGTCAAATGGTATTGAAGTTATTCAGGGTATACTGGAAGAAGAAGGAAGAGAATTGAATCGTCGTTTTTTGACATTTATGGAGAAAAAACGTCCGTATATTATTTTGAAATGGGCTGAAACGGCAGATGGTTTTATTGCAAAAGAGAATTTTGATTCCAAATGGATCAGCAATGATGTATCAAGACGTCTTGTACATAAATGGCGCAGCGAAGAAGATGTTGTGTTGATTGGTACCAATACTGCTTTATATGACAACCCAAGATTGAATGTGCGTGACTGGACGGGGAGAAATCCTGTACGGGCATTTATTGATAAGCATTTACAGGTTCCGGAAGGCGCTCATTTGTTGGATGGAACTCAGGAAACAATCTGCTATAATTACATGGAACAGGACGTACGAAATCTGGTGGAATATGTAAAAGTTGACCCTATGGATGATATGGTTGATGTGATTGTGCAGGATATGTATGTTCGCAAACATTTGTCTCTGTTGGTTGAAGGTGGAACGCATCTGTTAAAGGCGTTTATGAAAAACGGTTTGTGGGATGAAATTCGTATCTTTCGTTCACCGAATGAATTTGGTAGTGGCATTGAATCGCCTATAGTACGTGCCAAAGCATTTAGTCATGAAATGATCTTGGATGACGAGTTGATTGTTTATAGAAATAAAATCAATGATTATGCAGCTAACCACCACGCTTAGTTTTTTAAAAAAGTTAAAAAAAAACAACACGAAAGAATGGTTCGATAAAAACCGTTCTATGTACGAAGAAGCCAAAGACGAAGTAAAGGAATTGGTGCGTGAGACAATTGAAAAAATAGCTGTGTTTGATTCTTCAATAGCCACACTTGAGCCTAAAGATTGCATGTTTCGTATTAATCGGGATGTGCGGTTCTCAAAAGACAAATCGCCTTACAAAACCAATATGGGCTTTGTAATTTCCCCTGGCGGAAAAAAATCTTTAAAAGCTTGTTACTATGTTCATATCGAACCGGGAAATTGTTTTGTCGCCGGAGGGATATACATGCCTACGCCCGAACAATTAAAATTGATCCGTCAGGAAATTGATTATAATGGCGATAAATTAAAAGCTATTTTTTCTTCCAAAGGTTTTAAAAAATATTTTACTGATTTTGATCAGGAATTAAAACTGGTGCGCATGCCCAAAGAATATACAGAAGACCATGCATACGCAGATTATTTAAAGCTGAAAAGCTATACGGTAACAGCACCAATAGAAGAATCTGTATTAAGTGATAAAAATATCGTGGCTAAAGTCACAGCACCATTTATTGAGCTGCATAAGCTGAACCAGTTTTTAAATAGTGCCTTAGATTAAATGCCGGCTATCAAAACAATTTCAATACTTGGTTGTGGCTGGTTGGGTTTACCTCTTACTGCTGTTTTATGTGAAGAAGGTTATCGTGTAAAAGCTTCTACAACCCGTATTGAGAGATTTGCAGAAATTCAGGCTATTGGTGCAGAGCCATTTTTATTAAAGGCAGGAAACGGGAACTGGGTTGGAGAAAGAGTGATTGATTTTTTAACCTGTGATATGTTGATCATTGCTGTTCCGCCCGGAACAAAGCGGAATCTACTTAGCACACATGCTACCGAAGTAAAGGTATTAATGGCGCTGATACCATCAACTTCTACTATTGAAAAAATCCTGTATATCAGCTCTACTTCTGTTTATAAAAACTCAAATAAAATTGTTTCGGAAGACGAGATCAAAATAATATCAGATGCTGGTAATAAAGTTTTGTTTGAAGCAGAACAATATCTTCAGCATGCAGATATTGCAGCGAATAAAATCATTTTGAGATTAGGTGGTTTAACGGGTTATGATCGCATGCTTGCAAGGTTTTTTGCAGGTAAAACGGAATTGGCGGGAGGTAACGAACCTGTTAATCTGCTGCATCGGGACGATGCGATTGGAGCCATTTTATTCTTAATTAAAAAAGAGTTGCTTCAGGATAAAATATTAAATGTGTGTTCTCCGCAACATCCAACCAGAGAAGCATTCTATACTCAATTGTGCAATCGGTTTAATTTAGCTGCGCCTCTTTTTTCTGAAGCATTACATGGAGACTGGAAGAAAATATCGTCTGATGCTATTTCACAAATGGGTTATCAGTGGTTATTTCCTGATCCGTATGCATACTCGTATGCACATCAATGATGATGATCATCATCATATTTTGACAAATATGGATTAATTAACATTCCCACTATAAATACGGCCACCCATGTTGGATACAAATATATATAGTGTTCAACAGTCTTGTCTAAAATCCATAAGATGACTTGAGCAACAACGCTGAATATTATGCCAAAAATAGCTATTACTTGAAAGGAGTTCAGTTTTTTCATCTATACAATTTAGATATAATAAATGGTTTTTTTGCTAGTTGTTTAAGTAGAATGTACTTTTGTAGGAATTATTGAATGAAGATAATGCATCAATAGCCTATTTGGGGCAGAAAATTATGAATACAAAAGTTAGTGTTGAAGATATCCTGGAAGCGGGAAAGCGGTTAAAAAATATTGTTACACATACTCCGTTAACTCGAAACGACCATCTTTCGGAAGAATATCACTGCAACCTATGGTTGAAACGGGAAGATTTGCAATTAGTACGTTCGTATAAATTGCGTGGCGCATATAATTTCATGTGTAGCCAGAAGCGTGAAGATATAGAAAAGGGAGTTGTGTGTGCCAGTGCGGGTAATCATGCACAAGGTGTTGCATATTCTTGTGAGGCATTGAAAATCAAAGGCATTATTTTTATGCCGAGTACAACACCTAAGCAAAAGGTTTCACAAGTGAAATTTTTTGGAAAAGAATTTGTCGAGGTTGTATTGGTAGGAGATACATTTGACGATTCGTATAAAGAAGCTATTAAGTATTGCTCAGACAATAAATTATTATTTGTTCATCCGTTCGATGATCCTATGGTTATTGCCGGGCAAGGCACTGTCGGGCTTGAAATACTGAATGATATGCCTGTGCCGATAGATTATATTTTTGTACCTATTGGTGGCGGTGGTCTGGCAGCGGGGCTATGTACGTACATTAAAGAATTGAGTCCTGATACAAAAATTATCGGTGTTGAACCATTGGGTGCACCGGCTATGAAACGTTCGTTAGAAGAAGGCAGAGTTGTTGTACTGGAAGAGATAGATAAGTTTGTTGATGGGGCAGCTGTGAAGCGTGTGGGTGATTTAAACTATGATATTTGTGCGGAATACCTGGATGATATTCAATTAGTGCCGGAAGGTAAAGCATGTAGTACCATTATTAAATTATACAATGAAGAAGCTATAGTTGCAGAGCCTGCAGGTGCATTAAGTATAAGTGTACTTGATTATTTTAAAGATGAAATCAAAGGCAAAAATGTCGTATGTGTAATCAGTGGAAGCAACAATGATATAGATCGTATGCAGGAAATTAAAGAAAGATCATTGCTGTATGAAGGATTGAAGCATTATTTCATTATTCGTTTCAAACAACGTACAGGAGCTTTAAGGGAATTTTTAGATGATGTATTAGGGCCAAACGATGACATTACCTATTTTGAATATACTAAAAAGACCAACCGTGAAAATGGTCCGGCAATGGTTGGTATTGAGGTGAAGACAAAAGAAGATTTCAATGTGTTAATTGAGCGGATGAATTTTAAAAATGTTGACTATACATTAGTCAATTCGGATTCAAATTTATTCAGCTTTTTGATGTAACATAAGACCGATAATATATTGCAGGCTTAAACTGCAATATATTATCTAATCAAAATCGAAATACTCCTGATCTTGTTGTTGTGTTTGTTTAATCTGTTCCTGATCAGATTCTTTTTTCTTAAACAAAGATTTCAATTCTTCTTTTTCTTTCTGAAGGTCTGATTTAATTTTCTCTCCCGTTCTTTTTTTATCGTACGTTATTTTAAAATCGTTTGTCGTGCCTTGTATGATTAAGAATAATTTCATTTCTCCTTTTGTATCCTGACGCAGTGCACCAAAAGCAGCATCGGAGTCAACTTTTTCTTTCTTGAGATTCTTGATTGGATAGGCAACGTGATATTCAATTTTTCCATCAAAACTATGTTTTCCTGAAAGACTTATTTTCCCAACGTTAGAAGAGATCGTCATGTCGGGAATCTGAATTTCCTGATTGTATATTAAGAAATGATTTTTAATCTCAGAGAATTTAATATTTGACAGGTCTTCTGCATCAAGAAAACGGGAGATGCGCTTCATCGTTTCGAAATTGTTCAGCTCGCCATTCTGTATCGTTACGTCTGCATCGCATATAATAGAGCTTGGCAGAATAGCCAGGTGGTTATCGAGTTGCAGGATCAAACTGATATCTGTAGAGATCTTGCCTTTCAGATTTTTGTTAGTAATAAAATTCTGAGAAAAATTTTCAAATACGTAAAACAAACTGTCAATATCCATTGCCCGGATTTTAGAGTCTGTATTGATTTCAACTGTTTTTTCATTCACAACTTTTAAGGACATTTTGCCCGTATATGTGCCATTGCAGAAGGATAGACCGGCGTTTGTGAAATTCAGATACGGGTAGCTCCATTCAATTTTACTTAAGACTTTAGTTGCATGGAATTTTTGATAATTCATGGAAGCCGCCTTAAGGTTTAATTCAAATTTGTAGTCTTTAAGTGCCGGCATGATAAAATCCTGATTGGATGATTTATTGGAGCGGGTATCAGACATTAAAATATCTTCAAGAAAAATATTCCCCATTTCCAAATCGGCCTGCACATAAACAGACTGCTCAGGAAAAATTATTTTTCCGATTAAATTTCTGAATATGCCATTTAAAACAATCTCATTTTTGCCTACCGCAAGATGCATATTGTCAATAGAAATATCGTTCTTGGTAAATATGCAACTCGCCTCTTCAATCGCAATTATATGCGGGTATGATGTGATCTTTGCTTTAACATTATGAAAAGTCAGATCACCTGATGTCTCAATGTTTTCATATCCGGCTCTGCTTTTTAAATCATTGACCTTGCCTTTGAATTCTATATCAAAATCAATTTCTCCTTCTGCAGACTCAAACAGATGGTTCGGAATTATTTTTAGAATATTATTTAATATTACACCGCCTTTTAAATGTGTATCAACAAAGGGCTCATCAAGATTATTCAAATAAAAATATCCTTCAATCGATTTATTGTCGACTTTTAATTTGATATCAGATAATTTCACGCTCGACGTATTCAGATTATGTCTTGCACCATTGCTGAAAGTGCCTGTTAAAAAGGCATTCGTAATATTTTGCTTATAAACCGGATGATAAAAGGTTGCATGATCGAATCCGAAATTAACATTAATCGCAGGGCTTAATGAATCATTCACAATACCTTTTACTGTACCATTAAAATAGATATTTCCTTTACTCTGATACTCGGATATTGTTGATGTGTATGCTTTCGGCAGAATAGAAGAAAATGCGTTTATATCATTTTTGTCTGCATGAAATGACAGGTCTATAAAATATTTTTTAACGTCATATAATCCTTTGATATCATAAACGCCAGTGTTGATTTTAATTTTAGATGGTTTTACTACAAATGTTTCTGTGTCCGAATTATAGGTTAGGTCAGTAGATAATTGAATATCCTTATTTTGAAGAAAGGTATTGTCCTTTAAAATAAATCCTTCTGAATGCCAGTCTCCATCAACATGAATAGCATACAAACTTTTGGTAAGAGAGAGCGCCGCTCTTGTTGATTTTATATAAGATTGGTAGCGGTGCAGGCTTGGTTTATAATCGTATGAAAAATCTATTTCTTTTAATTCAATAAAAGAAATAGAGAAGTCTTTATTAGAGGAAGTTTTACTTGTGTCTTTTTTAAAGATCATAAAATTATGATCTCCGCCCGGATCGGTTCTCAGATGTACATATCCTTTATTAAGATAAAGAGTATTGATTTTATAATCACCGTTCCATACATCGATAACATTAAATGTTATCAGAATATCTTTTAGCGAAGCAAATACGGTTGCGTTTTCTATTCCGGGTTCGTAGCATTTTACATCATGAAAACCGATTGAAAGTTCCGGAAATTTTTCAAAAATACTGATGTCAATCTGCTTGGCTACATCAACCTTTGTATTCAGGTGCTTATTTATTTGCATCGTGGCTAAATAAATAATGTCATCTTTGTATATATACAGCATAGACACAGCCAGCCCGGCAATGGCAGCAAGGCTTATAAGGCTATAAATCAGTATTTTTGTAACTATTTTCAGAGGGCGTGTGACTGTTAAATATTTGGATGTGAAGCACGTAAATTATAGTGATAAATACAATGAAGGAATTCTACGAATATTTTTTTGAAATGTTTTGCAATTAAAAAAAAACGTCGTATGTTTGTGCTCCCAAACGGCAAGAGATTGCTAAATGGACAAAGGGAGATTAGCTCAGCTGGTTCAGAGCACCTGCCTTACAAGCAGGGGGTCACTGGTTCGAACCCAGTATCTCCCACCAATAGAAAGCCTTACAGAGATGTGAGGCTTTCTTGTTTTTAATGCTAGTTTGAAAATTCAACCGCACAGCATCAAATTTTCTTGTTAGTTGTGTAGAGTAAACGTATTGCAGTACGCTGTGTTTTTAATGAATTCTTCCGCTCTTTAGATTACATACCTTCTGATTTTCTTTAAAATTTTATCTTAAAACTGTTGAAATCTGGCTGTAATAAAAATAAGAAATACCCCATTATTACAAGATTTCACCAGTTTGCCTGTTGCAAATGTTGAATAGGTGATGAATATTTTTCTTAAATAGCTTTTCTCTATAATAATCCTTATTTTTTGAAATATTCCCCGAATAAAACTGCCGGTCTGATCACATATTATTTAGGTTTTTAAGGTGACAACTAAGTGTATGTGAATTTTTATTTAAAATAAAATGAGTTCTGAATTAGAAAATATTAAAAAAGAAAACGAAGCTTTAAAAGTTGAGATAGAACTTTTAAAAAAGCGCATTCAGTCTGACCCATACAAAGTAATGTTTGAGTCATCACCCGATATTATTATCAAACTGGACAATAAGTATCAGGTGATAATTATTCATATTCCAGGCTTTTCAAACGAACGCTTAGACGCACTTATAGGCAAAAATATATTTGATATCACACCGGCTTTTGCACATGAAAAAATGGCCGTAGCCTTAGAGGAAGTTTTTCAGCAAGGTAAAACCATAAAATACGAATCAGACGGAGTAACTTTTGATTCATACAGGTATTATGAAAATTATCTCTCACCCATTAAAGATTCAGAAAGCGAGATACAGTGCGTTTATTTTATCAGTAGGGAAATTACGGCACAGAAATTAGCAGAAAAAATATTAATTGATAGCGAACGAAAATTAAAAACGGTATACGAAAATTCCATTCAGATATTAACAATATTAGATCTGGAAAGAAGATTTACCTGGTTTAATAAAAATGCCTTAGACAGAAGCCCCGGTGTATTAGGCCGAACGCTGGTTATAGGAGCAGCAGCAGAAACATATATTGAAGAAAGTCAGCGACCTGTTTTTATAGAAAATTTTAATAAGGCCAAAAATGGAGAAGTTATAACATATACCAGAACAATTCGTTTTGATAATGAAACAATGTTTATTGATTATACATTGAGCCCGATCATTGAAAATGCTGTTGTTATCGGTGTATCATTGACAGGAATTAATGTTACAAAGCATAAAGAATATGAGGATTATCTGAAGCGGATTAATTTAGAACTGGTTCAGCAAAATGAACAATTAAATCAATATTCCTATATCATATCGCATAACTTACGTGGGCCTATAGCAACATTAATGGGTCTGGTACAAATTATTGATCATTGTAAAGACGACGTTGCACAACTCGGTGAAGTTGTGCAGCATATTCATAAATCTGCAGTTAATTTAGATGTCATTATTAAAGATTTGAATGCTATTATAACGCATGAAGACAAGGAATCTGTTTTGCGAACAACAATTTATTTGAAAGAAGAATGCGAAGGTATTTTATTTTTATTGAGCTCTCAGATAGACAAGGCAAATGCGTTGATTGTATGTAATTTTGAACAGTGCCCAACTATTTTTTCGATAAAAAGCTATATTCACAGCATTTTATATAATTTAATTTCAAATGCGATTAAATATAAAAAAGCGTTAACAATGCCTCAGATTCGTATTTCGAGTTCTCCGGAAAACGAATCTGAAATATGCATTGAATGCCAGGATAATGGCATGGGCATTGACATGGAAAAATTCGGCGATAAGTTATTCGGCTTTTATAAGCGCTTTCATACTCACGTTGAGGGCAAAGGATTGGGTCTGCATTTAGTAAAGAAGCAAGTAGAGTTGTTAGGCGGAAGGGTAGAAGTAAAGAGTGTTGTAAATGAAGGAACGTCCTTTAAAATATTTTTACCTAAATAAATTTTCGTTATATTGAATGTAACAAAATCCTGAAGTACAATTATGAAAAAAATACTTGTCGTCTCATTTCTCTTAACAATATTCCTAAGCTCGTTTACTGCACAAATGATACCGACCAGTTTGAAAATAACTGTACGAAATGAATTGGGTGGTTTGGAAAGTGGCGTTAATGTAACTTTGTATGCGAATAAAGATGATTACAATAAAAGTACAAATGCTGTAGCTGCCGGCAAAACCGATGAAAAAGGAAATGTATTCTTTCAGCACTTAACGCAACTTAATTTTTATGTAAGTGCAGAGAAAGGCGATAAAAATAATTTCGGTGCAGGAGAAAAAATCGATTCGTTAGCTGCAAATAAAGTGAACAAAGTAACATTGATTATTTCAGACTAAAAGCGTACCGGTTGTTGGTGAAGCAACCACATTTCTCCCAAAGTTATGTCTGGATTATTTCTTAAGTGGAATGTGTTCTTACTGATTTGTTTGCCCGCTTATGCATACAGTGCTGTTTCTGATACAGGTTCAATAAGACTTACAATAGGAGATTTTATCTCATTAAAAGGTAAAGTGATTGTTCTGTTGTACGATTCAGTAGCTATTAATAATTTGAAGGCGCCAGCCTTTAAACAAAAAACGGTAAGCTTAACAAAAGATCGTATATATGTGGAGTTTGACAGTATTCCTGCGGGTAGGTATGCGGTTGCTGTAACGCATGATAAAAATGAAAATGGCAGGAATGATTATTTCACAGAAGATTACGGTTATTCAAATGGAGTAACAGCGGAAAGTTTTAAGCCGACCAGACAAAAGGCAGCATTCTATTTTAAAGGTGATACGCTTGATCTGTTTATACGGATAGAGAATGAATTGGCAGGAAGGACTCAGAATGCCCGTAAAAGAACCCGCATAGCACCTGTTTTTGCCTACACACCCGAAACAAGTTTATTGTTTGGTGTAAATTATATACGCCTATTCAGGCCTCCCTCTAAAGATTCATCCAGTCGTACATCATACATCGATTTTTTTGCAGCAGGCACATTGAAAAAACAATTCATCTTTGAACAGAACTATACCGTTTTTAGCAGAGGTGAAAAATACATGTTTATCGGTTATTCAACTTTTCAGAAGTACCCGCAATATTATTATGGTGTAGGCAACGATCTGCCTTCCACAAATAAAGAAGAGGTTGATTATTCACAGCTTAAGCTTGATCAACTGGCGTTGCGGAATGTTTATAAAAAAATATATGTCGGTGCCGGATTTCGTTTCTCAACTATTTATAATATATCCAGTTCACCTACTGGTGTATTGTTAGAAAAAAACACTGTTGGTGCTAACGGCTCATTAGTTTCAGGTTTACAGTTTGCATTCTCTTCTGATAACAGAAACAGTATTTATAATGCGTCTATGGGGCATTTGGTGCGGATCAAAACGGCTCTATACCGCCCCGCATTCGGGAGTCGCTACAATTTTAGTTCACTTGAAATAGATCTGAGAAAATTTATCAAACCTTTTGCTGGCCGTAAAGATATTCTTGCCCTACAGTTTTATGGCTTCTTTTCTTCCGGCAATGTACCCTGGAGTGAGATGGGAGCGCTTGGTAGTGATATGATTATGCGTGGGTATTATTCAGGACGATATCGGGATAAAGAATATGCAGCATTACAAGCAGAATACAGATTGAATATAAGCCCGTTTTTAGGATTTGTGTTTTTTGCTGGTACCGGAGAAGTTTCCCAATCAGTAAGGAATTTTTCATACAATGGGTTAAAACCTAATGGTGGTATAGGATACAGGCTGAGTCTGGACAGACAGGAACGAATCAATTTAAGAGTAGATCTTGGGTATGGAAAAAATATCTCTAATGTATACGTAACCGTTACGGAAGCATTTTAGTATGTTGAAAGAAATAGTCCGCATAAAAAATCACACTGTCGTCGTATTTTTAATACTCAAACAGTATGATCTGTGATATTAAATAATTGCATGTGCGTAATATTAATTGTTGTACGGAGCCGACCATTCATGACAATGAACGATCTTATTTTTTTTGTAATCCTGAATAAGAATGTCGGGATTGAAATTTAAAAGATCGAATGTGCAATCTGATTTAGAAAAGAAACTAATTATGTAATTATTTCCTTTTAGTTCTTCTGCAATTTGCTTCTGAACGTTTTTGTCATCCTCCTGAACAAAAACTTTGTATGGTGACTTTTTCATAATGCTGGTTTTTACGGTTGTTAGTATGCAAAGTTGTACAATATTGGAATCAGAATATTTATATGATTTTACAGATCTATTGCATGTTTCCCATTTATGCAGTAGTCAGCGCATTATTTATTGATTTTATGCAAATTGAAAAAATAAAAATGATTCATAGGTCCTTATTAATTAAGATATTGTCTTATTTTTTTGTGAAAAATAATTCATATAAGCAGCTATTTTTGAAGATAGCAGACTGAGAAAAAATCATGGAAAAATCCTGATTATATAGAGGTCTATTATAATATAAACCATCTATAACATTAAGTTTTGATAATTAATCAGATGTTGAAAATATAATAAATATTGGCGCAGTAAATTTTTCGTTCATCCAACGTTTATTGTGCTTATACTCTTTAAGCATGTATTTAAAATAGGGGGTGATTATATTTCATTTAATAAAATAATACTTTGTTATAATCAAGATATAAAATAGATACATTTCGAATAAGATAATTTAAATCAAATAAAATAAATGATTCGTTTGTATACCCTATGCTGAATGCGATACGGGGTGGGAAGTAATAAATTCTTTCATTCAGTATATGTAAACTGCAGCAATTCATTTAACTTTAATTCAAATAAGTTCTTAAAATATTTATGATGCAACATTATATCGCTATAGTATGCCTCAGCATATTATTGTCTTGTAGCGATGTCGCCCCGAACAATCAAAATGTTGCAACTGCCGGAGATACTGCCGATCAACTGCCGTTGCCGTATGCTACACAATCAGTTAAAAAATTCAGTAAAGCTTTAGGTTGGAAAGAAGGCCAAACACCGCAGGCACCTGAAGGATTTATTGTACAGAAATTTGCAGATAAGCTTGAGAATCCCAGATGGCTCTATGTATTGCCGAACGGAGATATACTGGTAGCAGAGGCAGGTACAAAAGGAATCATGAAAAACGTGGCTGCTGCAATAAGCGGCAATGCGCAGTCCCGCCTCAGTACAGGCAGTGCCGATCGTATTACCTTATTTCGTGATACAGATAATGATGGTTTACCAAACGAGCGGGATGTGTTTCTTGAAAACCTGAATCAGCCTTTTGGCATGCTATTGATCAACAATACCTTTTATGTTGCCAATACAGATGGAGTAGTGGCCTTTCCATACAAGACAGACCAGACAAGAATTGTAGCCGAAGGCAAGAAAATTACAGACCTTCCCGCAGGAGGGTATAATAATCACTGGACACGCAACATTATTGCAAGCGAAGATAATTCGTGCATATATATTACTGTCGGGTCGTCCAGTAATGTAGGCGAGCAGGGGATGGATAAAGAAATTATGCGGGCGAATATTCTTGTGATGAATCCGGATGGTACAAACAAACGTGTATATGCATCGGGCCTGCGTAACCCGGTGGGTACAGCTTGGGCACCGGGCACAAAAACGTTATGGACAGTTGTGAACGAACGGGATAAACTAGGCGATGAATTAGTACCTGATTATTTGACAAGTGTAAAAGAAGGTGGCTTTTATGGCTGGCCGTATTCGTATTGGGGGCAACACCTGGATCCACGCATGAAAGGCGCAGGTGCTGATCTGGTTAAAAAGGCAATTGTGCCAGACGTGTCACTGGGTGCACATACAGCTTCTCTTGGTCTGGCTTTTTATAATCAGAAAGCATTTCCGGAAAAGTATCACAATGGTGCTTTCATTGGCCAGCATGGTTCATGGAATAAATCAACTTTCTCAGGATATAAAGTAGTGTTTGTACCATTTAAAAATGGCATACCATCAGGTAAAGAAGAAGATTTCTTAACAGGTTTTATCGCAAATGCAGACGAGGTATATGGAAGACCTGTAGGCATTGTCGTGCTGCCCGATGGTTCTATTCTGGTAGCAGATGATTCGGCTAATACTGTATGGCGGATCATTGCAGATAAAAAGTAGGTAGTAATATTAAATAAAACATAAAACAGAATCCGAAAAACTCCAGGTTTTGTTTTATGTTTTAAATGGACGAAAAAACCATTTTTTGTCATTCTTTCGTGTAATTGTTTAAAATAAAAGAATGATTAAAACATCTTTTTCAAATGGATCTTAAGTATCCTGTTGATGTAGTGTTAAAAATAATAAGATTGAAGTTAAATACTTACATTGTCTCAGATAGCGAAAAAGCACTTTAAAGCACTACCAATCTTTGTTATTTGGCCTGTATTAACCGAATTTATGGAAATGCTGAATAAAAAAGCTCAGCCAGATTCAGTATAATAAGTAACTTTTGTTAATACTTTAACTTATATTAATCCTGAAGTAAAAGAAATACGTACCTTATAATTCTATATAATCGGAACACTTTTTAGTGTGTTGAACAATTGATTGTAATGAATGTGAATCAGGAAGACCTACATAAGGAGATTTTAAAACTTAAGGAAGAAAATGCTTACCTGAGGAATAGCATGCAGGTAAATACGGCTAAGCTATTATTCGAATCGTCCCCTGATATTATTGTGCAGGTAGATGCCCAATATAAAATCATTGTGGTGCATTTACCCGATTATCCGATTGAACAGCTTGATGCACTTAAAGGAAGTCATATTTTTGAGATTACGCCTGCTTCTGTTCGCAATAAAACAGCTGCTGCACTGGAAAAAGTATTTTCAACAGGCGACGTAGTAATATACGAATCCGAAGGAGAAGAAAATGGCGTTTACAAATATTTTGCAAACCGTGTCTCTGCCATAAAAAATGAACATGGAGAAATTGATTCGGCATATTTTGTAAGCAGAGAAATTACTGCCCAAAAGGTTGCAAGTATTCAGGCCATTGAGAGCGAGCAGAAACTCACGGCCATATTTGAAGGCTCTTCTCAGATCCTATCCTTATTCGATAAAGAGAACAAATTTGTTTGGTATAACAGAGAAGCGTACGACAAAAGTATTTTCTTGTTTGGAAGGTTTCTTGAAGTAGGTAAAATATTCGAAGATTTTTTACCGGAACAACATAGGGAAAAATCTCGTGCTAATTTTAAAAAAGTATTGAACGGAGAAATTGTCGTTTATCACAGAGAATATGTGTATGA
>Ga0210389_10001485_pt1 | contig 18939 bp, 12 predicted proteins | sample IncBWH28OmetaG_FD_160127 | JGI IMG/M metagenome (GOLD analysis project Ga0210389, IMG submission 160127) | Forest soil microbial communities from Barre Woods Harvard Forest LTER site, Petersham, Massachusetts, United States - Inc-BW-H-28-O ...
GGACGTCACCGTTCTCATCACGGGGGAGAGCGGCACCGGCAAAGAGCTCGTCGCTCGTGCCATCTATCAACACAGCGCTCGTGCAAAGGCGCCGTTCTTCGCCCTCAACTGCGCCGCGATTCCGGAGCACCTCCTCGAAAGTGAGCTCTTCGGGCACGAGAAAGGCGCTTTCACCGGCGCGGACCGCCGCCGCATCGGCCGTTTCGAGCAGTGCAATGGCGGTACGATCTTGCTCGACGAGATCGGAGACATGCCGATCGGACTGCAACCAAAAATCTTGCGATTGTTGCAGGCACAAACCTTCGAGCGCGTGGGGGGCAGTGAAACCATTCACACCGACGTGCGGGTAATCGCTGCCAGCAACCGGGATCTCAAGGCGCGCATCGCGGAAGAGAAGTTCCGGGCGGACCTCTATTACCGACTGGCCGTCTTCACGATCCATCTCCCTTCGCTGCGCGAGCGCGGGGATGATCTCTCGATGCTCGTGCGTCACTACTTGCTTCGTTTCAGCCGCCAACTGGGGCGGGAAGTGAGGGAGATCTCGGCCGAAGCTCTGGAGCAACTACGCACCTACCCATGGCCGGGGAACATCCGCGAGCTGCAAAGTGTGCTCAAGCAAGCGTTGCTTCACGCCAGCGGCACGGTGCTCTTACCTGCGTTCTTGCCGAAGTTGGCCCCGCTCGAATCCCCCGCCGCACCCGACGAGCCCGCCGTCGGTCTCGATCTGGCGGCCTTCATCCGGTCGCTCCTGTCACCGGAGATGACGAACCTCTACGCGGAAACTCACGCTCAGGTAGACCGGCTGCTGTTCACGATTGCGCTCCGCTACACCCGAGGCAATCAGCGCGACGCGGCCCGCCTGTTCGGGATCTCCCGTCAGACTATGCGCGTGAAGATGCGCGCGCTGGGGATCCAGGTCACGCAGTCCGTCGAGACGAACGGCGACGGGCCTCCTCTTGCGGCTCCGGCGAGCACCCCGCCCGTTCTCCTCACCGCCGACACCGACTAGCTATCGGGCACGAGTCGTTCGCTACCTCGGGTAGCGGCGTGACCGAGTACCCCTCGCACACCAGTCTTTCGCCTTCTAACAACGCTCGGCAGGGACAAATCATGAAAGCCAGTCGCATACACCGGTTCGGTCCGCCAGATGTCATCGAGCTCGAGGACATTCCACGCCCAGAGCCTGGAGAGAATGAAGTCCTGGTGCGGGTCGAAGCGGCGGGCGTGGGTCCGTGGGATGGCTGGATTCGAGCCGGAAAGAGCGTCCTGGACCAACCGCTCCCCCTCACGCTCGGTTCGGATCTGGCGGGCACCGTGGTTGCGCTCGGCGCGGGGGTCGACAAGCTCTCGCAGGGGGCAGAGGTCTTCGGCGTCACCAACCCTCGCTTCGTCGGGGCGTACGCCCAGTACGCGGTGGCGAGCGTGGGAATGCTCGCTTCGAAGCCGCGCCGACTGAACTTCGAGGAAGCGGCGTCGATGCCGGTGGTTGCGGTGACGGCGCTTCAGATGCTCTTCGATCACGCGAAGGTTCACGCGGGCCAGCGCGTATTGATCCACGGAGCGGGAGGAAATGTGGGCGCCTATGCCGTGCAGTTGGCGCTCCGCGCCGGCGCACACGTCATCGGCACCGACACCGCTCGAGGTGCCCAGTACGCCAAAAGCCTCGGCGCACAGCAGGTGATCGACATCGAGGGAGCGGACTTCACGCGCCTGGTCGCACCGGTCGACGTCGTCATCGACACCGTCGGCGGCCAGGTTCAGACACGGTCATTTTCCGTCCTGACCTCCGGCGGGATCTTGGTGTCCTCCGTGTCGCAGCCGAATGCGGAGGAAGCGAACGCATCGGGCGTGCGCGCGCAATTCATCCTGGTCGACGTCACGACCGCCTCGCTCTCGCGAATCGCCGAGCTCGTGCAGGCGGGCGAGCTGCGTACCCGACTCGGCTCGGTGTTGCCGCTCGCCGAGGCCAGACGAGCTCATGAAATGTTGGAGGGCCTCCGGCCACGGGTCTCAGGGAAGATCGTGCTTTCGGTGGGCGGCGACTCACCCGCTGCGTCCGGGTGAGAAGGAATCCTTCTCCGGCGGTGCCTGTGAAGAGCGTGTACCCCCGGGTCTGCATCCAGCTCAATGGTCGACGCCGCGGGGCGGAAGGTGAGTGTGAAAGTACTCGCGCATGTGAGCGACCAATTGTCTGTCGGTCGGATGATCGACGGTCTCTATGCCCACGACCCGCGCCTCGATCCGGGGCTCGCGCTCCAGAAGGTATCTCAAGAAGCGCAGCTTCGTCACGGCGGGACCGGTTAAGAGAATGTGATCAGCAGCGACGAGAGTTTGCGCCACCTCGTGGAAGAAGCGGTGTTCGTCATCTGGATGATTGTGTATTCGCGAACGCGAATCTTTCGGATGACGATGGATATGGTGATTGGGCGAGCGCACGATCGATTCGTCGAACCGAGTATCCAGAACGTGAAAGATCTTTGCCTCGGTGCCGTCCATCCACAGCGCCATCTGTCGACCCAGCGGGACGAGTGGGCTCTCGGCGGGGACAGCGTGATGTATGGAGTCCTTCTGCACGGTGATCTCCTGAGGTGAGGGTGTCTAAGGGGGTGACAGGATGCGGTGCGCGTTCGATCCGCCCCGTGACACAGAGGTGGCGGGGTTGCCGGCCTCCAGTCGCAGTTGGTCGAAGCGCGCATCGCCGATGCGTGGGATCGCAAACGAGCCGGCCGGCCCGCGCGTCCCGAAGGTCCTTCCCCGGTGAGCGCGAGCGCGGCCAGCTGATCAGATCTGCTCGTGGAGCTCGACGGGGTTCTCGGCCCAGCCGAGCGCAAAGTCGGCGACCTCCTCCCAGCCCGGCTGGCCGATCGTGAAATGCGAGCGGCCCGGAAACTCCCTGTACGCAGTGAGGGCGAGCGACCTGCCCTGCAGCTTCGACTCGGCGCGCGTCACGGCGGGCGGCGCTGTGTGATCGGCCCCGCCCGCGATGAGGAGCAGCGGCGCGCGATCCGGGTTGTGGAAGTCGACCTTCGTCGTCGCATTCGGGTTGAAGTTGGCGAGCGCTGCCTGGAAGAGCACGCGTCCCGGACCCGGGACGGCGTAGCGCTCGTACACGCGCGCCGAGTCCTCTACCGGAAGCGTGTTCGTGAACGCGTAGTGGAACTGCTCCGGGGTCAACATCACCGACCGGTGGTTGTTCGCTGGGTTCTTGAGTGCGGGAAGAGCCGACCGCAGCGCCGAGAGCGGCAGGCTGAGCACGCCTTTGAGGGGGCCTGGGTCGATAGCGACGCCGGCCGCGCCGTGCCCGCGATCGAGCAGGATTTGCACGACGACGCCACCCATCGAGTGCCCCATGAGGATTGGCTTGTCAGGCAGCCCGCGAACGATCGACTCATAGTGTTCGACGACCTCGGTGACTCCCAGGTGATCGATCGCCGCGTGGTCGGTCCGTAGCGACGCGACGTCACGCTCCATCCCAGGCCAACTCTTCGCGATGACATTGAAGCCACGAGCGCGGTAGCGCTCGACCCAGTGCTCCCAGCTCAGTGCCGAGAGCCACAGTCCGTGAATGAGGACGATCGTCTTACTCTTCTGCTTCGTTTCCATGAATGTCTCCTTGTTCGAGGTCAAAGAACGCCGTGACGACTGAGAAAGGCAGGAGTCTCACACCTGAGCCTCAGTGCATCTCCCAAGGACCCTTGAGCAGGTCGCGTGCCAACGGATCGCGCCGTCATCTGCGAAGCGTCGCGGAGCGAGTGCGGAGCTGCCGGTCGCTACTTGAGCCGAACGGCCAACTGTTGAGCCGCGGCGCATGCCTTCAGGCGGGCGGCTCACGCGAACAATGAGGCGCCGGCTGACGGCACGCGCGTTGCTCGACGCGGTCGACACGGAGGTATTCAAGCCATGACGACGTCAGCGATCGCGATTCAACAGACCAGGGCATACGAGTTTGGGGATCTCTACTTCGAGGGGCGCTGGCAGCCAGGGACGGCCCCCTCGCCGCTCGAGGTGAAGAGCCCTTGGACGGGCGAGCTGATCGGGCGCATCGCTGCGGCTGCGCCCGCAGACGTCGATCGCGCCTATGAAGGCGCGCGGCTCGCCCAACGTACCTGGGCAGCGGCGATACCGGGCTTCCGCGCGAGGATATTCTCTGATGCGGCGCGCGTCATGGAGCGTCGCAAGACTGAGATCGTTGAGTGGCTCGTTCGCGAGACGGGCAGCACCGTGACGAAGGCGGGCATCGAGTGGTGGGCGGTTCACAATTCGATGAGTGAGGCGGCGACACTCCCGTCCCGGGTCGAGGGGCGCATCCTCGCGGGCGACTATCCGGCGAAGGAGAACCGTATCTACCGGATCCCGGTCGGGGTCGTCGCAGTCATCAGCCCATGGAACTGGCCGCTTCACCTCAGCGCCCGCTCAATCGTCCCGGCCCTCGCCCTCGGCAACGCTGTCGTCGTCAAGCCGAGCGCGGAGACGCCTATCACGGGCGGCCTGCTCATCGCGAAGATCCTCGAGGAGGCTGGGCTGCCGCCGGGAGTATTCAGCGTCGTAGTAGGTCGATCAGCGGAGATCGGTGATGCGTTCGTGCAGCACGCGATTCCAAGGGTCGTCTCGTTCACCGGATCGACGCCCGTGGGCCGGCACGTCGGCAAGTTAGCCCTCGAGAGTCCCCTCATCAAGAGGACGATGCTCGAGCTCGGAGGGAACGCGCCGCTCGTCATCACGGAAGACGTCGATCTCGAACGGGCGGCTCGCACGGCCATCGTCGGCAAGTTCCTCCACCAGGGGCAGCTCTGCATCGCGGTCAACCGCATCATCGTCGCCGACGCCATTCACAACGCGTTCGTCGACCGCTTCGTCGAGCTCGCCCGCGCCTTGTCAGCGGGCGGCCCGCGCGACGCGGGAACGGTCATCGGTCCACTCATCAACCGGGAACAGCTCGACAAGGTCGTGGGGCTCGTTGTACAGGCGCAGAGCGAGGGGGCTCGGCTACGCCTCGGCGAGCCCGTGCGCGGCCTCGTCATGCCGCCGCGCGTGCTCGACGAGGTTCGTCCGGAGATGGCGATAGCGCGCCAGGAGATCTTTGGCCCCGTGGCCTCCATCCTGCGAGCGGCCGACGACGAGCAGGCCATCCGCCTCGCGAACGACACGGACTATGGCCTTACGAGCGCTGTGCTCTGTCGTGACCTGGGCCGGGCGGCGCGCATCGCCCACCGGATCGAGGCCGGCATGACCCACATCAACGACATTCCGGCCGTAGACATGCCCCAGATGCCGTTCGGCGGCGAGAAGAACAGCGGCCTCGGACGCTTCGGCAGCCGCGACGTCGTCGACGCGTTCACGACGCAGCACTGGATCTCTATCCAGCACGTCGATCAATCTTTGCCGTTTTGAACCTGAGCGCCGAGGGAATTCTCTCGGTGCTCTGAGACCGAGACGAAGGAGATCGCCGAGCTGCACCGCCAGTCCCGGACCGCTCAGCGGGCGTTCGTGGTCCCCGCGCGCTATTCACGCGTGGGGTCTTTGACCTCGTAGCGCAGCTACGGAGAGCCAGGGATTATCAAGGGCCCTTAAAACGCCGCTCTGTGGGTCGTCTGAGCGCCGTGACGGTGAAGGATTTCCTCGATCTCGTGCTCGCGCGCGAGCCCGTCGACGTTCACGCTGATGAGCACCTGACCATTTTGCAGCCGGCCGGCGAGCTGCTGGAAGTGCGTATCGCCGTACGCGGAGCCGGTAAGAGCTCCGACAAACGCGCCGACCGCAGCCCCGGCGCCCGCCCCGATGAGAGCAGGAAAAGCCGGACCTCCTCCCACGAGTGCCAATGACCCTTCCAGCATCGCCAACGCCGTAACGCCCCCCAGAGCACCAAGAAGGGCTCCGAAATGGAAACCTTCGTGCGTTCCTCGTTCCTCGTCAGCGAGCACTGGGTCGGTGTTCGCCTGCTCGATGCCGTCGCGATGAATCACGATGGAGTACCGCCCCTCGAGCTCCGGGCGAGTACGGATCTCACCGAGCGCAGAGGTGGCAGCGGTGGGGTTCTCGAGGATTGCGAAGAGCTCGTGGCGCATGGATCTTTCTCACCTGCAAGACTCCGACCAGAGTGCTGCCGCCTTCGCGAAGCGACAGAGGCTCGACAGACTTACGGCGCGGCGTAGTGCCGCGTGGCCACTTCACGCGGTCGCGCCGGAAGTATCTCCAGTAACCGATCGTCAGGATAGCCGTAGGCCCTAGTCCTCGCCCGGATCGTACGAGCGGATGACCGGGGGTTGGTGTGGTAGGGCGTGCTTGGTGGCGTGCTTGCCAAAGTGAGCTGTCGCAGCAGCCGACCTGACCGCGAAAGGGAGAGGCGCCGGTGGACCAGTCGTTGCCAGTGAGTAAGGTCTTGACGGCAGCCCGGCGCGGGTTCGGCGCCGGGTCACGAAAACGTCAGTCGACCCCGACACTTCGGGGGCTTGCACAGACTCCCGCGCGCTTTCCGCAACTTTCGTGAGGTCTGGTCGGTTCGAGTTTGGGTAGGTCGCATCTGTTTGGGCAACTGGCGGGCAAGATATCGCAAGCCGAGGTTCAGCTTGGGAAAACGAAAAGGGTCCGTTTCGGGCCGTAACGGCTAGTGCCAAGTAATTGAAAACACGATGGTGGCGTAACCTGGACGTCCAGCCCGTTACGCCTGGGCGGTGGGAAGAGTGGTGGGAAAACTCGGGCGTCGAGGGACCCGGTCACCCGACGAACCGGGACTACGCGTCTCTCGGTTGGATGGGATTACCGACGACCGGGTACCGCGACGGAGCGGGGGAGCAAGAAGAACGAGAAACAAGTAGCTAGCGGAGGGCGCCGATCAGTCCTCGATTTTGCCGCTAGAGAAGGGATAGGTCCTCCGGGGCAGCACGATGGCGCAACCTGGGTTCACGGCGGCGAGCCTGGTGCAGGCCATGCCGGGGTTTGCGAAAATACGTCACGAATCATCATATGAGGGCTCTTCTCCGAAAGTCCGATGGGATCGGGACACTGCGACGCAGGTACAGTTCATCGAGATCCTGGTCTAGCCGGGTACCCCGGGGAGAAGAAGCGGATCGTCTACTGCACGGCGACAGGGCGACCGCTCATCAGGTCCTGCTCCGCGTGGCCTCATCACGACGGGCAGGGTGATCTGCTCCAGGGTCATCTTCCCGAATCGGGGGACGAGTTGTCGCTTGGTCCTGGAGCGATCGTCGTCAGCGTTGCGGTTCTTGAGGCTCTTCCCCCACTGGTCGAGGAGCGGCTTGATCGCGCTGGGCGCTACGCGCTCGGGGAAGGGATCCCGGCCAGCGGCGACCTCGCGTTCGACACGCGCGAGCTCCTGCGTCGCCTGCTTCTTGGTCTGCACGCCGGCGAGCAACTTCCAGCGTTGCTTTCGCTCTCCCGAAGCGTCGACGAAGTCGTACTTGGCGAAGAACTTCGGAGCAGAGCGCGTTCCGCGATCGACGATCGATGCCATGAAGCCCACCTCCCATCACGAAGCAGATTCGTAGATGGACGGTAGATGGCGGAAGCGGCTCAGTTAACCGAGGGCGAAAAAGCCAATAAAATCTGCGGGGTGGACGGGACTTGAACCCGCGGCCTCCGGCGTGACAGGGGGGCCGGGGTGTCGCCGGGCGTCGCGCAGGAGGGGACAGGTCGCGACATTTCGCGGGGTTGCAGTGAGGGTGGGGAGGGGGTCGGGACGGGCGGGGACGCCAGACTGCCGCAAATGTGGATACAGGATGGATACGGACTTTGGGGTCGCCGAGCGCTGATTTGCAGACGAGTTCGGATCATCATGGCGGCCAAGCCGCACAGAATGCAGGAAAGCTGCCCTTCGCCTCGTCGAGGGCACGCTGGAGGTCGCCCGGTAAGACCGTCAGCCGGTACCGCTGCTGCATACCCCTACCGGCGTAAGGCACGTCCTTCAGGATTCCCACTCGAAGGAGCGCGGGAAGCACCTCGTTCTCGAAGATCGGAGCCTGCGCTCCCAGTTTCGTGGTGAACGTTCCCGAGTTGATCTCCGACGATCGCTGGTACAAACGGAGAGCTCGCCGAAAGACGGTCGTGGCCTCATCAGAGACCAAAGCCTGAATGCCACCGCTCAGGGGCATCTGCCCCCGCAGAAGACCAACCGCTAGCAAAACGTTTCGAATCGACGACGGGTCAAACATTGCCGCCTCGTCTCCGTCGAAACGCAGGCAATGAACCACCGTCGTGTCGTCGAATTCGATCCCTTCGACACGACCCACTGATGAGGGCAAGGTCAATTCTTCAAACGCACACGAAACGACGCGAACATCTTCGACGTCCTTCGTTACAAGCGCGCCTCGCTGAAACATGCACTTCTCGAAGGAGACGGCGCGCATGTTGAGTTCCTCCAGCGCACGCGCCGGGATCATCACATTCGATATCTTTACCTGATCGCCGGCGGTCCCGCTCAGTAGCTCCATCACCATAATGCCTGCGTTTTCACTGCTGAAAGATGCAAGTGGCTCGCCCGCAACAGCCCGCCCGACAAGCATCGCCGTTTTGCGCGGATCGATTCCGAGCCTCACAACGGTCCTGATGCTCTCCTCCACCGCTGCCCTTGGAAGCGCCCCGCGCCTCATAATATCTGCGGCGTCCGCCTCGGCGTCTCTTGAGAGACCCGCACCTAGCGCTCGACCAAGAAAGAAATAATAGAATTCTTCGTGATCGAATCGAAGCAGCTTCCGCGCGGTTTCGTCTGTTCGAAGAAGCGAGTGGTCGGCGACCCGCTCCAGGACCTGGCGACTGAAAATGGGCGATAAGCCGTTCGACTCACAAAACAGCTCGGCCACCGTCTGGACGATCTCTAGGGGAATAGACGAACTCCGCAGCGTCCACATCTCGCGTGCGATTGCCGCGAGCAGCACCTCGTGTTGATCGATCGTAAGCAGGGGTGCCAGCGGCCCGCCTGACCGATCAAGCCATTTCGACGCTTCACGGGCCAACAAGCCACGGACGAACGTCGAGAAGTAGTCCGACGGTGTCTTGCCTAGTTCGACCAGAAGGTCCGTTACTGATCCTTTCTCCTTCGCGATGTCCAGGAACCTGCGCACCAGGACTGGACGCGTCAGAATTGAATGATCTCCACCGAGACGATCCGCAGTTACCTGGTAAAGGTTGTCGGCCTCATCCTCAGAATGACCGCGAAGTTTCGCATACGCCACGAAGTGCGCCTTCGACCATCGCTCAATCTTGATTCTCGAAAACTCGAAGGACGCGCCACCGAGGGACTCATAGATCCGCGTCTGAGCTCCCACCCCCCGAAACTCGAAGTAGGCACTTCGGGCCGCAATGAGTATCGTCCCCTCTCCTCCCAAATCGGACATCAAATTTCCCAAGGCTGAGATCGCCTCGCCCGACGACGTTTCGACAAACATTTCCTCGAACCCATCGAATGCCAACACGACGAATCCGTACTTCACCAAGAACAGCAACGACTGATAGAACAGATCGAGAAACCGAAATCTATTGGCAAGGGTAGCGACAATTACGTCGTCAAACCGCAAGAACGGCCTGCCAGCGAGTGAGATCGGAAGGACGATCCACTCTGATTCGCGCTTCAAAAACGCCTCCGACCGCCTAATCGCCAACTCTTCAATTATCGTCGTCTTTCCTTCGCCGGCGTCTGAAGTCAGATACAGGACCTCGCATGTTCCCGCGGGCCGCCTTGCGAGCACGTCATCGGCCTGCGTCAACACGTCTTCAATGACGATATCCTCGTCCTTTGGGCTGGCACTGAGAGCATCGAGAAGCTGGCCAGCCGGACTGACAAATGACTTCTCTCGCGACGCCTGGAGCGTTGAGCGGAGCCGCTCTGCCAACCTGTCCATGGCGCCAAGACGGCGACTAATCCAGAGGACCGCGGGATACTCAGCGCCGCCTTCTTCTACAAACAGCGCGCCCGCTCTCCGCACGAGCTTGCCAAGAATATCCTGCCCGCGGCAGGAAAACAGGAATGTGCTCTTGTCGCGTTCAACCTTCAGGTCCGTGTCCGCGAAGAGTCTGACCGAGTCAAAGAAGGCGTTGGAGTCCATGGCGTCCCTTCAGAAAAGATCCTTCTGGATAAACTTGCCGCCGACGAGTCGGCTTGAGTAATCGATCGGGACCCTGTGCCCCCTCAGCGGATGCATTTGCACAACGTCTACTCCCCGGACGAGTATCGATTGAACTGGCGGCCAGAAATCATCGTCCGAGGATACCAGCGTCACGGCGACGTGTTTCTGGTCACAGATGTAAAACATGTCAGATGCGACCATCGTATCGACGAGCTTCTGCTCGCTTCGCACGAAGAGGGACCTCGGCTTTACCCTGCACAGAGAGACCGGACATTTGTTCTGGGTGAACGCGGTAGCGATCACCGACAGAGCACAAGTACCGGCCGTACATCCATTGTCTCGAGGTTCCTTGCACTCGACGCCGCCCGGAGTCTCTCGCGGGCGGAAGGTGTGCACCAAGTGCCTGGCGGGATCGATCAGGAGGCTTCGGGCCAGTTCTACTTCGCAAGACACGACACTCGATCCCTTTCCAAATGCCATCGGCCTCGGGAATTTGGCTGAGATCTCTTGGACCAACTCCTGCGCGCCACGCGTCAACGTCTTTTGTAGGTACCACCCGCCGTAGAGACGAATGCGCACCGGAGACGTGACCGAGACATCGCGGAGGAGGACGGCGACGGCTTGAGCCACGTACTCCACGCCCTTCTCTCGTTGCTCTTTGGCAATGTTGTCCCAGTCGATCAGGATGTACATGCCTAAGGTTCCCCGCGATCGCCGCGAATCTCGTCGTAGATCCGCCGCACCAACAACCGGAACGCCATGTCTTGGAACTGCGGGTCGTTCAGGTATCTCGTCACGATCTCCTCGTTCTGGTCCATGCGATCGATCATCAGGCCTTCCATCTTGCCCTTCATGGCGAGGGCGAAGTTGTCGATCGGGTTGGCCTTGGCGCGCTGGACGACCTCGTCGTCGAGCTTCGCTGCCGCGATGAACTGGTCGAAGAGGATCTGATCATCCTTCTTGAATTCGGTACCGAAGCGCTCGTTCAGCACCTCGATGATCTCGGAGAGCTGGGCCTCGTCCTCCTTGGCCTTGTGCGTCCCGACCTCGGTGGGGCTGTAGACCACGCCGGGCTCGCCGAGGCGCAGCGCGATCGCGCCCTCGCTGATCTTGTCGAGGCGGTAGTACCGGAGCGCCACGTCGCCGTCGAGGCGGAGCGGCGCCTTCTTCGGGTCCTGCGGCAGCTTCGTCTCGAAGAAGCGGGCGAACGTGTAGAGCTTCTCGAGGTCCGGATCCGAGAACGGCATGATCTGGGACAAGAAGGCGTAGAGACGCACGAAGGCACCGAGCGCGTTCTTGAATTCTTCCTGCTCCTCTTCGGTCTTAGCCCGGTAGCGGTCGATGCCGGGGTTGAGGTGCCGGTTCATCTCGGCCTGGTCGTGGACGGTCTGCTTCTCGCGCGGCGAGAAGAACACCTTGCAGAACGCCTCGACCTCGGACTTCCAGAACACCTGGGCGCCCTCGATCTTGTAGGCAAGGTCGTAGAGCTGATCCGGTTCGGCGGACTCGGCCACGGTCGTGCCCTCGAAGTAGGGCTGAAAGCTGCGTTGGATCTCCTCGGTGTCGTTCACGAAATCGAGGACGAAGGTGTCTTCCTTGCCCGGAGCGATACGGTTCAAGCGCGACAGGGTCTGCACGGCTTGGACGCCCGACAGCCGCTTGTCCACGTACATGGTGTGGAGCAGTGGCTGATCGAAACCGGTTTGGTATTTGTTGGCGACCAGAAGCACCTGGTAATCGTCACCGCCGAATGCTGCGGGGAGGCCGGCCTCCGAGATGTGCTTCCCGTCCTTGCCGATGTTCATCCCCGGCTCGGTGTACTCGAGGTCGGTGTCCGGATCCTTCACTGTTCCAGAGAACGCCACCAACACCCCGACGTCCTTGTACGCCTTCTCCTTGATGTATTTCTCGAACGCCTGCTTGTACCGCACAGCGTGAAGCCGCGAGCTCGTCACGACCATCGCCTTCGCGCGCCCGCCGATCCGATGACGAACCTTGGCGCGGAAGTGCTCGACCATCACCTCCGTCTTCTGCGCGATGTTGTGCGGGTGGAAGCTCATGAAGCGTGCGAGCTGGCGCACGGCCTCCCTCTTCGGCACCCGCGGATCGTTCTCGGTCGCCTTCACCAAGCGGTAGAAGGACTTGTAGGTCGTGTAGTTCTTGAGCACATCGAGGATGAACCGTTCCTCGATCGCCTGGCGCATCGAGTAGAGATGGAAGGGATGAGGCTTTCCCTCCGCGTCGCGCACGCCGAACACCTCCAGCGTCTTTGCCTTGGGCGTGGCCGTGAACGCGAAAAACGAGAGGTTCTTCTGCCGACCACGTGAGGCCATCACCGCGTTGAGCACGCGATCCTCGTCATCCTCCTCGGCTCGCCCGTCTTCCTCTTCCGCCTCCTCGAGTGAGCCCGCCACGAGTACCTGTTTCATCTGGCGGGCCGCGTCGCCGGTTTGCGAGCTGTGCGCCTCGTCGACGATCACGGCATACCGCTGTCCCGGCAGCTTCCCGATCTTGTCGGTGACGAACGGGAACTTCTGCAGCGTCGTGATGACGATGGGCGTGCCCGACGTGAGGGCCTGGGCGAGCTGGTCCGAGTGTTCGTCGATCTTCGCGACGACGCCCTGCTTGTGCTCGAACTGATAGATGTTGTCCTGGAGCTGCTTGTCCAGGACGCGCCGGTCGGTGATCACCACGACCGAGTCGAAGACCTTCTTGTCGCCGGCGTCGTGGAGGCTGGCCAGGCGATGCGCGAGCCAGGCGATGCTGTTGGACTTACCCGAGCCGGCAGAGTGCTGGATCAGATAGCTAGAGCCCGGGCCGTCCGTGCGCGCTGCGGCCTCCAGTTTTCGGACGGCGTCGAGCTGGTGGTAGCGGGGGAAGACGACCTTCTCTTCTTCGACCTTCTTGCCGGCGCGCACCTTCTCTTCCTTGAGGACGTGGATGAAGCGCCCGACGATGTCGAGGAACGAATCCCGCTGCCAGACTTCTTGCCAGAGATAGGTGGTGCGGTAGCCGCCCGGATGTTCGGGGTTGCCGGCGCTGCCGTCGGCCGCGCCGCGATTGAACGGAAGGAAGCTCGTGGCGTCCCCAGCGAGCTTCGTCGTCATGTACACAAGGTCGGGATCGACGGCGAAGTGGACCAGGGCGCGCTTCTTGAACTGGAAGAGAGCATGCCTGGGATCGCGCTTGCGGTACTGCGCGATCGCGTCCTGAACGTCCTGGTGGGTGAGCGGATTCTTCAGCTCGACGGTCGCGATGGGCAGGCCGTTGAGCGACATCATTAGATCCAGCGATTTGTCCTGGTCCTTGTCGTCGACCGGCGCGAAGTGAACCTGCCGCGTGGCGACCAGGCGGTTCTGCGCGTACTTGGCGAGGATGTCGGGGTTCAGCCCGTGCGCCGGCTTGAAGTAGGCGCAGTCGATCTTCTTCCCGAAGAATTTGAACCCGTGGCGGAGCACGTCGAGCATGCCCCGGCTTTCGAGCGACTTGGTGAGCGTGTCGAGGACGCCGGACTCGAGGCCGGCGCCGTGTTGTGCCCGGAGGTCGGTCCAAAGGTCCGTCTGCGTCGCCTCGACGAAAGCGAAAAAGTCAGCCGGATGGAGGGCGCGCTCGCGGTCGAATGCCGCCGGATCGCCCGCGGTCCATCCACCGTTCGTGACGAGGCTGTTCTCGATGGCGTCCTCGAAGGCCCGTTCGGTGTGCTTACCTGGCATCGTCTGGGTCCTCAGGCTTCGCGCCGATCAACGCGCCCTGGCGCGTTTGATACGCTTGGTCGGGGTGGTTAGGGTTCTCGGGATGAGTGCGGGCCAGGCGGCCCTCCTCGACCATCGCCGAAAGATGCCGCTTGGTCAGGTTGTCTGGGCGTATTCCGAGAAAGGCCCCGATCTCCACCGGGCGAAGGGTTCGCCAGGCACAGAGCCGCTCGATAACGGCTCGGAGTGGTCCTTGGCGCGGTCGGTCGCCCAAAGCCTCAACCGTGGCCGCCAGCTCTTGCGGTAGCTCGGTTCGATTGGCGACTAGGTCCAGTCGATCGGGCGGGAGGTCCGGTCGATCCGTCCTGAGGTCAGGTCGATCGGGCGGAAGGTCCGGTCGATCCGTCCCGAGGTCCGGTCGATCCACCCCGCGTTCTCTTCCCGGCGCGGCCTCCACCGTTCCGATCCCCGCCCCCGGCTGGGCTGCTGGCGCCAAGACGTAATACGCTCCGCCGCGCTCTCCGAGCATCGAAAGCAGCCCTGCATCCCTGAGCGCGTGCAGCTCGCGTCGCGCCTGGAGCGGATCGAGGCCAGTCAGGTCCCGCAACCCGATGTTCGTCACCGACCCTGTCCTCCGCGCCACCACCAGTGCTTGCCGCTGCGCGGACGTCAGCTCTTGGTTCAGCGTCCTCAGCCAGGCCAGCTCGGTCTCATCGAGCAAGCTATGAAGCCACAGCGTCGTCACAAAGCGGTCGCCGCGCGGGTCAGATGAGAAGACCGGCGGCGTCAAATCGGCCAGCTTCATCGCCCTCCGCATGGCCTCGATGCCCGTCCCCTTGTTCTCGGCGAGCCGCATCTCTCGGAACACGTCAGCGATACGCGGGTTCCGCGGAAACGACCCCGGCTGGCCGAACTGCTCTTCCCCGACCAAGGAGTGTCCGGGATTCCGAATCTCGATGCGATCGGAGTATCGAATGATCTGTGTGGCGCTCTGGATCCGATAGTCGCGGTGGGTGAGAGCATTCACCAACGCCTCGCGAACCACTGCCTCCGGGACAGCCGTGCGATCCCGACGCTCAGGGCTTCCAGCCTCGAGCACGAACGAACGCGGTAGATCGTCGGTGATCGCCTGATATGCGCGACGAAACGCTAGCAGAAGCGGATCTCGGACGTCGATAGAGTCATAGCGGTGATCGGCATCAGGAACCCAGCGTGTTCCCGGCACCCTGATGTAGTCGATTCGGAGCTGGGGAAACACTCGTCGAAGCGAGAGACGCCGACCGAACAGGAGCAACCCCGCCACCGTGGGTACGAGCCGTCCCTCAACGAGCCGAGAGCCACCCACCGATTGAATCAGCTCCAGCGGAGTTGCATCCCGAAGCTCGGTCGCAGGGTTGGCGTCCAGTAGCTGCTTCCGATAAATCGCGACCACGTCCAGGTCGAGGTCAGCTTCGTCCGTGTCATTGACGAGGGCGTCTTCGTAGGCGGTCGTGTCCCCCGCTCGGAACAGGACCCGCAGGTCATCCTCCGTGCATCTCTGATCGGTGCTGCCTATCCGCCGATAGGTTCCGTGCTGCACCCCTTGGCTCGCGACGAAAACCGGCTTCTCAGGTGCAGATACCTCTGGAATGAAGGCTGCGATCACCGACTTTCCGCCCACGACATCCGTCCAGATCTTCGGGCGCACCGCGCGATTGAAACTCGAGGCGCACAAGGTGGAGAGCTGCTGTTCCAACTTCTTCGGATCCCTCACCCCCGTCACGGTGAAATGGCCAGCAGTCTCATCCTCTGCTACGCCGAAAAGGAGATAGCCCCCTCCGAGAGCCGGTTCGTTCGAAAATGCGGAGATCGTCTCGAGGGCGCTCTTGCCGACGGACGATTCTCCTCGTTTGGCCTCGATCTCGTGCGACTCGTCGACCTGATTCAGACGGTCGAGGAGCTCAACGATCGAGAGAAGGGCGGTCATGCTGTCTTCAGCCTTCCTTGAACGGAAGAATTCCTAGTCGCGTCGTTTCGCGCTCGAACGATGCCAGGACACGTTCAAGCGTTGACACCAGGAAAATGGTCGGCATGAACAGCAGGAATTCTTCATGATTCGTTACGAAACGATAGTAGGGCTCGTCGACGATGAGGTGGTTATCCGGCGCAATCACCTGATCCTGCGGAGGGGCAAGCTCGTGTATCCAGCCGCATCGCAGGCGCTTGTAGAGAATCCCGCCGTAAGAACAGTCGACGAGCGCATTCCTCTCCACGAGATTGGCATCTTCGAGGGTTTTGAAAGTCGGATCAGCCGACCACGTCGAGACCTGGTTCATCCTATCGGTGCGATACCGCGCGAATGGAAAGAACGACCCCAGCTCATTCCGAGCCTTCTTCGCCCCGGGTTGTTCACGAAGCAGCGGAACGGACACGCGATCGAAAGCGTTGTGTCCTCCATGGAGGGTCAGGAACAGACGCATCCTATCTGCTGAAGATGCCGGTCTTTGGGCCAGTCCCGCCGTGCGCTCCCAATGGTTCGCGAGCGCATCGAGGCTTGCCATCAGCAACACCATCCGATCCGGCGAGGGCAGGGTGGTCTCTCGGACCGTCGAGAGGCGGCCGCGGAAGTATTCGAAGAACTGACCACGACGAAGTTCTATGTCACGCGATGATTCGGTCACGGCGCTGATTCCATGACGTCCAGCTTACCGGTGACGGCAGCGGTGATGAGGGCTTGTCGGTATTCGCGGAGGCGGTCGATCTGCTCCTGAACTGCAGTCATCAACGGAGAGGTTCCCCTTAGGGCCTTCGTGACGTGCCCGATGATTCTGTCCTGTTCTTCGAGCGAAGGTACCGGAACGACGCTTGCGCGCAATCGATCAGCCCGAATGCCGTCGGCAGTCGATCCGCTGGCGCGGCTCACGACCTCGGCCCGTCCAGCAGAAGAGAGATAGTAGAGCCACAGAAATCGGTTTCGAATTCTTCTCGGATCGACCTTGAACAGGATGATCCTTTGGGCGAAGGCAACCTCAATGTCTTCGACCAATGCGACCTCGCCTAGCGGCGCCTCCGTTGTGAACACGATATCACCAACCTCAGGCCGCCCACGCCCCATGACTTCCTCGTATTCGTCTGGTGCCATGAATTCCGGTGCCCTAGAGTGATCGATGATTCCATTGCGCACAGCGCCGGCTGTTATCAGTGGAATGCCGTCAACCGTCTTAGTCGGTGTTCGTCCCCTGTAGTCCACGAATCGCAGGACAACGCGCCGAAGGGGGAGCACCTGCCAGTGATTCGGCAGGGCACCTAACGCTCCTACGCCTGATGCCTTCATCGGAGCCGTTGGGTCAAGGCCCTTGGTCACGGCTTGGGCGATGAGTGCCTGTCGCTTCTCCGCGAACAGCGCGACGAGCCGCTCCTTCTTGGCGACGAGCTCGTCGATGACCGCCGTCTTGCGGTCGAGGAAATCGGCGATCCGGCGCTGGACATCGAGTGGAGGCACTGCCAAAGGCAATCCTTTCCACTGCTCGGTGCGTAGAGCCTTCGTTCCATGCGCTGCCTCCTCCACGCGGGCGAGGATGGCCTCGTTCAATCCGGTCAGGAGCCAGCCGAGAAAGTCCCCGCAGACTCGACTGCGCGGCAACAGCGCTTTCAAGTCCTGATTGATCGTTACTGGATTCGACACGACGGCGATAGGTACCGTGTGGTCGAGAATCATGCCTCGAGTGACCATCAAGACCGCTCCCGGCGAAATACGCTTGAGACCACTCTGGACAACTGCGACCTCTGAAACATGGTCCTCGGAATCCTCGATACGAAAGACCTTCATGTCCTTCGGGGAGACCCACGGAACGTCCCCGTCCCAGAACAGGGGCTCGTTCTTGCTGGGCGTTGCTCCGCTCCGCACGTCGACCAAGTGGCCGAGATAGGTGCGCTCCCATTTTGCGGGGCTGTCGATGGTCCATGGTGCCGCAATCGTCACGTCAGGACCTCACCCAGCAGACCCTGAATCTCCCTCTCGAGCTGTCGGATCTCCCCCTCGATCTCGTCGAGCTGCCGTAGCGGCTTGTACTTGTAGAAGTGCCGCGTCACCGGGATCTCGTAGCCGACTCGCACCTTACTCTCGTCGACGATCGCAGCCTTGCCGCCATTAGCCTCCACGCCCGCGATCCACGCATCAGGGACGTGCGGTCTGACCTCGCGATCGAAATAGCCGGCGATGTCCTCTTTGAGGGGGACGTTCTCGTAGTCACGCAGGTCAGAGTCTGGTTCCGGGCGACCCTTGGCATCTATGCAGACCTCGGCAGTCTCGTCGCGCTCACCGAGCGCTGACAGGATCGCGTTCCTCACGGGAGTCGCGACAGCGAGACCGGCGCGCTCGAAGGCGCTATCCAGATCGTGTTCGAAGCGGTCGCGGTTCTTATAGACGCTTGCGTCCTCGAGTTTCCCGAGCACTGCGAGGATCGCCTCCTGCACGTCGCGCCCCGCGGCGATCTCCTGCTCGCCCGCGCCGCCCTTCTTCTTCGACGAGGCGAGCGCCACGAAAGCCTTCTCTTCCCGCAACCGATCGGTCCTTTCGGGCGATGCGTGAAAACCGATCTTTAGCGGCCGCTCGACGGTGATCCGGCGGTAGCCGAAGTCCTCGGTGTCGAAGATCTTCGAGATCTCACCCTCGCGGAAGTCCCCGAACGTGCGCGCGATCGTCGCGATGTGCTCCGGCGACAGCTCGTTGCGCTTGTTCCCGAGGGACTTGCGCATCTTCTGATAGAGGTCGACCGCGTTGATGAGCTGGACCTTCCCGCGCCGCTTCCTCGGTTTGCGGTTCGTCAGCACCCAGACGTACGTCGAGATTCCAGTATTGTAGAAAAGCTGGTCTGGCAGCGCCACGATCGCCTCCAGCCAGTCGTTCTCCAGGATCCAACGTCGGATCTCGCTTTCGCCCGAGCCCGCGTCACCCGTGAACAGCGGTGAACCGTTGAGCACGATCGCGATGCGGCTGCCGCCCTCGCCGGTCTTGCTGTCGACCGACTTCATCTTGGAAATCATATGCTGCAGGAACAGTAGCGCGCCGTCGTTGATGCGCGGCGTGCCCGCGCCAAACCGGCCCGCGAAGCCCTGGTTGTCGTGCTCGTCCTCGACCGTCTTCTGGACGTTCTTCCAGTCGACACCGAACGGTGGGTTCGACAGTA
>Ga0210389_10001486_pt1 | contig 18935 bp, 21 predicted proteins | sample IncBWH28OmetaG_FD_160127 | JGI IMG/M metagenome (GOLD analysis project Ga0210389, IMG submission 160127) | Forest soil microbial communities from Barre Woods Harvard Forest LTER site, Petersham, Massachusetts, United States - Inc-BW-H-28-O ...
CCCGCTGTCCGCAGCAGGCGGGCCAGCGCCGATCTCGCCATGCGGTCAGGGCCGGGTGGGCTGCAAACGGCCGACAGGTATTACCTCAGGAAGCGCGGCTGCACAGGCCTGGGCGAGCGGCAAGAGCACGTCGGCGACCTCGGCCACGCCGGCCGCGCCCATCCGGTTCCAGGGCCGCCCCGCGGCCTGATCAGTGGCGGCCTCCACCGCGTCATGCGCGGCGCGACCGGCCGCGGTTAGCGTCCCGTCCTCCCCGATCCAGCCCCGCTCGGCCAGCCGGGCAGCCGCGGCGTCCCACTGCTCATCGGTCCAGCCGCGGACGGGCTGCATGAGATCGCGGGAGATATCCTTCGCGCACCGCAGCACTACCGCCTCGCAGCCGTCGATGCCGGCCGCGGCCAGCGCGGCGAAGTGACCATCGCCGCGGTGCTCGCGAAACAGCGTCGCAGCCTGCCACAGCCGGGTCAGAGGGTCGCTGGAGGTCGGCAGCTCGGAGTTCGCCGCGGACAGCACGCGTCCGGCGAAGTCCAGGTCCTCCGCTGCGCGCCACAGCAGGTCGGCTGCCTTCGCCGCCTCGGCCTCCCGACCGCCGAGCAGCCGCCGCAACGAGGCTGCCGCGCCCGCCTCGCGCACCGTGATGGCCTCCTGCGGCGTGATCAGGTCCCAAACACCAGGGATCGCACGGGCCACAAAAGCCGGCGCGAAGTTGTAGAACGACGCGGCAACCACGGGCGCCCGCGCGCCGCCCAGCGGCGCGGCCCGCCCGGCGAAGTAACCGCGCCAGTAGCCGCGCAGGCCGGCCTCGGTAAACGCGCGCAGCGCTTCGGGCACGAAGTACGTAACATCGTGGACCGGCTCGAACATCGTCCACATCGCCCGCGCCGTGCTCGTCCTGTCCGCCACGACCGCTCCTTCCGGTACAGCGCCAAGCGTAGAGGAACGCTTGCCCCGAAGGCGATGCCGTGTGGCTTACCGTTAACGCCTGCGGGCCGCAACTTCAGGTAGTCCGGTGCGGCCAGTTACCGCTCCAGCGGCGGCCGTGCTGACCCGGTGACGCGCTGCCCCTCCCGCACCCGACCCGGCCGTACCTGGCGTTTGCGATGGCATTGAGCGCCGGGCTGCGGCACCTATGCGCGGCACTCCAGTTCTGCGCTGGCTCCCTCGCTGAACGGCGTGTCCTCATCGCGGCATGAGAGGGCGATCACTTCGAGCGCTGGCTATGCATAAACATACGGGCCTGACCGCTGCCTGCTAGGCCGTAGTGGGGATCGCCAACGGTGCGGGGAGCGACCCGTCGGGCTGATCCGCCGCCGGGCGACGCGGCGAGCGGCTCCCACCCGGCGAGGATCAGCTTTTGGTGAGCAGCACTGCGCCCGCAATTGGCCGCACAGAACAGACCGGCCCGTCCGCCAGGTTAGGGAACCGTTGCCGAAATCCAAGCTGGCCGGCCGGGCGCGGGCCCGGCCGGCCGGCGGCTGCTCGTACAGCAGCGGGGACCGGGATCCGGAGTCCGGCGCCCGGCTCGGGCGCCGGTCCCGGGTTAGAAACGCGCTGCGGTGCTCCGCGAACTGCTCATCCGGGTCGCGGCGTAGTTGCACTCGGCGACGACAGCGGCAACCCGCCGGCCGATCCGGGCCAGCGGGCTCCCTGCGCCCGGGGTCACGTTGTGGTTCATCATTCCTCCTCGATCACGGCACCAAATCTAGCCGCGCCGCGAGCCCCGGCAACGCCTGCTAACAAGACCATAACGATGATCTTCGAAAACATACGGGATTCATTTGTCAACGTCGGCCCAATCCTGATCACTTGTCGGCGCTCGAAAGTATCCGAGCTCGTCGACGCGGAGCAGGTCGACGCGGCCTCGGCGGCCTCGACTAGCTCGTTGACGAGCTTGGCGGTCAGCGTGTAGCGCACGCGGTAGCCGGCCATGGCGGCCTCGGTTCCGAAAGCGATGAGCAGGTGGGACTTGCCGGTGCCGGAGTCGCCGATGAGGCAGAGCGGCAGGCCTTTCTTAACCGAGTCGCAGGTGGCGAGGGTGTTGACGACAGCGGGGTCGATGTTCGGGTTGGCGTCGAAGTCGAGGGCGCGCAGGGACTTCTGGCGGGAACCCGGCGGCCTTGATCCGCCGTTCGGAGCGGCGGCGGGCGCGGTCGTCGCGTTCTGCCATGAGCAGCTCGGCGAGCCGCGCGCGCGAGGTCGCGCGCGCCATCCCCGCCAGCGAGTACCTTGAGCTTCCTGGCACCGGGCACCTCACCCCCGTCACTGACCCGAGGTGGTCATCGGCCCCCGTCTTCGACTTCTTCCGGCGGACAGACACGCGCAACTGACCCACCTCGCCACCAGACCGCTCCCCGCTCTGGGCCACTTCACGGCATGCCAGAAGCCCGGTGCCGCCGATCACGCGAAGATTCACCTGTCTGTCCCTGAGTGGTCAGCCGGCAAGGGCAGCCATTTGCGTGGCCGCCTGAACCTGAACCACCAGACCACGGGCGCGGCAGGCCCCATTACGCAGAAAAGGATCACCCCGACCACGACGCCCGTACCGACGGAGTTCACTGTGTCGATGACGATGCCGCTCGCGAAACCCGAGAATCCCGCATCAGCCAGCACCACGGCAACCGCGACGCAGCGGGGACGCCGCTTGAACCACGGAGACAAGGCGAATGCGCCTGCCGCCAGGAGCAGGGCGAGGCCGCACAGGAGGGTAGCTCCGCCGATGTCGGCATACCCCTGATTCAGCACGGAGTCCTTGCTGTAGGACACGTGGCCTTCCGGATCGCGCAGCGCCTCGGCGGAGCCCTCCCACACGAGCACGGGAACCGAGTCGCCCGCGGTCAGTCCGTCAATCCATCCGGAGCGCCGCGTGTACCACAGGTGAAGCGCGCCGCTGAGGTCGAGGTGCAGGCCGTCCTTGTCGGAAGTTACGTTCGAGATTGTTCGCGTCAGCCACGCGGAGCAGTCGCTGGCCGGACTGGCGCTGCCGGCGCACCGCGGCGCGGCCAGAAACTGGCCGGCCCGTACCCGATCGCCGTGGGCGGAGTACGCCTGCACTCCGGCCGATACCACGGCCGCGACCGCAAGCAGGCCCAGGAAGACCAGGAGCACGCGCCGCGGGCGTTTGCGCACGGGCACCGCCGACCGGGTAGTCATGGCGCTGCCATAGGCTTCCTGGCACGAAAAATGCGCATATTGCCATCGTCCCACCACGGTCGGCGGTGCGGGTAGCTCTTGCTGGCCCGGCTCAGAATGACCTTGAACAGCGCCGCCGAAATCTCGCCCCGCTCCGGCGTAAGGTCCTGCGCGTTGAACCGTGACCTCATTGTTTTCTCCATGGCGTTCGCTTCCTCCCTCGTTTCCTGCACGAATCAGTCCCCGCGCTCTACTCGGGTTTCATGGCCTGCTAGTCGACACGACCTGCGGCGACAAGGGAACGTGACACGGGCGATGCGGTCACGCCTTCAAATGTGGAACAGGTGCTGAATGAGGAGGCCGGCGTGGAGACTGCACCGGCGGCGGATCAGCACGCGGGTATTGCGCTGACCGTTGATGACGGGCTCGCCTCGGTCAGCGTGCGGGTGCCGGGATACTGTGGTCGGGTGATCCCGGTGGGGCGAGCGCGGTACGGCTTGGGCCTTCGGCGGCTGCGTCCGGCTTGCCGGCCCTTCGGGTGCGGACGTGCCTGGCGCAGATGAGGTGCGCGGCCAGGCGCTGGAGGTGGCCCGGGGCTGGTCGCCTCCCGGCGCGCCGCGGTCGTGGCGGCTGACGGCCGCGTTGTTCGAGGCGATCGCGGGTGCTGACGATCTTCTAGGCATGCTGGCCGTACTCCCGGCGGACCGGCTGCCGGCCCTGCTGGGCAGCGCCGCTATCGCGTTCCTGGTACGGCGCGACCGGCCGGGCCCGCTGGCCGGGTACTTCCCCGAGCCCGGCGCCGCCCAGCCGCGGTTCGACGAGGCGTTCTTCCCGGCGTTCAGTGCGTTCTGCGCGACGCGCCTGGACGACATCGCCGCGCTGTGCCAGGGGCGCCGGTACCAGATGAACGAGGTGGCCCGCTGCGCCCAGATCGTCTTGGGTATCGCGGCGGCCAGCACCGGATCAGGCGGCCCGGTGGCCCTGGTCGATCTGGGCACCGGGGCCGGGCTCGGACTGCAGCTGGACCGCTACCGGTACCGGATCGGGACCGGGACCTTCGGCCCGGCCGGAGCTGGCCTGACCCTTGCCTGCGAAGTCCGCGGCCCGCTCGCGCCGCCGCCGGCGGGCCTGCCGCCGGTCGCCACCAGGATCGGGGTGGACCTTGACCCGGTCGACCTGGCTGATCCCGCGGCCCGGGCGTGGCTGGTGGCTTGCGCGCCGCCAGAGGCAACGGCCCTGTCCCGGCTGGCGGCGGCCGTTGACATCGCCCGGCGGCATCCGGCCGCGATCGTCGCCGGGGACGTCGTCGACGTGCTCCCCCGCGTGCTGGCCGGCATCCCCCAGCAGCAGCGCATCATTGTCACCGACGCATACACCGCGGTGTTCCTCCCGGAGCAGCGGCGCGCCGAGCTGGCCAGCATCCTCGCCCAGACCGGCCGACGGCGCCCGCTGACCTGGCTTTCCCTTGATCCGCTGGTCCCGCTGGGCCCGGCGGGCCGGGACAGCGTGCAGGGCCTGCCGCTTCCCCCCGCGCTGGTCAGCGGCTACCAGCACGGCGGGGTCTTCGCAGTACTGGGAGCCCGCACCTTCGACGAGGCCGGCGACCGCAGCCGCCTGCTCGCCCGCGCCCACCCGTCGGGCCAGTGGATTGAATGGCTCAGCCCGTGACCGCCCGCTTCACGCCACGCGCCCAGTAGCGGCGGTAAAGGCGATGGCCCGCGTCCACCACGCCTGATCGGCGCACCGCGCCAGGAACGTCCAGTGTCGCGCGGCTCCCGGAGCCCGCAACTGGCTAGTCAGGGCGTTGGCATGAGCGATGCGGCTTCCCAGGCGAATCCGTCCGGGTCGGTGAAGGGTCCGGCATCGCAGGCGATGGCGATCCGGTGCGACCCGGCGCCGTCCGGGGAGACGCCGGCGTCCTTGGCCAGGGCACGGCGCTCGTAGAGCGCCAGCTTGACGTGGGATGCCGGGGAGGCGAACTCGACGTACTTGCGGCCGAAGCTCCTCGCTACCGCCAGGCCCTGCTCGGTGTAGAACCGCTTGCTCGCGGCGACGTCGCAGACTCCGAGCAGGAGCACGATGTCGTCAATCTGCCGGGTGGCCGGGCCGGTGTCCTTCTTCGCCGACGTCGCCACCTTCCAGATCGTCCCGTCGGGGGCGGTTACGACGCCGCCGTAGCCCCAGAAGCCCTTCTTGACGGGCTTGAGCACGGTCGCGCCCGCGTCGAGGGCGGCGCCGATGAGCCGGTCGACGTTGGCCGGCTGGGACACGACCAGCGACAGCGTGAAGCCGCGGAAGCCGCTCGTCGGCGCCTCCGACGCGCGAAAGCGGACCCGGGCGTCCGGGTCGAAGGCGGCGCTGCAGAAGGCGCCGGCGGCGGCAGGGTCGGGCACCTCGAGGGTCACCGACGTGACGGAAGTGGCAGCAGACGTGACGGTGGTCATGGCTAGTCCTTTCTCGTGCGCGGACACGGGATGCAGCAGGGTCTTGACTTCTTGGGCTGAAGAGCCGGTCAAGGTCGCTCCTCATTTCGTGGTAGTTGGACTCTCGTTTCGATACGAGTACTATCACGAATATGAGCGAAGCTGTCAAGCCCGGCCGTCCCTACCAGGGAGTCGCCCGCCAGGCGCGCACCCGCCGCACCCGTGCCGCCGTCGCCGCGGCGGCCCGCAGCCTGTTCGCCGAGCGCGGCTATGCCGCGACGACGATCGAGGCGATCAGCGACCGCTCTGATACCCCGCAGCCGACGGTGTACCGGCTGTTCTCATCCAAGCTCGGGATCCTCAAGGCCCTGCTCGACGTCTCCGTCGCAGGCGACGACGAGGCGGTGGCCATGCTCGACCGCCCGCACGTCCGCGCGCTTCTCTCAGCCGCGGACCCCAAGGACCAGCTGGCCGGGTTCGCCGCGCTGGTCTGCGACGTGATGGCCCGCGTCGGGCCCGTTCACCGCATCCTCGCCGACGCGGCCCGATCGGACCAAGACGCCGCTTCGCTGCTCGCCGAGATCGCCAGGCAACGTCACGAGGGCCAGCGCCGCATCGCAAGCTCTCTCGCCCGCTCGGGCGCCCTGCGGCCCGGGCTCGCAGAACGCGACGCCGCCGACATCATCCACGCCCTCGCCTCCCCCGAGGTGCACGGCCTGCTCGTCTCCGACCGAGGCTGGACCAGCGAACGGCACGAGAAGTGGCTAAGGCAGATCCTCATCGACCAGCTGCTCCCCAGGGAGTTACCTGAGGAATTCCAGCACGCGCGGTAAGCGCTGATTTGATCAGCCGGCGGCCAGCAGCCTGCGGAACTCGGCGGCCATCGCGGCCGCGCCGTCGCGCAGCGCGCTGATGTCAGGGCCGGCGGCCAGCAGCGACCTCGACGCGCTGGGCATGACCCGGTCCGGGCTGGACGCGAAGACGCTGGCCACGTCCTCGGGAGTCGCTCCCTGCGCGCCGACCCCAGGGGCCAGGAACAGCGCCTGCGCGCTGGGCAGGTCCAGTTCTGGCTCCATCCGGAGCGGCGCGACCACGGCGCCGACCGGGCCGATCTGTCCGGGTGCCAGGGTCTGGTTCAGTTCCCCGATCTCGCGGAGCAGCTCTTCATCGACCTGACGGCCGGACGCGTCAAGCGCGGACTGGACGGCCCGCCCTTCAGGATTGGAGGAACGGGTCACTATCAGCAGGCAGCTTCCGGCCTGGTGGGCCCGCGAGACGAAGGCTCCCATCGCCTTCAGCCCCAAGTAGGGGTGAACTGTTAGCGCGTCGGCTTCCATCGGTGCGCCCGCACCGAGAAACGCCTCCGCGTAGGCGGCGTTGGTGTTGCCGAAGTCGCCGCGCTTCGCGTCCAAGACGACAAGCAGCCCGGCGCTCCGGGCGTCGGCGATCAGCCGGCTCAGCGTCCGGAACCCCCGCCAGCCGTGACGCTCGAAGAAGGCGGACTGAGGTTTCACTAGCCCCACCGTGCCGATCGCGGCGCCGAGCACAATGTCGGCGAAACGATCAAGGCCGTCAGGACCATCGCCTAGCCCCCACGCCTCAAGCACGGCCTTCGACGGGTCCAGGCCCCACACCAGGGGCCCGTGGCCCGAGCGCACCTTGGCGAACCGGGCGGCGAACGTATCACTCATGACGCCATTCTCGCGTGCAGCAGAATTCTTGCGTGCCGCAGGCCTTGCGATCGGCGAATGAATCGCCTTCGCGCGGAGATGACAGAGGACATGACAACCGAAGAACTGCGCTCGCGGCTCGGCCGCGTAGGGATCTGGATGCCGCCGCCGGAACGGATCGGGGTGGACCCGGCGGCCACCGCGACTGCCATCGAGCGGGCCGGGTTCACGTCCGTCTGGGTGGGCGGCGGCAACCCGGACCAGGCGGCGTTCGCGCGTCTCCGGGCGCAGCTGTCGGGCAGCGAGCGGCTGATCGTGGCGACCGGCATCGCCAACGTCTGGGCATGGCAGCCCGCCGGGCTGCGCACCGAGGCGGAGGCACTGGCGGCCGATTTCCCCGGCCGGTTCATTCTCGGCCTCGGCGTCAGCCACGCGCCCGCCGTCGAAGCGCTCGGCCACGCCTACTTGCGCCCGCTCAGGAAGCTGGAGAAGTTCCTCGACGAGCTTGATCATCCGGCGTATCACGGCGCGGAACACGAACTGCCCCCGATCGTGATCGCGGCCCTCGGCCCCAAGATGCTCGAGCTTGCCCGCGATCAGGCCCTCGGCTCACACCCCTACTTCACGACGCCGGAGCACACGCGGTTCGCCCGCGGAGTGCTCGGCCCAGCCCCGCTGCTCGTCCCCGAGCTGGCCTGCACGCTCGCCAGCGACCCGGCGCAGGGCGCCGCCACTGCGCGCGCCTACGCCGAGCGCTACCTGCGGCTGCCGAACTACACCAAGAACCTGGAGCGGTTCGGCTTCGGCGCGGCCGACCTCGAAGGTACCGGCAGCGACCGGCTGATCTCCCAGATCATCCCGAACGGTTCCGGGCCGCTTCATGAGCGCATCAAGTCTCACCTGGACGCGGGGGCCGATCAGGTCGTCATCCAGCCCCTCGACGCCGACGGCTTCACCCCGGCGGCGCTGACCAGCCTGGCCGGCGTCGTCGCCGAGTTCACCTGAGCCACCCATGGTTCACAACATTGCTCTGGTTCTCGGTGGTGGCGGTGCTGCCGGACAAGCGTGGCAGATCGGTGTCATCGCTGGCCTGGCCGAAGCTGGTCTCGATCTGACCGAGGCCGCCGATCTGGTGATCGGCACCTCGTCCGGTTCCACCACGGCAGCGTACGTGCGCAGCGGCATCCCAGCGGCCGAACTGCTGGCCTCGGTGCTGTCCCCGCCGGCTCAGCCGGCCGGGCAGGACCGCGAACGGCAGCCGTCCCTGCCGATGGCCACGGTGTTCGAGCGGATGCGGGCCGCCGGCGCCGCCGCCACCTCGGCGGCCGACCTGCGACGGGCGATGGGCGCGTTCGGGCTGGAAAGCGACTCCGTACTCGAACCCGGGGCGGGACAGCGGCGCGCGATGGTCGCCGCCCGGTTGCCTCGCGCTGAATGGCCGGACCGGCCGATGATCGTGGTGGCCGTCGACGCGCACACCGGCGAGCTGGCGGCGTTCAACCGCGATTCCGGCGTCGACCTGGTGGACGCGGTCACCGCGAGCACCGCGCTGCCCGGTATGGCCCCCACGCACAGCATCAACGGCACCCGCTACATCAACGGCGGCGTGCGCTCAGGCGAAAACGCCGACCTTGCCTCGGGCTACGCGAATGTCGTGGTGCTCTCGCCGTTCGGCGGACTGAACCGGACGCCACCGGAACGGGGCGCGGACCCGGCAGGCCAGTTCGAGGGCCTGCGCAGATTTCCGGGCGCAGACCTGGCAAGCCAGGTCGAGGCCCTGCGCAAGCAGGGCAGCCACGTCGAGGTGATCACACCGGACGCCGGTTCCCTGGCCGCAATGGGCACGAACCAGACGGACCCGGCGACCCGCATCCCCTCCGCCCGTGCCGGTTTCGCCCAGGGCAAGCAGGAAGCGGCCCGCGTGACGTTCGCCTGACGATTGCCCGCCGCCTCGTGGCAGAGTTGGCGGATCCCATGGAGCTAGCGATTAGACATGGTTACTTGCATGTCCATCGCCGTCAGGCGGACGTTGAACGGCTGTGCGTCGTCGAAGTTGTACATGCGCCCGTATTTGGGTCGCAGCCGTTCGATGATCTTTGGTACGGCCTCGTCAACGGCTTGCTGCCGTGCGGCTGTCCATTCAGGGATGTTCCCGATCTGGTACGGGTCCACGCCATCCCAGAAGGGCTTCACGCCGTCCACGATCTGCTTGCCGTACACGTAGAGACCGAAGTGATTGTTGAGCTGGGTCAGCAGCCGGTTCTTGGCGTCGAGATCCAGCCCGGCGGCCAGGTAGTCGGTCAGCGAGAGGTCTGGCACTTACGTCGGCCGGGGCACGTACTCGTTGACGAGCGCCGCGACGTCGTCCAGGTAGTTCAGGTAGAAGTCGACGTCGGACTTCTCACCGATGTTGCCGTGTCCGCCGCAGAACCAGTCGAACTCAAGCGACCGTATGAACTCTAGGTTGGCCGCCAGCAACACGAGCGGTTCCTGCCCGCCGAAGCCGCCGAACGGCAGCTGGTCGACGTTGACCACGTCAGCCGTGTGCCCGACGCGCTCCTCTTCGATGAGGAACATGGCGTGGTCGGGTGCGTGAGAGGGAAAGGGGAACCCGGCCAGCCGCACCGTCACCTCTTCGAACCGGGTAGCGCCCGACGGCCAGTCGAGGACGTCGGTCGGGCGGGGGAGGTCCGACGGGAACCGCGACATCCAGATGGCGGTGTTCTTCGAGGCGATCACCCGCGGCGGCGCCGCGGCGAGCAGTTCGAACAGCCGCCGCGACCCGCCGACGTGGTCGGCGTGGAAGTGCGAGTACACCACCGCCGTCACCGGTAGCGACGTCACCGAGGCGATCGCCGCCAGCGTCGCATCGGCTCCGCCGAGGGGGGAATCGAACAGCAGCACGCCCCGCTTCCCGACATAGAACAGGGACCCGTAGAACTGCCGGGTAACCCACCAGACCCGCTCGGTCACCCGCTGCAGGACGAACTCCTCCATAACCGCACGAGGAAACAAGTGGTTGACCCGCTGGCCCGGCTTGATGAGCTCCGTCGCCGACGGCTCGACATACTCAGCGCCGGTGGTGGAGACCGGCTCTTCCTGCCACTCATCACGCATCGCAAACGCCACATCGTCTCCCTTGATTTGGGTGTTTTGGCCGATAGTCGTACATGCCGTGGCGCGCTCACTTCCGGCGCGGGCCGCGCTAGCTGCGACCAACGGTGGCCGACGGGAAGGTGAGGGGTCATCACCAGATCTCGGTGATTCGCCAGACCTCGGCCGACCCGGCCCGCTCGGGCTGGAGCGCGGCGCGGTCAGGGACGGCTTTAAGCGTCAGGAGCGAGGGAGCGCAGCGGCGGCCCTGATGGCCCCGGCGGCCTCGTCGGCTTCGAGGCGCCGGTCCGGCCGCGCGTTCTGGTTCCGCTGGACCGCCAGGATGACGTGGCGCCTGCGCTGCGCGGTCACGATCAGCGGCGCCCAATCGCGCGCGTGCGACGAGAAGCGCGCCGCGGTGATGTCGGTGAGCGGGATCCGCTTGGCAGTCAGTAGGCCTCGCGCGATGAGGGCGTCCGGGGTGAGCGTCGCCGACAGCGTCCAGGCCCGGTACACCAGCCACAGCCAGAGCGGCACCGCGAGGGCAACGAACCACCACCCCGGGAGCCCCCCGGTCGGCAGCGCCACCCAGACCACGAATCCGATCACGGCCGAGAACGGCGCCAGGTTGCCGCTGATCACGATCCGGAAGGGAACAGACGGACGCCACGTCGGCCCGTGAGCACGTTCAGCAGCCACTATGACCCACGCCGATCAGTAAACCGCAAATCCGGTAATATGCCACCCTGACCAGCCGCCTATCGGTGCGCCCGCTGAGCCGGGACAGCCAGGGGCAGCCGCAAGCCCGGCTGAGCTTGCCAATGGCCCGCGTAACGGGCATGCTGACCCCTGTGATCGACCCGGACTCGGCGGTGCCGCCGTATGAGCAGGTTGCCAAGATACTGCGAGACGAGATCGCCGAGGGGACCATGACCGGCCGCATCCCCTCGGCGCATGCAATCGCCGAGCACCACCAGGTCTCGCACCGCGTCGCGGCCCGGGCCCTGGAGATCCTGCAGGGCGAAGGCATGATCGAGAACGTCCCCGGAGAGGGGCACGTCGTCCGTCACCCCCGGACGTAGCTGGCCCCGCTTCGATCCGCAATCGCCGAGCACCGACAGACGAAGGCGGCTATTCCCCGCCGGGCACCTGGTCCTTGATCTCGTCGTAGCCGACCTTGGCGGGTCGCTCGGCCGGCGAGTAGATTACGCGGATCACGCCCGTGGGAAACGCCTCCGTCGCCGTCACCCTCAGGTGGTACGGCGCGTCGCCGTCGTCGAACAGCCTGCGGCCCTTACGCGCCGCCACCGGGTGCACCAGCAGGCGCAGCTCGTCGACTAGCCCTGCTGCGAGCAGCTGCTGGACCACGGAGATCGAGCCTGGGATGAGGATGCCCCTGATGCCAGCATCGGCCTTGAGCGAGGTGACGGCATCGAGGAGATCACCCTTGATCAGCTCGGAGTTGCGCCAGGAGAACTCCAGCGGCTGGCGCGAGACGACCACCTTGCGCACGTCCCCGAGTTGCTTGGCGAACGGTGCGTCGTCCCCGCCCGCCGCCTCGCGGCCAGGCCACGCTCCGGCGAAGCTGTCGTAGGTCGCGCGGCCGATCAGTAGCACGTCAGCGGTGTCGTAGTCCTCGCCGACGGCGCGGCCCATGTTCTCGTCGAAGTACGGGAAGTGCCAGTCGGGGTCGATCTCGGCCACACCGTCGGCGGAGATGAACAGCGTAGAGATGACCTTTGCCATCGCGGTGATCCCTTCGGGTCAGGTGTTGTCAGCAGGTAGACCGGCGCAGCATCCCGAACTCATCGGCCACGACCGGCGGGCCTGTCTCAGGTGAGCCGCAGCCCGTCGACTATCCTCGGTGCGGTGGGCGTCTGCGGCTTCCGCGCGGTCCGGCCGGCCATGGCGGTCGCGGGCCCTGCCCGTGCCGTAGCGGCGCTGGCGGCGCTGGCCGCGGCCGGGCTTTCCGGCTGCACGGCACCCTCTTCGCAGGCTAGTCATGCCGGCAGCACCGCCACTACCCCCGCACGCCGGGCAGCCCTGCCCTCGCACAGCGCGCCGTCCCGGCCGGCAAGCGCCTTCCGGCTGCTGCCTGCCCGCGGTCCTGGGCATCTGGCCCGCGGGTCAGATCCGCGGGCGCTGCCAGGGAACGTGCTGATCGCCGACGAGGACAACCGGCGCCTGCTGCTCGTTGACCCCTACGGGCGGATCCGCTGGCTGTTCCCCCGCTCCGGCGTCCCCGGGCGTGGCCAGGGGTTCGGCTTGCCCGATGACGCGTTCGTCTCAGCCGACGGCCGGTCGATCGTCGCGACGCAGGAGATGAGCGAGACGATCTCGGTGATCGATATCGCATCGGGCCGCATCACGCGCGAGTACGGCCACCTGGGGGTGCCCGGGTCCGGGCCCGGCTACTTCAGTCATCCGGACGACGCCATGCTGCTGCCTGACGGCGAGGTCCTCGCGGCGGACATCCGGAACTGCCGGATCGTGCTGCTGTCGTCCCGGCGCATCACCCGCCAGTTCGGCAGCGCGTCGGCGTGCGGCCATGAACCGCCGCGCCAGTTCGCCCTGCCGAACGGCGCCTTTCCGCTCAAGGACGGGCATTTCCTGATCACCGAGATCCTTGGCGACTGGGTCGACGAGATGAGCCTGGACGGCCATGTGTACTGGTCGGCGCACCCACCGGGAGTCAGCTACCCGTCCGACGCAAACGAGGTGAGCCCAGACCGCTACATCGTCGCCGACTACTCCTATCCGGGCCAGGTCGTCATCTTCAGCCGCACCGGGCAGGTGGTGTGGCGCTTCCGGCCCTCTGGCGCCGGCGCGCTCAACCACCCGTCGCTCGCGATGCCGCTCCCCGACGGCAACGTCCTGGTCAACGACGACTACAACGACCGCGTGATCGTGATCAGCAGGAAGACGAACCGGATCATCTGGCAGTACGGCCACGACGGCGTCCCCGGCCGCGCCGCCGGCTACCTCGACAACCCCGACGGCGTCGACCTGGCTCCGCCGGACTCACTGCTGATGACGCACACCGCCACCACAGCGCGCCGCTGACCGCCCGGCCGCCGAGCAGTGCGGGCAACGGAACGTTACGGCCTTCCGCCAAACGCTCCGATCACACGTGGTCTAACTGGGGCCTAGCTCAGTTGCGCCCGTGAAGGTGAACAGCCGCTGGCCCAGCGCCAGCGCGGCGGGCTCGCCCGCCAGCCGGTGCGCGCCGACCGACATGAAGCCGTCCTGGCTGGTGTCGAACGCCTCCTCGCGGAAGCCCGCCTCCCCGAACCAGGACCGGATCGCGGGGGTCAGGTCGGGCGGACGGCGGTGCCTGGTCCACAGGACCAGCGCACCGGGTGCGCACAGGCTGGGCAGCGCGGCCACCGTGGCCTGGATGTCGCTGCCGGTGATGTTGCCGAAGATGCCGCATGCCAGCACTACCTGGGCGGGTACCGCGCCGGCGCAGGCATCGGTGATCCCGGCGTCGGCCTGCAGCACCTCGACGCCGTGCAGCCCAGCCGCCTGCGCCGCCTGCCGTGCGAGCGCGGCGTTGCGCTCGTCCAGCTCGACCAGCCGGGCGCGCACGTCGTCTCGGCGCGGATGCCCGGTCAGCACGCCGATCACGTCCCGGCCCTGCCCGGCGCACAGGCTGATCAGGCGGACGTCCCCGGCGGGCGCACGTTCGAGCTCGCCGCGCAGGTGCCCCTGCACGAGTTCAACCCGCCGCGAGAGCAGGGAGCCTGGATCGTCGTAGTCCCGGTGCCATTCCACCCAGTCACGCTGCCCCATTCTGCGACCTTACCGTCCGCGGCGGGTCGCCATCAAAGCCGCGCCTAGCGCTGCGTGGCCTACGGGTTCCGGTCCGCCTCAGCATGGGATCCGGATGAGTGCGCAACTTCACCGATCGCGTTAACGAAGCCGCAGGCCGGCGTTCTGCCAAAGCGTTCAAGCCGAAAACGTGGCCCAAAGGGTCGCCGTGGGCACGGCATTTCTGCTCCTTGGCGTGGTTCAGATCAGCGCGTACTTTCAGCACTACCAGGGGGCAGACCCTGGGACACTGGCCGCTGGCATCCCGTGCGTGCTGCTCGGCGCGGCGGCCATCGCGGAATCGCTGCGTGCTCGCGCCCTCGTCGTCACCGGTGATGGCATGAGTGGCGTCCGGAACCTGCGCCCCATGGTGATCAAGTGGCCATCCGTGAGCTCCCGCGCCGCCGCCTCCGCCCCCGCTGCCCCCGCTGGGGTCCACCGGGAAGACGCTATGGTGACCGCCCCGCGAGAGCCGCTCCGGTCGCTCCAGCACCCGACCCACCGCGGTTACAGCGGGCCCTCATGTGGAATGTGCACGAGCAAATGTCAGGCTACCTGCGCGTGCAGGACTGGGGCTCGCATCGCTGGGCAGCTCGCCGGCTGCCCCGGACAGTACCTGGGAGATCCGCACGCGGACGGCCGGCGCCTGTGTCGCTGTCGGGCTTGGAGCGGAGGTGGCCATAATGGACCGCGCAGGTACGAGGCCGCGTCCAGGGTGGTAGCGGATGCGTCCAGATACCCGGCGATCACGTCAGTTCCAGCCGGTGCCGTCCCAGTGCACGATCAGGGGCAGGTTCTCCCGCTGTTTACCCTTGCCCGTCACCCAGTCAACACCGACGGCCCAGCCATCCGCCAGCGAGGAGAAGGCAACACCGGTCAGGGCGCCGTTCGCCGCAGGGCCAAGATCCTCCGGGACGGGGACACTGTCCCAAGCACTGCCCGTCCACCTCATGGCCAGGGCGCCGCTAGCGTCCCCGCCTACCGCCCAGACGGCCCCGCCAGGCGCGATGGTGACTCCGTAGAAGCCGGCCTGGGGGCCGGGAACAGGCACTGCCTGCCAGGTCGCACCGGTCCAGCGCATGCTGAGCGGGGGGCCATTGACGTGCATGTTGAGCGCAGAAGCCACGGTCGCGTCCTGCCCGACCGCCCATGCGGTACCGTCCGGGCCGACGGCCATGTCAAACAGCGAGTTCGCTGGCCCGGCGACCGGGAACGAGACCCGTTGCCATGAGCTCCCGCTCCAGCGCATAAGTACACTCCGCACGGTGAGACTTCCCTCCACGGGCGCATCCCCGATCGCCCAGGCCGTGCCCGCGGAGCTAACGGCTACCCTGACAACGGAGGAGAGATCGCCCACGTCGGCGGGTGCGGACTCCTGTCGCCACACCGCGCCGTCCCATCTCAGGATCAACGGCCGCAGATGGCCGGCGACGACGAACGAGCCGACTGCCCAGCCGCTGTGACTGGACATGGTGATGCCGGACAGACTGCCAGTTACGGCGGGCAGGTTGGCGACCTGGCTCCAGCGCGACCCGTCCCAGTGCACGAGCAGCGGCTTGGCCGCGCCAACTGATTCACGGGACGCCGATGCCGCTGCGGTGACGCCTACAGCCCATGCATCACTGTCCGAGACCGCCGTCACGTCCGACAGCACCCCGGGCACTCCGTCCAGCACCTGCGGGCTCGCAACCCGGCTCCACGTCCTGCCGTCCCAGTGGAGCATCAGCGTGCCCCCGTCCGTGATCGCGCCACCGCTGAAACCGACCGCCCAGGCGTCATCGGGAGAAGCTGCGGCAACGCTATCTAGCTGGCCGTGGAAGCTGAACACGGGGACGCGGAGATTGCCGTTTACCTGGGAGTACGTGACCGTACCGCATGCCGCGATCGCATTGACGATCACTATCCCAGCGGCGGCGGCCACCAGGCGAGCCAACACGGACATGCACGTATTTCACCAAAAACTAGGTGCTCCGTGCCATAGCCTGACCTACGCTATTTCGGGCCGAGTTCGCCGTAAGGACCGTGCGGCCGGTAGCGACGGAACAGCAAAGAGGGGTCGTCGCTCCGCACTGCAGGTGCCCCTGCCAAATCGTGGCGCACAAGTGCGCGCAGATTATCCCGCTCCGCGTCGTATTCGCGGTCGCATCTCATCCGCTCCGGACCGCTCCGAACGGCGGCTACGGGTGCGCTGCGTGCCAACCTCATCGCCACCGTCAGTGATGGCCGGCGTAGGGCGCCGAGCCGCACGCCCGACGGCCAATTGGGAGGCAGCCCGCCGGCGGCGGACAGGCGGTCGGCTGTCCGTGACGGGTGGCGCTCATCCAAGACGAATGAGTGCAGTGCCGATCGCGGCGGTTACTCTGCCTGTTGTTCATCCCAGGGTGCGGGGCGGCTCTCTATGATGCGGTGATGGCACCCGGTGCGGGCAAGCGGCCGCTGCTGTTCCTCGACGTAGACGGTACGCTCCTCCCGTTCGGACTGCCGCCTGCGCAGTACCCGGTGTTTCCAGGCCCTGCTGGCGAGGGCGTGAGCCCGCTGCTGGCGAGGCTGGACCCGGGGCACGGTGCCCGGCTCCTGGCCTTGCCGTGCGACCTGGTGTGGGCGACGGCCTGGGAGCATGAGGCGAACGAGGTCGTCGCGCCGTGGCTGGGGCTGCCGGAGCTGCCCGTCGTGGAGTTCCCGCCTGCTGATGAGGACGATTTGCTGGCCGGCCTGCACTTCAAGACCCGCGCGCTGGTCGGCTGGGCTGCGGGCCGGCCGTTCGCCTGGGCGGATGACGAGATCACCGGCACCGACCGGGAGTGGGTGCGCGCCCGCCACCCCGGCCCCGCGCTGCTGCACTGCGCCGACCCGCTCCACGGCCTTACCGAGGACGACTACACCGTCCTTGCCAGGTGGCTCCGCAACGCCGGCAGCGCGTCGCCGTGCTGAGCCCGGTTCGGTGACACGGGTGGCTTTGTCAGAAAGCGACTGAGATGGCCGGGCGGCGGGCAGCCTCGTGAGCCGAGCTGACCGCGCCCGGCCGGGCGGGCATAGCATCGATGTCGTGTCCAGCCATGAGGCGGCCCCGCCCAGCCGTAACCAGGAGCGGGTCGTCGATGAGTTCCGGGCGCGCGGCGGCAGGGTCGGCGGTTACCACGCCAGCATGCAACTGCTCCTGTTGACCACGACCGGCGCGCGAACCGGCCAGCGCCGCGCCGTCCCGCTCACGTACCTGCCCGACGGCGACCGCTACATTGTGACGGCGGGCAACGCCGGCTCCGACCGGCATCCAGCCTGGTACTACAACCTGACCGCGAACCCGGACGTCACCATCGAGGTGGAGACCGAGGTGTTCAAGGCCGTCGCGATCATCGCAGACGAGGCGGAACGCGGGGCCCTGTACGAGCTCTTCGCCGCGACCTACCCCCAGCTGGACGGCTACCAGGCCCAGACCACCCGCCAGATCCCCGTAGTCATCCTCAGGCGACGCTAGCAGTCACGCCGGTCACCAGCGCGCCGCCGACGACCTGTCCCGAACACGCCGCACCCGCTTCGAACGGCGGCTACTTGTGCCAGGCTCCTATGCGATCAGGTCACGCTCAGCGATGGCGAGGTGTGAACTCCGGGCGCGGTCGCCGCCCGTGCCGTGACCCCAGGGCAGGCACCACAGGCCCGGCGGTCATGCCACGATGTCGTTCTGCTGGGGATCGAATACGAGCGCGCCAGGAATCGCAGTCAAGAACTCGATCATCCTTACCGCCTGATTCGTATGTTCCTTGCCGTCGTCGTCCCCGAACACAGCGCGGATCCGCTTCCCTGCGCCCGGGAAATCGCCCGGGCCCGTCCAGCCCAGCCTCCGGCTTATCTCCGCGGAGTCCTCCGCGACGGAATCGCCCTCCTCATACGCCACCCTTACCTGCCACGACGGCCAGCTCAGGACCACCACCCGCTTCCCGCCGAAGGGCAGCGCCCGCGACGAGACCGCCAGACGCTCATCCCCGCTGAAGAACTGGGTCAGCTCCCTGAGCAAGATCTCGTCCGAGAACGGCGGGGACGCGCCGCCAAGGAGCCCGTAAAGGACGAACACCGCGGCCCTCCCCTCTACACGTTTCTACCAGCCCAGGCCGACAGGCCCCGTATCCCGATTGCTACCACATCCGGACTCCGGTCGGCACTCGCGCAGAATGCCCAGATCTGGATCACACCCGTTCTTGAACAGCGCTGACATTGGCCAGCGCTTGGGCTGTTACTTGCGCGCAAGGGTCGACCTCCTATCTGGAATCATTTAAATTACTCACAGTTACAGACTCCTCGCCTATCAAGGAACATATCGCCGAATCGGCGCGCGAGGTAAACGGCGACCCGTGGGAGTAGAAGGGCGCGCAGATCTCCCTGCCCGGCGCTGGCGGTGGCCTTGGAGGGCGCCAGTGGTGACGAGTGCCGGATGTCTGCCGAAGTCAGTCATGCCGACTGCTTCCATGCAAGTCAGAGTGCCTAAGCCGACGTTCTGCAAGACCGCCGCCTTGTATGCAAGGGGACATGTGAAGAGCCAGATGTGCCGGTCCTTTCCCGGCCAGTCCCTGCTCCTGCAGCCAGACGACGCAAGTCGTACAGCAGCCTGAGCGCACTGCGGCGGTGTAGCAAGCTGTCGGGCCGGTTTACTGGGCAGAGGCCAGCGCGAGAAGCTGCTCGCGGGTCGGACCCGGCTGCTGCTCTTCGCGCCAGCCAGAACCTAGCTCGAAGATCTTGTCGCGCAGCCCGGGACGGGCGAAGACTTCCTCCGGCGGCCGCAGCACGGACCCGATGTCCAGGCTGGCCCGCAGGCAGT
>Ga0210389_10001487_pt1 | contig 18934 bp, 17 predicted proteins | sample IncBWH28OmetaG_FD_160127 | JGI IMG/M metagenome (GOLD analysis project Ga0210389, IMG submission 160127) | Forest soil microbial communities from Barre Woods Harvard Forest LTER site, Petersham, Massachusetts, United States - Inc-BW-H-28-O ...
ACTGCATCGAATTCTCGGACGCGTGCAGCATGAACTTTTCAATCTTGGATCGATTCTGGCCACGATGCCGGAAGACGTGCATCCGAAACAGGCACGCATCACAGCTGCCGATAGCGAGCAACTGGAGCGTGAAATCGATCAGATGAACGACGAACTCCCGCCGTTACGCTCGTTCGTGCTGCCCGGCGGTTCGCGGCTCAACGCCGAGTTGCACATCTGCCGGACGGTCTGCCGCCGCGCCGAACGCGTCTGCGTGACGCTCACCCAAACGACTGAACTGGATGAGGCGATTCTCCAATACCTGAACCGGCTCAGCGACGCGCTCTTCGTCTGGAGCCGCTGGGCCAGCCACCGTCTCGGCGTCGCAGAGACATTATGGGAGCCCAACCAGGCGGCCTCCCAGGCGTTACCATAAGGAGGAAGATTATGCAGAAGCAATCGAAACCCCTCGCATTCGGACTGACTCTTCTCAGCGCGCTGGGGCGTCTCGTCCCGCATGCGCCCAACGTGACGCCGGTTGGCGGCTCGTGTCTGTTCGCGGGATCGCGGCTTCCCGGAATTTGGGCTTACCTGCTGCCACTGATCGCAATGGTCGTAACCGACCCGATTGTCGGCCATGCAGGCGGCGCACGCAGCGGTTACAGCTGGGCTTCGCCGGTCATCTATGGCTGCTTCATGATCAATGTCTGGATCGGCCGGCGCATGCTGCGCAGTGTGACGCCGATTCGCGTTGGGGCCGCGGCGTTCCTCTGCAGTCTGCAGTTCTTTCTGCTGACCAACCTCGCGAGTTGGGTGACTGCAGTAGCCACGCACGATCCCATCTATTCCGCCAATTTCGCTGGGCTGCTGACGTGCTACACAGTGGCTCTGCCGTTCTGGGGCCGCACCCTCGCCGGCGATCTGCTCTTCTCGGGCGCCCTGTTCGGACTGTACGAACTGCTTTCGCGCCGCGCGGCAACCGCCAAACCCGTCACCGTTTGAAACGCCGGGTCATTTCTCTTCTTTCCAGCGCGACCGAAATCGTCGATGCTCTCGGCGCGCTCGATCTGCTCGTAGGCCGGTCTCACGAGTGCGACTATCCGCCGTCAGTCCTTTCGCTCCCGGTCTGCACCAGGCCGCTCATCGATGTGAATGTGGACAGCCGCGCGATTGACGAGCAGGTGAAGAACTCCGCCCGCAGCGCTCTCTCCATCTATGAGGTCTTCGACAACGTGCTGGAGCAACTGCAGCCGACGCACATCATCACTCAGGTGCAGTGCGATGTCTGTGCCGTCAGTCTTCGCGATGTCGAGCGCTCCGTGGCTTCACGGCTCGCGAGCGCACCGCAAGTGGTGGCGTTGAACCCGGCATCCCTGGCGGACATCTGGGATGATTTCCGGCGAGTCGGTGCCGCGCTTGGCATCGACGCGGAACCGGTGATCCGGCAGCTGCGCGAACGCATGCAGCCATCAACTGCTGTACCGAAGCCGACGGTTGCCTGCATCGAATGGATCGAGCCGCTGATGGCCGCGGGGAATTGGACTCCTGAGTTAATCGACCTTGCCGGCGGCATTGATGTCTTCGGGACGCCAGGCGTCCATTCACCATGGATCACGTGGGACGACCTGCTTGCCCGCGATCCCGACGCGGTCATCGTCGCGCCTTGCGGCTTCGACCTGGCCCGCACCTGCGCCGAAATTCACTGGCTGACGGAACGCCCCGGCTTCAAGCAGCTGAAGGCCGTGCAAGACCGCCGGCTGTTCCTTGCCGACGGTAATCGCTTCTTCAATCGCCCGGGTCCGCGCGTAGTCGAAACGATGACGATGATACGCGAGATGATTACCGACGGACGAACTCGCCCAGGAAGTTCGATGCCGCTTCGTTGATTTCCGCCGGCCACTCGTGTCCGCCCACGAACTCGACGGCGCGAACGGCCCCGCCAGCGTCGCCGAGACGCCGCTCGTCTTCCGCGAATTTTTCCTTTGTGTACCACTCGTCCGCTGTTCCGCGGGCGATGAGAGAAGCTGAAATGCGTTTCAGGCTCGAGGCATCGAGATCAGGCGGAACATCTCCGCCCACCGCGAGGACGGCGGTCGATCCGCGAGCCCAATTGGCCGCCGCGCGAAACGCCGCAGCGACGCCCTGAGAGAACCCCGCGAAAGCAAACGCCGGCTTGACCGGCCATTCGGCGGAAAGTGCCTCGATACAGGATTGAACGTATGCAATATTGTCCGCGATTGCCAGTTCGCGGTCCTGGCGCGTCATCCAACTGGCAACCACGCGGTCCGTGCGCCGCTGATAAAAGCGGTGAAGGCCCTGAATGGACACAATCAGCCATCGCGAAGCCTCCGGGATGGCACGAAGTCTTTCGAGTTGTGTTTCGGCGTCCTCGGCATATCCGTGAAATCCCACGAGCATCGGAGCAGGCCCCGCCGTTGCCGGAGGAATCACGAGACAACGGCCATGAGTGGTCGCCGCAATGGTGCGTTCAGTCAAACAGACATAATCTCAGATTAGTCCGGTACCCGCGACGCTAGTCGCGTTTCGTGGTTCGCTTGAAAAAGATGCGGCTTGCCGTGCATCTCCGACGATTTTTCGCGGACACAATAGGCAGCGACCAGAGGGAATCTCTTCAACATGCCAAGTCTCGCTTCTGTGGTCCCAGACTTGCGACGCGCAAATGCCTTCGCCACAAGCGAATGATTAGCCCTCCACAATTGCAAGGCGTAGCTGAGTTTTTTGGCTGGCGAATGCGCGATTCAACGCAGATGACGGCCTGCATTTGAGCTGCGCGCTCTCCAGAGCCGCGACCTGTGACCATTTCAGCTGGAATGAAACCTGCATCCAATACAGGAGCCATGAGCGGTCAAACAATTACCCGGCGAACGGCGTTGTTGATGACGGGAGGCGCGTTCGCTGGCTTTGCCAGATCCGCGCCTGACTGGCGCATCCCGATTCTGGTCTATCATCGCTTCGGCCCGGTAGTGGCTGATTCGATGACCGTGCGTACGGCAAGCTTCGAGAATCAGCTCGGCGAAATCCGGAAGCCGGGCCTTCGCGTAACGCCGCTGCCCGATCTGCTACGAAAGCCGAGCGCGGGAATCATCGCGATCACCGCGGATGACGGGCACCGGTCTGTTTATTCCGAAATGTGGCCGATTATCGAGCGGGCACGTTTGCCCATCACGCTGTTCATCTACCCGTCTGCGATCTCGAACGCGAGTTATGCCCTGACATGGGCGCAGTTGCGCGAGATGATTCATTCCGGTTTGGTCGGCATCGGTTCGCACACCTTCTGGCATCCCAACTTCGCGCACGAAAAGAAACGCCTTTCGCCCGACGCTTACCGCCATTTCGTCCAGTTCCAGCTGATCCGCTCGAAGCAGGTAATCGAGCAGCAGTTGTCCCTGCCGGTGACCTTTCTCGCCTGGCCGTTCGGGATCTATGACGACGAATTGATTCATGCCGCCGAAGACGCAGGATACAAGGCCGGGTTCACCATCCAGCGCCGGCTTGCGACCCCAGCGGATCGCTCCATGGCTCTACCACGCTTTTTGATGACCGACCTCGATGTCGGAGCAAGGTTCGAACGTCTCATATGCCCCTGATGCGATATCTTCCATGGCTTTTTGCACTGCAGACAGCAGCCGTCCCGGCGGCGCAGATCGCGGGATTCGTCCGCGACGCCGCGGGCAATCGTCCCATTGCCGGCGCCACGATCACCTCTGGCCAAACGGTCACGCGCTCAGCCCCGGACGGGTCTTTTCACATCAGCGGCAACACCACCGAATTGAAGGCGCGGGCCATCGGATACGACCGGCAATCGATCTTGGCCCTCCAAACCGCTCAGACCGTGAATTTCACCCTGCACAGGATCACACCCAAAGCTCTGTACCTGACCGTATATGGCGTTGGGGCGGCCCAGTTCCGCGATAACGCGCTGCGTCTGATCGAAACCACCGAATTAAATGCCCTCGTCATTGATCTCAAAGGTGACGCCGGCATCGTGCCCTGGCCAGCCAAAAATCGGTTAGCCCAGGAGGCCGGAGCGAGAAGACTGACAAGCATTAAAGATCTGCCGGATTTTGCCGCTCGCATGCATGCCCGCGGAATCTACCTGATCGGGAGGATCGTGGTCTTCAAGGACAATCCTCTGGCGTTGTGCCGCCCCGATCTGGCCGTAAAGACGGCCGGAGGAGCCATCTGGCACGATCACGAAAAGCTCGCCTGGGTCGATCCCTTCAAGCAGGAAGTGCGTGACTATAACCTGGCGTTGGCCGAAGAAGCGGCCCAGGCGGGCTTCGATGAGATCCAATTCGACTACGTCCGTTTTCCCGACGCGCCCGGCTTGCGCTTCTCCGAGGAATCGACGGCGGAAAGTCGCGAGCGCGCCCTTGCGCTGCTGCTCACACAGGCCCGGAGCCGGCTTGCCCGTTACAACGTCTTCCTCGCTGCCGACGTCTTCGGCTATGTCTGCTGGAACCTGAACGACACTGGCATCGGGCAACAGATCGAAAAACTGGCGCCGCTGCTGGACTATGCTTCGCCGATGCTCTACCCGTCCGGATTCCAGTTCGGGATTCCCGACTTCCTGAATCCTGTGGCGCATCCCTTCGAGATCGTGAAATTCTCGCTCGATCGGGCGCGGCAGAGAACAGAACTTCCGCCGGCGCGCTTCCGGCCCTGGTTGCAGGCCTTTCATGACTACGCCTTCGATCACCGGGTTTTCGGCGCAGCACAACTTCGGGACCAGATCCGGGCGGCGGAGCAGTTCGGATCAGACGGATGGATGCTCTGGAACGCCCGAAATCTGTATTCGGACGCAGGGCTCCAACAGAAGCATTGAACATCGGGTTTCGATTTTTTGTAATTCCGTGAAATCCTGCAATATAATCAGACACCGTGAATCGTCCGGACCCGGCGGAGCAGGTGGCGGCGCTTTCCGGCGTACTGTCTGACGCGTATCGTGGCTGGGCAAGCCACTGGAAGTCCACATCCAAATCAGAGGACCGCGAGGAGAAATGGGTTTGTGCTTTCCGCACATCCCTGGCAATCGCGGAGGCCACTGGCTGGCCCCCCGTGACTCCCGCCGATGTAGCCGATGATGCCTCGGTTCAGAGCGCGGAACTCGATGAAATACGGTGCCGGCGCCGGCTGGGAGATGCGAGTTTCCTGGCGCGCTGCGATCTCATTCTGACGGCGGTCGGCCGGGACCCGAACAGTTTTCCGCGAACAAACACCGAAGAGACTGCGGATCCGCCCGTAACGCACTTCAATACCGCTATTGCCACGTTAGCGGGGAAGATCAAGGAGCCGCTCTTCGACGCGGTTGCTCCCGACCGCAAAGAGGAGACGGCGCGGCTCACCGGTCTCGCTTTGTCCGGCGGCGGCATTCGCAGCGCGACCTTTGCCCTCGGCGTTCTTCAGGGTCTCGCCAGTCTCGACATTCTCCGGCGCCTCGATTACCTTTCGACAGTCTCGGGAGGCGGGTACGCCGGCAGTTGGCTGGCCGCCTGGATCAAGCGCAGAAGCATGGACGAAGTAAAGGAAGCGCTGACACCGGAAACAAAATCGGACCCCTCAGTCGGGCCGCGCGCGCCAATTGGTTTCCTGAGGCAATACAGCAATTACCTGACACCGCAACTCGGGATCTTCAGCCGCGATACCTGGGCGATGGTCTCGATCTACCTGCGGAACATGCTTCTGAATCTGATCATTCTGACCGCATTTCTCGCGAGTGTGCTCCTCGTTCCCCGGTGCGCGCTATGGATTCAGACGAACTGGGGCTCATTCCTTGGTTCGAGCGGTGGCCTGGCCATCGCGGTCATAGCCGGGGCCTGGGTCGTCGGCGTGGTGCTTTACCATCTTGCGGGCTTTACGTGCCGCCCGCGCCTCGAGCATGAGGAACCTGAAGTGCGCAGGAAGCGGTTCCAGCGTCAAAGCTCCTTCGATTTCTTCATCGTTTTGCCGCTGATCTTCGCCGGAATTCTCACCAGCGGCAGGATCTGGCATGTCCGCCACGAGCTTAACGTGCCGATCCCGCCGGTAGACCAGTTGGTCATGCTGTGGATCTCGTCCGTGCTGGCAGCGGGGTGCCTCCTGGCGCTGGCCCTGCCGCTTCGCCATTGGCTCATAGGCCATGGGTGGGGCAAGGAACTGCAGTTCCAGGTACTCACGCTAGGGTTGGCGTGGTTCCTCCATAGGGAACTGCTCCAATCCCCGTGGCGCACCGTCCCGCGTTTGGTGTTCATATCGAGCTCAGCCGCAATGGCCATGTGGTACCTCGCCTGGCGCGGAGGATTTCTCGAGTGTTTTCTCCAGGCACGCCGCACTAAACACCCATTGGGCTGGGGAGCTTTTGCCGCACTGCTGCTGGCAGTTCTCGCCGCGGCTGCCGGCTTTGGCGCCGGACTCTCCATCAAAGGGCTCGCCCTTGTTTTCATTCAATGGGAAAGCTCGCCCTGGCTTTTCACGGTGCTAAGCGTTCCCCTCGTTCTAACCAGCCTATGTCTGCTTTCGTTCTTCTATATCGGCCTGCTCGGCGCGAACTTCCCCGACGAACGCCGCGAGTGGATCAGCCGGCTGCTCGGACGGCTGTTGCTGGCTGCGATCGTCTGGACCCTCGTGTTCGGCTGCGCGCTTGAGATTCCGCCCCTCATGGACAAGCTGCTCTCTTCGAGTCTCCTGCAGAAGATTCCAGTCAAATCGATCCTTGGCGCCGTCTGGGCGCTTATCACCGGTTTGGCCGTGAAGACGGCCCACGGCAGGACCACAGGAGACGAAAACTCCCAAAGCACATCCGTGCCCTACGGCGAACTGATCGCAAAGATCGGCCCTTATGTGTTCATCGCCGGCATGCTGGCGATGGTTTCTCTCGGCATACGCTCCACCCTCGCCGCGTGGGAGCCCTCTCACTTTTCGTCAATCGAATCCCAGATGCTCGGACAATTTGGCGACAGTCTCTGGAATGCCCATGTGTGGCAGTTCACATTCGCCACAATTCTGGTCATGACGATCCTGTCGTTCACAGTGGACGTGAACGAATTCTCGATGCATCACTTCTATCGCAACCGCCTGGTTCGCTGTTACCTCGGCGCCTCCAACAAGCCGGGGCGGAACGCCGACGGATTTACCGGATTCGATCCGCGCGACGACGTTTCCCTCAGACTATTCGCTCCCACCCGCACGACACCCGGCGTGGCGCCCTACCTCGGGCCCTACCCAATCCTCAACACCGCCATGAATTTCACTACAGGTGAGAATCTGGCCTATCAGGAGAGGCAGGCCGAGTCGTTTATTTTCACGCCGCGTTACTGCGGCGTGGATTGCGAAGCGCTCAACTTCAGCGAAACCGGGGTCAAACCGGCCTACAGGCCCACCGAGACCTACGCTTATCCGGCTGGCGGGATTCACATCGGCAGTGCCATGGCCATTTCCGGCGCGGCCATGAGCCCCAACATGGGCTATCATTCATCCCCGGCTACAGCGTTTTTGCTGACCATCTTCAACGTTCGCCTGGGATGGTGGATCGGCAATCCGGCGCAGGGTGTCAAGACTCGCGCGCCATGGGCAGGCGAGTCCTGGCAACGAAGCTCTCCGTGGCAAGGTCTGGCTTATCTTCTTCAGGAACTCGCCGGCTCCGCCGACGACAAATCCGCCTGCGTCTACCTTTCCGATGGCGGGCACTTCGAGAATCTCGGCATATACGAACTCGTGCGGCGCAAATGCCGATTCATCATCGTGTCCGACGCCGAGGAAGACTACATGTTCGGCTTCGAAGGACTGGGCAACGCCATTCGAAAATGCCGGGCCGATTTCGGTGTCGAAATCGAGCTGGATGTAGACAGGATCCGGCCCAAAGACGGTCTGAGCGCCTGGCACTGTGTTGTGGGAAAGGTGCACTACGAGTATCTTGACCCCTCCGCAAAGTGCGGAACCATCGTTTACATGAAGGCATCGCTTACCGGAGACGAACCCAGCGACATCCTCGAATACCATCAGCGCCAGGCGCAGTTCCCGCATCAGAGCACGATGGATCAGTTCTTTGACGAATCGCAGTTTGAGAGCTACCGTTCCCTCGGCTACCACATCGCCACCAACACCTTCGGTACCGCGCATGAGCTGTCGAAGAAGGAGGCACACGATGGCCTCGCTGGTCAGGGGCTGGACAACCTGCAGCGGGAAGACCTGTTCAATCTTCTTCAGACCCACTGGTACCCGCCGTGTCCCGCAGTCGCTACGTCGTTTACGAAACACGCCGACCAGTTGAACAGGTTCTCGGAGACGCTCCGCACAGACCCATTACTCCGTTTCCTCCATCGCGATTTCTTCCCCGAATGGAAAGACCTCCGCAAATTCGGCCGAGCCACACTTCCGGAGATGCTGTCGAAGGCAACCACCAGAGTGTTTCCGCCGAATCGCTCCGAATTGCGCTTGCCCCGGCGCGCGGCGGAACTGCGCAGCGGGTTCTTCTTCTGCACCCAGCTGATTCAGTTGATGGAAAACGTCTATCTCGACCTCAACCTGGAGACGTACTTCGATCATCCGGACAATCGCGGCTGGGCCAACCTGTTCCGGCACTGGACCTACTCGGATATGTTTCGGGTGACCTGGGCGGTGACGGCAAGCACGTATGGCTCGCGCTTCGGCTATTTCTGCTGGCAGCGATACGATCTCAGGACCGGCCAGATGGACTTTCAGGCAGTTGACGAAACGAGACTGACCGAACTGGAAAGGAACAGAGCGGCCGACATACGCTCCAACTTCCCCGATGCACTCCTGCGGATGCTGGTGCTCAAGACCGGGCCCCTTGAGGAGGAAAAAAAGACGAGCGCAACCCCGGACGAATCCAGACACAATTTCGAATTTATCTGCGGGATCGTCGCCACTGAGGAGGATCAGATCGTCTATCTCAGGCTGCGCCGCCATTTGCGGGGAATCGGTTTGGGACGCCGTGCAGTTCGCCATTTGTTCCTCCGCAAGGAACTCAAACCACAGGCTCCCATCGTGAAGAAAGATGCGCTGGAAGGTTGGGACGCTCAGCGCTTTCAAAAGCTGGTCGATTCAGTCAACCCCGGCGGTGTGTAATCGTAGTACAACGCGGCGCGAGCCGCGTTCCCGGCATTTTCTGAGGAGGCGGCGCAGGGAGCTGTCGAAATTAGCGCATCTGCTGCAGCCGTCGAACCCGATCTTCCGTGCTCGGATGGGTTGAGAAAAGCCTCATCATGCCTCCGCCGCCCAACGGCTTCATGATGTAGAGATGCGACGTCGCCGGGTCGGCTTCCATTGGGATACGTTTGGCATAGCCATCGAGTTTCTCCAGCGCATTGATCAGCGGATAAGGCGAGCCAATGTACTTCGCGGAAGCCGCGTCGGCATCGTATTCGCGGGTTCGTGAGATCGCCATCTGGATCAGCATGGCCGCGATGGGCCCGAGGATCAGCATCGCCAGAGTCTCCCAGCCGCTGCCGCCGTCACGATCGTCACGCCGTCCGCCTCCAAACCAGAAGGCCATTCGCGAAAGCGCCGTAATCGCCGCCGCGATTGTGGCCGCGACGGAACTGATCAGAATATCGCGATGCAGCACATGCCCCAACTCGTGTGCGACCACGCCCTCCAGTTCGCTGTCGCTCATGAGCTGCAGAATCCCAGCCGTAAACGCAATCGAGGAGTGCTTCGGATCGCGCCCCGTCGCGAACGCGTTTGGCGAAGGCTCGGGCGTGATGTAGAGCTTCGGCATCGGAATGTTCATCCGGCGCGCGATGTTCTCCACCAGCGGAGCAATGCGGGCATAAATCCCGGGCGCCGATTCCGGCGTGAGCGGCTGCGCGCCGCTCATCGCCAGAGCCAGCTTATCCGAGAAAAAGTAACTGGCGAAGTTCATCACCACGGCAATAACCACGCCGTAGTAGATGCCCTGGTCGCCCGCGATCGCCCGGCCGCCCACGATCAGGATTGCGCTGAGCAATCCCAACAAGGCGACGGTTTTCAGCGCGTTGTTGCCGTGGTGCATACCGGTTTACACTTCCACAAGTTCAGGCGCGGCGATCTTCTCGAACTTCAGCTTGCCGCCATCGCCCTCTTTATCGACCACGACGGTTTCTCCCGAGAGGAATTCGCCCGCGAGCAACCGCAGCGAGAGCGGATCCTGCACCAGCCGTTGGATCGCCCGTTTCAGCGGGCGGGCGCCGTAAGCAGGATCGTAGCCTTCGGCCATGATCGCTTCCTTCGCCGCTGGCGTCACCGTCAGTTTCAGGCCACGCTCGGCAAGCAACTTCTCGACGCGCTGCAGTTGCAGGTCAATGATCACCGAGAGGTGCTCCTTCGAGAGAGCATTGAACACAATGATGTCGTCCACGCGGTTCAGGAACTCGGGCCGGAAGGTCTGTTTAAGAGCATCGAGCAGGCGTTTGCGGAACTCCTCAAGGCCGCCCTTGCCCTTCTGGTTGATCGAGAATCCGATCTGCGGCGCCTCGTGACCCAGCGCGCTGCCCACGTTCGACGTCATGATGATCACGGTGTTTTTGAAATCCACCGTGCGGCCCTGACCGTCGGTCAGACGCCCGTCGTCCAGAATCTGCAGCAACGCGTTGAAGACGTCCGGATGCGCTTTTTCGATTTCATCGAAAAGCACCACCGAATAAGGCCGCCGCCGCACATGCTCGGTCAACTGGCCGCCTTCGTCGTATCCAACGTATCCCGGAGGCGCGCCGATCATACGCGAAACGGCGTGTTTCTCCATGTATTCGGACATGTCGACCCGGACCATGGCTTTGTCGTCGTCGAACATGAATTCGGCGAGCGCTTTCGCGAGTTCGGTTTTGCCGACGCCCGTGGGTCCCAGGAAAATGAAGCTCCCGATCGGCCGGTTGGGGTCGCTGAGGCCGGCACGATTTCTGCGGATCGCATTGGCGACCAGCGAAACTGCCTCGTCCTGTCCGACCACGCGCTCATGCAGCCGCGCTTCCATATGGATGAGCTTCTGCACTTCGCCTTCGAGCATGCGGGAAACCGGGATTCCGGTCCACTTGGCCACGATCTTCGCGATGTCTTCTTCGTCGATTTCTTCTTTGAGAAGAGCCGAGCCCGATTTGATCGCTTCGAGGTCGTGGTTGGCCGCTTCGATGTTGCGTTCAATCTCGGCCAGCTTGCCGTACTTCAACTGGGCCGCCTTCTCCCATTCACCGGCGCGAGTCGCGCGTTCTTCCTCCTGCCGCGCCTGCTCCAGTTCTTCCTTGAGTTGCTGGACCCGCGAAATGGCGTTTTTCTCTCGAGTCCAGCGCTCTTTGAGGACGGCCGATTCACCGCGCAGCCGCTCGAGCTCATCTTCGATGTGCCGCAGGCGATCGCGCGACGCCAAATCTTTCTCGCGGTTCAGAGCCTGACGCTCGATCTCCAGATGCGAAATGCGGCGCTCGATATTGTCGATCTCAATCGGCATACTGCCGATCTGGATCTTGAGAGCCGCACCGGCTTCGTCGACAAGGTCGATGGCCTTATCCGGCAGAAAACGATCGGTAATGTAGCGATGCGAAAGCACGGCTGCCGCCACGATAGCGGAGTCCTTGATGCGCACCGAGTGGTGAATCTCGAACTTCTCCTTGAGACCGCGCAGAATCGCGATCGTATCGTCGACCGACGGCTCGCCCACCAGCACAGTCTGGAAACGGCGCGCCAAAGCCGCGTCTTTCTCCACGTGTTTCCGGTATTCGCTGAGCGTGGTGGCTCCAATGCAGCGCAATTCACCGCGCGCAAGCGCCGGCTTCAGCATGTTCGCCGCGTCGATGGCGCCTTCCGCCCCGCCGGCCCCCACCAGCGTATGCAGTTCGTCGATGAAGCAGATAATTTCGCCGTTCGATTCCGTGATCTCCTTGAGAACGGCTTTCAACCGGTCTTCGAACTCGCCGCGGAACTTGGTGCCGGCCACCATTTGGCCCAGGTCGATGGCCACCAGTTTCTTGTTTTTGAGCTGATCGGGCACATCGCCTTTGATAATTCGCTGTGCCAGGCCTTCCACGATGGCGGTTTTGCCAACGCCAGGCTCGCCAATCAGCACCGGGTTGTTCTTGGTACGGCGGCTCAGTACCTGCATCACGCGCCGGATCTCCTCGTCCCGCCCGATCACTGGGTCGAGCTTGCCGCGGCGCGCCTGTTCCGTCAGATTCACCGCGTAACGTTCGAGAGCCTGATACTTGGATTCGGGATTCTGGTCGGTCACCCGCTGCGTGCCGCGCACGGCGACCAGCGCCTGCAGGATGGCATCGTGAGTCGCGCCTTGCCTGTTCAGCAGGCTGCCGGCGGGTTCATATTTCTGGTCGGAAATCGCGAGCAGAAGATGCTCGGTGGAAACGAATTCATCCTTGAAGTTCTCGGCTTCTTTGAAAGCCGCTTCAAGAACCTGGTTCAGGCCCGGCGAAATATACATTCCCGGCTGCTGGCCGGTCACCTTCGGGATCGATCCAAGCTGCCGTTCCGCTTCGGCAATCAAGGGGTCAGGCTGGACACCGCATTTCTCCAAAACCGGGCGCACGATTCCTTCCCGCTCGCGCCCGAGGGCGACGAGCAAATGGAGCGGATGTACCGCCTGGTGACCGTTCTGGCCGGCGAATTCCTGCGCCTGCTGGACGGCTTCCTGTGCTTTCTGGGTTAGTTTGTCAAATCGGAATGGCATCGCGTTTCTTCTTTCCCGAACACTTCCCGAACAATATGGAGACGCGACACACGGCCGCGTCTCCGGACCTTATTGGCAACCGGCTTACTTCTTCGCTTCGACGGGCTCCGGCCCTTTGCTCCCGTCAACCACGTTTACCTTCACCTGGCGAGGCTTCGCGGACTCCTTCCGCGGCAGCGTCACTGTCAGGACTCCGTTCTTATAATCCGCCGCTACTTGCTCCGTGTCTACCGTGGGCGGTACAGCAAAGCTGCGTACGAACTCACCATAGCTGCGTTCAATCCGGTGGTAACCCTTGACCTTGTCGTCCTTCTCGAACTTGCGCGAACCGGTGATCGTCAACGTCTGATTTTCGACTCGAATGTCGATATCTTCAATCTTCACGTTCGGCAGATCGGCCTTCACGATCAACGAATCGTCGGTTTCCAGAATGTCCACCGCCGGGGACCACGGACGCCCGGTACGCGGTTCGCTCATCAGGCGGGTCACGGCATCTTCGAACAGGCGAAGGCCATGGAGGGGATCAAAACTCAGGGATGTGCTCATATGTCTTTTCGATTCCTTTCGTTGAATTTGGATTCATTTAATATGATCCAAAACAGATCATAAAATCTTAGTGCATTTATGTCAAGTATGCATACCCGATTTCCGCTCAGCACATCCCCCACCAGCCGGTAAGCAGATCCTCGACCAACGCATTGCCCGCCTTTTCCAGTTCTGCTCCGCTCGCAGCGCGGGATTTGGCGCAACCCCATGCGCCAAATCCCCATTAGTGATAACGTGTAGAGCACGGAGTTTTGCCTTGAAGAAGACCTTGTTATTGCTGATTCCCGCGATCCTTTCCACTGGCGTTTATGCGCAGTTGGGGGGTGGCGGCGCCGGATCCTACCGGCCCGCGCCCGGCACCGACCTCAGCGGAAACTGGGCTCCCGCCCCGCACGACGAACTCACCGGAAATCCAGCAATTGCCGAGTTTTACGGCGTGCCCATTAATGCCGGCGCACTCGCGTTCGGACTGGCTTGGAGCCCATCCAGAGTGACCGTCCCCGAGCACCAGTGTCAGGTTCATCTGGTGGGCTATATCTACGGCGGACCGCTGAACCTCCGAATCTGGGAAGAGCGCGATCCCCAATCCCAGCAAGTCATTGCAATCAAACAATATATAAGCACTTACGAGCAGAACCGGACCATCTGGATGGACGGCCGCCTGCATCCCGGCCCCTACGCGCCGCACACGTGGATGGGCTTCTCCACGGGTAAATGGGAGGGCGACGTTTTGACCGTCTACACCACCCACATGAAGATGGGCGAACTTCGCCGGAATGGCCTGATGGAGAGTGACGAGGCAACCCTGGTCGAACACTTCTTCCGTTATGGCGACATCATGACGCACGTCGCCATCATCAACGACCCGCTGACCATCACCGAGCCGTTTGTCCGCAGCCAGTCGTTCCGCCTGACGATCCCTGAGGGACAAACCTGGCTTTATCCCTGCGAGTACGTCGAAGAAGTCGCAGACCGGCCGCGCGGCGATGTGCCCGCCTACTTACCCGGCAAGAACCCGTTCGAGGCGGAGCACGCCGACAAGCTGCACATTCCGGTTCAAGCCGCGCTGGGCGGCGCCGCGACCATGTACCCGGAATTCAAGAATGCGATCAAGAAGGGCGCCTTCCCGGCGCTGGCGAAGGGTCCTTCCGCCGCCCCACCCGCAGCGAAAGAAGGCGATATTCAAACCCTCCACGTTCAGGGCAATGTTTATATGATTGGCGGCGCGGGAGGCAATATCGCGGTTCAGGTCGGCGACTTGGGCGTGCTGGTGGTCGACACCGGAAACGGTAAGTACAGCGACAACGTCCTCGCTGCGATCCGCAAGCTGTCAGACAAGCCGATCCAGTATATTTTCAATACGTCCATCGATGCCGAGCACATCGGCGGCAATGAAGCCATCCGCAAGGCGGGCGTGACCATCACCGGCGCGAACGTAACCGCGGAAATCAACGACGCCGCCGTCGGCGCGCAGATCGTCGCGCACGAGAAAGTTTTGGACCGCGTGAGCGCGCCGACCGGGAAAGAAGCCGTCACGCCGACGTTTGCCTGGCCCACCGACACCTACACTCACGGCCAGAAAGAAGTCTACTTTAACGAGGAGCCGGTCACGGCGATCTATCAGCCGAAGGCGCATACCGACGGTGACAGCCTGGTCTTCTTCCGGCGCTCTGACGTCGTCGCGGCCGGAGAGATCTTCAACACCGACCGCTACCCGACAATCGATCTAGCGAATGGCGGTGGCATTCAAGGCGAGGTCGACGCACTGAACAACCTTATGGACATCGCCATCCCGAAGCACGAAGAGGAAGGCGGGACGTACATCATTCCGGGCCATGGCCGGATTTGCGACGAATATGACCTGCTCGAATACCACGACATGATCACGATCATTCGCGACCGTGTGCAGGACGCGATCAAGCGCGGCCTGTCGCTGGATGAGGTGAAGAAAGCAAACTTCACCGTTGACTTCGATTCCCGCTACGGCCCGGGCGACAGCTTTGTCGAGGCAGTCTACAAGAGTCTGAAGAAGTAGCCTTTCCGTACAAGCCAGCATCCGATGCGCGGGTGCGCGAACGAAAAGCAGTTCTGAGCCGCGCGCGTAAGCAAGCGTTCTTCGGTCTGGAGGAGAAATCCGCTACCGCCCAACTTCCGTATCGCGCGCCTCTAATACACTTTGATGCGAATTTTGATGATAAAAATGCATCAATGAGCCAAAAGAAGCAAGCTGCTCCTTATCCCCGCAAACGCCGGACTACGCTGACGCTCCCCAGCGATTCGCTGATTGAAGCCCAACGAATCGCCCGGACACGGAATATGAACCTGAGCACCGTCGTTTGGGAGGCTTTCGCCGGGTTTTCAGACGACGAGATCTCCATACTTGATGGCGTTATCCTCGATGAACCGCTCGGCAATGGCCGATGATTGATCCCACGACTGGACCGTTCCTGTTCGACACCAGCGCCGAAGGTTGGCTGGGGCGCAGCGGGCAGTCTGGCGTGGTCGAGTGGATGCGCACTTACCTGCTCGATCACGAGATTTATGTTTCAGCAGTGACGGCCCTGGAGCGCATTCGCGGTTACAGTCTTTTGTGGCACCGGGCTGAGCAAAACAGGAGAGAGCAAACAGAAGCGGCCAGAATCGATCACCTTACGAAGCGAGGCCAGATCCTACCGCTCGATGCGGCAGTCGCCGTGGTAGCTGGTGAAATCATGGCCCTTCTGCCGGAGCCGCCGACCGCCCCGCCCCCGGTCTCATCGACTGATGGAATCGCGGCAGAATCGACTGGCGCGCTGGCGGTTTGATGGAATGATCGCAGCCACAGCGCTTGTTGGAGGAATGCCGCTCATCCACAACAATGCCGGCGATTTTGAGCCGATCCAGAGCGTCATCGAAAATACGCCCGGGCGGTTCCCGAATCTGGGCCCTCTTCAGCTAATTCGCTGGGCATCCCTGGCGTGAGCCTATGCTCCGCAACGTGAAGCCCCCTGTCGCTTACCCGCCGAGCTGATCGATATGGGTTAGTAGCTTCTCGATGCGCCCTCGCACCTGCTGGCGCTCAGTGCGCAGCGATTCAACCTCATCGCCGAGCTGCGCGTTTGCCTTCTGCGACTCGGCATAGGCCTGTTGAGTGGCGGCGAGTTCCTTCAGCGCCGCTTCCTTCTCCTGGCGAAGCCGGGAAACCAGCGCCACCGCCTTCTGGATACGCTCCTCAAGATGGCCGAGCGTGTCGACTTCAGGGGCCATTACTGCTGCCCAGCACCTGCCAGAGCTGTCTTGACCTGCGCGACGATCAGCGCGAACTGCGAGGGATCGGCCGAGGCTGTTTCAGCCAGAACCTTGCGATCCAGTTCGATGCCTGACAGCTTCAATCCATGCATGAATTTGCTGTAAGTGAGGCCGGCTTCACGCGCCGCCGCGCTGATACGTACAATCCATAACGAGCGGAAATCCCGCTTCTTGCGCTTACGCCCGACATATGCGAACTTCAGCGCGCGCTCTACAGCCTCCTGCGCGGATCGGTAAAGTTTGCTCTTGGTTAAGAAATAACCCGACGCGAGTTGCAGCGTTTTGGCGCGGCTCGCCCGGCGTTTAGGACCACGTTTTACTCTCGGCACGTTTCTTCTCCTGTTGGATTTTCAAAATGCGGCGATACGGGCACGTGCGGTGGCCCGGTCGCTCGCTGGCTGGCAGGCGCAAAAGCCTGCCCCGCATTCTAGTAGGGGATCATGCGCTCGAGGCCGGGTTGGTTGGTGGGGTCCGCAACCACTCCGGTGTGGAGCTTGTTCTTCCGTTTGCGCGACTTGGACGTAAGGATATGCCGGGCAAACGCATGCTGCCTGACAACCTTTCCCGTCCCGGTTTTCTTGAACCGTTTGGACGCACCTTTGTGTGTCTTCAGTTTAGGCATTTTAGATATTCCGGGAAACCTGCATTCTAGCACAGCGAACGCCTTTCCGTTTCTGTGCCGCTGCGAACACACCGGGTACAATTGGATTCAGCAATGTTACCGCCCGATGGGGATGGGCAGCCCGGGGCACTCCAGACGCTCGGGCAGTTCGCCCTGGTGAGCTATATTCCGGACCCCCTGGCCCGGTTTCTGGACGACCTCCGCATGGAATTGACGCCCGGGTGTATGCCCCGTGCACACGTCACGATTCTTCCCCCGCGCCCTTTGTATGAAGTTCTGAAGGACGTGATTCGGCAGATCACCGTGGAAAGCCTTTCGGTCCCGGCGTTTCGGGTGAAACTCGGCAAGGTCGAAATTTTCGAGGGGTCCCACGTGGTTTACATCGAAATCGCGAAGGGAGCAAAGGAACTCCGCGCCTATTACGATCTCCTGAATCACGGACCGCTCGAACATAAAGAGTACTTTCCTTACCATCCACACATCACGCTGGCGCAGAACATTCCGGCCGAGCAAGCCCCGCAACTGGCGGCAACCGCCCGCGAACGTTGGGCCGAATATCGGGGCCCCCGTGAATTCACGGTTTCTTCGCTCTCATTTGTCCAGCACGTCGCGCCTTCCATTTGGACTGACGTGGCCGAAGTCCACACCGGAGTCGAAGTCGGCGTAGGGCGCTGAGGCGCGGTTCATCCTGTCTGTTATTCTGAAAAACCCGTGACTATTCTCCCTACTTCTCTGGTCGGGTCGTATCCGCAACCCGACTGGTTGATTAACCGAGAAATGCTGAGCAAGCGGATGCCTCCGCGGGTTCGCGCGTGCGAACTCTGGCGCGTCGCCGAGGAATACCTCGAACCGGCCCAGGATGATGCCACCCGCCTTGCCATTCGCGATCAGGAGCGAGCCGGGCTCGATATCCTCACCGACGGCGAATCCCGACGCGAAAGTTATTCAAACCGCTTCGCCACCGCACTGGACGGTATGGATCTGGACAATCCCGGGAAGATCCTCAGCCGCAGCGGCCAGCAGATTCTGGTTCCCCGAGTGACCCACAAAGTGCGCCGTCTGCGCCCCGTGCAGGTTCGCGACGTGCAGTTCCTGCGCGCCAATACGGATCGAAAAATCAAGATCACGGTTCCGGGCCCGTTCACGATGGCGCAGCTCACGCAGAATGACTTTTACAAAGACGAACAGGAACTCGCGTTTGACCTGGCAACGGCCGTCAACGAGGAAATTCGCGACCTGTTTGCGGCGGGCGCGGATGTCGTGCAGATCGACGAGCCGTACATGCAGGCGTACCCGGACAAAGCGCGTACGTATGCGGTCGCTGCGCTCAATCGCGCATTGGAGGGTATCACCGGCACAACCGCGGTTCACATCTGTTTCGGCTATGCAGCACTGGTACCCGGCCGTCCGCCGGCGTATGCGTTTCTGACCGAGTTGGGCGCTTGTTCCGTAAAACAGATTTCCATCGAAACGGCTCAATCGAAGCTCGACTGCTCAGTGCTGTCCCAGCTGCCGGGGAGGGACATTATTCTCGGCGTAATCGATCTTTCGACACACGATGTCGAAACGCCGTCGGTCGTGGCAGCGCGGATCGAACGGGCGCTGCCGTTTATCTGCCCGGAACGAGTCGTTGTGGCGACTGACTGCGGTATGAAGTATCTGCCCCGTGATGTCGCGTTTGGAAAGATGCGCGCAATGGTCGAAGGGGCGCAGTTGGTGCGTAAAAAGATTAGTTGATGAAGCCGATTGGTTCGAGACAGAAGTGCGACTGATCGCGTCCTGGAATCAGGCTGGCCGCGGTTTCAACCGCAGCGCGGAATCCAAGGTCA
>Ga0210389_10001488_pt1 | contig 18930 bp, 18 predicted proteins | sample IncBWH28OmetaG_FD_160127 | JGI IMG/M metagenome (GOLD analysis project Ga0210389, IMG submission 160127) | Forest soil microbial communities from Barre Woods Harvard Forest LTER site, Petersham, Massachusetts, United States - Inc-BW-H-28-O ...
GTGGCGGTCATATCAGCGGCGGTGGTGGCGGCGGCGGTCATGTGAGCGGCGGCGGATTTTCGGGGGGCGCCCGTGCCGGCGTAGCTCCTTCGGGTAATCGCCCGGGTGGAGTTCGTTCATCAATGGCGCCGCGTACCGGGGTTACCGGATCGCGGGGAGCGATAGGTTATCGCGGTAACGTTAGGGCCGGGTCAACAGGGGCAAGGCCCTACATCAGGGGCAACAATGGCGCAGGCGTATACGGACATGGCGGTGGATATGGTCACTATGGGTGGGGACATCATAATGGCTGGTTTTACAACCGTGGGTTTTACGGTAGTCTGTATTATCCGTGGCTTGGTTTCGGGTTTTGGTATTTGCCCTATGGCTGTTATCCTTTTTACTGGGGTGATGCCTTATATTATTATGGCGATGGTTTTTATTACCAATATGATGGCGGCCAGTACACTGTTGTTGAACCACCGGTTGGCGCTGAAGTAAAAAGCCTGCCCGACGACGCCAAACAGATAATGATAAACGGCGAACAGTATTATGAGTCGAAAGGTGTTTATTACCAGCCGGTAAAAAAAGATGATGGTACGATAGTTTACCAGGTAGCCGGCAAAGATGGTGAGTTGAATACCAACCAAACCGGTGTTGCTTCGGTTACCCCAAGGATTGGAGATATTGTACCGCAGCTACCCTCAGATTGCCGGAAAGTGCGGCTTAACGGCGCAAGTTACTATATATCTGCAGATGGTATTTATTACCAGGAAACAGTTGATGCCAATGGAAATAAAGCTTATAAGATTGTAGCGCTTGACTCTGGCGACCAGGGCAATCAGTAGACACAAATCTTAATTTTTTTAAAAGCGGCAGAGAAATTTGCCGCTTTTTTTATTGCCGAACGGTTAATGCGTTTCTCCTCCGCCCGGCAATAATTGCTGGCCCGCGCCCCGTCACATCAGTCTGTTGCCTTTATTATTTAAAAATCTACTGCCTGTCTTCACCACACCAAGCTGTCATGCTTTGTCTGGACCATTAAAAGATATAATGATTAAACGCCTTGCTCCCGGAAGGCCAATGTTAAATTAGTGTTATGTTGCAAATGTGGTTTAACTCTTAATTTAATTGACTGTTAAACAGGTGGCTATATGATACGAAACCGCTGGAAATGCATTTTTTAAATGAATATTTTTAAAATTATTATGAAGTTAACATTTACATAATATCATCAAAGGTTAATTTTTTCTTAACATTCAGATAATGGTGGCAACGCACCTTTGACCCAGAAAATTTATTTAATCCTTACTGATTATGAAAAAAACATTTACAAAACTTTTTAGTACCGGTTTACTGGTGGGTTTAACGTTCATAGGATTTGCGGTGAACGCGCAGACTACTTCGTTAACCAATACTAATGGTACACAGGTTGCTCCGGCGACCGAAACGATCGCGCCATACGCACCTAAAAATGATTTTAAACCTGCCGACAAGGTAAATGGCGAAAAAGCTACCACAACCAAAGCTGCCGCCGAAGACACCAGCTGGAAACCACAAAGAAGGGTTTGGGGCTACGCTTTTGGTGATGAGTATTTTGTAGCTCACGCAGACAATGATTTTGTTGGCGCTACAGGCGTACCAGAAGGCGGCGCAGGCGCGTTAAGCAAAAGGGGTGCAGAAACCAATTATAGCGGCGTACCCACTTACAGGAATGCGTTCCAATTTCGTCGTATCTATTTAGGTTATGATTATGAAATAACCAAAAAATTTAAAGCGGAGCTCTTATTGGCGTCTGAGCCATCTGCAAATACAGGTGTAAACGGAACAACTGCTATTCAGAACAGCGACAACCTGGTTGACGGTAAAATGTCCTTCTATATCAAAAACGCTAACTTGCGGGCTCGCGACATCTGGACCGGAACTGACTTTGTGATCGGTGAAATGAGCACCCCTGGTTTCGCATTGAATGAGCCGGGCACAAACGCTCCGACCAGCCTTTCGGAAACCACCTGGGCTTACCGTTCTATTGAAAAGACCGTTACGGATTTCCACAAAAATAACTCATACGATTTGGGCGCTGCATTACAGGGTACATTTGACCCGGCTACCAAAAACTTTGGTTATGTGTTAATGATGGGCAATAACAGCCAGGCTAGCTTATTATCAGCTGCAAGTGCCAATACTGGTTTCTACAAAATATTTTATGGCGATTTGTGGGCTAAATTCGCAAATAACCACCTTTATGTTGACGTGTATGCGGATTACGCTAAAACCGCACCGGCCACATCTGCAATCCCCGGCCAGGACCACAACATGTTTAAGTTATTTGTTGCCTACCTGTCAAAACCGATTAATATTGGTGTTGAGGCTTATACGCAAAATTTCGCAAGCGGCGTGGAGAATTCTACCACCAAATTGCCTGAAGATGCAACTGCCAAAGCTCTTTCGGTTTGGGTTAGAGGCGCCATTGTTACTAACCTGAATTATTTTGCCCGTTTTGATACCTATAATCCCGACGGTGATTTTAACGCAGCTGATTCTTATTCGGCCAACACCAACTATGGCTCATACAACCCGACGGTTAAAGAACAATTCATTACTGCAGGTTTAGATTATAACCCAACCAAAAACGTTCACTTCGAGCCGAATGTTTGGTTAGTTGATTATACTGATCAAAGAACAGCTTCTACTACCGGTTACGTTGCCCCTGACCACACCCTGGTATTCCGTCTTACCTTCTTCTATACGTTTGGTAAATAACACAAGGGAACAACAATTAAACAATAAATAAAACAGACCATGAAAGTAGTTAAAAGTTTACAGTCAGCAATTGTAGCCATAGCCGCAACGTGCTTCACTTTATCTGCCTCGGCGCAAGACAACACTTTGTTGGGCGCAGGCAGCACCTTTGTGAATCCCCTGTTCTCGAAGATATTTGCCGATTACGCAGCAAAAACCAATGTAAAGGTAAATTACCAGTCTATCGGTTCAGGCGGTGGCATTTTGCAGCTGACCAATAAAACCGTTGATTTCGGTGGTTCGGACGCACCCTTGAATGCTGAACAAGCTAAAAAGATCGGTGTTCCGGTTTTGCATGTTCCTATGGCTTCGGGCGCTGTTGTAATCACTTATAACATTCCTGGCGTTACGGCAGCTTTAAACTTAACAGGCAAAGATATTGCTGATATTTACCTTGGCAAGATCACTAACTGGAACAGTCCTGAAATTGCAGCAACCAATAAAGGCGTTAAATTACCAGACCTGGGCATTGTAGTTGTTCACCGTTCAGACGGTAGCGGTACTTCTTACATCTTTACCGACTACTTAACCAAAGTAAACCCTGACTGGGCATCGAAAGTTGGAAAAGCAACTGCGGTTAATTGGCCTGCCGGCTTAGGCGGTAAAGGCAACGACGGCGTTTCGGGCCTTGTTAAACAAACACCCGGCGCTATCGGTTATGTTGAGTTGATCTATGCGTTGCAAAATAAAATGGGTTTTGCCAATATCCAGAACAAATCAGGTAAATACATCACCCCTACGCTTGAATCAACAACTACAGCAAGTAACGTTGAATTGCCTGCGAACGCAGAAGTTTCTTTGACCAATACTGATGCGCCAAAGGGTTACCCAATCAGCAGCTTTACCTGGGCACTGATCTACAAAGAGCAAAATTATGGCGACAGGTCGGCTGCAAGGGCAAAAATGCTGTTGAGCTTACTTTGGTATAACATACACGACGGTCAGAAAAATTGCGTGGCTTTAAATTACGCACCACTTTCAAAATCGGCCGTAAAAGTTGCTGAGGCTATTTTGAAATCAGCGACCTATAACGGCAAACCGATATTGTAAAAAAGCCGAAAGCACAAAGGTGAAAGCTTAAAGCTAGAAATTAATATTATTTAAAAGACTGAGGCGGAAAACTAAAAGCAGGATAGCATAAATTAAATTGCTCTTCTTTGCTTTTAGCTTTCTGCTTTCAGCTTTTAGCTCAACTACGTTCAAACCCATGAGTGATAAGAATAAAAGATTGGACCTCTCATACAGCCAGATGAAATGGGAAACCATTTTTAAGCGCATTTTAATTGTTATGAGCGTAATTATGTTGTTGCTGGTTGCCGGTACCCTTGTAACGCTTATCGTTAAATCAATGCCCACCATCAAATCGCTTGGGATAGGCTATTTGTGGGGCAAAGTGTGGGACCCGGTTAATAACGTGTACGGGGCGCGCCCTTTTTTGATGGGGACGCTGCTAACGTCGTTTACCGCAATTATCATTTCAACGCCGTTTTCATACGCCGTTGCCATTTACCTGGGCGAGTATAATACAAAGGGCTGGCTCTCTAATCTTTTAAAAAATACAGTTGAGCTAATTGCAGCAGTGCCTTCCATTATTTATGGTTTTTGGGCATTGTTTGTGCTGGTACCAATTGTGCGCAGCTTTGAAATGAAAATTGGGGTAACGCCCTATGGCGTAGGCGCATTTTCCGCCTCGCTTGTATTGGCTGTAATGATCATCCCTTATGCCGCTTCGCTCGGTACATCTTTAATCAGGATGGTGCCATCCCCCTTAAAAGAAGGCGCCTATGCTTTGGGCGCAACCCGTTTTGAAGTGATACGAAGTGTGATTTTGCCATTTACCCGTTCGGGGTTGTTTGCCGGTATCTTGTTGTCACTTGGCCGTGCGCTGGGCGAAACAATGGCCGTCACCATACTTATCGGTAATACAAGCGCGATTGGGAATACTTTTAAGGACGTATTTTTCGGCCCCGGAAATACTATGGCGAGTGTTATTGCCAATGAATTTAGCGAGGCCGACCACGACTTATATTATTCCGCCCTCATTGAGCTTGGTTTGGTGTTGTTTTTTGTCACGGTGATCATCAACCTGATCGGCAAGAGGATAATTACAAAATATACAAATAAATAATCTATGGACGCACGGATAAAACTAAGAAACACCAAGAGTATTTTATTTAAAGCGCTCATCATATTCCTGGCCTTCGTTATCACATTGCCTTTAATTGTAGTATTACTTTATATTATAAAAATGGGTGTTGTGCAGGTTAACTGGAGCTTCCTGGTTCATGCGCCCACACCCGAAGGCGTAGCTGGCGGCGGTATTGCCAATGCGCTGGTGGGCAGCTTGTTAATGGTTGGCATGTCGGCTATAGTTGCTATCCCTGTCGGCTTACTGGCAGGTATTTACCTGAGCGAAAACCCCGGTACCAGGTTGGCGTATTACACCGGCTTATGCGTTGACATATTACAGGGAGTTCCATCGATTGTGGTTGGTATTGTAATTTATTTCTGGATCGTAAAGCCATTTGGTTTCTCAGCTATTTCCGGTAGTATTGCCCTGGCTATCATGATGCTGCCGATAGTTGTGCGTTCAACAGAGCAAACGTTGCTGTTATTGCCGGATTCGCTGAAAGAAGCGGCATTGTCGCTGGGAGTACCCTATCACCGGGTGATCATGAAAGTCATAGTTCCCTGCGGTTTTGCCGGGATATTGTCGGGAATAATTTTGTCGATTGCGCGAATTATTGGCGAAACAGCACCTTTGCTGTTCACTGCTTTGGGCAATGTTTATATTTCCACTAAAGTTACAGGGCCGATGGACAGTTTGCCTCACCTGATTTACTTCTATTCAAAAAGCCCTTACCAGGACCAGATTGACCAGGCCTGGGGAGCATCGTTTATTTTATTAATGTTTGTTTTAATACTGAACATAACTACAAAACTGATAACAAGAAAATGGAACATACAGTTGTAAGCGCTTCGAAATTTAATGCCTGGTTTGGCGATAATCACGTAGTGAAAGACGTGAGCATCAAGATTGAAAAAAACCAGTGCGTAGCGGTGATGGGGCCATCCGGCTGTGGTAAAACAACATTTTTGCGCTGTATAAACCGAATGCACGAGTTGATTCCGGGCGCGACAGCTAAGGGTTCACTGAAATTATATGACGACGACGTATATAACATGAACCCCATTTATGTTCGTTATAAGATAGGCATGGTATTTCAACGGCCGAACCCTTTTCCGAACTTAAGCATTTATGATAATGTAATAGCGGGGTACAAGCTGAACGGACTGAAAATGCCAAAGGCTGAATTAGACCGGATAGTTGAAAAATCATTAACTTCAGCTGCTTTGTGGAATGAGGTGAAGGATTCGCTGCATAAAAAAGGCACCTTCCTGTCAGGCGGGCAGCAACAGCGTTTGTGCATAGCGAGGGCCATTGCGATGGAGCCTGAGGTAATCCTTTTCGATGAGCCTACTTCGGCGCTTGACCCGATTTCTACCGCGAGTGTTGAGCAGCTATTTCATGAATTGAAGGAAAACTATACGCTGATCATTGTAACACATAACATGCAGCAGGCGGCCCGTGTAAGCGATAAAACCGCCTTTTTTTATGTAGGCGAATTAGTTGAATTTGACGACACCAAACAAATGTTTACTGCACCAAAAGATACAAGGACGCAGAATTATATTACAGGAAGATTCAGTTAAGCCAAAAGCTTAAAGCAGAAAGACCAAAGCTTTTTTGCTTTTTGCTTTCAGCTAATAGTTTATTATTTAAAACAGCAAGAAATGACACAATTAGAAAACGAAATAGCCGGAGTAAAAAGAGAACTGGTTAACATGTGGATACTTGTTCAGTCGCAATTGAACAAGGCAAAGGAAGCAATGGTACAGTTTGACAAGGACCTTGCGCGCGAAGTTTTGATAAAGGAAAAACGGGTAAACTCATACGAGTTGAAAATTGACCGCGATTGCGAAAATATTTTCGCGCTGTACTGTCCGGTGGCTATAGACTTGCGTTTTTTACTAGCGGCACTAAAAATAAATACCAACCTGGAGCGCATAGGCGATATTGCGGCAGGCGTGGCGCTGCATGTGGTAGAATCGACTGTGAATTTTGACACGAGAGCTTTGGAAAGCACTTCATTGCTGCGGATGTTCGACGAAGCGATCAATATTTTTATTGATACGCGCAGCGCTTTCGAAAAAGAAGACACGGTACTGGCGCGCAGTATTTTTAAAAGAGATGACGTTTTGGATGCCATCAATGAGAATGCCGCTGAAACGGTTGGGGCCGTGATACGCGAAGATATGAACGCAATAACGGAAGCTCTTCACATCCTTTCCATTATCCGCAAGATCGAGCGTGTTGGCGACCAGGCAAAAAACATTGCCGAAGAGATCATATTTTACGTAGAGGCCAAAATACTGAAACACCTGGAAAGCAGCAGCCGGAAACTGGAAGGGGAGGAGTAGAGAGATTTCGGATTTCGGATTTACGATTTCGGATTTTGGAAAGAAAATTTAAGATTTTTAAGATAATTAATTAGGTTTCGATTGATTGATTAAATGAGGACAAGGCGGATTTATCCGCCTTTGTTTTTTTAATTGGTTAGCTGCGTCAGGTACCGGAAATTGAGTTGGTTTTTAGGCAGGAACAAATCCTGCCGACCAGCCCGGTGGTAGTTTTTTCCAACTATCGTGTCAACACCCAATTCGACCCTTGTTTGCCGATGGTCGTAATATTGGATTGTTCAATTGCGAATATTTAGATTCCGATTTCATCCACAAACGCACAAAAGGGTTAACACAACTTAACATATTTCAATGTTAACCCTATTTTAAATAGCTGTGAATCAATTATTTAATACAAAAATTGGTCAAATGCCCGCACATTTGTGTTAACCCATTTCACTGACATGAATTTGCCGGCAAATTAACTTAGCATTATGACGGCCGGCACCTTTGTCAGCAGTCAAGAAATCATTTTTTATCCGGTTAGCTACAAGCAGTTAAAATCCGCTGTAAAGGCTAAGCGTCATTTCAATGGTGACATGACACTACCTGTTCAATGGGTACTCATTTACCCAATGGAAGCCCCTGCTTACCAGCCGGTACTTGTTCGGATTTAATTTGCGTAGCCTGATGCGGACGGAATCTTTTTTCCACGTTCCGGCAAGCAACATGATATTTGATTTTTGAATAGTATAGTTTAAGCTAAACTTGTGACTTGTATCGGCATAGGCATAGGCGATGATTTTATGCTTTATGGTGTCAGGTTTAAAGGCATAAGATTTCACGCTGTCATTCATCAGTTTTATTTGCACGTCTCCAGCGTAGCTAACGGTCATTTTTGCCCATCGGGTAGTGTCGGTAGTTAGGGGCGGCAGCGTGTCCTTGTTCAATACAAAAGTCTCCACTTTGTAAATACCATTCAGGGGTGGTTTTTTAGCGTTATCACCATATTGCCCGGCGCCCTGCATAACGCCTATGAACGTGGCGACAACCGTATAAATGATAAGGGCATATTTTGCAACCGTTAACGTGATGTTTTTCCACTTTGCTTTAAACCGGTGCGGCGTTAAATTTGATGGCAGCGCATCCTGGTTGCGGAAAAAGAAATTAATCAGCCGCTGGCTATCCCTTGTCAACAGAAAGATCGAAATTGCCACCAATGCAGTCGCCAATAATTTTACCGGTACGTCAAAGCAATAATTGATGGCCATAATGTTGCCGGCAACTACCAGCAACAATACCGCGCCGAGCGTTGTTGTTTTGCGGAAGAAAAGCAACAGCCCGCAACTCAGTTCTGCAAGGCCCGCAAAGTAATTAAAACCCGTGGAATAACCGAGATAAGTCCAGGCCAGGCCCATGGGCGACATATCGCCCAACGGCTCCTGCAACCTGCCAAGCGAAGGGTAGGGAAACTGGAGTTTAATCACTTTAAAAGAACCATAGGCCACCATGGTGATGCCCGCATAATACCGTAACACTACGGTAAGCCAATAAAATAGTTTATTATAGTTCCGGGTGCTCCGGCCGGTTAACGACCAAATGAATGCGCCGAGACCAGCTAAAACGGATAATAGCAGCAGGGTTACATAATCATACGTGGTATCGCCGCTGCCATTGGTGAATATGGTAATTGGTTTTACAAGGTGCAGTATGTGTTTTCCGATCCAGGGGACCAACCAGTGAAACGGCATCAAATAATAGCCCGAAAGGGTATCGGTGTACGGCAAAACGCCGTTAGGATTAAAAAAGATATACAGCAAAAAAAACAATGCAAAAAAACGAAACGCAATTTTTTGCGCGAGCGACCAATTTGAAGGTTCGGCGGTGGCTATTGTCATAAGTTTGGCTCGTATAGGTTTTGTTACCGACGAATTTAGCTAATAGGTTGAATATAAGGGCAAAAAACAGATATTTGAATTAGTAAAAAATAAACACGGCATAAAGGCAATGCAATTACATCGGCGTGTCGGTAAAGGTAAAATCCTCCAGGATTATCTCAACTACATTGTCCGGCCATTCCTCCAGCGATTTTACATTAGGAAACAGAGGCTCGACATCGGTTGGCCGGAACTCGTCAGCCCCTGCGATTTTGATCCTGGCGTTATATTTGAGCGCCACTTTCAAGCCGCTTTTTATTAGGAGAAGTGTTTTTTTGCTGTCGCCAAAATTACCCCGGAAGAAATAGAGCCTGACCAGGTTTGAGTCGACTTTGTCTCTTAATAGCTGATCGCCCGTTAGATCCGTCTTTTCATTAAATTTTTTGATTTCCGCGACCTTGCAGTCGTAGCGGCCGTTTGATGTTTTGGTTAAAATAAATGTAGCTTGTGTTTTTAATTCGATCGCATTTTCATCCTGCGAAAACGCTTTTAAGCCGAACGAGGTTAAAAGCATAAGGATTGGAAGCCATTTCATAAGATTTTGGTAAAAGAAAAGTTTAAAGCTAAGATAATATTTTTTTCGTTTGTAGCAGTAAGCCGGGTAACTTCGTAAAATAGGATAGATCATTACATTGATTTGAGCCCCCGTTATGAAAACAAACAAACTTCAGCTAATCGTTATTGCTTGTATTCTGCTTTGTTTTGCATGCAAAAAGCCAGAGGCACTTATTTGCTGCGGCGCCAATCCTCCCGACGTTTCCATTTTCCACAATTGGAATATCGTAAGCGATTCGACTTATGTAGGCGTGGGGGTTACCAATCACCTGGTAGCGTATGTGGGTCAGCCGGGAGATTATTTTGATGTCACCACCAACGGTCTCATTTATACCAACGAGGGAGGGAAATTAGACACTTTGCATTATCAGTTAGCAACGGATTCAACGATTGCCATATCGGCATTTGGTATTACGCTTAATGGCGTACCTGCAACAAGCCATTATTCGTTTACAGCAAATACCATGCGCATATCGTCCCCTGTCATTGCTACCCCGGGCGGCTTGTTTGGCCGGAAGATCAGTTTATCCAGATGAGCGGTTGTGTCCGTTTATTCCGAAAGACATGAATCTTCGGTCAGCCTGTAAAATGGTCGGCAATAAAGCTTTTTGAATACGCTTTGATCATGTCTCGCACTTTTCTAAACTCACCCATAATTTCATCCGGTGTTCCGGTTGCCCTTGCAGGATCGGGAAAGTTTTGATGGAACATTTTTGCTCTTGTCGGAAAATACGGGCAGTTCTCCCGCGCATTATCGCAAACTGTTATCACATAGTCAAAATCTATACCCATGTATTCGTCGATATTGTTTGACGTATGCTCGCTGATGTCGATACCGTCTTCAGCCATCACCTGTATCGCTTTGGGATTGACTCCATGAGTTTCGATACCGGCGCTGTAAATAATTGCTTTATCGCCGCCAAAATGCCTCAGATAGCCCTCGGCTATCTGGCTGCGGCAACTGTTGCCGGTGCAAAGCACCAATATTTTTTTCATGTTTCTTTAGTTTTATAGGATAAGTAGCTACAAACAGGTACGGCAGCGGCAGCGCCTGCAATCGGTGCAATAAGGTACAACCACAAATGTTCTGTATGTCCGGATACGAGCGCTGGTGCAATTGATCGGGCAGGGTTCATTGAAGCGCCGCTTACCGGGCCGCCAAACATCGCTTCCAGGCCCACTACTGCGCCAATTGCCAGTCCGGCGAACATGCCCTTCTCCTTGCTGCCTTCAGCCACATTAATGATCACCAGCATCAGGAAAAAACTCATGATCATTTCAAGTACAAAAGATTGCAAGTCGGTACCGGCCGGGATTGTTGCACCAAGATATTTGTTATTTGCAAATAGTAGTTTTAATACAAGGGTTGCGGCCAATGCACCGCTTAACTGACCGGCTACATACCCCGGAAGCTGCCGGGCCGGAAAAACTTTTTTTAGAACGAATGCGATGCTCACGGCCGGATTGAGATGCGCACCTGAAATATCTCCGAGTGCGTAGATCATGCTCATTATAATCAGGCCAAATGTTATGGAAACGCCCACGTGGGTAATGGCGCCCCCATATTGCTGGTCGATAATGACCGCGCCGGTTCCGCAAAATACGAGCGCAAATGTGCCGATGAATTCAGCAATATAGTTTCTCATGTTTAATTGTCCAAAGCAATAGAGCGCACCTAAACGCCGATTTTAGTACTTCGCCGCTCCAATAGCACCGTGTCGCGCCAAACGCCATTCATTTGGCCGATCCGTTCCCGGCGGCCTACGATGCGAAACCCATTGGCCTGGTGGATTTTTATGCTGGCCAGGTTTTCCGCGAATATTCTCGCCTCAAGCGTCCATAAGTTATTTTTCTCGCTTTCATCCACAATGGCGGTTAGCAAGCTCTTTCCGATACCGCTGCCGCGCGCGCCTTCGTGTACATATACGCTTACCTCGGCTACGCCGGCGAAAACGCATTGGTCTGAAATAGCGGTTAATGCTGCCCATCCCAATACTTTTCCGTCATCCATCATTACTATCCTGCAATTTTTCAGATGAGTTTTATCCCAGTCCTCCCATGCGGGAACCTTAGTTGAAAAATTTGCGTTACCGGTGGCTAAACCGCTTACGTAAATGGCGCTTACCTCGGGCCAGTGTTTTTCGGTGAGTTGTTCTATTTCCATTGCCTAAAATTAACGATATGGCAGATCAAGAAAAAACGGGCGATTCTTTTTCAACCGCACTGCAAAATGCAGCAAGCAGCGGGTGTGTGCCGGTAAGCCCGGGTTTTAGCTGCGGTAAAAACAAGGTGACAATAAAAAAACCGTTTTTATTATACTCCATTATTTTGGGTTCGCCATCATCGCTCCGGCCGGAAACGATAAATCCATTTTCATCGAAAATAGCTATCATCTCGTTTTTTATGCCATAATAACAATGTGATTCTTCGCTCACCAGCAAAACATCATTGTAAATATTGTTTGTAAGGCTCCCGGCCAAAGGTTTAAAACTGATGGTATGCATTTCAGGACTGCAAAACTCAAGCGGCTGCAAGAAGGTTTCGCCGGGCTCCAGGTCGGTGCGCTCGTAAGGGTGATAAACTTTTGGCAAATGAAATATCGACTGGCCAAATTCAAGCACGGCGTAGCCAAATCCGCTGCAGGTGCCTAAAAAGGGGATGTTATTTTCCCGCGCATACCTTATGCCATTAATAACCCCCTCTTTGCTTTTGTAAGGCCCTGAACCCGCAATTATCCCCTGGTAGCTTTTCAAAATCTGCGCTGCATCATCGGCGAGCATTTCAGTAGGCACCCAATTATAGTCAAACCTATCGTTAAGACCGTCGAGAAACGCATTCATGCTATAATGCGGTTCATACAGCGGATTTATATTTCCCAAAATAGCTATCTTCTTTTTCATGTCAGCAGAATTAAGCAGGCAGAACGATCAGCAGCACGAACCTGTTCCCGGTGTGCAGCATTCGGCAGCGATGGCCATGTTTTTAAACTCAGTTTTGGGTTTTTCTTCAGCGCCCGGAAGGCAGCAGGCAGATGCAAACTCCATTTCATAATGCGGGTCATTAAACTCGGCGTCGGCGTGGAAATAGTAAACCTCCCATTGCGTGCCGTCAGGATCGGTCACCCAAAACTTGTCCTGTTTGGCATAACAGCAATTGGTGCCAGTCTCTTCGCGTGTAAGTAAACCGGATTGATGAGCCTGCTCAAGCCTGGTATCCAATTCGGTTATCGTTTCAACCTGGAAACCAAGATGTCCGAAGTTTTGCTTTACCCGCTCCGGATTTTCAACAAATGATATGATCAGGGAGGGTTGCGGCAAAATGTACTTGACATATCCCCGGCGAACTTTTTCGGGCGGGATGCCAAAAAATGAATTATAAAAATCAACGGTTTTGGCGATGTCGCTTACATAAAGGCTTACATGCATTCTTGGGAAGGGATTCATAGCTATGGTGTTTAATTATTTATTGCAATATTGCGATGGTTTTATTTAAATTTTTTTAACAGCAGTTATTATTCAATTCAGCCGAATTTAAAAACAGGGTTAACTGTTCTTTCAGTTCGCTCCAATTTGCCGGGTCGATGCAGTAGCAAACGCTTGCGCCATCAATAGTGCCCTTTATCAATCCGGCGTTTTTTAATTCTTTTAAATGCTGCGAAATAGTGGGCTGTGCCAGGCCAAGCTCGCTTGAAAGATCTCCGCAAATACAGGCATTGGCATTAATGATCTGCTGTAAAATTGCAATTCGCGCCGGGTGGGCCATTGCCTTCAGCAAAACTGCCAAATGGTTTTGCTCGTTAGTAAATATTTCAGTTTTTGTTAATCCCATAAATATATCGCAATATTACGATCATTAGGTGAGATTTGCAAGGGAGAAGATTTTTTTTGAAAGAAATTTGCGAACAAAACAAAAAAAGCGGCCTCATTTTCATAAGGCCGCTTTTCAATCTCATTACGTTTATTTTTTATTGCTGCCGTTGCTGGAGCACCGGACCAAGCTTGGTTTCATACTCTTTCAATTGATCGGCCAGTTTTTTACTCAATTCAGTTCGATGATTATCTGCCGTGATGCCCTGCAGGGCGTTGATAAACGATATGCTATATTGCGCATCGCGATAACTCAGCTCGGATGAATTATCCTGTAACAGATGCTCATCGTAATTTAACTGATCGGTCAAATAGTCGTCTATACCTTTAACAAATTTGTCGCCCAGTACGATGTTATTAAGTTGGTAGGCCATTTTCGCCAAATATATTTTCCGGTCAACCACATCCAAACCGGTGTAAAGGTCGGGCAGTTCCTCGTCATATTTTTCCAGCGCTTTTTTGGCCAGATCAGGGTGGCCGTCTTTCATCAGCCCGTCAATCAGATCGAAGAAGGTAGTCACCATTACCGGGTAAAACATCGTGGTCGATTCATGATCCAAATACCTGGCGTGTTTAAAGTTTCCGTACCTGAATTTGTTCATCATGTTATCGTACATCACCAGGCTGTTGATCTTATCCAACTGATCCTTATTGGCCGTATCAACTTTAAGCGGTAGCAGCCGGTAGGTGAACCCTTCGCGGTACAGGTATTGCTGCAGCCCTATCAGGTTTTCGGTACCGATGGTGGTGGTAAAGCAAATCGGCCTGACCCAATTATTGTGCGACAGGATATCGATCATCGCCAGGCTTTCTTTGGTGATATAGTTTTGCGGGTATTTCCAATCTATTTCCGTAGCCATATTACTTTGCTGCTCGGGCGTAATTACATTGTTTTTTAAAACATCACCCGGGTTAACAACTATTTTAAAGCTTTTGGTTGGGCAATAGTTCCCCAACTGGCCGTTTTGATATGGCTCCATCACCGCCTGGTTATCCGAGGTAATAAAGTCAAACACCTCCTTCAGGTCGGTATAGCCGGCTACTTTTTTATCGTCAACATAAATAATGTCGCGTACGCCCTCCTTGTATTTATCATAAGGCATGGTAATGGGCAGGGGGGCAGAATTGTTCATCTTTTTCTGCATCTGCTGAATATACCAATCACCGGTAAATAAGCTCAGGTTTACAATGCGCACATCCGGCCTTATGCCCTCCACTTCCTGGTCGTACCAAAGCGAATACGTATCGTTATCGCCATAAGTAAACAATATTGCGTTATGCGGGCACGAGATCAGGTAATCGTAAGCCATATCATGCGGCGTCATTTTGGTCGACCGGTCATGATCTCCCCACTCCTTGCTGGCCATTAGCACCGGCGCCGCAAGCAGGCACACCCCGGTTGCGGTTATGGCAGCTGTTTTGGTATTAAGCTTAAGCTGTATCAACTCGGCAAGTGCAATAACGCCAAGGCCTATCCATATGGCAAAGGCATAAAACGACCCGACGTACGAATAGTCCCGCTCTCGCGGTTGTATACTCGGCTGGTTTACATACAGCACAATGGCTAAACCCGTAAAAAAGAAAAGCAATAGCACGATAAGCGCATCCCGCCTTTTCCGCTGGAAATGATAAACGCAGCCCAGCAGGCCGATTATTAGCGGCAGCGCATACAATGGCGTATAGGTATTGGCATTCACCACCGATTTTGGCAAATGGCGGAATCCGTCAAAAATACCTGTTGTCCAGTTACCGTCGATGCCGAACATATCGGTTTGTCCGTCCGCATCACTATATCGACCCACAAAATTCCACATAAAATAGCGCACGTACATCTGGTAAATCTGCCAGGTACCTAACCATCTTATATTATCCCATCCATTTGGCACATCCGTGTCGCCCATTTGCAGCCATTGGCGATAAAACTGGGGGTCCTGGCCCTCGCTGCTGTACATGCGCGGAAAAATGGTGGTATGATCGTATACGTAATTTTGCGTTTTACCCGAGCTCTCGTACTTTGTTTTCCCTTTCCGGTAAAGGGTGGATCCTTCGGTTTGGTCGACGATTTTTGCGTCGAAATACTGGCCATACAGCAACGGGCTTTCGCCATATTGTATGCGGTTTAAATAGCCGTACAGGATAAAGGCGTTATCGGGGTGCGAGTTGTCCAGGTCAGGGTCGGCCGTAGCGCGGATGGGGATGTAAGCAAATGAGCTGTAACCAAAATAAACAAAAGCAACACACAGGAACGCCAGCGTCAAAAGCGGCTTTTTGTTTTTTGTGCCAAACCATATGCCGCATACCAGGATGGCGACGATGATCAGGAAGAAAACAAACGCACCGCTCCAGAAGCCCATGCCGAGCGAGTTTACAAAGAAAAGATCAAAATAGGCGGCAATCTCGATGGTATAGCCGCGGATAAAATATTGTATAAACACCAGTATAATAGCGCCGATGAACAACGTTCCAAACGCTCCGCCAACCGTAATTTTGCTGCTGCGCCTGAAGTAGTAAACCATGGCGAGCGCCGGTATGGTTAGCAAATTTAACAGGTGGATACCAATGGACATGCCAATAACGTAGGCGATAAATACCAGCCAGCGGTCGGCGCCAGGCTCGTCGGCGTGGGCATCCCACTTTAAAATGGCCCAGAACACGATAGCCGTACAAAGCGACGAAATGGAAAACACGATGGTTTCAACTGCCGAAAACCAAAAGGTATCCGAGTAGGTGAAAGCCAGTGCGCCAACCAAACCGGCGCCCATGACCAGGAACAGGCTGCTTTGTTCAACCACCGTATCGGTAGCTTTGGCCAGCATCTTTTTGGCAAGGGCGGTAATGGTCCAAAACAGGAACATTACGGTTGCGCCGCTCGCCAGGGCAGCCATCATATTGGTAAAATAAGGCACCTTGGCATTATTGCCGAATGACAATAGCGAAAACGCTTTGCCCAGCATGGCAAATAAGGGGTAACCCGGCTGGTGGGCAACCTGCAGGCGGTACGCGCATGAAATGAACTCGCCGCAGTCCCAAAAGCTTACGGATGGTTCTAACGTTAAAATGTAGGTAATGGACGCTATGCCGAAGCAAAGCCAGCCCAACAGGTTATTTATCTTTTTGTATTGCATGGATCAATAAAAAATGGTTTATCGCAGGGGTAAATATCAGGTTTTTTGTGAGTTAATTTAACAATTGCATGCCGCGCTTAACATCTTTTAACAAAATGGTCATATTCTTTAATTGATGCTTAGTCCGGAGTCAAAAGTCTTAAGCCCAAAGTCGGGAGCAGATAAATCTGACTTAAGACTTACGACTAAAGACTTTCGACTTAAACAATAGCGGATGCAAATATGAAAAAATATAGTGTATTTAAGGACAATTAAAGGATGTGAAATTAGGAATTTAAACGATAAGTACAAAGCAGGGGGAATTGACTGAGTGAGGTAGCTACGGAATTGTTGTCCGGAACGGATATGATCAAGAGCCAAATAAAAAAACTGCGAGCTGTATACTCAAAACTCCCATCTGAATAATTGGGGCATTCCCGCCGCTGATAGAAGCGGCGGTCGGTCCGCCATATTGGCGGATCATACGCCTGCAGGCCTTACACACATTGGCCGGTATCCGCGACGCCCCCTAATGCAAACCGCCGTAAAAACTTTAGCTTTTGCCTTAAATAGCAAGCCCGGCATTTGGCCAGGCGTTGTTATTCTATCTTGCTTTTCGTGTCCCCTGTTTACGGGCTGCCTATCTGCGGGCCACAAGCCGGGAGGCTTGCGGCAGCGAAAATTGCTTGCGGTAGCGGGGGGGGGGCAGGCTCTGTCTTTCTATCTTGCATTTCGTTATTGCGGCCAAGCGACACACTTAGCCGGGCGGAGGCGGGTCATTGCTTAATAAGCATTTTATACCCTGAAATTGGATTTGCTGTAAATACTTCGACATATAAGGGCAAGCCTTTGCACGTTTTGAAAGTACCCTGTAGTGAGGGTTCGGTGGGAACGGCATCATAAGGAGACTTAGGGCCGGTTCGCGCGATTTTTAACTTAACTTGAAGTTTATCAGCTGTTTTGCGAAACAAGTCGGTATGTTGAATATCCCCGCTACAAAGGAACAACATATTCCGTATTTTTAAAACTCCAACGTAAGAGGTGTCCTTTGTGTCATTCCATTTATCTACAAAGACTTCCAAGTACCTGTATTTTTCCCGGTTGTTGAAATAAAGTCCATAGAATGAGATTTGGGGGTTGTATAGTGTAATATTAGATTTTTCGACCGCTTTCAACAGATTCCCAATGCAAGAGTCTGCAACAAATAGTGGTAAATCCTTTGATATATACAAACTATCACTTTTAGAGTTGTTGTTGGAAAAACCCATCGGAGCATAGAAGTGATTCATCTTGTATTTGTCAATAAACCAAAATCCCGTCAACAGAAAGCAAACAAGCAAAATTTTCATAATGTTACTGTATTAGTTTTTGTCAGGATGTATTATAATCTCATTTAGATTAATCGGTTGATTATTTCCAGGTTGATAGGGAGTAAGCGCCCCATCGGAGGGTGTGTATATGTTAAAACTAACCTTGCTTGCTGGAAAAAGCTGTTGTATTCCCATTGCAGCAGCAACATCCCCTCCTTGAGTACCTTGGCCAGATGGATAATGAATACCTCCAGGATGGCTATGGTCCGATTCTTTTAAGTCCATATTTGCAAAGCTAAACCCACTATGATAAAAAAGGAAATTGGCGCCTGCTTCAGAGGTTGCAGAGTGGCTGGTGGAAACAAAGCTTTGACCGTCTGCAAATTGGTTTAACCCCCATTCAACGCTGCTATTGTTTGCTACAAATTTGAAAAGATTAGTTGACTCTTGTGTCCCATTTACCTTGTAGACGTCAACGCTATTTGTTGTTTTTTTGTTGTCTTCGTCTTTTGTAGTTACAGTTCCCTTTATGGGATTGTTTAGAACCCCTTTTTGCACGGTAATGGATTTTTTCGTGTCAACATTACCCTTAGAATCCGTAGCGTATAACTTATCTGTCTTGTCATCTGTTTTTTTGACTAATTTGATGTCCCCATTCTTTAGTAATTTAAAATCATCCTTCGAACTCATTCCATCAGGATCAGTCAATCTTATCGGGTCGTTCTCCACGTAATTGTATGGCGACCATCTTCTATTCTTCTCCGCTAACGGATCCACACTCGTCCACCTTGCAATCACCGGATCATAGAACCGCGCGCCGTAATCATATTCCGTAAAGTCCTCCTGTAACTCTTTTTTATTGTAAAGGTATTCATTTTTGGGTGTAAAAGGCGTACGATTTATTTCAAGACAAAAA
>Ga0210389_10001489_pt1 | contig 18929 bp, 14 predicted proteins | sample IncBWH28OmetaG_FD_160127 | JGI IMG/M metagenome (GOLD analysis project Ga0210389, IMG submission 160127) | Forest soil microbial communities from Barre Woods Harvard Forest LTER site, Petersham, Massachusetts, United States - Inc-BW-H-28-O ...
GGCCCTCGCTTCCGCGCTGGCCCTGGACTTCGAGAAGACGTCCCTGTTCATGGCGCTCATGCTGCGTGACCAGGACGGCCGCCATGAGGAGCTGCAGGAATGGCTCGACACTTACCTGTCCGGCCTGACTCCGCGGCGGCTGCCTCGCCACTTCCTCGTGATCATCGATGCCGTGACCAGCAACGCGCTCGGCGCCGGCGCGGCACCGCGGCTCGTGAAGCGGGTGGGCGAGTGGTACGCCGACGAGTCGGCCCGCGAGGACACCGCCGACGACGCGGTCAGGCAGTGGCAGCGGCGACTGCTCAGCCTGGGCGCACGGCGGGCGGAGCGCTTGGACTTCTCGCTGCTTGCCGCCAACGAGAAGGCATGGAAGGTGCTGTCCCCCCGGGCAGAGGCCGCCCAGGCCGTCGAGGAGGCCGCCAGGTACTTCCGGGAGCGCTTCGAGACGGGCGCGGACGTGTCGGATGACGTCCGGGGCAATCTCGCCGCCCTGCTCGATGAGCTGGCCCACACGCTGGACGCGGGCGAGGAGGAACTCGACCGGGCGTCGCGCATGTACCAGGCCATCACGCTGGCAAACGGGGATGTCAAGGCGGCGGAGAAGATGATCTCCTCCCAAGAGCAAGCCCGCGCCCGGACGCTGAACATCGTCACGACGGTGAGCGAGAAGGCATTCCCGGTGGCCGAGGGCAGCCAGCTGCCGGCCCCGACAGTGACCGAGCTCCTCTCGATCATGCTGAGCAATGGCCTCATCGCCGCGGCGGCACGCGAGTTGCGCGACGGACTGCCCGCCGTCGGCACCATCGAGCTAACCGTCCGGGCGCGGCCCTGGGAGTACCGGTTTGCCTGCGACGACGACGCCAAGACAACCCGCGAGGCACTGGTGGACCAGGGCAAGGAGCAGGCGAGGAGGATCTGCGGGCAAATCCAGAAGGACACCAAGCGCCGTCAAGGTCCACTCAAGTGGCTCAAGAAGTGGGGCTGCCCAGGCGGGCTGGCCACCGCCGTGGGGCTCGGTGGTGCCACGTTCATCCCCGGTGCTCCCCCAGAGCTGATGATTCCCGCCTTCATCGTCGCGGTTCCGTCGATCCTCGGGATGGGCCGGCTTCCCAAGGTAGTCAGGCGCGCCACGGACCAAGCCGAAGCGGAACAGCGAGCCGTCACGGCGGAGATCAGCCAAGCGGCCGGCGAGCTCGCCGACCTGTTGGAGGCCGACCGCCGCAGCGCCTACATCCACCTCCCGGACCTGCGCGGCTACCTGCTCGGCCTGACGCCTGACAGCGTCCGCGCCGCTACCCGTCAGGTTGAGTCTGTCCCCCTCCCCCGGACCCGGGAGTTCCCCTCCTGGACCCCGCGCCCGCCCCGCCGGCACCCCTCGATCGATCCCGAGGACGACCGGCTCGCCCTCGATGACTGACCCGCGCGGGATCCGCGCCTCAAGGCAGGCGCAGGGGGCGGGTTTGAGGCCGGCCCTGGGTGCCCGGGGCGTGCGAGGCGAAGAACCGCAGGACGGCGTCCGCTATCTTGCCGGGCTTTTTCTCCGGTGCGAAGTGGCCGAGCTCAGGGAAGGTCATGGTCTCGGAATGCGGGATCGTCTCGGCTAGCCGGGCGAGGGCGACGGCCTGCCGGCTGGTGCCGCTTCCTTTGCCGCGCATGATCAGGGTGGCAGCACTGACCTGACGGTAGTCTGCGAGCCGGCCGTCGAGGCGCCCGATTTCGGCGTGCTCGCTGATCGCCTGGGACATGAGCGCCAGGTTCTGCCGGAGCTCAGCACTGGGGATCGCGTGCCGCAGGATGACCCGGAGCAGCCAGCGGGGCACGCGTCCGGTCTGATCCGGGTTGACCCCGCGGGCGAAGGTGACGAACGCCTCGAAGTCCGCGCCGGCCGCGGCCTCTTGGCGTGCGCGGCCGGTCCAGCCAGCCGGGATCGACCCGCCAACCGAGATCCCCGGCTCGTAGACGGCAACCGCGTCGAATGCCGCGCTGCCGCATGCCGCTCGCAGGGCCACGAGCCCGCCGAAGCTGTGCCCGAAGATCAGCCGGGCGCCGGTACGCGCGCGCACCACCTCGATGTCCTCGCATTCCCGCTCGATGCCGTACCGGTCGCCCTGCGGGCCGCTGCCGCCCCGGCCACGCCGCTGCACGACGTGCACGGTGTGCCGCCCGGCCAGCAGGGCGGCGAAGGCTGCCATGTCGCGGGCCATGGCGAGCGCTCCAGGCACCACGATCACGTGCGGCCCGCGGCCCGCGCTGAGGTACTCGATGGCCGTGCCATCCGCAGAGGCCAGAACCCGGGGGGCAAGATCAGGCATGGTGTTCTCGTTCCTTTCCTCATGCATACAATGTACGCATCGATTCGCGAGCTGGCCGGAGAGCACGCGCTGATGTAGTGCACATCGTTCATTAGCACTGGACATCAGGTAGTGCGGTGGATCTCCTGCCTGCGGCCGCACTAGTGCACTGGAGTGTCATGACCGACCGGCCGCTGTATCTGCGAATCGCCGACGAGATCGCGGATGACATCCGGACCGGACGGCTGCCCGGGGGCCAGCCGGCGCCGTCCACCCGGCGGATCGTCCGGGACTGGAATGTCGCGATGGCGACCGCGACCAAGGTGATCGGCGCGCTGCGCGCTGCGGGGCTAGTCGAGACGATCCCCGGCAGCGGGACCATCGTGCGGCACCGGAACGAGCCCGCGGCCGGAACGACCCGGCACGCCAGGCTGACCCAGCGGGAGATCGTCGCGACCGCCGTGCGGATCGCCGACGCCGACGGGCTGCCCTTCGTCACGATGCGGCGGGTGGCCGACTCCCTGGGCGTATCCACGATGGCGCTGTACCGCCACGTCCCGAACAAGGGAGACCTGACGCTGCGCATGACCGACAGCGTGTTCGCCGGAACCCGGCTGCCCGACATGCCGGTCGCGGCCTGGCGGCAGCGCCTCGACGCGGCGGCGCACTTGTTCTGGGCGGTGTTCAGCCGCCACCCGTGGGCCGCGGAGGTGCTCTCGGTAAGCCGCCCCCAGCTCGTGCCCAACGTGCTGCCGCTCGCCGAGTGGTCCCTCAGCACGCTGGGCGCGATGGGCTTCGGCACCCACGACATGCTGTGCGCGCACATCAACCTGTTCGCCCACGTGCGCAGCATGGCACTTGCCCGGCTCGCGGAAGCGCAAGCGGAGAAGGACACCGGGATGTCGGCCGACGAGTGGATGCGCCACCACGACCGCAGCCTGCGGCAGCAGGCAGGCTCCGCCGGTCACCCCGGACTCGGCCACGTCATCCGGGAACCGTTCGACTTCGACCTCGACACGGTCTTCGAGTACGGGCTGCAGCGCCTGCTCGACGGCATAAACGCCCGCCGCCACGCCCTCGGGCACCCGGACAACACGCCGCGCGTCAGCCCTCTTGGAGCAGGATGAGGCGCGCTCTGGCAAGCATGCGCTTCTCTCCGGCGGACAGGTCCCGGCTGGCGTCTCGCTCCGGCTTGAGCGCGTGACAGTTCATTCCAGCCCGCGGGCAGTGACAGCGTACGCGCGCGCGGCGACTTCGCGGCCTCTCCCCGCCTGCTGCAGGCCTTGGCGCCTTTCCCCGGCGACGGAGAAGATCGCTGACTTGCAGGCGATGTGTTCGAAAGCGACACGGTAACCGGCATGATGCCGGGTTGCGTACAGCGTCGCCGGCGTGCTAACGTTCCGGCGATCGTGATCCATCGGCAGGAGGTGAGACCCATGACCGCAGTATCCGCAGTGGGTGCTCCCCCGCCGTCCACGATCGCGCGACTGAGGTAGTCGCAACCGGGAGCGCCCCACAGGCAACTCTCGAGAGGCGACTCCCATGAGCGCAACACCTTCTTCAACTTCGTCCTTCTCCTCGGCCACGGCCTCCGGCCGGCCGAGGTCCGGCCAGGATCAGCCGCAGGTCGACGCCACAAGGCGGGCGCGCGCCGCGGGCGAGCGAGCGCTGGTCCTGCATGGTGGTGGATCGGCAGGCAATGCGTGGGAGATCGGCGTCATCGCCGGCCTGTTCGATGCCGGGCTGGATGTGACCAAGGCTGACCTGATCATCGGGACGTCGGCCGGATCGACGGCCGCGGCCCAGATCACGAGCGCGACCCCGGCCGAACTGCTCGCCGCCATCCTTACCGCCGCGCCCCAGCAACCTACCGGTCCGGTCGGATCCGGCGGTGGACGCATTCCCATTGGGCCGGTGGCCAACCACATGGAGATAACGAGCCGAATCATTGCCGCCGCTGAGGATGCGGCCGGCATGCGCCGCGCAATGGGTGCGGCGGCGCTTGAAATGGATGCGGCGTCGGACGGCTCCGGGCAAACGCGGTGGCGCGCTACCGTCGCCGCCCGGCTGCCCAGTCAGCGCTGGCCGCAGCGAGCGATGCTCATCACGGCGGTCGATGCCCACACCGGTGACCCGGTCGTGTTCGACCGCCACAGCGGAGTCGACCTCGTGGACGCCGTCGCCGCCAGCACTGCCAACGGCTTCGGTGTCCCTCCCTACAGCATCGGCGGCAGCCGGTACATCGACGGCGGCTACCGGCGCAACGAGAATGCCGATCTGGCAGCCGGATACGGGCAGGTGCTGGTGCTGTCGCCTTTCGGCGGCAGGTCACGGCATCCGCTGGAATGGGGCATGCAGCTTGCAGCGCAGGTCGACGAACTGCGCGCCGGCGGCAGCAACGTCGAGACGATCTTCCCTGATGGCAATTCACTCAGCGCGTTCGGTGTCAACATGATGGACCCGTCGACGCGTCCGCCCGCCGCTCGAGCCGGTTACGAGCAAGGCAGGGCCCTTGCCGGGCAGCTCACCGAATTCTGGCGCTGACGCCCTGCGGAACCTCACTCTGCCGCGCCGGCATCGGCGGCAACAGAGTCGCTCGTGACGGCGTCAGGGCGGGCCCTCCCGGGCAAGGCCCGCCGCCGGATCTCTGGCTGGCCGATGACGAGCAGGCTCGACGCGGCCGCCGCCACGGCGATCACGACGAGCAGCACGCGGTAGTCCACCACGGTGATCAGCGCCGCGCCGATCGCGAGCGACGCGGTCTGGGGTATCGTCAGCGCCAGCCGGAGCACGCCGAACACCCTGCCCATCTTCGCCGCCGGCGTCCGCCGCTGGAACGCGGTGATGCCGGACACGCTCAGCCACGGGCCAGCGGCCCCGGAGATGGCCATGCCGGCGAGGATCACCACGAGGTCCGGCACGGCCAGCGCCAGCATGGCCACGGTCATGCAGGCCAGTGCCATGGCAAGCAGCAGCGCCTCCGATACCCGCCGCAGCAGCGGGGCGGCGGACATGCCGCCCAGCACCGCCCCCACGCCCCCCACCGTGGCCAGCACGCCGGTGAACGACGCGCTGTGGTGCAAGCCGGCGGTGACGACGGAGAACAGCGCCGACTCACTGAAGCCGACGGCCAGGACGCTGAGCGCGAGCGCCAGCATGATCGTCCGCAGCACCGGCTCGGCCCAGATGAACCGGAATCCGGCGGCCATCCCGCCATCACCGTCCGGGGCGCCGCCGCCCGCCGCCGCGCCGCCCGTCGCCGTGGCCGCCGCGTCCGGGGCCGGCGCCATCCGCAGCAGCAGCAGCGACACGACGGCGACCAGGAACGTTCCCGCGTCGATCTCCGCGATCACCGCGCCGCCAGCGACGGTGAACAGCCCGGCGCCGATCAGTGGCGTGACCAGCTGGAGTCCCTGGCTGAGGGTCTGCTGCACCCCGTTGGCCTCGGCGAGCAGGCCCGGCGGCACCAGGTCGGGCACCAGCGCGGTCTCCGCCGCGCTGATCACCGACCCGGTCACTCCGTACAGGAAGATCACCACGTAGACGACCCAGATGCCGCCGCGCCCGTGGACGAGCGCGATGGGCGCCACGATAGCGGCGCCGAGCAGGTTAGCGACGACAAGCAGCGCCCGGCGCGGGAACCGGTCGGCGAGCACGCCTCCCACAGGCGAGAACAGGTTCCCCGCGATGTAGCAGAAGATCACCAGTCCCGCCCAGGCGGAGCTCCCGGTCAGCTCCTTCATCCAGATCGCCATCGCGAACCACAAAGAGCGATCGCCCAGCGTGGAGACGACGTCCCCGAGCAGGAAGATCCGCGCGTTACGTATCCGGAGAAGCTTCCGCACCATCAGCTCCCAAAACGGGGCCGCCATCAATCATGGGCTAATAACTATAAGACGGGAACGGTAAAGTCAATTTCCCGGCGGACTTTATTCTGCGCGGTAATTATGATATAATTAGGGCTATCACGCAAGGAGCAAAAGCGCGCAAGCTGGCGAGCCTTTTAAAACGTGGTTATGCCTCGGTCGCTAGCCGGCAGCGGGCGGCGTCCAGACGTACGGGGTGGTCGTCGTGACAGCCTTGAAGCCGAGGCGGAGCAGGATCGGGCGGCTATCGTCGGAGGCGTCCACCATGACGTAGCGCGTCCCGCGCGCGGCCGCCTGCCGGGCCCGCACCGCGACGAGGGCCCGGTAGATGCCGCGCGTGCGCCAGGCCTCCAGCGTGGAGCCGCCGGCAAGGTACGCGAAGTCAGTGCCGGGGTGGTAGATGATCCACGCGGCGCTCACCACCTGGCCTGTCGCGTCGTCGGTGACAGCAAAGAACGTTATGTCGCCGCGAGCAGACGCGCGCCGGCTGATGAGCTCCTCGCCCATGTAGCTCAGGTCCTCGCCCCAGACTGCGCTCTCCATCGCGGCGATCGCGCGCAGGTCCGCGTCGCTGGTTGCCTCGCGCAGCGTTGCCCCGTCCGGGACGACAGGATCGCCAGCCATGTCGGCGGCAACGCCGATGACCACGGTCTCCTGGTCCTCCGGGATGAACCCGGCGGCGCGGAGGCGGCCCGTCAGGCCGGCAGGCAGGTCGTGGCCGCGTGTCTTCCACTCGACCGCCTCCCCTCGGACGGCGAAGTAGTCGCGCTGCCGGGCGATGAGGGCATCCAGTTCAGGGCCGTCAACGCCGAGGTCGCGCAGCCCGGTGACGAAGCCCCGGTGCTGCCCGGCCACGCGGAGCACCGGCCCATCCCGTTCAACGATCAGGCCCGGCCGGCCGGGATTGCCGATGCCTCGCATCTGCTCGTCGTACGCCCGCAGCAAGGTCTCTCCGTCAGTCACCCGCAAGACTGTACCGGCCAGCTCAACAGGGTTGCCCGCCGGCGTGGACCTCGTGGACGCCTTCGGCCCCGCGCGCCGTACTGCGAACGACGCGATCGTTAATTCGAATGACTCATTGGCGGGCATGCTGGCAAACTCTCTTCAGAAGGGCGAAACCGGCATCACCAGCAGTCAATCGGAGAATCATGTTCGGGCCCGAGTACCTGAAGATCAACACCATCTTCAAGCGCGATTCCAGCAACGGCAATGTGATCATTCCCGGCGACTGGGCCGTGCCTGAGCTCGGCTACCTGCAAGGTTGCGCGTGGGACTGGACCGAGAAGATCGATGGAATGAGCATCAGGCTGCACTGGGACGGCTCGACGGCGACCGTCGGCGGCCGGACGGACGCCGCCCAGGTACCCGCGCGGCTGCTCGCCGCGCTTGGCCCGCACCTGGAGCCGGGTGCCTGGCGTGCCGCGTTCCGGGACGCGGACGACGTGACCGTCTACGGGGAGGGCTACGGGGCGGGCATCCAGAAGGGCGCCGTATACCGGCCCGACCAGGCCGTCATCGTCTTCGACGTCAGGATCGCCGGGTGGTGGCTGGCCCGCGCGAACGTGGCCGACGTGGCCGGCAAGCTCGGCCTCGGCGTCGTCCCGACCTTCGGGAGCTACACGGTCAACGCCGCCTGGGACGGCCTCCGGGCCGGCGAGCTGGTCTCGCACTGGGCCGGGGCACCGATCGAGGGACTGGTCGGCCGCCCGGCCGTGGACCTGTTCAACCGCAACGGCGAGCGCATCATGGCCAAGATGAAGGTCCGCGACTGGACCCAGTACCAGCGCCGCGCGGCCCGCTGACCGGGCCCGGCGAGCAAGGTCTCCAGCCTTATCCCATCCGGCTCATGAACTGGTTCATGTCGAAATAGTCCCGCCAGGCGATGATCTTGCCGTCGCTGACCTCAAAAGTGCCCATGACCGGCAACTCGAACGACTTGCTGGGGAGCGTGAAGACGTCCACTCGCTCCGTCATCACGACCGGGCCATTGGCTGCGATGTTGATGAGGCGGAAGTCGATGCTCTCGATGCCTGGCGGGCCAGGGCGCAGGAACGAGGCGATCGCGCTGGCGATGTTCTCCCTGCCTGTGATCGGCTCCAGCGGGATGTTGTGGTAAACGGCGTCCTCGGTAAAGAATGCGGACAGCTCAGCTGCTCCCATGTTGTCGGACCACGCGGCGCAAAACCTGCGCACCACCTCGATCGGGCTTTCCATCTGGCTCCTCCTGTGGTCGGGCACCGGCCGCAGGACAGGATATGCGGCTTCTTGGCGAGCGCTTCTTCATGTGACTGGGGACAAAATACCGCGCCCGGCAGAACCAGCGCCCGCAGAGCCAGCAGTGCGCCGCCACCAGCCCTGAGCTGCCGGAATGCGGGCGGCTGACGGCGGCGCGGAAGACAAGACTGTTTCTTCCGGATTTCCCGCCGTAGATTTCCGAGGGGCTACGAAAGGGAACGCGATGACGGAACTGTGGGCGCTGGCGGCGTGCGACCTGGCCCGCCTGGTGGCCGAGCGGAAGGTGTCGGCCCGTGAGGTGCTGCAGGCGCACCTGGACCGGATCGAGCAGGTGAACCCGGCGGTGAACGCGGTCGCCGTCGTGCTGGATGAGCAGGCGCTGACGGCCGCGGACGCGGCCGACACGGCACTGCGGCGGGGCGAGGAGCCGGGGCCGTTGTGCGGGGTGCCGATGACGGTCAAGGAGAACATCGACGTGGCCGGGTCGGCGACGACGCTGGGCATCGCCGCGCTGCGGGACGCGATCGCCGCGCGGGACGCGCCGCACATCGGAGAGCTGCGCGCCGCGGGAGCGATCCCGGTGGGCCGGACGACCATGCCGGAGCTCGGGATGCGCTGGCACACGGCCAGCGGGCTGCGCGGCGCCACCCGCAACCCGTGGTCGGCGCGGCACACGCCCGGGGCCTCCAGTGGCGGGGATGCCGCCGCCGTGGCCTCGGGCATGGTGCCGCTCGGGATGGGCAACGACGGGGCCGGGTCGCTGCGCTGGCCCGCCGCGTGCTGCGGCGTCGCCACGCTGAAGCCGTCCCTCGGCCGGGTCTCCCAAGGCGGCGGCCACGAGCCGCCAAGGCCGGCGCCCTTCGGGTTCCAGTTGCTGGCCGTCCACGGACCAATTGCCCGGCACGTGCGCGACCTGCGGCTCGCGTTCACCCACATGTGCGGGCGCTCGGGCGGCGACCCCTGGCACGTCCCGGCTCCGCGCAGCGGCCCCCCGATCCCGCGGCCGCTGCGGGTCTGGGTCATCACCGATCCGGGAGCCCCGCCCGACCCGGCCGTAGCGGGCGCGCTGCACCGGGCGGCGGTGATGCTGTCCGACGCCGGCTACCTGGTCGAGGAGGCGCAGGCCCCTGCACTGGACCGAGCCGGGGAGATCTACCACCAGGTCATGTCGGCCTGGGGCCGCGTCTACGAGCAGCAGCCGCCAGTGGAAACGGTCGCGCCGGGCGAGTTCGCCCGCTTCTGGGAGGCCTTCGAGCCCGCCTGGACGGCGGCCGCTGGCAGCCCGGCATTCGACCCGATGATGGAACGGGCGGCGATCGCGCGCACCTGGCACGCCTGGATGGAGCGCGCGCCACTGGTCCTCGCGCCGGTCTGCGCCCGCCAGGCGTTCACCGTCGGGTCCGACCTCGATCCGGACTGGCTGGCCGGGTGGCCCGCGGCCCTGCGCGTCTGCGTGACCGTCAACCTCCTCGGCCTGCCCGCCGTCACCATTCCTGTCGGGCACGAGGCCGGCCTGCCGCAGGCCGTGCAGGTCATCGGGCCGCGGTTCCGCGAGGACCTGTGCCTGGCGGCCGCCGCGGCCATCGAAGACCGGGCCGGGCCGCTCACGCCCATCGACCCGCGCCCGCAGCCGGACACCTGACCGGTAACGATGGGGCTGGGCGATGGATGAAGCTGAGCTGGGGCTCGGTGACGGTGAAGCCGACGGAACGGTAGACGCGGATGGCGACGTCTTCGGGCTCGGCGACCATGACCAGGGTCGCGGTGCCGCCGGTGAGCGCGGTCGCTCCGGCGTGCCAGACCAGGGTGCCGGCGAGCCCGCGTTGGCGTGCGGCAGGATGCGTCTCGACGCTCTGGTAGCGCGCGAGTCCTGGCTCAACCATGATGAGGCCCAGTTGCGAGACCAGTGCGCCGTCAAGGAAAGCGCCGAGCCAGGCCCCGTGGCCCGCCTCAGTCAGCGCCCGCCTCGCGGCTAGCTGGGCGGTCAGGAACTCGGTGTCATCGCCGGGCTCGCCAGCGTAAACCGCGGCGGCGAGGTCGAAGGACTGCCGCCAGTCGGCGTCGCCCTCCAGCGCCCGGAAGACCGCCTCCGTATTCGGGTGCGGCGGCGCGTGCACCGACGTCGCCGTCATCACCGAGTTCCGCTCCACCGTCATCCCGGGGAGCTCACCGGGGTCCAGCGCGCGGACGTCCAGCTCGTCCAGCCCTAGCGCCATGTGCTGGGCGTCCGGGAACTCGGCGGCGAACCTGGCCATCCAGCCGCTGCCGGAGCCGGGCTGGAGGTCCCGCAGCAGCAGGAAATTACCCCACCAGTAGTTCGGGTTGCCCGGGGTGCGGATGACGAGGTGATCACCGCGATCGGTGATCTGGCTGCCTTCGAGCGCCAGGATCGCGAGGTCGGTGCGATACCCGAGGGACCGAACTTCCACCCGCCGACCATAGCAGCGGTGCCTGATTAACCGCATTGCGCGGCAGCAGCCCCGCGGGGATACTCCACCAGGTGCAGAGCTAGCTCGCCTTGGTGACGGTGAAGGTGGTGCAGGGCGGGTTGGCGACGGAGCCGCTCAGGGTCGTCCTGCTGCCGGTGAGGGGACTGCCACTCAGGCTCACCATTTCATAACCGGCGGGCTGGGTCACCCAATGGCTCGGGGTCAGCCTTATCCCGGTGGCCGAGTAGGTCCCGGTCATCGTGAACTCACCGGTGGGAACGCCAGGGTTGCTCGGCACGGCATAGAAGTCGAAGGTCGCCGTGGCGGACCCGCCTGGCGAGGCCTGGACGTTCAGCCGGAGACCGGTCAGGCCCTGCGCGCAGGTGTACGAGCCAACCCAACTGCCGGTGAGCTGCGCCTGAAGGCTGGCCGGGGGGTGGTTCCGCGTGAGTGCCACCCCGATGCCAGCGCCGGCGAGGATCACGCCCGCCACCGATCCCGCGAGGATCGCGGTCCTCCGCCCGCCCGCCCGAGCAGCGGTCTTGGTAGCGGTCCTGGCGGCGGGCAGCCAGGTCGACGTGGTCGTGGTGCCCGTGCCGGCTCCGGTCGCGACGGCGCCATGGGGCAGCAAGAGCAGCAGCAAGGCGGCCGCGCGCTCAGCGAGTTGCCTGCGCCCCCGCGGCTCCCAGTCCGCCCCGTAGGCGGCCGCCGCGGTGGCCTCCAGCTCACCCAGGAACTGCGACGCGCTGCCCGGCCGGGCAGCCGGGTCCTTTGCCATGCCGTTGGCGATCAGGTCACGCAGCGGCTCGTCAACCATCTCGACCGGGACGGCCGCCGCCGCGTGCTGCGCGGCGAGCTGGCCGAGCGGGCCGGAGAACGGTGTCATGCCGGTGAGGCACTCGAAGAAGACCGCAGTGGCGGCGTAGATGTCGGTGGCCGGGGTGGCGGGGCCGCCATCCCACTGCTCGGGCGCCATGTACAGTGGCGTCCCCCCGGCGCCTGCGCCCTCCCCGGCCCGGACCGCCACGCCGAAGTCGGCCAGCTTCGACTGCCCCGACCCGTTGACCAGCACGTTCTCCGGCTTGTAGTCCCGGTGCACGATCCCTAGCGCGTGCGCGGCGGCCAGGCCAAGCAGCGACCCTTTCAGCACGGCCAGCGCGGGCTCGGGGCCGCCGGGCCCCTGCCGCGTGATCATCTCGTGCAGCGAGGCGCCCTCGACCAGCTCCATGACGATCGCCGCGCCCGGCATGCCCCCGGGGGACGACCCCTTGTCGCCCCCCGCAGTGCCCCCGGGGGACGACCCCCTGTCGACCTCCACGTACTCCAGCAGCCGCACCACAAAAGGCACATCCAGCGTCTGCAGCAAGGCAGCCTCGGCGCGGAACGCCGTCAGGAACTGAGGGTCTCCCGACAACCGGGGCGACAGGTACTTGATCGCCACCCGCTGCCCGTCCGCGACCCGGACGGCCGCCACCACCCGCCCCGACGCGCCACTGCCCAGCTCCCGCTCCTCGCGATAGCCGGGAACAATCCACGAAACCACGCCAAGCCCCCCATCAGTCACTCCACGACCCCAATCGCAGGTTACTCATGGCGAACAACGAATGGCGATATCCCGCCGGCCACGTTCAGGTAACCAGGAAAGCTGGTGCTGACGTCAGCCTCGGGGTGTCCCTCGCCGGCGATCGCTTAACCTCGCCTCAATCGCGGCTCAAGGCCGCGCTCACATACTCCTTTCCAGAGGGGGACGGCACCTGTCGCGGGTGCCCCTGGGGTCGGGGGATCCATATGAGCGCGTACCAAGTCATGGCCATGCCACCTGTGGCCGGGAGCACGCGGCCTGGGCCGGCGTTGCCGGCCAGGCAGGCGCCGGCGGGTGCTGGCGAGCCGCGGGGCGGGTGGTGGCGGGCGTGGCGGGACCGATTCGGGCTGGCCGAGGCGTGCGGCACCCTCACAGCCGTCATCGGCTTCGCCGTCGGCTACCTGGGGGCGGGGTCCCTGCTGGCGGCCGCCGGGCTCGCCACGCTCTGCGAGGCCATCGGGTTCTACGGGTGCGTCGGGGCCAGGACAGGGGCCGACGCGCGCCGGGCCACAGCCCACCTGGCCGGGTTCCGGAGACTGGCCGCCGGGGCGTGGCACGCCGTGACGCAGCAGCTGGCGTCATGCGCGGCCGCGGAGGTCCTGGACAGCCTCGTGATTCGTCCCGGGTGCGTGGCGAGCGGGGCGTGGCTAGCCCGGTCGCTGCCCGGAGGCGTATGGCTTGGGTTCGCCATCGGCAAGGCCGCCGCCGACCTGGCCTGGTACGGCATGGAAGCCGCGGCTCGCCGGGGCGTGACCCGGTCGCTGGCCGTCAGGCTTCCGGGGCGGGGTGCAGTGCTAACTCGCCTTGGTGACGGTGAAGGTGGTGCAAGGTGAGGTGATGACGCTGCCGCTCAGGGTGTTTCCGCTGTTGGTGAGCGGGCCGCCGTCCAGGGTCACCATTTCGTAACCGGCGGGCTGAAGGAGCCAGTGACCGGGGCTGAGCATGATCCCGGTGGCCGAATACGTTCCGGTCATCGTGAACTTGCCTGCTGGAACGTTGGGGTTGCTTTGCAGGGCGTAGAAGGTGAAGGTCGCCGTGGCGGACCCGCCAGGGGCGGCCTGGATGTCCAGCCGGAGCCCAGTAGGGCCCTGTCCGCAGGTGTACGTGCCGACCCAGCTTCCCGTGAGCTCTGACTGAAGGGTGCCGGGCTGACTAGCTGGATGGTGGTTCAGCGTGAGTACCACGCCGACGCTGGCGCCGATGACGACCACCCCCGCCACCGCCCCCACCGCGATCGCGTTCCTCCCCCGGCTGAGCCACTGCCCGCCGATCCTCGTCTCGGGGAGCGTCGCCTGGCCGGGATGAAGGAACGGCATGGTCCCCGGCGAGGGGGTCCACGGGGCCGGCGTTGGCACAGCCTGCCAGCCTCCTTGCCCCGGAGCATGCCCCCATTCCTGAGCGGGCTGCGCGGGTGGCCCGGCGGGCGCGGGTCGCGCGGCCGGCGCGCGCAGCGCGGCAGCCAGCGCGATGGCGAACTCACCGCACGAGGTGTAGCGACCTGCCGGGTTCTTGGCCATTGCCTTCGCGATCACGGCGTCGACCGCCTCCGGCAGTCCGGGACGCCGGGCCGCCAGGGACGGGACCGGCTCCTGCACGTGGGCGTACAGGGTGGCGATGCTCGCGTCGCGCACATAGGGCACGGTCCCGGCCAGCAGCGCGAACGCGACGCAGGCCAGTGAGTACTGGTCCGCGCGCGGGCCCACCGGCGGCTCGCCGGTGACCTGCTCGGGGGCGCAGTAGTCCGGGGTGCCGAGGAACATGCCGGACGCGGTGATGCCCGTCAGCGACGAGGCGGCCTTGCTGAGCCCGAAGTCGGACAGGTAGGCGTGCTCGGGCCGTCCGGGCGTGCTGTCGATGAGCACGTTGGCGGGCTTGACGTCCCGGTGCACCAGGCCAGCGTGATGGGCGGCGTCCAGGGCCGCGGCGATCTGGCTGACGAAGGACATCGCCCGGTCCGGATCGAACGGCCCGCCCGCGCGGCGCAGCAGCGTCCCGAGGTCCCCGCCGGCCACGAACCGGGTCGCGATGTACAGCACGCCGTCCGACTCGCCGGCCCCGTACACCGGGACGATGTGCGACTCCTCCACCGCCGCGACCGACCGGGACTCACGCAGGAACCGGCGGCGGAACTCCTGGTCGCTGGCCAGGGTCGGCGACAGCACCTTCAGCGCGACCATGCGTCCCAGCGACTCGTCATGGGCGCTGAACACCATCGCCATCCCGCCGGACCCGACCTGCCGCTCGATCACGTACTGACCGATGCGGCTGCCACGTCCAAGCCATACCTGCTCGCCATCGCGCGGCACGCTAAAGCCAGCTGCCATTCCTCACCTCCCAGGCGCAATCGCCTGAGAGCACTCTATAAGCGTTACGCACCGCCTAAACGCCCGCCCGTAAACGATCTTGGTCCTGCGCCACGCGCCGGTCATCTGACGACCTTATTCCAGATATTGCAGAATTCGGACGAGGCAAAGCTCAGTGACCTAGCACCTAGACCCCGCCACCCGGCCCGAAGACCAGCCCTGAGGCAGCCCGGCGCGGCACCACATCCGCCGTTAGCCGTTGCGAACCGGGAGGTCGAGGTGGGAGTCGCTGCCGAGGCTGAGGGTGAAGGCCTCCTCCGCCGGGCCGTACCTGGTGAAGCAGGAGGCATCGTGGCCGGCGATAGCGACCCTGATCCGGTGGCCGGCCGGGACGACGGCGGAGACGGGCAGCAATTGCACGGTCAGGCGCATGGGGTCCCCGGGAACCACGGGAAGGGCGTCTGGCCGGGCGAAGGTTCGCGGTACCCCCAGGCGCACCGGCTCGGCGGGGCCGGCTGTCCCGCGGTGCAGGAAGCGCAGGCAGCCCTCGGTCAGGTAGCTGACATGGCCGTCGGGGCCGACGTCTTCGAGGTAGGCGTAGACCGCGCCGTCGGTGCCGGACGTGGCCAGGCGCATCGTCACGACTGGGAACCCGAGGACATGGGCATCGGCGGGCAGCGGCCCGCTGGTGAAGGTGAGGAGCGTTTCATCGGCGTGCTTGCGGTCGGGGAAGGCTGGCGCCCGGCCCAGGTCGATGGCCAGCCACCTGTTCACGGCCCCGGTGGAGGCCGTGGCGTCGACGCGGTGGGTCACGGTCGCGGCCGGGCCCCGCTCCCGCGTCAGGCTGGCCATCGGGCCGAGGTACCACCGCTGCGTTCCGGCACCCGCGGGCGGCCAGCAGGTCACGGCCTGCCACGCGCCGGTGCCCAGGGTGGCGAACGTCAGCGTGCTCGGTCCCGCGGGCTCGCCGTTTCGCTCCAGGTGCCTGGCGAAGAACTCAACGAGGCCGCGGTCCTGGCTTCCAGGGCTCAATGGGTCGTGCTCCGCAGTGCCAGGCGGTAGCAGGGTGCCGGACGGCCGCAGGGTGTCGGCGAAGCTGCCGCCGCCGTGGCCCCAGGGCCCGATCTCGACCTGCTGATGGCTGGCCTGGGTCACGAACCGGGCAAGCGCCCCCGCCGCGAAGCCGCCGTCGAGCCAGCCGGCGCGTACCAGCACCGGGACGCCCGAGGATACGACCGCTGGCGCGCAAGCGGAGGGCGCGGTGGCCTCCCAGTCAAGGCCGGCGACCCGGTCATCACGAAACGGCACCCGGCCCATCAGCGCGTGCACATCGGCGTTCGACTGGTGCTCGGCGATAGCGGCATCAAGCAAGGCCGGCCCATCTGGCCCGTCCACCGGCTTCACCGGCCGCGGAAGCGCGATCGTCTCCGCTGGCTGCCCGGTGATCGCCGCGAGCCGGTCCAGCGCGCCGGCGACGCCGTCCTTGAGCTGGCTTTCGTACATCCACCGCGCGTACCGGGCGTCAGTGCCGCAACCACCCGGGTAGAACAGCTCACGGTAGGGGTCATACGGGCTGAACAGCGCGGCCACCGCGACCAGGTGATCATTGCCGAGCCCGGCAATCAACTCGGCCGCCTGGCCTTCGTAGGAGGTGCCGTAGACCCCGACCCGGCCGTTCGACCATGGCTGTGCGGCTATCCAGCCGATCAGCTCGCCGTAGTCCGTGACCTCCCGCTCGCTGAGCTCGCCGGCGCGCGTCCCGAAGGATGCCCCGGTGCCACGGGCGTCCGCCACGACCAGCGCGAATCCCGCGCGATTGAACAGGTCCCCGGCCGCCGCGTTGGTGTCCGCCTCCGGCCCGGGCCCTTGCGGCGCCTCGGCACGGTGATAGCGGGTCACCCGCATGACCGTGCCGACCGTGCCTCCCGCGGCAGTGCGCTCTGCCGGCAGCCAGACATCCACGGCCAGCCGTACGCCGTCACCCACGGGCACGTACACCGACTGCAGGCGCCGCGACACATCCACGATCACACCACGGATCCTCGCACGCGCCTGGCGACCAGGGTCACGGGAGCCTGACCCTGGCCCGGTCCTTGTCGGCCAGGATGGTCAGCTGGCGTATCCGGTGCTGTCGCTCCCAGAACTGCTCACGCAGGGCCGGGGGGACCAGTTTCCTGCCACAGTTCCGCGCCCGCGTTGACCAGGTAGTCGCGGGCCTGCCGGGTCATAGCGCAGTCGTGGTGATGGCCGTGGGCAACGAGGCGGCGGCCTGGCTCACCCGAAGTCCTACAGGTACGCGTGCCAGGATCGCTATGCTGTTCTTAGTTTGCCGTGTGATAGCACGGGAAACTAAGAACAGTTTCGATTAGCTCCGTGTGCTGAATACGTCACTCGTTCATTTATCGGACAAACGGCTAGCCCGTGCCGACACGCCGCGAACTCAGGTTGATCTGGAACGGGTCCACGTCCCCGTGTGCCAGGCCAGGTGATGGGCGGCGTCCATGCCGCGGCTGCCAGGCCCCAGCCGCCCCCGCTCCCCATCAGGCGGCACCTCACGGTTACCTGCCATTTCCGCCTCCCGGACACGGAATGTACGAGAAGAACTCTATAAGCGTTACGGGTCGTGCAAGGGTCTGCCGGACCCGAAGGCCGGCCTTGGGGGGAGGAGAGGTTAGGGTCCGTTCTGTGGAGGAAAAAGTAGCAGCCGCCCCGGGCGGGATCGTGTTCGACGCTGGCCTGCTGGAGAAGTTCCTTGCCCCCCTCGGGCAGGCCCCGTCCGACCGGGCTGACCTCCTGGAGCTCCTGCGGGACCAGGCGGAGGCCGGGCGACGGAAGGCCCGCCGCCTCCTGACGGACGCCGTGGCCGCCACCATGGCGGAGCAGCCCGCCGCCCGGCGGCTCGCCCTGCTCACCGCTGTCCTGATCGCGGTTGCGGCGGGCACCTGGGACGACCCGCTCGGCGAGCAGGGATGGATCCGGGTGGTGTGCACGGCCCTGGAGAGCCTTGACCAGGACGACATTCCCGATGCGCTGAGCGCGCAGGTGGCCAGCTGGGCCGCGCTGGCCACGTACCTCATGCACGAGCACCGGCCAGCGACGGGCCGGGTCGCGGAAACCCTCTCCTACGAGAAGGCCGCCCGCGCGGTGTCGTACCTGTTCCCGGACGCCGACCCGCGACTGGTCGCGGACTACGCCGGGCCGCTCACGAACAAGAACGGGTCGCCTGTCGACCCGGACGCCGTCCTGTACGTCATCGAGGTCATCGTGCAAGACGACCCGCTGGCGACGGCCATCGACGCCCTGGATGCCGCGCATCCTGACTGGCAGGTGCACAAGCACAACGATGCGCTCCTCCATGTGGACGGCGGCTTCCGCAACACGTTCCTGCCAGCCGCCGAGGCCGTCGACGCCATCCCGGACACGGCGCGGCCCGTCGCCGTGTACGCCACTGGCGCCGCGGCGGGCTGGACGATCGCCATCCGCTGCGACGGCAGCCTCATCCACGTGGAGCGCAGCCCGCAAGGCGGGCTCACGTGGCAGCAGTACAAGCTCGGCGGCCTGACCAACCCGACCGGGCTCGCCCGCAATCCTGAGCGCAGGAACCGCGCCCGGGTCAATCACGGACGGCAGGACCAGCACTTCCCCGCGGCCATCGAGGCCCTGACCGCAACCGGGTTCGGCCTGTCCGACCCACCGACCGAGTGCCCGCCAGACTAGGATTCACGGCAGTCATCCGCAACCTGCAGGAGCGGCCCGTGTCCGAGAGCATCTCGTCCAGCACCGACAGCTCGCGGACGGCGGGCGCCAGCACCGAGGGCCCCATCGGGCAGGTGGGGCTGGTGGCGGGGACGGAGGACTCGACGCCGCTGGAGTTCGCCGTCGCGCTCGATGAGGCGTCCTACCTCCAGCTGGACGACGTCGTGGTGACGCTGCGCCACGTCCCGGGCCTGGGGCCGGTGCTGACCAGCGGCATTGTCACGCAGGTCCGGGCCAGGCAGGAGGGCGCGAGCTTCGGCTCGGACGTGTTCCTCATCTCCGACGGCGTGCTGCCCGCCCGGACGCAGGAGATCGCCGAGGTGAGCACCACGCGGGTGGAGCCGGAGGTGTACGTGCCGCCGCGACCGGGTGAGGTGGTGCGCCGGGCGACTGGCCACGAGCGGGCCCAGGCGCTGTACTTCGACCAGATGGCCAACCGCGTGCCGGTGGGCCGGGGCCGGGACGGC
>Ga0210389_10001490_pt1 | contig 18924 bp, 26 predicted proteins | sample IncBWH28OmetaG_FD_160127 | JGI IMG/M metagenome (GOLD analysis project Ga0210389, IMG submission 160127) | Forest soil microbial communities from Barre Woods Harvard Forest LTER site, Petersham, Massachusetts, United States - Inc-BW-H-28-O ...
TTGAAGCGGGCGAGGATTGCGGCGGTCGGCCGCTTCCTGCGGGCCTCCTCCAACTGCCGGTAGCGCTCCTCGAGCCGCCGATGGACGTCCTCGCGCTTCGGGCTTGCGCTCATTGGTCGGCGAACTCCTCCAACCCGCCGCCCACCAGCTAGGCAACCAGCAGGCGGACGGGCTGAGATCTGGACAAGGTCACCCTAATGGCGGCGATCCCTGCCGGATCCAGACCCGCGATCACGGCCATCGACAACACCGTCACCCACATGGCGCGATCATCCCACTGTGGTCGTCCGGGAACTTGGTTCCGCACAACCGCCCGAGGAGCGCAGGGACGCAACGGCGGGTACTCGCCGTACACGCCGACGCGCTCATCACCGGCCAGCGCCCCGGCGCTTGTCATTTCAGCCATGCCCTCGTGGGGGAATCGCTGCCGCGACGAGAGCTTGGATAACGCCGGATTGACTCAGCGGCAGCGTCAGTTCACGGCGCCGCGGGTCACTTGCGGCCCGGGCGCAGCGCGATGTCGCGACAAGAGGCGCGCTGCTTGACCCGGCGCACCGAGTTGGAGCATCGCGGCCAACGCCGTTTCGAGGACCACTTCTTGTTGCACACGACTACCGCCAATCGACGGAAGCCCGGCGAGCGATTCGAGGAGATAGTCGAGCGCGGCGCGCGGCTCACCCTCCGTCAACGCAATAAGACCTTCGCCGATGAGACGCAACGTCGTTGCCTGCGCGTCGGTCGCGCCCGGAACATTGATCGCGCGGATCGCGGCCGGATCATTCGCGGCGGCCAGCACAAGCATCGCGTGGAACGCGATAAACGGCGTTTGCGGCGCATACGCAAGCAAGCCGACCTCGGCGAGCACCGGCATCGGATCAGGTGGAGTAACCCAGTCCGGATGCAGGCGCGCCCGCCATGCGAGCGAACCGGCATCGACGAGACAGCGCACGTCCTTCGACTGGGGTGGCGCGAGAAACGCGGCGTACCGACGCGCCGCGGCAGCCGCGTCGCCCATCGCGAGCTCGTGCAGCGCGGCGTGCCACTGAAAGTGCGGGAGGTAACGCTGCGTGCTGCCGTCGCTCGGGATCCAGTCCGTCAGCCATTTCAGCCCGGCTCCATGCGCGTCGGTCTCGTAGTGCACGTGCGACAGCGCATGCGCGGCGTTGCCGTTGCCTGGATCGAGTTCGAGTGCGGCGTCAGCCAGGTCGGCTGCGTCGTACCAGAGGCCCTGCTCCGTTCGGCCGTAGGCGCGCAAGCCGAGATACCATGGCGCCTCGCCGTGCACGCCAGTGAACCGCTCGACGTACTGCCACGCGTCCGGCAGCGCGTCGCCAGCCCCTGCGAACGCAATCGACGGCGCCAGCACAAGTAATGCGACCGCGTCGTTCGGTACGCGGTCGAGATGGTCGATGAGTGCGTCGGTGCCCGCCGCGTTTCCCTTCTCGCACCACGTCGCGATGGCCTCGACGTGGCTGCGGTCTTCGTCGCTCCCATTTGCAAGCGCCGCGCGCGCTCGAGCGAGATGGCCGGTGACTGCGTCAGGGCCGCCCGCGCGGTCGGGCCGTTCTGTGGCAATCATCGCGAGCGCGACGTGCGCACGCGCGTGGTGCGGATCTTCCGCGACCGCGGCAGCGAAGGCGACCGACGCGCCGTCTTGGACGGCGAGCAGGCGACGCACACCCTCGGCATACGAAGCAGGCGCACCACTCAATTCCGGCGCAGTCGTGATGAGGCTGGGCGCCCGCACCGGACGGTCGCGCGTGTCGTCGGCGAGCAGCTCCGCGATAGCAGCCGCTTGGGCACGGATTTCGGGAATTGCGGTGGTTTCCCACACCTCACCCTGGCGGATCGAACCGAGACACACGATGTCCGGGACCGTGCCCCCGGTCCCGTCGATGAGGTAGCCGTCCGCATCGAGTCGCACGCCTACGCCGCACGGGTGCAGCGACGCGACATCTGTGGCCAACAGGTTCGACCAGAGCGCGGAGCGTTGCAGGGACCGCCGATCCCACGCGGCGCCAGCAGCGGCGACCACCGCGTCACCGCGCCGACGCACTGATTGGTCGCTCGTTGTCACAACCAGTTCAACGCCACTGCCGCGCAGCGACACATCGGCGACCTCGCCCGCCTCGATGATCAGTTGGCCACTGTCGATCGCGGCATGAATCGCATCGGCAATCGTGGGCGGCATGCGGTGGCGAAGGACCTCCCACTGCCGCAAGTCCTCGCGCAGGAACCGGCGCTGGTCCTCCCACGCCAACGACCGCCACAGCTGGGCTGTACGCGGCCGCAGCGCGTCGATCACTTGTCGCCAGTCCGAACCGGCTTCGCGCGCGTGCGCGAGATCCGCAGCGAGCGCGGTGCGCAATTGCTCAAGCGAGACCTCGGCAGCGAGTGCATCGAGGTTAGGCAACTGCGTCGGCGCGCCTGTGGCGCGGAATCGACGCGGGAGCGCGCCGTGACGCGACAGCAGCGTGACCGTGGCGCCGCGCGCAATGAGATGCAGCGCGACATCAACGCCCGTGAGTCCCGAACCGATCACCAAGACGCTCGCGGGCCGACGCGCACCAAGAGCCGCGAGCGCGCCGGGCGCCCATGGATCCACCACAACCTTGCCGTCGGTGCTTGCGGCCAACACCGGAGCAAAGGCGCGTTCCAACGAGTCGGGCATGCCACCTTCGGGGCGCCCAGACGCGAGCACAACGGCGTCGGCCGACAACGAACGTCCATCGTTCAGCGCCACGCGCGCGGGCGCGCCCGGCACCAACCCGACAACCTCGGCAGTCTCGATCCGCACGTCGGCGACCGCGAGTTGTTCTTGCAGGTAGCGGCCGTACGCAAGACGCGGTGCGAAGCTCTCCACCGGCGTGACAGCTCGTTCGTCGAGCCAACGGCAGAAGTGATCGGGATCGTCTGGCCATGCAGACATGCGCCGCGCAGGAACGTTCAACAAGTGGGTCGGGTCGTTGGTGCCATACGCCGCACCGGTGCCCGGACGACCGGACGCGTCGATCAGCGTGATCTGCGCTTCTGGTTTGCTCCGGCGGAGATGTACCGCGGCGAGCACGCCCGCAGCACCACCACCCACGATCGCGACGCGCATCATGGCAGAAGGTTATATCTGCGGGTGGACAGGCTCGCGATATCGGATGCCGGCTCTCGGCCCGCCGCGCGAATCGCGGCCGTCGCCAGCGGGACCACGTCGACGAGGTCGTCGTTCCACGCGGGTTCCATACCGTGGCCAGCGAACATGTCGGCAAGGCATTCGGCGTCGAAGTGCGGGACCACACCGACGATCGTGGCTCCGGCGGTCCACTGGTTGAAAAGCTCGGCAGCGTCGCCCGCCCGATAGACGCGAGGGATCAGCAGGGGTCGATCCCGCGCTTGTGGGTGTCGGCGGTGAAACCGCTGATTCGCAGCCGGGAGAACCCGCCAGACTCCAGAACGGTATCACCGGGATCTTTGCTACGTCGTAGACCAATCCCACTTTCAGCAGCGTCGCGGGTTAGAGCCTCACCAGCCACAGATAGCCAGAGTTCTGCCATTTAGTTGCTCACGCGGTACGGATCGTCCTGACGCAGGGCGGCCGACTTCCTCCGGTTGGAGGAAACTCACGGCACTAGTAAATGCTTGTCGTGTCGGCCCCGTAATTGATGTACACCGGGTGCTGCTGGAAAATCAGGTTCCCGGTATTCATCAACCCACTCGAGATCGTCGTTGGCGAGTAGTTCACGCCATTGTCGTACGAGTACAGCGGCGTGCCATCGGGGGCGGTGACCGTAATGGTGTTTCCCGTTGCGGCGTTGAGGCTTGATGGGATGGTTCCCTCCACACCACCGGAGTCGACGATTGACTGAACGGTTTGGGGTGCCCCGCCATTGACGCTTACTTCCAAGTTGGTAATCGGCGATCCGGCAAGCGTGGCGATGGCGCCTGTCGGTTGCGCTTCGAACACAAGCTCGTGCGCGGGTTGATCGATGAGCACACCCTGGTTGTAGGGTGCCGGCAACGCCTGGGTCGGAATGCTGATGCCCGGTCCCCCCGCATTCGGCCCGATACCCAAAACGCCATCTGCACCGTCGGGAGCGAAAAAAGACTGGAACGAGAAGCCATTGTTAAGCAAGGACTGCAGGGACGTCGGCCACGCGAACAGTTCGAGCTGAACGGGGGTCGGCGAGGTGACGAGTCCGCCCCCGAAATTCACCGGCTCGTTATACGTCGCGTAAAGATAGTCCAATCCCCCGCTGTAACCGCCTATACCAACCCCGCGGGGCAAGCCGAGCTGGAGTACGCCTAACAGTCCCCCGGCGTCTTTGATTGGGATAACAAGACCCGTGGATCCGGTGTCAACCAGTAGGGGCACGGTGGGTCCGTTGCCAACGGAGGCGTTCACCAGCGGCTCAGTGCCGTTGACCACCGTGAGCGGAACGGTTGCGCTTGTGCCCGTGACCACCGCGCCGGTGGCATTACTGGTGGCGGCGGCGCCGCTGGGTCCCGACGACCCAGTGCTGATCAGCGGACGCCCCAACAACAGCTCGGTGGGTGCGTTGATCATGTCGATGACTTTTTGTTCGGCCTGGGCCGGGCTGCCGGCGGCGTTCACACCCTGCTCGACGGTCCCGAGCAGCCCGCCGACGGGGCTAATGCTTGCCGCAGAGCTTGCTGAACTCAGCACCGAACCCACCGGGCTGTTGGCGACCGCGCCGGATATCTGGGCCGACAGGTTCGGTAACGCCGCTGCCCGTGTAGACAATTGCGCGGCCGCTGCCGAAACGCCGCCGTGATAGCCGACCATCGCGGCCACATCTTGCGCCCACATCTGCTCGTAGCCAGATTCCGTGGCAGCGATCGCGGGCGCGTTTTGCCCGAACAGATTCGAGACCACCAGCTGCACCAACTCATTACGGTTGGCGGACACCACCGCGGGGTGCACCATGGCGGCCAGGGCGGACTCGAACTCACTGGCTACCGCTTGGGCTTGCGCCGCCGCCGTTTGGGCTTGAGTCGCTGCCGTTGTCAAAAACCCCGCATACCGCGCTGCGGTCGTCAGCATCGCCGCAGAGGCAGCTCCTTGCCAGGCCTGACCAGCCAACCCCGAGGTAACCGCGGAGAACGACTGCGCCGCTGAAGCTAACTCGGCGGCCAACCCATCCCACGACGTCGCAGCGGCCAGAATCGGAGCCGAGCCCGCACCGCCATAGATCAACGACGAATTGATCTCTGGTGGCCACACCAAAAAGCTCATCCCCGGGGTGTCCTTCCCCTCGACGCCGACAGCACATTCTCACCGGCAACGGCACCTCACGCCACAGAAGCAGACGATCGGGCGCGGGCGTCACCGGGTAGGTACGCCAGACTCTAGGGAAAGGGCGGGCCAGAAATCTCGGATTTCACCAGACCGACACCACAACATCATCCACATCCCCTGGTGGACGACGCGCCGCTTCACACCGCCAGCCGCCGGCTCCGGCGTTGGTGGCGGTATGTCAGGATTTGGAGATGAGTTCACGCACGCTTGCTCGCATCGGTGGTGGATTGGTTGTGGCGGCGTGGGCGCTGCTGAGCGGGCCCACCGGCAGTCCTGCCGCGTCGGCAGATCCATGCCCTGACGTCGCGGTAGTGTTCGCGCGCGGCACCCATCAGGAACCTGGTCTCGGCAACATGGGACAGGCATTCGTCGACTCGCTTACCTCCCAGCTCGGTGGGCGGTCCGTCGATGTCTACGCGGTGAACTATCCAGCGAACGACGACTACCACAACAGCGCGTACGCCGGCGCCAATGATGCGAGTGCGCATATTCAGGGCACCGTCGCCAGCTGCCCAAACACGAAGAATGTGCTCGGTGGGTATTCGCAGGGTTCGACGGTGATCGACCTGGCCACCAATCAGATGCCGGGCCCGGTGGCTGACCATGTCGCGGCTGTGGCCCTGTTCGGCGAGCCATCCAGTCAATTCTCGACCATGTTGTGGGGTGGCCAGCCGCTGCCAACGATCAACCCGAGTTACGGCGGCAAGACCATTAGCTTGTGCGCTCCCGACGATCCGATATGTTCCGGCGGCGGCAACATCATCGCGCACGTTTCCTACATTGAGTCCGGCATGGTCAACCAGGCCGCGACATTCGCCGTCAACAAGCTCAATCTTGGACGCTAACGCGCTCAGCCGGGATTATCTCGCCGGCTGCTGACCACAGGGTGCGGCCGACGCGTGCTGATGCTTAGGTCGGGGTTGTGAAATCCCTGCCTACGTTGTTCCGCGACACGGTCGCCGTTCGGATATCGGTCGCCGTGGTGCTCGGAGTTGCTGTCGCTCTCACGGTCGTTAACACCGTCGGCTGGCGATTCGCGCTCGCCGGCTGGATCGCAACCGCCGGTTTGTACGTGGTGTGGACGCGGCTCATCCTGGGGCCAATGGATGCCGAGCAAACCCGCAAATGGGTGACTCGTGAGGACCCCACCCGTTGGGTCGCCGACGTCGTCATCGTGTCGGCGAGCATCGCCAGCCTGGGCGGGGTCGGGTACGTAGTGGGCGCCGGGTCGGCCTCCGTCACCGAATCCGTTCAATCCGCCGTTGTCGGTATCCTGACCGTCGCGGCGTCCTGGTTTGCCGTGCACACGCTGTACACCGTGCACTACGCCCGGCTTTACTATTCAGACGACCCGGGCGGAATCAATTTCCACGATCGAGAACCACCGTGTTTTCAGGACTTCGCGTATGTGGCCTACACCGTCGGCATGACCTATCAGGTGTCAGACACCGAGATCGAATTGAGGTCGATCAGGTCAACGGTGTTGCGCCACGCAATGCTGTCCTATCTTCTCGGCGCGGTTGTCCTGGCAGTCACGATCAATCTGATCGCAGGGCTGGGCTCCAAGTTCAGCTGACCCGATCGCACTCGCGCGAGTTACTCTGGCGGGCATGGCCATTGAGTCCACCATGCTCGCCCTCGGTACCCCTGCGCCGCAGTTCACGCTGCCCGAGCCAGCCACCGGCGCCACTGTCAGCCTCGCCGAGCTCACGGGTCCCGCCCTTGTCGTCACCTTCATCTGTAACCACTGCCCCTACGTTCAGCACGTCGCCGCTGGGCTCGCCGCGCTCGGCCGCGACCTCGCCGAACAGGGCGTCGCGATGGTCGGCATCTCCAGCAATGACGTCGTCACCTACCCGCAGGACGGACCCGATCAGATGGTCGCCGAGGCCCGCCGCCACGGTTGGACGTTTCCGTACCTCTACGACGAGACCCAGGAGGTGGCCCGCGCCTTCTCCGCGGCGTGCACCCCCGACACGTTCGTCTTCGACGGCGACCGTCGGCTCGTCTACCGCGGCCAGCTCGACGACTCCCGACCCCGCAATGACCTGCCGGTGACGGCCGCTGACGTCCGGGCAGCGGTCGACGCCGTGCTCTCCGGGCGACCGGTCGACACCGACCAGCGGCCGTCGATCGGGTGCGGCATCAAGTGGCGTTGAGCCAGGCTCACTGCCCGCAGCACAGCGCTACATTGGCGTTATGCGCGTCTGGGATCTGGGGCCGGGTCGGCTCATGGTTGCCGGCGTGTTTTCTGATCTTGCGGTACACCATCACCCGGCGGTTCAGGTCACGGTCGGTGGACGGGGTCCTTTAACGCTTGCGCGGGAAGGCGATGCGCACGACGTGTGCCGGCTGGTTGTGGTCGGCAGCGGAGCACGCCACGCGGTGCGGTCAGATTCGAGATCCGCGGCCTTGACGCTGTACTTCGGGCTGCAGACGTGGCAGGGGGCTGTGCTGAACACGTTGAGCCGAAACCGCGGTCAACATCGAGCTATCTGGATCGTCGATGAAGGAAAGGAACTGGCCGAGGCGACGGCCGTGTCGCTGGCCGCGAACGGCCCGCATGCCACGGCTGATTTCCTCGTGGACGAGCTTTGCGGGATGGAAGACCGATGCTCTGGCGGGCCACGATCCGTGCACCCACAGCTACAGCAGGCCATTGAAGTCGTGTCGAGCCGCGTGCCGGACCACATCGATGTGGCGTCTGTCGCGGGTGCCGTAGCTCTGTCACCGGATTATCTCGGGCGACTGTGCAAACAGCAGACCGGCGTGTCGTTTTCGGCCACGATCCGCTGGGAGCGGCTGGTGACCGCCGTGGGCCATCTCATCGAAGGTCTCTCCGTCACCGATGCGGCTCACTTGGCCGGGTTTGCCGACGGCTCACACGCCAACCGGGTGTGCTGGGAGATGACCGGGGCGGCTCCGCGCGACTTTGCGCACGCGGTTCGAGATTCCCGGATCTGACGGATCCATACAAGCACCCCCGCCCGGATTAACCCACGCTGGGGATAGCCACCACGACGCCAGTTGTCCAGATGCCGGTGAACGGCACGGTTCGAACGTGCCTTGCGAACGGAGGAATTCTCATGGCAGCGTTAAGTATTCGCGCTAAGGCCGCGGCAATCCGCGCCCTCTACGCTTTGCCCAAACCGGTCCGCCGGTTGATGGCAGGCCCGCCGGTGCGAATCGACGGCCAGGAACAAGCGCTCGACGCGCAGTTCGTCATCCGCCTCAAAAACCTTTCCGGCTCCGATGTTTTCGCCGACCCTGTCGAAAAGTCCCGGTCGCTGTATGAGGACCTCTCGCTGGTCATCGGGTACGAATCGCCCGTCCCTGTCGCCGCACGGGAGGTCATCATCCCCGCCGAGCACGGCGACGTTCCGGCGACTTTGTACACGCCCGCGGACTTGCCGGAGCCGTCCGGGTTGCTGGTGTATTACCACGGCGGCGGCTTCTCGGTCGGCTCTCGACTAAGCCACGACCCGGTCGCCCGTTACCTGGCAACCCACTCTGGTGTGCGAGTGCTCTCGGTCGAGTATCGACGCGCGCCCGAGCACCGGTTCCCCGCCGCCGTGGACGATGCGATCGCCGCGTTCGAATATGCGCGCCGACACGCCACCGAACTGGGGGCCGACCGCGACCGCATCGCGGTCGGGGGCGACAGCGCCGGCGGCAATCTCGCAGCCGTGACCGCGCAACAGGCGGTGCGACGAGGCGGTGCGGTCCCGGCGTTCCAGCTGCTGATGTATCCCCCGACGGACTTCAGCACACGCCGGCCTTCGCGCGACCTGTTCGCGCGGGGCTCTACCTTCACCGACCAGAATCTCGAGTGGGCGCTGGCCAACTACATCACGCCAGGAACCAATCTCAGCGACCCGCGACTGTCACCACTGCACGGCGATGTCACCGACCTGCCGCCCGCCTATATCGCCACCGCCGGTTTCGATCCGATCCGCGACGACGGCGAGGCATACGCGGACAAACTGCGAGCAGGCGGAATCCCGGTCGCACTGACCCGCCAGGCCGACCTCCCCCACGGGTACCTCAACTTTGTTGGCCTCGGAGGTCGGTTCGCCGAAGCGGCAGCCGAAGCCACCGGCGCATTGCGACTCGGCCTCGCCGTTGCGCGTCCACGGCTGGCCGCGACGGTCGTATAGGCAATCGCCGGCGAGATCACCAACCTCCGGGCCAGATCAGCGCCGCCGCGTCGTCGGCGGTTTCCCCGGCCGCGGCGGCGAATCGATCGAAAGCTGTCGTGAGCAGTTCACGATCGTCGGGATCCATGCCGCGCAACACGCGGGTGATCGCATTGCGCCGATGTCTGACCACCTTGGTAACCAGTCGCCGTCCGGGGGCGGTGAGACTCAACGAGATGTTTCGTCGGTCATACGGTGATTCGCGGCGGTCAAGGAAACCGGCCCTGATCAGGCGGTCACAGATGCGGCTGGCATTCGACGGGTTGACGTCCAGGCCGGCGGCCACCGCAGCCAGGTTCAGCGGACCCCTCGCATCCACCATGACCAGCACCCGCCATTGCGGCACGGTCACGTCGTAGTCCACGGCTGCGATCGACGCCGCGGCAATGCCCACTAGCGTCCGGGATGCCCGCAACACAGCATCGATCTGGTCGGCCGAGGGCCCCTCGATGTCGGCTCGGCGGCGCTGTGCAGTGGTCATCACGAAATCATCCCTCAACCCTCGCCCTGGCTCTTTGCCGAAACGACGCATTCATAGCAAATCCTTTGGGCATCGTGTGACGGCAGTTCTCAGCCAAGCTCGTAGGACTGGCGCGAAATGCGGAAATAGTGCCCCGTGCTGGTGTCAGTGCACGTCACGCCCGAGGGCTCGCTGTCACAGGTCATCGGGCCGGCGGAGCGCGTTTGACCGTACCGCAGTGTGGCCAGTCCGGGGACAACGTTGGTGTCCCCATGGCAACTGAAGCCAGGAGCGCTGCCTTGCACCATGTTGACGCGATCACCCCAACCGCCCAGTTGGCAGCTCGCGGGTTTCGGCGGCGCCGCATAGGTGTGGTCGCGGATGTCACAAGTCGCAAAATTTGCGCCGTCGTCCCGGGTGAACACGTCGCGCGCAATGTCCCCCGACGGGGACGCGAAGCCACCGCTGGCGTGTGCGGGCGCGGGCAGCGCGATGGTCGCCGCGACGGTCGCCGTGGCGATAAGCGCGAACTGCGTGATCTTGATCGTCGTCACCGACGCGTTCCTGGCGTTCGCGTGCCCGGTTGCCGTGGTCATGCAGTAACTGGACACCATCGGAAGCTGACACCGATCCCAAGATAAGAAAACTCACACCAGACTCATCGGATAGGCCTCAGCCGCACGGGGATCATTCCTAGTGCGGGCGCCCAGCCGTCAAGCGCCGCGCGGCGCGGCGTCGGCCGCCTCAGAAGCGCAGCCTCCCGGATGCCAGTCCGCAGCAGCGAATGCAGGAGGTCTTGGTCGTAGTCAGCCGGTTGAGTCGAGTCGATGAACCGTTCGACGACTTTGACGAAGCGATCCGGATGGTCGCGAAACGGTGGGTGCCCGAAGTTTTCGAAGATGTCTAGGCGTGAGCCAGGGACCGCCGCGTGGGCGATCCGAGCATGCATGGTCCACCGGAATCACGAAGTCTTCTTCGCCCCAAATCAATTGCACGCCGTTTGGCCTCGACGCCCTGGACGAGGCATCCATCGTCGTGTTGCCCAGCTGGCGCGGGGCTAGCGAACGACCACCTGATAAAGCGCTGGCGGCGATTCGGGCCGCCCACGCGGACGGCGCTATTGTCGTCAGCTTCTGCCTCGGTGGTTTCGTTCTGGCCGCCACCGGGCTGCTCAACGGGCGCAGAGCGGCTGCCCACTGGTTCTACGCTCCGACGCTGGCGACAATGTATCCGCGCGTGTCTGTTGACCCCGAAGTTCTGTTCGTCGACGACGGTGACATCGTGACTGCCGCGGGGACGGGAGCTGCGCTGGATGCATGCCTGCATTTGGTGGCCCATCTGTGGGGCGCAAAGGCTCATCGGCAATCGCGCGAAGGATGGCGATGCCACCCCGACGCAACGGCACCCAGGCCCAGGTTGTTGAGGGGGCAATTCCGCTGCCTCAACCCGGCGAGGACATCGCAGGTGTGATGGCGTTCGCGGTTGAGCACATCGCCGATCCACTCGAAGTCGGCGACTTGGCGCGCAAAGCGATGATGAGTCGGCGCACGTTCGATCGTCGCTTTCGAGGTGTGTCAGGGATATCGGCAATGCGATGGCTGCTCCAGCAGCGGGTGCTGTTGGCGCAGCGGCTGCTGGAGGAAAGCAAACTCCCGATCGACGAGATCGCGCGGCGGGCAGGGTTCGCCAACGGCATCACGCAGCGCCGCCACTTTCGCCGGTACTTGGGTGCCAGTCCGCTGCAGCACCGCATCAAGTTCCGGCAACAACGGACGCCCTGCGCTTGATAAGCCGCTTGTGACAGACATCACCGGTCCAGCTGGCTCGCGAACTGCGTTGTGGCCGTATAGCATTGGGCTTCTCGGGGGGACAGCCCTGCCAGCGCGCTGCGGCCGCCGCCGACTGCTCGAACGTAGCCGGTGAGCTGTAAGTTTTGGGTGTGCCTGTACTCTGCGAAAATCAGTATCGGACACGCGTGGAAAATCAAGGTTTGAGACTCGCTGACAGGGGCAAAATATTCGACATGATCGCTCGTCACATGATTCGCATTGTTGGTCCAGCAGTCCTCGCGGCGTCGGGCTTCGGCGCTGCCGTTTCTTCCGCCCCAGGTCTCCCATCCGCGTCCGCCCAGCCGTGCCCCGATGTTCAGGTGGTGTTCGCCCGCGGAACCGGTGAGCCTCCCGGTGTTGGGCCAACCGGACAGGCGTTCATCGACTCCCTACGCCCGCGCGTCGGCGCAAAGTCGCTCGAGGTGTACCCGGTCAACTACCCCGCCAGCAATGAGTGGTCCACGGGCCTCGACGGCATTAGAGATGCGGGCGCTCATGTCGTGTCCGAGGCGCAAAGCTGCCCCCAGACCAAGATGGTGCTTGGCGGCTACTCCCAAGGTGCGGCCGTGATGGGCTTCGTCACTTCAGCGGCGGTACCCGATGGCGTCGATCCTGCGACCGTACCCAAACCGCTGGCGCCCGAGGTGGCGGACCACGTCGCCGCTGTCGTTCTTTTCGGCACCCCAAATGACCGGGCCATGAACTTCCTCGGCGAACCGCCCCTGGTCATCGGCCCGACCTATCAGGCCAAGACCATCAAGGTGTGCGCCCCGGACGATCCGGTTTGCTCCGACGGGTTGGATTTCGCCGCGCACGACGGCTACGCAGACGACACGAGCATGGTTGACCAGGGAGCGGCTTTTGCGGCCAATCGCCTTGCCGGGGGCCCAGTGGTGCGGTCTCCACACGGAGGCTTTGGAAACTGACCTGCCGGCAGGCGGTAGGCAAAACGCATGCCCCTGGTGGCGATACTCGATGACTACGTCGGCCTGGCCCTCGACCTTGCCGACTGGTCGTCGGTGCAGGCTCAAGCCGAAATAACCGTCTTCGACCGGCACCTGTCCGAGGCGGAGGCCGCGGACGCACTGCGGCCGTTCGATGTGGTGTGCACCATGCGCGAGCGAATGGCGCTCCCGCGCACGCTCATCGAACGGCTGCCGAACCTGAAACTGATCACCATCGTCGGCAAAAGGCTGCCGAACTTGGACATGACCGCCGCCACCGAGCGCGGCGTCCTTGTCGCCCACTCAAACTTCGCCAATCCCCGATTCAGCGCGGTCCGCGACGCCACTCCGGAATTCGCGTGGGGGTTGATGATCGCGACGGTGCGCAATCTGGCCGAGGAGCATCGGCGCATGCGTGACGGCGGGTGGCAGACGACGACGGGGATGACGCTGTCCGGCAAAACCCTCGGACTTCTCGGTCTCGGCAGGATCGGCAAGCGCATGGCCGACTACGCGAATGTGTTTGGCATGGAGGTCATTGCGTGGAGCCAAAATCTCACCGAGGAGGCTGCGGCGGCGGCCGGCGCTCGCCGGGTCGGGAAAGCGACACTGTTCGAAGAGTCCGACGTGGTATCCGTCCACCTGGTGCTCTCGGAGCGCACGAGAGGTTTGGTCGCTGAACCCGAGCTGGCCCTGATGAAGCCACACGCCTATTTGATCAACACCTCTAGGGGCCCGATCGTCGATGAGGCCGCTCTTATCAGCGCGCTGAGGGCCAGGCGTATCGCCGGAGCCGGGCTCGACGTCTACGACGTCGAACCGCTTCCGCCCGATCATCCGTTGCGACTTCTCCCGAATGTGACGTTATCTCCCCACCTGGGCTACGTCACCCGCGAAATGCTGACTGCCTTCTACTCCGACACCGTGGAGGCCGTGGTGGCCTGGCTGAACGGGACGCCCGTTCGGATCGCCAACGCTGAGGCGTCGCAGCGGGGAACTTCACAGGGCTAGGAATCGGGTGGAGAGCGCGCCGACGGTCTCTCACTGGTGACCTCGGCGCCGGTGGCCGGGCCCATTGTTGCCGCCCATCGCTCACAGCGGCGACGACGCGGGCGCTGGGTCCAAAGGATCTTTTAAGAATCCACAAAGGCCTTGCTCAGATTCTTAGCTCATCAGCAAGTCCAACCCACGAAGGAAGCCACCACGATGTTCACCTCTCGATTCACCAAGTCCATCGCCGGTACCGCTGTTGCCGCTGGCACGCTCGGCCTTGCCGCCCTGATCGCCGCCGGCACGGCCAACGCCGGTACCGCCACTGACCAGCAGTTTCTGGAAGGCCTGCAGCAGCACGGCATCAGCGTGGAGAACCCGCAGGCCGCCATCAAGGTCGGCCACCGCGTATGCACCGCCCTCGGTGAGGGCACGACGCCGCGCGACATCAGCGCGCAGCTGGTCAGCAGCAACGACGGTATGGACCAGCAGACCTCCTTGTTCTTCATCGTCGACTCGGTGCAGTCCTACTGCCCGCAGTACATGCACCGCTCCGGCGACGGCAAGGTTGTGATCAGCGCGGCCTCGTAGCCGCACCCATAGCGAATGTGAGCGGCGCGGGCTATGGCCCGCGCCGCTCACGCCTAGTTGGGGGACTATGGGCAGGCGCCAAGAAAATCGACTAATTCGGGCAGTAGGTCGATTCCGCGGCACTGACCATGCCTGTGAGGTCGGCGAACGAGTATCCTTTCGAACTCAACTGGCCGTGGAGGTCCGCGGCGATCGCGTCTGGCGTTTTGCCGGCCAGGCGATCGGAGCAGATTCCGTGCCCCATCGAGATCATGTCCGAGTCAGCCCCGGACTGCCATTGGAAGCCGAGGTTGTGCAGTTTCGAGAGGTATTGATCATCAGTGGCGTCGGCGGCCGCAATCGCGGTGCCAGTGGTTAAGGCCGCGCCAATGATCAACGGGATAGTCAGCTTGGTGAGCCAGCGACGTGAAGACATTTAATGCCCTTTCTTGTTGGTGGCGACGACGCCGTCATTATGAAGGGTCCGAGGAGTACAAATGTGAAAAATAGACGAAGCTGGGAAAAAGCTTGTGAAGAGCTGAAACCTGCGCCTGCATTTTAGGGCAGCGCTTCCCTTCAATTGAGTTCCTATCCCTGGGGGGATGCACGATTTTTTCTCCCGTGCTGGTCTCCAGACGCGATGTCATGCGCTGGAACGCTTTTCATGTCGTCGGCAGGCATTGACGCTGACGTGCCTCGGTGTCCTCGGGCGCAGCTCAGCGCGCGCTTGCCGGCTGCTTCATGCCGGTGTGATTGCGATAACCCAATAGCTCAAGATCGGCGCAGACCGGTTACCAGGCTGCACGATTCGATCAACTCCGGCTCATATGTGGCGGCGCCGCATTCGCATTCCCAGCTGATGTGGGGGCCGCAGGAACATGCAATCGTCGCGACGATCATGTGTCCCGGCAGCAGCCAGTGACCACGCGTACAGCGTTGGGGTGGCCTGTCCATCCATTGCGTGCGCAAACGGTGTGTCACGTCGCCGACATCAACACTCACGGGCACCACATTTCCATCGGCTGTATCGCCAAACCAGTGCGGTGCGCGAATCGTTATTCTTCGTTGTCAATCGTTGACCGTGTCGTTGTGTTTGAAATCTTCGACCACGAGCCGCAACTACCGTAAACGGGACCGCCGGACCTCCGGCTTGATGAACGGAGCAGAGCAGCGATGACGATCGACCCGACGACCACACTTGGCGAGCAGCGTTTCGTTTCGCTTACCACGTTCAAACGCAGTGGAGAGGGCGTGGCGACGCCGATGTGGATCGGCCGTGACGGCGCTGACCTGTTCGTTTGGACACCGGCGGACAGCTGGAAAGTCAAACGGGTTCGCAACAATCCACGCGTCCTCTTGGCACCGGGCAGCCGCTTCGGCAAGGTGCGTGACGGCGTTTCTCCCGTCGAGGGCACCGCGCAGGTAGTCACTGATCCGGTGACGGTGGAACGGCTCAGGGGTGAGATCCGCAGAAAGTATGGTCTCGGGTACCACTTGGTGACTCTTGCTGAAACGATCGCCGCGCGTGGACGCAAGCCGCGGGTGATCCTGCGGATCGCAGTGTCAGACTGAGGCGCTCGCAGGCTAGGGCTTTCTCAAGCGCGTTTCGCGCTCATCTCACATATCGCGGGCCCGGTGCGTCTTCACCACGTCGGGGTCGATGGGCCAAGGCAACTACACGATTGAAAGGGAAGGAAGACGTTCATGTCGCTGCAGGAGGCCAATAAGGCCATTGTTGGGCGCTGGTTCACCGAGTTTTGGGGTAACCCATGGAACCCGGATGTCGTCGATGAGCTGGCCGCCCCTGAGATCCGTTTTGAATACTCCCTGCATCAGCCGTTGCGCGGTCGCGCCGCGGTCAAGGAGTTCGCCACCAATTTCGGGCAGCATTCCCCGATCTCAATTTCTGGGGCACTGCGGATCTCATCGCGGAGGGCGATTACGTCGTCGGGCAGTGGGAGGGCGGCGGAACCCACACCGGCGCCGAATTCGACGACCTTCCCATTGGGTCGCTATCTGCCGGTTCCGGAAAGTCCATGCGCTTCAGCGGAACTACCGTGCTGCGGCTCGAGAATGGTCTCATCGCCGAAGAAGTGGGCCTCGACGACGGCGTAATGGTGCTTCAGCAACTCGGTATTATCCCCGCGCCGACGAAGTAGCGGGCGTCGGCCGCATCGGCACTCGGCCAATTCCCATGCCGGCTAGCGTCAAGACCCAGGCCGCGCGATCCACCGATGAATATGGGGCGCGGCACCGGTCATACCTTTGAGATCAGAAAATCGATACCAAAGGTGGATCCCATGTCCAATGCTCTACCGCCAATCGTCGATGGCCAGACCTGGCGCGCCGCGCTCGACGACCTGCGCAAGCGCGAGAAGGCCGCCACTCGCGAACTGGATGCGATCGCCGCCCAGCGGCGCCGCCTGCCCGTGGTCGAGTTGCCTGACTACACCCTGATCGGCGCCGACGGGCCCGTCCGTCTCGCCGATGTTTTCGACGGCCGCTCGCAGCTCATCGTCTACCACCACATGTGGTCGGACGGCGCGGAGTGGCAGTGCGGCGGGTGCACGGGCTTCACGTCGCAGTTCACCCGACTGGAGTTCCTCGACAACTACGACGCCCGCTTCGTCATCGTCACCAATGGACCCATCGACGAGGCACTCGCCTACCAGCAGAAGGTGGGCAACCGGATGGAGTGGTACTCGTCGTCGGAGAGTGCGTTCGGCGCCGACATGGACGCACCGCCTGGCGGGGGCTTCGCGGTCAACGTGTTCCTGCGCGAGGGTGACACCGTGTACCGCACCTGGCATACGAACGGGCGAGGCACCGAACAGCTCAGCCACACGTTTGCGCTGATCGACATCCTGCCGTGGGGCCGCCAGGAGGAATGGCTCGATTCGCCTGATGGTTGGCCCTCGCGCCCCACATACTCGGGTTGGCTCGACTCCCCCGATATCGCCCGCGCCTACGGACCCAAGGACAACTCATGACCGCGACCACCGATCGTTTCGTCGTCACCCGCACCATCGCCGCTACCCCGGCAGAGATCTTCGCCGTCCTGGCCGACCCGTGCCGCCACCAGAACTGTGAGCCCACAGACTGGGTCCGCGACGCAGTGGACACCGCACCGATCACGGGCACCGGACAGATGTTCGCGATGAACATGTTCCTCGAACAGGCCGGCGGTCACTACGTGACGTACAACCTGGTCAATGTGTTCGACAAGGACCGTGCCATCGGGTGGGTGCCGGGCCGGCTCGACGACGCGGGCAATCACTCCCCCGGCGGCTGGTTCTGGCGCTACGACCTTGCGCCGAACGGGGACCGCACCGACGTCACTCTGACCTATGACTGGAACGCCACGCCACAGGATTTCCGCGACCAGGTCGGCGGGATGCCCGTGTTCCCGGAGGACTACGTCGCCGCGTCGCTTGCGACGCTGGAGCGCTCGGTCACTTCTCCAGAGTGAACTGGTTGACGTCGATGTTGCCGGAGCGGAATAAGTCTGCCCAGCCGGTCAGGTATTTCTTGTACCGCTCGTAGACCTCCTCGGACTGGAGCTCGATGGCCTCGGCGCGACGGTGTGGGCGCAAGGTCACACCGCTACCTCGTCCCAGGTGACGTGGTCGCGCTCCGACAGCGGTGGACCGCCGTTGAAACTGGCGCAGAATGGCGACTGGACGCTCAGCTGGGATCAGTGGCGCAGCGGCAGCGCGCTGAAGCGCTGAGTCAGGCGAATACTGGGAGGCATCTAATGGGCGACATGGATTCGAGCCGTCGGTCGCTGCTGATGGCGGCAGCCCCACTGTTGCTTGCGGCGGTCGCCGCCGGCGACAAGAAGGGGGACACCGGGGACATCAAGTTGTCGCCGGCACCCCAAACCGGCCCGGATCCCAACGAAACGTTCACACTCCCCTATGAAAAAATGAATTTCGAGTCATGGGGCAACCTGCCGCCACACAGCGGCGAAATGGCCATGCTATACGGGGATTTCAACCAGCCGGGCCCATACCTGGTGATGATGAAATGGAATCCGGGTTGGTTCAGCGCGCCGCATACCTATGCAACCGACCGGATTCAGGTGGTGGTATTCGGCACCTGGTTTGTCAATAGCGGGAATGAGTTTCAGCCGCAAGACGCGGTCCCGGTCGGACCGGGTGGTTACGTAAAGCGGACTGCGCGTACCCCGCACTACGACGGCGTCCCGGCCAACCGGCGCGACCCGGCTGTGATCGCTATCTCCGGCCTTGGCCCCGTCGACATCCAGCTGGTTGACCCGACGCAGCCGTCATGGCGTCAGGTATGACGCTCATCGCCTGACGAAGTGGGCGCCCCTTACCAGGTAGCTCGTGAGGAGCCGTCAAGACGCAGGCCCAACCCTTCGACAAAGTCTTGACTGATTCCAGATAAGTAGGCCATATTGGCAGTGTGCCCTCAACGGCGGAGTACGCGGACCGGCTGCGGATCGCCGATCTGCGCGTGACCCGGCCCAGGGTCGCCGTGCTGGAGGCCGTGGACGCCCATCCACACGCCGACACTGAGACGATCTTCTCGGCGGTACGGATTGGCCTGCCTGATGTCTCCCGTCAGGCGGTGTACGACGTACTCAACGCGCTGACCGCCGTTG
>Ga0210389_10001493_pt1 | contig 18917 bp, 11 predicted proteins | sample IncBWH28OmetaG_FD_160127 | JGI IMG/M metagenome (GOLD analysis project Ga0210389, IMG submission 160127) | Forest soil microbial communities from Barre Woods Harvard Forest LTER site, Petersham, Massachusetts, United States - Inc-BW-H-28-O ...
AAGTGAAAGGTGAAAGGTGAAAGGTGAAAGGTGAAAGGTGAAAGGTGAAAGGTGAAAGGTGAAAGGTGAAAGGTGAAAGGTGAAAGGTGAAAGGTGAATCCGCCATCGCTAAAGCTATGGCGGACGAAGAAGGTGTGGGCGTAAGGTAAAAGGGGAGAATGAATACCCCGTCAACCTTTCAGCTTTTACCTTTCGCCTTTAACCTCAAACAATCATCCGTTTATCCAGCTGAACTTGTATTCCAGCATCGGGTTTTTCATGCGCTCGGCTACGCGGAGCAAACGGGCGGGCAAATTCATGATGTAGTCGCGGGCTTTTTCGCCGGTCTCTGTCAACTCGGTCATGCTTTCGATGTGCCAGTCTTCAATAAGTTCCTTTAGGATATCGACATAGTCAATAGCGGTATAAACCCCAAGGCGTTGTGCCGCATCGGTAAAATGGCCAAAGGTTTGACCAATCATCAGCCCCACTTCACGCAAAAAGTGAGCGGGCATTACTATCTTTTTACGCATCATGTCTTCAAACGCCAGCATGGCCTCATTAGCATCGACCTCAAAAATCTTGCTGATGAAATATTTATATGCCCTGGCGTGACGCGCTTCATCACCTGCAATTACACCGCACATTTTTGATAAAAGCGAATCACCATCGCGTTTGGCCTGGGATGCTACCCGGCGGTGCGAGACGTTAGTAGCCAATTCCTGGAAAGACGTATAGATAAAATTACGATAAGGATCGCGGCCGGTGCCGATATCGAACCCATCCGAGATAAGATACTGCGTAGACACTTCCATCATGCGCATATTAACCCGGCCCGACAGATACAGGTATTTGTTCAGCAGGTCGCCATGGCGGTTTTCTTCACCGGTCCAATGCCTGGTCCATTGCATCCAGCCATCACGCTCATCGGTTGATACACCCCTCACCATCGAAAGCCACGATTCATACGTCGGTAATGCTTCTTCGGTGATCGTGTCGCCCACTAATACGGCGACAAGGTCATAAGACAGACCCTGGGCGCTTTCCTGCAATTCCTTGATCTCATTGAAAAAAGTGTCGCGGGAAGAATCTGGCAAAAAATCGGATGGCTGCCAGATGGTGTCAATGGGCTTCAAATATTCATTCTTTTTTTCAAGCATGAATTGTTCGATATGCACCATTACTTCCCGTCGCTTTTCTTCAAAAAATTTCATAACATCCTAATAGGGTGCAAAGGTAGCGAATAATAATTACAATAAATTCATCATTTTCCGTTAGCATACCCAATAGCGGCCTTCATACAATCGGGCAGGTCCGCTATTGAGGGCTCACCGTTGAAAATGGAAAAGTTACCATTATAATCCCATAACAAACCGGGTATGTTTAATTTCTTTAGCGTTTGCCTTACTGTACTGATATACCTGCACCGGCTATCCTGATCGGCGTATTTGTTATACACACCATACTCGCCGCAAAGTAAAGGCACATTATATTTATCGCCCCATTTTTTTACGATCTGCAGCTTATCTTTTACCGATTGCTCATTGCCATCAATAGGATATTCGTTATAATTTTTCTCTCCGTCTGTATTTTTTGCTTTTGGGTTAATAATTGGAAATTTTTCCGCATTATAAGGAAATGGCACCCCAACGGTCGATTCCTGGTCGCCTATCCATTCCGCTCCCTGGTGCGTAAATAAAAACGGTTCGTAAAAGTGAAATGTGTAAATAATGTTGTCGTCCGCCAGCGGGACGGACCGGCTCAATTCGTAAATACTGTTATAATTTGATGCGCCGACGATGAGGGTGCGATTAAGGTCAATTTTCCTTATTTCCGCTATAATATCAGATGCAGCATCCTTCCATACCTGGGGATCCATATGAGGCGGCTCGTTGTATATCTCGAAAAAAAGGTCATCATCACTCACTTTTTTATAGCGTTTTGCCAGCTTTAACCACAGGTTAATAATCGTTTTTGTCTCCACGGGAAAATTATTTTCATTAAAATTACCATTATGGTAATCTATTATGAGTTTAAACCCGTATAAACCGCACTGTTTAACAATATTATCGATATGAGAAAATATTCGTTCATCTGCAATGTGCTCATTTTCATAATATTCAAAAGCGACAGGCAACCTGATACTTTTAAATCCGAGCTTCTTTAAAAGAAGAAGGTCAGTGTCACTAATACGGGTTTCGGCTAAAGCATCCTTATTCCAGGTTTGCTCGAGCCATGAAAAACTCACGCCGTTGTCTAAGCTTTTGGCACGCTTAAAGGCTGCTGAACGGGCTGCCTGTGTTGTTGGATTGCTTTTTGCTATAACTTGGCGTGCCACAACGCAAAATGGCAGCATAACCGTGCAGAAAAGGCAGATTGCAATAAGATTCGCCCTTTCAGCGATAAAACCGGGATGTTTATATGTGCATAAGTATCTGTTAAGTTTTTTTTGATTTTTCATTTACTTTATGCGGATTACTTCCGGGTAGCTTATATTATCATAATTCCAGATAGAGAAGAATGTTTGTTCAAATAACAAAACAGGAGTTTATACGCGAGATTGATAAGAAGGCCTGGTACCAGACCAATAACATTATCTGGACCATCATTTTTATTTATCCCCTGTTCAGTATTATCGATTTTATCTTCGCGCCGGCTATATGGCTTCAATTTTTTGTTGTCCGCATCATCACCGACCTCGTTATTTTAGCCTTCTATAGTTTGTTTCAACGCAAACGTTATAATTACCGTGTACTACTGCATGTAACGCTGCTCATTCTGTCCATAACGTCTGCTGTTTTGTGTAACATTGTTGACATAGGAGTGTTAAACATTTACTACCTGATGTTCTCGGCAATTTTCCTGTACTTTAACCTGCAGGTGTTTTGGGAGGCCATAAATTCAGTTGTTGAAGCTGCTATCGCGCTGGTATTGCTCGCCATTTTCTTCAGGCTGTTCAGTGTTTACACGTTAGATATCGTGATAGCAAACGGCGGCACGGTATTCTTTATTATTGCGGTGATCTCATGCCTGGTGCCCGGCGCACGATACAAGGTAATCGTCAGAGATGTTCGTTCGCAACTGTTGATCTCGAAATCAAACGACCAGCTGAAAGATCAATTCTCCGACATCAACAACAAAAACTCGATTATCGATACGCAATATGAGCAGTTACGCAGACTCGACGCTCAAAAGAACAATTTTATCAATATCGCTGGTCACGACCTGAAAAATTTAGTGAGCTCGATAATAATGAGTAATAACCTGCTCAAGGATGAAGACTACCGGCTGAGCCCCGAACAGATGGAGCTATCCGGCTATATTGGCGAATCGGCCGAAAAGATGCAATACCTGCTGAATAAACTGATGGATGTGAGGGAGATAGAAACCTCGCAGGAGTTGAAATTCAACCTGGAAATATTTGATATCAATGCCGAGGCCCTGCACGTTTTCAAGGGATTGGTTGAAACCGCGCAAATAAAAAATATCCACCTTGTTGATAATATCTCCAGGAACCCCATGGAAGTGCGCCTGGACAAGGTATTTGCTGGACAGGTATTTCAAAACCTCCTATCAAACGCTATCAAATTTTCGCAAACCAATAACAGTATACGCGTGGTTACCAGCCTGCAAGGCTACCGGTTTGTTTTTGAAATAATAGACGAAGGAATTCCAATCGGGCGAAATGAGCTTGATGATATGTTTGGAAAATTAAAAACCCTTAGCGAAGCAGCAAGCCACGTTGAAAACAGGCTGGGACTGGGGCTTTCGATAGCAAAATTGATGACCCAGGAAATGGGCGGCGAATTGACTTACCGCAGCGACGACAACGGGAATTATTTTAGAGTAGAGTTTCAAGTAATAAACTAATATTGACAACCAATGAATAAATTTTTTACCTTATTAGCCCTTGTGTTTCTTTTAAGTAAGGCATCATTGGCTCAACAGATAGTGTCCTTCAGGTCATTGGGGCACGAAGATGAAGCGATTTACGGGATGAGCGGCGCCAGCTCGGTATATGTGAAGATTTCGCCTTTGGTGGAAATTGAGGGAAGTAAGCTGGTGTTAAAATTGGAACCATCGCAGGCCGTTATAAAGGAACACTCCTTCGTAAACGTAATTATTAACGATAAACCCGTATATAGCGCACGCCTCACAGCAGATTCTATCGAAACGGTAACGCTCACCTTAACCCGGCAGGATCTGTCGGCCGACAGGTTTTTGAAAATCCAGGTTAAAACATTACTGACGGTAACCGATGACGTTTGCCGCGACCTGGATAACCCGGCGATGTGGCTGAAGGTAAAATCAGCTTCCTTCCTCGAACTGCTTAAAAACAGGACCGCTAACCTTAGCGATATCAATATCAGCAATTGCTTCGACACCAAAAACGCGATAGTTTATCCGGCCGACCCGTCATTAAATGACCTGAAAGCGGTAGGCTGGGCCTACGCCCGGCTGAAAAGAAGCCAAAGCAAACCAATATTGCTGTTTGAAGCCGGCAAGGTGCCCGACACTGTTAAAAACTATATCCAGGTGGGTAATATTAGTACGCTGCCTGACGATAAAAAATCACTTATCAAGGTAAGCCCGCAAGCCGACGAGGGTTTACTGTACCTGGCTCAATCTATGACGACCGTTACCGACACGGTTACGCACAGGCAAATGCAGGGCGGCAAACCTGTTGACGTTAAAACGGCTACCAGTGAGCAGGTTCCCGCAGAGATACTTTTTGTAACCGGCGGCGATGACCCGGGTTATGATAAAGCGATTACCGCACTGGGAAACATTAGTATCCTTAGCTCGAGCTACGGCCAATACTTGCTGATTGATCACGCTGAGAATACGCATATTGTGAATCTTGACGAAAACCGCTCAAGGCTTACCTTAAAACAGGTTGGCGGCACCAGCGACTTCCTTTCAGGTATCGGTTCATTAAAAAGTGCCTATACTTTTAAAAACAGTGATTTTAATTTCACTCCTAAAGAAGTTGAGATCCACTTTATCGGCAATTACAGCGGTTTAAGCCCCGGCGACAGGGGTTATTTTAACGTTTACCTGAATGGTTTGCTCATCAGCAGCGAAAAACTCGACGCCTCCGGTAAATTAAATACCTCGGTAACCATTAACCGCTACCAGCATCATAAATACAACACGCTGGAATCAGAGTTCAGGTTCTTCCCGACTAACGGCCAGTGCAAAAACAGCTTTATTAACTTCTTCGGTGAAGTTGACGCTGATAAATCATACCTCGAGTCAAAAAACCCATTCATTTCAAGCGATTTGAGTTTTTACCAGTATCCCGAGGCCTTCAATAGCGGGACTACAAAGGTCATTATTTCAAAATCGATCGCAAAAAATGCCGCTGGCGCTGTCGGCGAAATTGTTTACGAGTTGAATAACAATGTAAACGCCAACAATTTCCCTGAGTTTGCTTATTCAGAAGGATATCCTGAAGGCAATCTTAAAAAATACAATATCATCGCATTGCTTGACAAGGACGATCCTTTAATGGGCAAGTTTTCAAACCCGCCGGTGAAATTCCAGAATAATTTCAAGTTGTACAACAGGGATAACGGCACGATGGTGTATTCCGTTTCAGATACGGTATCTTCAGGTATTGCCCAGATATTTTACGGCGGCGGAAATAACGCTACCTTAATACTCACAGCGACAGGGTCAAAAGCATCAGATGCATTTTTAAATGTATCTAAAGCAATTGGCGAGCAATTGTCGACATTATCGAGTAACGTTTGTGTAACCGACGCAGGCGCCAACAAGTATCTGTTCAATATCAATAAATCGAGCGACAACCTTGAATATGTGGAACCCAAGAGCTCACTCACCCGTTTTTGGGAAACTTACAATTTGTACATCTTGTTAGGCATACTGATACTGATCTTACTGTCATTCCTGTATGTACGTTCAAGAGTTCAAAGGTCGCAGGAGCAGTATAACGATTAATTTTGCTGGCAGCATGGCATTTAAAAAATAAGTAACCTTAGCGGGCCGCGCCTGCTAAGGCTGCTTGATAAATTGTTTAAAACAATACTGAAAACTTAATATATGTCTATTCCTGAACTTTTGGTTAACGATGGTTTCATCACGCGGCGGGATCGGGAACAGATTGAAGATTTTTCGTCCAGGTCTGGGCAGTCTTTTATAAAAATTGCACTGAACTACGGCTATATATCCCGTAAAAATTACGAGCGGTCGATGATAAACGCGGGGTATCCCTTCAGGGAGGCGGTACGCGAACAGGAATACGACCCGGAAGTATTAAGTAAAATAGAGTTAAAATTCGCTGAGCAACATGCAGCGCTTCCGCTTCGCATTGAAAATGGCCGGGTAGTCACCCTGATGGCCGACCCCAGCAACCAGTTGTTTATTGATTTTGTACGATTTACCTATGATCGTGAACCCGAAATTATCGTTGCGTCAGATTTGGATATTGTTTGGATGAGCCACAAGTTGCTGGGCGACAAGTATGTAAAATCGGCAGTATACGAGCTGCTGAACCGCGACCCGGCCAACTCTGCCTTTATAACTTTTTCATCAGGCCAGCTTATTTTTATGTTTGTTTTGCTGGCCGTTGTGGTGATTGGCCTGGTAACCAGCTTTAAAAACACATCCATCATTATTAATATACTGATAAGTGTATTTTTCCTGGTAGCTATTTTGTTCAAGATGTTCCTGGCGCTGGTTGGGTCACGCTTTGAACTTCACCAGGCCGTAACGCGCGATGAGGTTAAAGACCTGAAACCGGATGATCTGCCCATTTATACCATCCTTTTGCCTGTTTACCGGGAAGATAAGCTGATCAAAAAGCTGATCTGGAACTTGCAGTCGCTCGATTATCCGCGCGAGATGCTTGACATCAAGCTCATTATCGAGGAGGATGACGACAAAACCATGAATGCGGTGCGCAACCTTGATTTCCCGGCGATATTCGAGGTGGTTGTGGTTCCGTTTCACATGCCAAAAACCAAACCAAAGGCATGTAACTATGCGCTTCACTTTTCGCGGGGCAAATATCTTACTATTTATGATGCCGAGGATATTCCGGACACCGACCAACTGAAAAAAGTGGTGGCATTGTTTGCCAAGCTGCCGTCTAACTATACTTGCGTTCAATGCGCTTTAAACTACTTTAACCGGAACGAAAACTTCCTGACCAGGATGTTTACCCTGGAGTATAGCTACTGGTTTGACTATATGCTGCCGGGCCTCGACACGCTGGATATCCCGATCCCCCTGGGCGGCACCAGCAACCACTTCAAACTGGACAACCTGGTCGAATTGGGCGCCTGGGATCCTTTCAACGTAACCGAGGATGCAGACCTGGGCGTTAGGGCCTACGCAAAAGGCTATAAAATAGCCATTGTAAACTCTACTACTTTTGAGGAAGCGAATAACGAGCCGTTTAACTGGATACGCCAGCGCTCCAGGTGGATAAAGGGTTATATGCAAACCTACCTGGTACATATGCGCAATCCCCTGGCATTGCTAAGAAAAGTTGGCTGGAGAGGTTTTTTGGGGTTCAACTTCTTTATCGGGGCAACGCCGTTAACCTTCCTGGTATATCCGTTCCTGCTGGGTATATTTGTTTGCTACCTGGTATTCGACCTGTCAACCATCCGTACGTTATTCCCCGACTGGGTGTTGTTCATGTCGATATTTAACCTGATGGTCGGCAATATATTGATGATCTATATAAACATGATGGCGGTATTTAAAAGGCGCTTTTACGAGCTGATCCTGTTTTCTATCGCCAACCCTGTCTACTGGTTAATGCATTCAGTTGCGGCCTTTAAAGGCCTTTATCAATTGATTGTTAAACCTTTTTATTGGGAAAAAACCGAACATGGGCTTAGTAAAGTAAACAGCCCGACAAATGTTGTTAAATGAGAAACCAATCCAAATATCTGCTGCTTGTTGCCGTGCTGTTAGCGGTTTACTATGTGCTGTGCGGTTTTTATTTGAACCACCTGGGCTATTACAGCCAGGAGGCCCTGTTTTACATGGAGAAATCCAACATCATCCTTCACGGGGTGGGCGACAAGCTAAAGGTAATGGGCCTTACCGCGCCCATATTGCCTTTTTATTCATCATTTATATTTTCTGCCATTAGTTTTGTGCCGCCGCCGGTAATAGCCTCCTCTGTCTGCATGGCTATCCTTTTTTTCCTGATGGCCAGCACGTTGTTCAAGCGGTCGAACGATATTTTTTATATTTTTATTTTGCTCATTATCTTCCTGCTCCATCCGGGCATGCTGTATGCAGCAACTTCGGGCAAATCCATCGGGTTAGTGCTGGTATTTTTCTTCCTTTTCTTTTTCAACCTGTTAAAGTTTTACCGGTCAAACACAACCTTCCACGTATCCATCGCCAGTATATGCCTGGTTATTTTGATATTTTGCGATTATAAATTTATTTGGCTCACCCTGTTTTTTATCCCGCTGGTTTTATCCATCACCGTAAAAAGCTTAAACCTGGGCGAGCAGGAATCCATTTTCAGGCTGCACCAAAGTTTTAACAATCCCTCGCTGCGGCGCAAGCTCATCAACAAAACGTTTGCGCTTTACATCATCCTGTTCATATTGCCTATCGCGTGTATCATATGTTATAAGCTGCTTAACCTTACCCATGCGCAGGATTTGGAATATTTTAACGAAAGCCCCTACGCAACATGGACGGTGCTGGCCGATAAACTAAGTTTTGATAGCTTATCAACAAGCTCGGTGTACCAGATACCCGAAATATCGGTGCTGCTGTCGTTAAAGATGATCGTCTTTTGCCCATTAATCCTGGTTGCTATTTTCCTTTTCAGGGATAGCACATACCAAATCCTTACGCTTTTAACACCCTTTGCACTTATCGAGTTTTTACACATCAAATACGATAAGGTGTTTTTGCCGCAGGAGTTCTACCTCATGTTTGTCGTTTTGGCCTTGCTCTGTATCCTGTACCGCGCCCAGATCGTCAAACGACAGGGGATTTTAAAATTAGTGGTGGGCGTGCTAACGCTTGTGCAGCTTGTTACCGGCTATATTTTCCTTAAAAATTCCTCTGTAAGCGAAGAAAGAAATTTTATTTCGATGATCGAAAGCCGTGCACCCGATACGCGCCAGGATGAAAACCGTGCACTTGCAAAATATTTGAACAATTTGCCAAAAGATTCGCACGTACTGATTGACGACGCCATTGCCTACCCGGTGGTGGCATTTACGGGCAACGTCCGCAAACTTACTCTCCCCTACCAGGAGGGTATCTTTCTGAGCGCCATCGAAGCGCCGGATAAATATGATAACTATATACTACTGGCTACCGATAAAAACGAAGTTACCGGCTTTACCCAACTTAACGATAAATACATCCCCATTATAACCCGCGCAAACAGCGGGTTAAAATTCAGAAGGGTTTACGAAACTGATGATTGGGTCCTATACAAGATTTTTTGAAATCGAAGTGTTCATGGTTCACAGTTATAGCTGGTTATCTTAAGCCGGCGCACACGTGCCGCGCGTGCCTTATGGAACATTATCAACCTTAAAATACTTTGTATGAAAAAACGGCTGTTATATTTACTTCTTGCATTATTCGCCTTCACCATTAACCATGCACAGGCACAAGCCGCGCCTCCGCGTTTTAAAGCCGTTGCCATTGCCGAAATTGGCGGCGGCCACGTATTGTTTACCGAAGCGGCAAAAATATGGCTCAACAAACTGGCAGCCGACAGCAATTTTACCATTGATTATATAACCGACACCAAACCCATTACCAAAGCTTTTTTAGCCAACTATCAACTGTTTATCCAACTGAACTATCCGCCATACCCCTGGAGCGCCGAAGCACAGGCCGCGTTTGAGGATTATATAAAAAACGGAAAAGGCGGTTGGGTGGGCTTTCATCACCCTACTTTACTGGGCGTATTTGATAATTACCCCATGTGGCAATGGTATTCGGGCTTTATGGGCGGCATTATGTTTAAGGATTATTTACCCGGCGGCGCATCGGCACTGCTTACGGTTGAAGATAAAGGCCACCCGGTTATGAAAGGCCTGCAACCAACTTTCACCACTAAAGATGAATGGTACCTGTACGACAAAAGCCCGCGCCCCAATGTTCATGTGCTGGCCAGTATTGATGAGTCGACATACGATCCGCCAAAAGATAAAAAAATGGGCGACCACCCGGTAATATGGACAAACGAGAAGGTAAAAGCCCGCAACATCTACATCGCCATGGGGCATTTCCCCGAATTATTTAAGGATGACAATTATACTACGCTGGTGAAGAATGCGCTGTTTTGGGCGGCTGGGAGATGATGTGGTTCATAGTTCATAGTTCATAGCCGGAGGCATTGGGCATTTCCGGATATGGCCAACTTCTAACACTAAAAACTGCTGCTACCAACTGCTACTGCCACTTAAAATTTGGGCGTTTCTCCGCCTTCTCCGCCTTTGTTGGTGTTTTTCACCAACAAACCGAAGTGCCGGGTGGTGATAGCGTATTTTCTCCGCCTTTGTTGGTGTTTTTCACCAACAAACCGAAATGCCGGGTGGTGATAGCGTATCAGCAAGGTATTTGGGCGTTTCCCCGGCTGGTAGAAGCCGGGGCCGCGTGCTTTGCTCATACGGCTGCAGGCCTTAGGCGCGAAGGCCGGTATCCGCGACGCCCGCTAACGCATTTGTCTGAACCGTGATTTACAGGATTTTAGGATGACCATGATAAAAAGATGGTACGCGAATATCCTTCCCCCACCGAGTTGGTGTCGTCACCAACTTCTCCCCTGCTACCTTCAATGTCCGCCTATTGGCGGGGCTACTTATTTGTAGAAAACCACCACCACCACCATATTGCTCCGCCCATTGGCGGACTACCCACCCACGGCCAGGAAAAATACGCCAGCCTACTTAACATTTGCGTTAGTTTTTGCTAATTTGGTTCCCTTATAAATTATGACAGCTGAACAAATAAAAGAATTGGAAGATAACCTGTGGCAGGCAGCAGATAAACTGCGGGTTGATAGTGGGTTAAAGGCCAGCGAGTATGCAACACCTATCCTGGGGCTAATTTTCCTGCGCTTTGCCTCTATTAAATACAATAAGGTTAAAAAAGAGATCGAAGCAGAACTTGTGGCGCAAAAAGGCAGCCGCATGACACGGGAAAGGCATGAAATAGCGATTGATAAATGTGGTTTTTATTTGCCGCCCGAGGCTGAATATGATTACCTGCTGAACCTGCCCGAAAAGGAAGATATTGCCAAAGCCATCAAGGTGGCGATGGAAAAGGTCGAATTGTACAAGCCGGAGTTAAAGGACAGCCTGCCAAAAGACGAATATTTTAAACTGGTAAATGATCAGGATAAAACCCTGCCAAAAACATTACTGAAATATTTTAAGGATATTCCGGAGGATGCGACAGGCGATGTATTCGGGAAGGTATATGAATATTTTTTAGCGGAGTTTGCATTAGCGGAGGGCCAGGGCGGCGGCGAATTTTTTACACCGACCAGCGTAGTAAAATTGATGGTGGAGATCATCGAACCCTACCGGGGCAAAATATTGGACCCTGCCTGCGGCAGCGGTGGCATGTTTGTACAAAGCTCCTATTTTGTGGATCGCCGAAAAACGGAATTGCATGATGACGATAGTAAAGATCTGGTTGTTTACGGCGTAGAGCGCACACCGGAAACTGTGAAGCTTGCACGGATGAACCTTGCGGTAAATGGTTTGCGCGGCGAGATAAAACCTGCCAACAGCTATTACGATGACCCCTTCGACAGTTTCGAAAATTTCGACTTCGTGATGGCTAATCCGCCATTTAATGTGGATGATGTAAACCTCGACCGGGTAAAGGCGCAAAAGCGTTTCAGTGAGTATGGCATACCGCAAAATAAAACCAAAAGCAGTACCAAAAAGAAAGAAAAAGAAGTTGATACGGTACCCAATGCCAATTATTTATGGATCAGCCTTTTTGCCACTTCGTTAAAGCCCGAAGGGCGTGCCGCATTGGTAATGGCTAACAGCGCCAGCGATGCCCGCAACAGCGAAGCCGATATCCGCAAAAGTTTGATAAAAGCCGGGGTAATTGATTGCATGCTTACGCTGCCTAAAAATATGTTTTATACGGTTACCCTGCCGGCTACGCTATGGTTTTTTGATAAATCAAAAGCCGGCGCGGAACCGAGAGTATTGTTTATTGATGCCCGTAATATTTTCAGGCAGGTTACCCGCGCTTTGCGCGAGTTTACGGATGAGCATATCCAAAACATTGCGACCATTGTGCGGCTGCACCGTGGTGAAACGGAACGTTTAACCCAACTGCTTGAAAGCTACCACTCACAAGCCGAAGACTACGAAACCAAAGCAAACGCGTTGGAGCCTTCGTTGAACGAGGCCATTGACGCCTATGATAATGCTAAGGCCATTTTGTATAAAATACAGGAGCGAATTTCAGCCGGCACTGGCGAGGCCAAACAATTAAAAACGGAACTAACCAAGGCTGGTATTGTATTTACCAAAGCAGTAAAAGCCAGGGAGGAAATTGAAAAGGAATATAAGGCGTTAACGGATAAGGTTGCTTATTTTAATGGTCATATCAACTGGCTGAATGAACGTTTCCCCAATGGCGTATATGAAGATGTGATAGGTTTATGCAAATCAGCAAATTTGAAAGATATTGAGGAACAGGATTACAGTTTAAACCCGGGCCGTTATGTTGGGGTGGTAATCGAAGAGGATGGAATGACGGAAGAAGAGTTTTTAGCGGAAATGAAAGACCGCAACGATGTATTGAATATTTTGAATACTAAGGCCTCTGATTTGGGGAAATTAATTAACGAAAATCTTTTGCTTCTTCAATGAAAGGCTGGGAACTATATAAGTTGGAAGAAATATGTAAGAAGATAGTATCCGGAGGAACACCGCTAACTTCTAAAAGAGAATATTATGAAAATGGCAATATCCCGTGGTTAAAAACTACTGAAATTCACAAAGAAATTATTCGGGAAACTGAAACTTATATTACGGCAGAAGGGTTAAAAAATTCATCAGCAAAACTTATTCCGGCTAGTTCTATAATAGTAGCGATGTACGGCGATGGCGGCACCGCTGGCAATGTAGCATTAACGCGCATCCCTTTAACAACAAATCAGGCGTGTTGCAATCTGATAATTGACGAGACTAAGGCTGACCCTGGTTTCATTTATTATTATTTGAAGGCTAATTATAATAACCTCGTTAATCTAAAATCAGGAGGTTCTCAACAAAATTTAAATGCACTTACCATTAGAAAATTCCCCGTATTGCTTCCTGATTTACCTATTCAACAGAATATATCCACCATTCTTTTTGCTTATGAAAGTCTAATAGAAATCAACAACCAACGCATCAAACTATTAGAAGAAACAGCCCGCGAACTTTACAAAGAGTGGTTTGTAAGAATGCGGTTCCCCGGATATAAGAAATATAGATTCGAAAAAGGGATACCGGTAGGTTGGGAAATCAATACATGTTATTACTTCTCCGACGTAAAAGGTGGAGGTACACCATCAACAACAAATCCTATTTATTGGAACGGGCAAATAAACTTCTTCACGCCCACAGATCATTCAAATAGTTTCTACATTATAGAAACAGAGAAAAAAATCACTGAAAGGGGACTTAAGGAATCAAGCACCAAGCTATTTCCGAAATATTCTACATTTATCACAGCTAGGGGCACAGTTGGAAATATTTGTTTGGCAGGAGAGCAAATGGCAATGAATCAATCTTGTTTTGGCATAGTACCTCATAACGAAGAAGATTGTTTTTTTACATTTCTTTTCACCGATTTGATGGTAAGTTATCTTAAGCAAGTTGCCAGTGGGGCCACATTTGATGCTATAACATTGAATACTTTTAAAAAATATAAATCTATCATCCCGGAAGAAGTAATAAGGAATAAGTTTAATCAAATAGTCTCACCGATTTTTTTTCAAATTGAAAATTTAATCCATCAAAACACCCAACTCCGCCAAATCCGAGACCGTTTGCTGCCCCGTTTAATCAGCGGCAAATTGAAAGTAAAAGCCAAAAGAGAGGAGTTGGTATGCCCATAATTTTACATAAATTCAGGAATCACCAGGTTAATCCGAAAACGGAGATATTAATACTCGGTACCTTTAACCCTGATATTCCTGCCGGGCCTGATTTTTTTTACGGTAGGCCCAGAAACTTTTTATGGTATTTATTGCCACAGTGTTGGGGATTAGATTCGCTCAAAGAGGCGGCTTTTCTTAATAAACAAGAGTTTATGGCGGCCTATAAAATAGACTTTGCCGATATAATCCATTCGCTGAATATTCCCATTGGGGAAGAGCATAATGTTGATGATGACTTTATTGACGGCCACATAGAAGCATGGAAGGAAATCAATGATTTGATTGATATCCTTCCAAATTTAAAGGCAATTTATTTCACACGAAAAACCTTTAACGGAATTCCAAATATGCGGGCAAGGGTTAATTTAATAGCCGGTCACTGCAACCAAAAAAATATACGATTTTGCAAGCTGGAAACGCCAGCCCGGTTTCACAGCCCGGAAAAACAACAACAATGGATAGATACAATTATTTTACAGAATACATGTTTAAGACCTTAATTTAGACGTTACTTTAAACCAAAATAACATATGGCCCGAACCTTTATAGCAAATTTCATTTCTGAAGACCAGATTGAACAGGCTATACTGGGCATTTTTGTCGATCGTTTGGGTTACCGGCATTTGAATTGTCTGCTGGAGGATTTGACCGGGCGTTCGCTGGAAACAGAGGTGGTGATTGAACCGCTGCTGAGGAGAAAGTTGATCGACCTTAACCCTGACGCTCCGAAGGTGGCCATAGACTATGCCGTTGCTCAACTGACGAAAACCCGTTTGGACCAAACCGACTTTCAGGCCAACAAGGAATTGTATTTTTTAATGCGCGATGGCGTGCGGTTCACTGTTCAAAACGATCAAGACCGGAACGAACCTATCATTATTAAAGTGATTGACCTGGTTGAACAAAAAAACAATGATTACCTGGTGGTTTCGCAATTGTGGCTGCAAGGCTCCTATATCCGGCGCCGGCCTGATTTGATCGTCTTTGTAAACGGCCTGCCTTTAATTTTTATCGAACTAAAAAACAGTACGGTAGCGTTACGCAATGCTTATGATGACAACCTGACCAATTACCGGAAGGATATTCCTTTACTATTTCACTACAACGCCTTATGCATTTTAAGCAACGGCCTCGAAACCAAAGTGGGTAGCTTTAATTCGGGTTATAACCATTTTTTTAACTGGTTAAGGGTTGAAAATGAAGACGAAGTGCCGGATAAAGAACGGATAAAGGATTTCGCCGTAAGTTTAGACTATGCCATATTAGGTCTTTGCGAGAAAAACCGCCTGCTTGATTATTTTGAAAACTTCCTGCTCTATTATAACGATGTAAAAAAAATCGCCGCCAAAAATCACCAGTTTTTAGGGGTCAATAACGCGACCCGCAATTTTGGCGACCGTTTAATTCACGATAAAGAAAATACCGACACAGCCAACAAAGGAAAATTAGGCGTTTTTTGGCATACCCAGGGCAGCGGGAAAAGTTACAGCATGATATTTTTTGCGCGCAAGGTATTCCGCAAATTTACCGGTAACTATACTTTTTTAATTGTTACCGACCGCGATGATCTTGACGGGCAGATCTATAAAAACTTTGTCGGCGCCGGCGCGGTTGCAAAGACCGAGAAATGCCGCCCGCAAAACAGCGAGGAATTGCGGGAGCTGCTGCAAACCAACCGGCGCTATATTTTCACGCTCATTCACAAATTCAGATACCCCAAAGGCAAGGCTTACCCTATATTAAGTACCCGGAACGATATCATCGTAATTGTTGATGAAGCCCACCGCACCCAGTATAAAGACCTTGCCGAGAATATGCGCACCGGTTTGCCTAACGCACAATACATGGCATTTACGGGTACGCCGCTATTAGGAAGCAAAAAACTCACTAACGATTGGTTCGGCGAAACGGTTTCCGAATACAACTTTAAACAAAGTATTGATGACGGCGCGACAGTCCCCCTGTTTTACCATAAACGTGTGCCTGAAGTATTACTGCAAAACGACGACCTGGACGACGACCTGGACGAAATAGTGAGCGATGAGAATTTATCTGCCGAAGACCAGCAGCGACTGGAGAATGAATTTGGGCAGGAACTGTCCGTTTTAAGGAGCGACGACCGCCTGGAGACTATCGCCAAAGACATCGTTTATCATTTTCCACGCCGCGGGTACCTGGGCAAAGGGATGGTGATCACTTTCGACAAGTTCACGGCTGTAAAAATGTACAATAAAGTAAAACGGCTTTGGGACGAGGAAAAACGGGCGATACAGGCACAGCTAAAAAACACGTCGGAAGGAAACGAAACGGCTTTAAGGCAGACATTAGACTGGATGCGTAAAGCTGAAATGGCAGTGATAGTTAGTGAAGAAGCCGGCGAGGACGAGAAATTTGAAAAGAATGAGCTGGACATCCGCTTTCACCGCAAACGGATGCTCACACCGGATGATAACGGAAAGGATTTAGAGGATAAATTTAAAACGCCCGATGATCCGTTGCAATTGGTTTTTGTATGCAGCATGTGGCTGACCGGTTTTGATGCCGAAACGGTTTCGACCCTGTATATTGACAAACCCATGAAGGACCATACCCTGATGCAAACAATAGCCAGGGCGAACCGGGTAACGGACTACGAAATATACGGAAAACCCAAAAAGAACGGGTTGATAGTTGATTACTATAACGTATTTAAAAATCTAAAAAAAGCGTTCGCTTCGTATGGCGGCGGCAAATTAGGTGAAGGGGATAAACCGGAAGAGGATGCACCGGTACAGGAAAAAGACCAATTATACGTTTTGCTGCAGGATGCTATCGATCAATGCGATCAGTATTGTCAAAACATCAGTATCAACCTAAAAAGCATAGCGGAAGCCAAAGTAGTTTTCGGCAAGCTTGGCTTATTTGACCAATACGCCGATATTATATTGGCAAATGACGACCGGAAAAAGCAATTTGTAGTTTACGATAATACCATCGACGGACTATACCAAGCCTGCCTGCCGGAAATACTCGGACGAAGAAAAGATTTTCCGTTAGTACCTGTGATCAGCTATTTACGGCAGGTAGTTGATGGCAAAATGAGCCGTACCGATTTGGACAGCGCTAAACGAAAGATTATAAAACTGCTGGACGAAAGCATTGTAGCAAGCGACGAATTTAAGGAAAAGAACAGGGAGGCGGCAGAACCATCATACAGCATAAAAGCCTGGAAACAGATTGACCTGAGCAAGCTTGACATGGATAAGCTTAAAGAGGAGTTTAAGGAGGCCCCTTATAAACACATTGAAATCTCTGATTTAAGGGCTTTTATTTCCAACAAGCTGGAACAAATGATGACCAAAAACATCACACGTACCAGTTTTGCCCAAAAGCTTCAGCAAATAATCGACCGCTACAATTCGGGTGGCTTGTTAACCGAAGATTATTTTAACGAACTTGTTGATTTTGTTGAGCAGTTAAAGGCGGAAGAATTAAGGGCAGCGAGGGAAGGGCTGAATGAAAACGAGTTGGAAATATTCGATCTTATTAAAAAAGAAAATCTAACAAAAGAAGAAGACCAAAAAGTCAAACTTGCGGCCAAGAGTCTTTTACACCGCCTATACGATGAAAAACCCAAAGTATTATTGCAGGATTGGCACAAAGACATCCAGTCGCAATTGAGGGTAAAATCTGTAATAAAGGAAATATTAGACAAGAACTTACCGCCTACATACGATAAAGAGATTTACGATACCAAATGCAATATCGTTTTTAACCATTTGTTTGTAAAAGCAGCAAATGGCGGGCGGGCGGTAGCTTGATTTGGCGGTTTAGGGGTAGCCCCTACGGGGCAATATGTTTGGGCGGTTACGTTTGCTACAAAGCGGTAGCCCCTACGGGGCATAGAAGCAGGGCAGACGCATTAAAATAGTTTTAAACTTATCAGCGGTGAACGCCAGGAACGGTATGGTTTAAAGAATAGTTTTTTTAACTACTAAGTCACCAAGGCCACTATAAACATCGACTACTTTGCAAAATCTTTGTGCACTTGGTGGACCTTGTGGTAAAAACTATTGATTATAAAAGTTAAGCGCACTGGTTGAACTGAAATATCAGATAATGTTGTTAAAAATAATTTCAATGCGTCTGCCCTGGGCATAGAAGGTGGCTGGAGCGGCGTTTCGCGTTAGGGACAGGAATTGATGCCGGCCTTGCGCCTAATGCCTTGCAGGCGTATGAATGTATGGCCCAACCGTGCTATAAGCGCGGCAACGCCCTAATTCAGCTGGCAGTTATCCGCCGTCGCTAAAACTATGGCGGACGAAGGCAGTTATCCGTTTTTTTATGGTTTCGTCAGGCATTCGGCACAGGACCCGCGTTGCGCTAAGGTTTACCCGCAAAATAGCCCAAAAGGAGAAATCTGCTGCCCATGCGTAATCGCGCGTGGATGTCACACTGAGGCACTCGAAGTGTGGCGCACAAAGGCCAGCCTATTTCGAGGCATTCCGGCGATTAACGAGTGTAGCGCCTAACGAACCCACCGCACTCCTCCGAGCGCATCAGGATGACAACGCGCTTATTATCAAACTCATGTATTACCACTTACATAGTTTGCGACTGTGACGCCCGCAATAATGCGCTGTCGAATTTTATGGGTTAACCTAAAGCGTTGCGAGACCCCTTGGGGCCGAAAAATACACATTCAGGTCCAATACGCCACGTTTTTCGCCTCTTCAATAAAAGCCAGCACTTTTTCTTTAATACCGTCGCGCACCAGGCGGGTTTGGGCTAATATTTCTTTTTCGGAGCCCGT
>Ga0210389_10001495_pt1 | contig 18897 bp, 16 predicted proteins | sample IncBWH28OmetaG_FD_160127 | JGI IMG/M metagenome (GOLD analysis project Ga0210389, IMG submission 160127) | Forest soil microbial communities from Barre Woods Harvard Forest LTER site, Petersham, Massachusetts, United States - Inc-BW-H-28-O ...
ACTCGGCCAGCCCGCGGATCAGCGCGTTGGCGGCCCGGGCCGCTCCATTGGGTTCGTCGTATCGCACCGACATGACTCGTCCCTCCTCGTCTCAGACTAGAGAGCGGTGCTCTCGTTGGATATGACCGTGCCACACCGACAACGGAAATGCAAGAGCACCGATCTCTTTTGTGCCAAAATGGGTCGATGGGCAAGCGCCGCGACTCACGCGAACGCATCGAAGCGCAGATTGTCGAGCTCGGCCGGCGCCACCTGGTAGAACACGGCGCGGCCGGACTGTCGCTGCGCGCCATCGCCCGCGACCTCGGGATGGTGTCGTCCGCGGTGTATCGATACGTGTCCAGCCGCGACGAGTTGTTGACGTTGTTGCTCGTCGACGCCTACTCCGATCTCGCCGACGAGGTGGATCGCGCCCGCGACGCAGTTCCCGATGATCTGTGGAGCGATGACGTCATCGCGATCGCGCATGCCGCCCGCAGCTGGGCCATCGCGCACCCGGCCAGCTGGGCGCTGCTGTACGGCAGCCCGGTGCCCGGCTACCAGGCCCCCGCCGAGCGGACGGTCGGGCCCGGAACGCGGGTGGTCAGCGCCCTGTTCGACGCCGTGGCCGCCGGTATCGCGACCGGCGATATCATGTTGACTAATTCGTCTGCGCCACAACCGATGTCGTCAGATTTCGAACGACTACGGCACGAGTTTGGTTTCCCCGGCGACGATGCCGTCACCACCAAGTGTTTCGCGATATGGGCCGGTGTGGTGGGCGCGATCAGCCTGGAGGTGTTCGGGCAGTACGGCACCGACACATTGAGTGACCCCGAAGCGGTGTTCGACACCCAGGTTCGGCTGCTGGTCGGTGTGCTGACCCAGCCCGACGTCGATCCGATGCGATACCGGGCTTCGTTACCGAATTAGAACGTGTTCAATCGCTGACCGCAATGGCTGAAACAACGGGCGATGGCAACATCTTTCTTGGCGGGTGAGACGCTGGGCTATCCTGCGATGCGATGAGCCTCTCCGTCGGGTCGCCGGTACAGATCGCCTGGGTGACGCACGACCTGGACGCCACGGAAACGGCCCTCACCGGCCTGTTAGGCGTCAAAAAGTGGGTGAGGTTGCCCGACGTGCACTTTGCGCCGGACACCTGCAGCTACCTCGGCAGACCGGCCGACTTCGTCGCGAGCATTTCACTGAGCTACCTCGGCGAGATGCAGCTGGAGCTGATCGCACCGGTCCGCGGCCCTAATATCTATAGTGACTTTCTGCGCGACAGCGGGCCGGGTCTGCACCACATCTGCGTGGAGGCCGACAGCCTCGAGGAGTTCGCGGACACCTTGGCCGCCGCCGCCGAGCACGGTGCATCGGTGGTTCAGCAGGGCCTGATGCCCGGCGGTCTGCGGTTCGCCTATCTGTCTGCCCCGCAGGCCGGGGTGCCGTTCGTGGAGGTCGCCCATTTCTCTGCCGAGATGCGGCAGTTCTTCGACTACATCAAGCGGGAGCAGCGGTGAGTACCCAAATCCCAGCAACTTTCAGCGCTGACGACGTGTCGTCGTGGTCCGACGATGTCGACGTCGTCGTGATCGGTTTCGGCATCGGCGGTGGCTGCGCCGCGGTCAGCGCGGCCGCCGCTGGCGCACGGGTCCTAGTGCTGGAGCGCGCAGCTGCGGCCGGTGGTACCACCGCGCTAGCCGGCGGGCACTTCTACCTCGGCGGCGGCACCGCGGTCCAGCAGGCGACCGGGCATCCCGACTCGCCAGAGGAGATGTACAAGTATCTGGTCGCGGTGTCGCGCCAACCCGACCACGCGAAGATTCGCGCCTATTGCGACGGCAGCGTCGAGCACTTCAACTGGCTGGAGGACTTGGGCTTTCAATTCGAACGCAGCTTTTACCCGGGCAAGGTGGTCGTGCCACCGGGTACGGAAGGCTTGAGCTATACCGGCAACGAAAAGGTGTGGCCGTTCTGCGAGCAGGCCAAACCCTCGCCGCGCGGGCACTCGGTGCCGGTGCCGGGCGAGCTCGGTGGTGCGTCTATGGTGATCGACCTGCTGGTCAAACGCGCCGACGACCTGGGAGTGCAGATCCGATACGAGACTGGGGCAACCAACCTGATCCTGGACGGCGACGGCGCCGTGGTCGGCGTCGCCTGGAAGCAATTCACCGAAACCGGTGCGGTCAAAGCCAAATCAGTCATCATTGCCGCGGGCGGTTTCGCGATGAACCCGGAGATGGTCGCCGAACATACGCCCGCGCTGGGCCAGCCGCGGCGTACCAAGCACCATGGCCTCGTTGCGCCCTACATCCTGGGCAACCCCAACGACGACGGACTGGGCCTGCGAATGGGCGTCTCGGCAGGAGGCGTCGCCCAGAACATGAACGAAAAGTTCATCACCGCGGCGGCCTATCCGCCCGAAATCCTGCTGACGGGTGTGATCGTGAACAAGGAGGGCAAACGCTTCGTCGCCGAGGACTCCTACCATTCGCGCACATCGGCTTTCGTGTTGGAGCAGCCGGAACAGACCGCATACCTGATCGTTGACGAAGCCCATACCGAGATGCCCGCGATGCCGTTGATCCGGTTCCTCGACGGCTACGAGACGATCGCCGAATTGGAGACCGCACTCGACATACCAGCGGGCGACGTCGCGGCGACGTTGGACCGCTACAACGAGTTTGCCGCCAAGGGTGAGGATCCGGACTTTCACAAGCAGCCGGAATATGTTGCGCCGCAGGATAATGGACCCTGGGCGGTGTTCGATCTGTCACTCGGGCGAGCGATGTACTCCGGATTCACGATGGGCGGTCTGGCGGTCACGGTCGACGGTCAGGTGCTGCGCGAGGACGGCACGACCATCGCCGGCCTTTACGCAGTGGGGGCGTGCGCGTCCAACATCGCCCAGGACGGCAAGGGATACGCCAGCGGCACCCAGCTCGGCGAGGGGTCGTTCTTCGGCCGCCGCGCCGGCGCGCACGCGGCCGGCTAGACCCGGGCGGGTTCGCCTTCCAACGGGCCCAGCCGCCATTGGCCTTCGCCGAGTAGCTCGAGCCGCTGTTGGTGATGCCGCTCGACAGTGCTGCGGTGACTCACGCTGACCAGGATGGTGTCCGGTAACTCGTTGCGCAGCAACTGATACATCGTCAACTCGAGCCCTTCGTCCATCGCCGACGTGGCCTCGTCGGCGAAGACCGCCTTGGGTTTGGTCAACAGCACCCGCGCGAAGGCGACCCGCTGTTGCTCGCCGGGCGAGAGCACTTTGACCCAATCCCGTTCCTCGTCGAGCAGGTCAACCAGATGCGGCAGCATCACTTTGACCAACATCTCACGGAGAGTGGTGTCGGGGATGTCACCTTCCGGCGACGGATAGCACACCACCGCCCGCAGGTCGCCAAGTGGCACATAGGGCAACTGGGACAGGAACATGGTCTCGTTCGGCCCATCGGGGCACCGCAAGGTCCCCGATCCGTACGGCCACAACTGGGCGAGGCTGCGCAGCAGCGTCGTTTTGCCGCTGCCCGACGGACCGGTGATCACCAGCGCCTCACCTTCGGACAGCTGCAGGTCGAGTGAGTCGATGAGCTGGTCGCCGTCCGGCGTGCGGACCTCGACGCCCTCGATCGCGACGGCGCCGTCGGCGCTTGGTCTGACCAGCAGCTCGGGCAGCTCGCGGGCCTTCTCGTCGGCGACCACCAGGCCGTCCAGCCGGATGATAGCCGCGCGATAGCTGGCGAATTGGTCGTAGGAGTTTCGGAAGAAGGACAGGCCGTCGAAGATGTTGCTGAACGCTCTTTCGGTCTGCGTGACGGCACCGAACTTGATTTGACCGGCGAATAGCCGCGGCGCCTGCAGCACCCAGGGCAACGGGACAATCACCTGAGTCATCGAGATGTTGAACCCGAACCAGCCCACGGTCCGGTTCACGTACCGCAGATAGTTGTCGATGATCGGACGGAACCGCCGGCTCAGCTGCACACGTTCGGCGCTCTCACCGCGGTAGAAGCCCACCGCCTCGGCGGCATCACGCACCCGCACCAGCGCATAGCGGAAGGCGGCGTTGGTGAGCTCGTTGCGGAAGCTGAGTCCGATCAGCGGGCGTCCGAGCCAGAAGCCGACGATCGTCGCCACCAAGACATAGACGATCAGGATCCAGAACATTGCCTTGGGGATGCCGACTCCGAACAGCGTCAACGTGCCCGACAGATTCCACAGAATGGCCGTGAACGAAACCACCGACAGCACCGATTGCACAGCACCGAATACCAGCACACTGCCGGTGCCGTTGGACGGCAGGTTGGGCGTGGATCCCACCCCGGCGGTCAACACGTCGATGTCCTGCTGGATACGCTGATCAGGGTTGTCGATGGTGCTGTCGATGAATCGGCCGCGATAGTAAGCGCGGCCTTCCAGCCAGTCGCCGGTGAGGCGGTCGGTGAGCCAGACCCGCCAGGACACAATGAAGCGCTGGGTCAGGTAGATGTCCAGCATGTAGCGGGCGATGAACAGCGCCGCCATGATGCTGAAGATCACGATCGACATCCAAAAGCCATGTACACCAGACTGTTTCACGGCTTGATTGCCGGTGGCCAGGCCCTGCACGGCGGTCTGGACGGCCGAGCTCAGGTCGTTGGCCTGATAGCTGAACAGCACGGTGAGGCGCACGGTGATGACGACGGACAACAGCAGCACCCCGAGCATCAGCCAGACCCTGACGCTGTGCGGACCGGTGAAGTAGCCGCCGGTGATCCGCCAGAACTGGCGGCCCCACGGGGTGAGCAATCTCAGCAACGCGAGCACACCGACCATGCACACGGCGCTGATCACCCACGTTAGGGCTATCCAGGACAGGGAATCGGCCAGCGCGTGACCCCAGTTGATGGACGGTTCGAATAAATCCACGGTGCGCGTACCTCCTTGGCCTCAAACTCCACGGCGTCGGTCGAACGCCCATCTGACAAGACTTTCCCGCGAAGCTACCTGGCACCGCACCCGCGCGATGATGCGGCTGGCGTGCTAAGACGCCGCCAGGATGCACAGTCGCGCGCCGATAAGCCGTCGAAATCGACGGCAGCGCGTAAAAGTTCGAGGAACCGTCTCGCTAACGCAGATCTCGGCGCAGTCTAGACGGTCGCCGGCGCCCGCTCGATCGGTCGCAGTTCCCACCTGCCTTCGCCGAGCAGCTCGAGCAAATGATCGTGGTGCTGTTCGACCGTGGGCCGATGACTGACGCTGACCACGACACACTCCGGCAGTTCGGTGCGCAGCAGCTGGTAAAGCGCGAATTCCAATCCCTCGTCGAGTGCCGAGGTCGCCTCATCGAGGAATACCGCCTGCGGCTTGGCGAGCAGGACGCGGGCAAAAGCGACGCGCTGCTGCTCCCCGGGGGACAGCACCTTGGCCCAATCGCGCTCTTCATCGAGCCGGGCAGCCAACGGAGCCAGCGCCACCTTGGTCAACGCGTCCCGGACGGCGGCGTCGGAGATGTCGGTCGGCGAATTCGGGTAGCAGACCACACCGCGCAGGTCACCGAGCGGCACATACGGCAGCTGCGACAAAAACATCGTGGCGTGCTCGCCGTCGGGCCGCCGCAGGGTGCCGGACGCGTACGGCCACAGCTGCGCAAGACTGCGCAGAAGCGTGGTCTTGCCGGCTCCCGAACGCCCGGTGACTACCAGCGCGTCACCGCTGGTGAGCTGCACCTCGAGCGGGTCGATCAACTGCTCACCGCTCGGCGCGCGCACCTCGACGGCAGCGATTTCGACCGATCCGTGCTCGCTCGGCTCCACCGTCACCTCGGGCAGCTCCCGGCCGCGGGCGTTCGCGTCAACCAAGCCGTACAACCGAATGATCGAAGCGCGAAATGACGCAAATTGGTTGTAGTTGTTGCGGAAGAACGACAGTGACTCCTCGATCGTGCCGAACGCGGTCGCAGTTTGTACCACGCCGCCCAGACCGATTTTCCCGGCGAACAGCCGCGGCGCCTGGACGAGCCACGGCAACGGCACCATCGTCTGGGTGACCGAGACGTTCCAACCGAAGTACCCGATGGTGCGGCTGACGTAGCGGCGGTAATTGTCGATGATCGGCATAAAGCGCTGCCGCAATCGGGATCGCTCGGCCTCCTCCCCGTGATAGAAACCGACGGCTTCGGCGGCATCACGCAAGCGCACCAACGCATACCGAAAGGCGGCGTTGAGCCGCTCGTTGGCGAAACTCAGCCTGATCAGCGGATGCCCGATCCAGAAGGTGACGCTGGTCGCGATCAGCACGAAGACGATGACGATCCAGAACATCGCGCGCGGAATGTCAGCGTGGAGCAGTGGGACGGTCAGCGTGCCCGAGAGATTCCACAAGATCGCTGTGAACGAAATGACCGATACCACCGATCGCACCGCGCCGAACAGCAGGGTTTGACCGGTGCCAATGTACGGAACATTTGTGGTGGCGCCCGCACCGGCAGTGAAAACATCGATGTCCTGCTGGATACGCTGGTCGGGGTTGTCAATCGTTTCGTCGATGAACCGGGCCCGGTAGTAGGCGTGTCCGGTAAGCCAGTCGGCGGTCAGGTGATCGGTGAGCCACACGCGCCACGCGATGATGAACCGCTGCATCAGGTAGAGGTCGACCATGGCCAGGGCGATAAATATCGCGGCGAGGATACAAAAGATCGTCAGCGCCACCCAAAAGCCATGCACGCCTGACTGTTTGATCGATTCGTTCTGCGCGCCGGAGCCCGTGAACGCTGTCTCCAACGCGTTGTACAAGTCCTTACTGAAGTAGCTGAACAACACGTTCATGCGCACCACCGTCACGACCGACAGCAGCAACACACCCAGCATCAGCCACACCCTGACCGACCGTGAACCGGTGAAGTAGCCGCCGGTGATCCGCCAGTATTGGCGCGCCCACTCGGTGGTAAACCTGAGGACCACCAAGACGACAAGGACACAAACGGCACTGATCACCCACGCCCGGGCGATCCACCACAGTGAGTCGGGCACTGCGTGCCCCCAGTCGATGGCTGGTTTGAACGACTGCAGATCAGTCACGAAGTCTCCTCGCGGTCCGGGACATCCCGCACGACGCCCCATCGGAAAGCTTGTCGGGGAAGCTACCGGAGGCTTGCCGATAGGCTTCCGGAATGAGCTCCAACGGCGCAGCGAACGAAGCTTTTCACGCCGGCCGGCTTATCGCCCGCCGGCTGAAGGCCAGCGGGATCGACACCGTTTTCACCCTGTCCGGCGGCCATCTGTTCTCCATCTACGACGGGTGCCGCAGCGAGGGCATCCGGCTGATCGACGCCCGCCACGAGCAGACCGCCGCCGTCGCAGCCGAAGGCTGGTCGAAGGTGACGCGCCAGCCGGGAGTCGCCGCTCTGACCGCCGGTCCCGGCGTGACCAACGGGATGAGCGCGATGGCCGCCGCGCAGCAGAACTCCTCGCCGCTGCTGGTTCTCGGCGGTCGGGCGCCCGCGCAGCGCTGGGGGATGGGATCGCTGCAGGAAATCGATCATGTTCCGTTCGTGGCACCGCTGACCCGATTCGCCGCCACCGCCCCGTCGGCTGAGGCCGTCAGTGGGCTCATCGACCAGGCGCTGCAGGCCACGGTCGGCGCGCCGTCGGGGGTCGCGTTTGTCGACTTCCCCATGGACCACGTCTTTTCCGTCGCCTCCGACGACGGACGCCCGGGCGCGCTGACCGACCTGCCGGCAGCACCGCTTGCCGACGGCGGCGCACTCGACCGGGCGGCGGGTCTGCTGGCCGCCGCGCGGCGTCCGGTGATCATGGCGGGCACCAACGTGTGGTGGGGTCACGCGGAAGCGGCGCTGCTGCGGCTGGCCGAGCGGCGGCAGATACCGGTACTGATGAACGGCATGGCCCGCGGAACGGTGCCCGCAGACCACCCGCTCGCGTTCTCGCGGGCACGCTCAAAAGCGTTGGCGGAGGCCGATGTTGCGGTTGTCGTGGGAGTGCCGATGGACTTCCGGCTGGGCTTCGGCGCGGTCTTCGGACCAGAAACCCAGCTGATCGTGGCCGATCGCGCCCAACCTGACCGGGACCATCCACGGCCGATCGCCGCCGGTCTCTACGGCGACCTGTCGGCGACCCTGAACGCGCTGGGCGAAACGACGGCAGCCGGCCATGACGACTGGCTCGCCGAGTTGCGGGCAGCCGAGACCGCTGCGCGAGACCGCGAACAAGCCGACCTGGCCGATGACCGCAGCCCCCTGCATCCGATGCGGGTCTACGCCGAACTGGCGCCGCTGCTGGACCGCGACGCGATCATCGTGGTCGACGCCGGAGACTTCGGCTCCTATGCCGGCCGCGTCATCGACAGCTACGTCCCGGGCGCCTGGCTCGACAGCGGCCCATTCGGCTGCCTCGGCTCGGGTCCCGGCTACGCGCTGGCCGCCAAACTGGCCCGGCCTGACCGTCAGGTCGTCTTGCTACAGGGCGACGGCGCCTTCGGGTTCAGCGGCATGGAGTGGGACACGCTGGTTCGGCACGGCGTGCCGGTGGTGTCGGTGATCGGCAACAACGGGATCTGGGCCCTCGAAAAGCACCCCATGGAAGCGTTGTACGGCTATTCGGTGGTGGCCGAGCTGCGGCCCGAGACCCGCTACGACGAGGTGGTGCGTGCGCTGGGCGGGCACGGCGAGCTGGTGTCGACGCCCGCCGAGCTTCGGCCCGCGCTGAAACGCGCCCTGGGCAGCGGCCTACCCGCCGTCGTCAACGTGCTCACCGACCCCGCGGTCGCTTATCCACGCCGATCAAATTTGGCGTGACGCGCCTGACGTACCGTTGATCTGTGCCTAAGACCACCAACGCTTCGTCGGGCCGCCTGAGTGGCCGATTCTGGCGGCTGCTCGGCGCCACCGCGGAGAAAGATCAAAGTCGTTCACAGGCCCAGGCCAGCGCTTCGTCGGAGTACGAGGAGAAAGCCGCCGACCTCGACGACGAGCAATTGCGTAAAGCCACCGGCCTGCTCGACCTCGAGGACCTCGCCGAATCCGACGACATCCCACAGTTTCTCGCCATCGCGCGGGAAGCGGCCGAACGCGCCACCGGGCTAAGGCCGTTCGATGTGCAGCTCCTCGCCGCGCTGCGGATGCTGGCCGGCGACGTGATCGAAATGGCAACCGGCGAGGGCAAAACCCTGGCCGGAGCGATCGCCGCCGCCGGGTACGCGTTGGGCGGCCGGCACGTTCACGTCGTCACCATCAACGACTACCTGGCCCGACGTGACGCCGAGTGGATGGGTCCGCTGCTGGAAGCCCTGGGCCTGACGGTCGGCTGGGTCACCGGTGAATCGACGGCCGCGGAGCGTCGCGCGGCCTACCAGTGCAATATCACCTACGCCTCGGTCAACGAGATCGGCTTCGACGTACTGCGCGATCAGCTGGTCACCGATGTCGCCGACCTGGTGTCGCCGAACCCGGATGTCGCCCTGATCGACGAGGCCGACTCGGTGCTCGTCGACGAAGCGTTGGTTCCGCTGGTGCTGGCCGGAACCAGCCACCGCGAGACCCCGCGGCTGGAGATCATTCGGCTGGTCGGTGAGCTGCAGGCCGGCGAGGATTACGACACCGACTCCGATAGCCGCAACGTCCACCTGACCGAGGAGGGCGCGCACAAAGTCGAAAAGGAGCTCGGCGGAATCGATTTGTACTCCGAAGAGCATGTCGGCACCACACTCACCGAGGTCAACGTCGCGCTGCACGCGCATGTCCTGCTGCACCGCGACGTGCACTACATCGTGCGCGACGACGCGGTGCACCTGATCAACGCCTCCCGCGGCCGGATCGCCCAACTGCAACGCTGGCCGGACGGTCTGCAGGCAGCGGTCGAGGCGAAAGAAGGCATCGAGACCACCGAAACCGGTGAGGTGCTCGACACCATTACTGTGCAGGCCCTGATCAACCGGTATCCGACGGTCTGCGGCATGACCGGCACCGCGCTGGCCGCCGGCGAGCAGCTGCGCCAGTTCTACAAACTCGGTGTTTCCCCGATACCGCCGAACACACCGAACATTCGCGAGGACGAGACCGACCGGGTCTACATCACTGCCGCGGCGAAAATCGACGCGATCATCGCCCACATCATCGAGATGCACGAAACCGGACAACCGGTGCTGGTCGGCACCCACGACGTGGCCGAGTCTGAAGAGCTGCACGAACGACTGCAGCGTCGCGGCGTGCCGGCGGTGGTGCTCAACGCCAAAAACGACGCCGAAGAGGCCGGCGTGATCGCCGAGGCCGGCAAGCTCGGAGCGGTCACCGTGTCGACCCAGATGGCCGGCCGCGGCACCGACATCCGGCTCGGCGGCTCCGACGAGGCCGATCACGAGAAGGTGGTCGAGCTCGGGGGGTTGCATGTCATCGGGACCGGCAGGCACAACACCGAGCGGCTGGACAACCAGTTGCGTGGACGCGCCGGCCGCCAGGGCGATCCGGGTTCATCGGTGTTCTTCTCCAGCTGGGAGGACGATGTTGCCGCGGCCAACCTCGAGCCCAACAAGCTGCCGATGCAGACCGACGAGGACGGCCGCATCGTCAGCTCGAAGGTGGCCGGACTGCTGGAGCACGCCCAGCGGGTCGCCGAGGGCCGGCTGCTCGACGTGCATGCGAACACCTGGCGCTACAACCAGTTGATCGCCCAGCAGCGCGCCATCATCGTCGAGCGGCGCAACACCCTGCTGAGCACGGCCGCCGCCCGCGAGGAGCTTGCGGAGCTGGCGCCCGAGCGGTACGAGGAGCTCTCCAAAGATCTTTCGGAAGACCGCCTGGAGACGATCTGCCGGCTGATCATGCTGTATCACCTCGACCGCGGCTGGGCCGACCACCTGGCCTACCTGGCCGACATCCGGGAAAGCATCCATCTGCGCGCCCTCGGTCGGCAGAACCCGCTGGACGAATTCCACCGGATGGCCGTGGACGCGTTCGCGTCGCTGGCGGCCGACGCCATCGAAGCGGCCCAGCAGACCTTCGAAACCTCGCCGGCGATCGAGGAGGAGCCCGGTGTGGACCTGTCCAAGCTGGCCCGCCCGACGTCGACATGGACGTACATGGTGCACGACAACCCGTTGAACGACGACTCGCTTTCCGCGCTGAGCCTGCCCGGCATCTTCCGCTGAGGCTGAAGCGAGCTAAGGTCACGGCTCATGGATCGGGCGCCCGCACACGACCGGCTCCTGACGGTGCCCAACCTGCTGAGCGGGCTCCGTCTGGTGCTGATTCCGGTCTTCATCTATCTGCTGCTGGTTGCTCATTCCGACGGTTGGGCGGTGGCCGTCCTGATGTTCAGCGGGGCATCGGACTGGGCCGACGGGAAGATCGCACGACTGCTGAACCAGTCGTCGAAGCTTGGCGAGTATCTGGACCCGGCCGTCGACCGGCTCTATATGGTGACCGTTCCCATCACTCTCGGACTGCGGGGCATCGTGCCGTGGTGGATCATCGCTGTCCTGCTGGCCCGCGACGTGCTGCTGGCCGCGGAGTTGCCGCTGCTGCGCACCCGCGGGTTCACCGCACTGCCCGTGCTCTACATCGGCAAGGCCGCTACTTTCGCTCTGATGTCGGCGTTTCCGCTTATCTTGCTTGGCCATTACGACACCACGTGGAGTCGTGTCATCCTGGCCTGCGGGTGGGCCTTTTTGATCTGGGGCATCTACTTCTACCTGTGGTCGTTCGTGTTGTACGCGGTGCAGGTGGTGTTGGTGATGCGCCGGCTGCCCCCGGTGCGGGAGGGCCGCGAAAAACCAATGCCTAGTAAGGCAGAAACCGATGGCTGACCAGGCGCTCGGCGGCTACGACCCCTACGCGGGCCTCAGCGCCCACGAAGCGGGACGACCACAGTTCATCCCGGTGCCGTCGCTGCTGCGTGCCCTGCTTTCCGAGCACTTGGATCCCGGCTACGCGGCCGCCGCCGCCAAGCGAGACGGCTCCGGCGAGCCGCAGACCCGTAGGGCCCGTGTTCTGACCTGGGTCTGGCAAGCGTTGGCGGCGTTGCTGGTGGCGACGGTGTTCGCCGCGGCTGTTGCCCAGGCCCGGCTGGTCGCGCCGGGGGTCAGTGCGGCCCAACGGGTACTGGCGGGCAGCGTGCGCTCGGAGGAGACGACAACAAGCGACTTAACCGCGCGCCGGAATGCGCTTACGGCACAACGTGATGACGTTCAGCGGCGGGCGTTGGCCGAGGATGCCCAAGGCCGACGGTTGCTCGCCAACCTCGACCGGCTCAGCCTGGCCGCGGCAACCACGCCCGTCACCGGGCCGGGTCTGAGCGTGACGGTGACCGACCCCGGTCTGGGCCCGAATCTTTCCGACGTGTCCAAGCAGCGGGTGGCCGGCAGCCGGCAGATCATCCTGGACCGCGATCTGCAATTGGTGGTCAATTCGTTGTGGGCCAGCGGCGCTGAAGCGATCGCCGTCGGCGGTGTCCGGATCGGGCCGAACGTGACCATCCGGCAGGCAGGCGGGGCGATTCTGGTCGACAATAATCCGATCAGCAGCCCATATGCGGTCCTCGCGATCGGACCACCGCATTCGATGCAGGACGTTTTCGGCAGCAGCCCGGGCCTGCGCCGGTTACGGCTCTTGGAGGCGTCCTACGGCGTCGGTGTCAACGTCAGCGCCCGAGACGACCTCATGCTGCCGGCCGGGGCGGTCCGAGATGTCAAGTTCGCCAAGAAGATTGGTCCTTAGTGGTGAAGGGAGCGGAACACCGATGATCGGTATTGCAGCGCTGGTCGTCGGGATCGTGCTGGGTCTGATGTTTCATCCAAACGTGCCGGAGGTCATCCAGCCGTACCTGCCGATCGCCGTGGTCGCCGCACTCGACGCGGTGTTCGGCGGGCTACGGGCCTATCTGGAGCGGATTTTCGACCCAAAGGTTTTCGTGGTGTCGTTCGTCTTCAACGTTCTGGTGGCCGCGCTGATCGTCTACGTCGGCGACCAGTTGGGCGTCGGCACACAATTGTCGACAGCGATCATCGTCGTGCTGGGCATCCGCATCTTCGGCAACGCCGCTGCCTTGCGACGCCGGCTATTCGGGGCGTAAAGGCATGAGGCCGACATGAGCGACCCCAAATCCGAAGGCGCACAGCCGGGCAGTGAGTCCAGCGAGCCCGAGCCCAACGTCGAGGAAACCGCGGCGCAGCAGCGCGAACCCAACGCCGAGGAAACCGCGGCGCAGCAGCCCGAGCCCAACGCCGAGGAAACCGCTGCGCAGCAGCCCGAACACGGCTCCGACGATGCTGCGCAGCAGGGCCGCCATGAATTGCCGCCGCACCAGCCGCGCCCCGCAATCGGGCAGGTGCACTCACGTGGGTTTCCCGGCATGCTGCGGCGCGGCCGCACGATCTTCGGCACGCTGGCGGTGTTGTTGTGCCTGTTGCTTGGTGTCGCCATCGCGACCCAGGCCCACCAGAACAATTCCGGCGACTCGTTGGACACCGCCCGTCCGGCGGATCTGCTGGTGCTGCTGGACTCGCTGCATCAGCGTGAGGCGACACTGAGCACCGAAGTCGCTGAGCTGCAGCGCACGTTGTCCGCGTTGCAGGCCTCCGGAAGCAATGACCAGGCCGCCATCCAAAATGCCCAGGCCCGGCTGGCCGCGCTGTCGATCCTGATCGGCACCGTCGGGGCCACCGGTCCGGGCGTCACCGTGCGGATCGAGGACCCTGGACCGGGGGTGGCACCCGAAGCGATGCTCGACGTGATCAACGAGCTGCGGGCCGCCGGGGCGGAGGCGATCCAGATCGGCGACGGCCACCAGGTGGTGCGCGTTGTTGTCGACACCTGGATTGTCGGGGCTCCCGGCGCACTGACCGTTGACGGCAAAACGCTGATGCCGCCGTATTCGGTTCTGGCCATTGGTGATCCGCCGACACTCGCGGCGGCGATGAACATTCCCGGCGGCGCGGTCGACAGCGTCAAACGCGTCGGTGGCACGATGTCCGTCCAGCAGGGCGACAAAGTGGACGTCACCGCCTTGCGACAACCAAAACCGCGCCAATACGCTCAGCCAGTCAAGTGAGCAACCGAGGGAGAACAGGAACACCGTGAGCGAAATTCCGCCTGACTTGCACTACACCGCCGAGCACGAGTGGATTCGCCGTACCGGGGACAACACCGTTCGGGTAGGGATCACGGACTTCGCGCAGTCGGCGCTTGGCGACGTCGTGTTTGTCCAGCTGCCCGATGTGGGCACCGAGGTGACTACGGGCGAGTCCTTCGGCGAGGTGGAGTCGACCAAGTCGGTGTCGGATCTGTTCGCACCCGTTTCGGCGAAAGTCGTTGCCGTGAATAGCGATCTGGATGGTAACTCGCAACTGGTCAACTCCGATCCGTACGGCGCCGGGTGGCTGCTCGACCTCGAAGTCGACTCAGAGTCCTTTGAGCAGGGGTTCGCGGCGCTGCTGGACGCCGAGGCCTACCGCGCCACACTGGCCGAATGACCCTTGTTATCGTTCCCCGCGCGGCGACGATGCGCGCCGTAGAGCGGCGTGAGGAGAAGCCGGGCAATTGGACATCCCGACGACGATGCCCGCGGCGCAGAGATGCATGCGCCGATCCGGCGGGGGAGGGCACATTGGGGTCCCGTGCACGGTACGGTCGACACATCGACGGTCAGAGCGGGTGGGAAACCGGTCGAGCGGGCCCAACCAGACAACACAGCAGAGGCCAGTGAGGAGCAGCGGGTGACGGAGAAGGACAACGACCAGACCTCTGACGAAGTCACCGTGGAGACGACCTCGGTCTTCCGCGCCGACTTCCTCAATGAACTGGACGCTCCCGCGCAAGCGGGTGCCGAGACCGCGGTCTCAGGCGTCGAGGGCCTGCCGGTCGGTTCGGCGTTGCTGGTCGTCAAACGGGGACCCAACGCCGGGTCCCGCTTTCTACTCGACCAGCCGACGACGTCGGCCGGTCGCCATCCCGACAGCGACATCTTCCTCGACGACGTCACCGTCAGCCGTCGGCACGCGGAATTCCGGTTGGAATCCGATGAGTTTCAAGTCGTGGACGTCGGCAGCCTCAATGGCACCTATGTCAACCGGGAGCCGGTCGATTCGGCCGTGCTGGCCAACGGCGACGAGGTTCAGATCGGCAAATTCCGCCTGGTGTTCTTGACCGGGCCCAAGGTCGGCGACGACAACGGAGGGCCCGGAAGCTAGTGACCGCGCCCGAGACCCCCGGGCTGGCCGGAATGTCGATCGGAGCGGTCCTCGACCTGCTACGGCCAGACTTTCCGGATGTGACGATCTCCAAGATCCGTTTCTTGGAGGCCGAGGGTCTCGTCACGCCGCAGCGCGCGGCATCGGGCTATCGCCGGTTCACTGCTTATGACTGCGCACGACTGCGCTTCATTCTGACGGCTCAGCGCGACCAGTACCTGCCGCTGAAGGTGATCAAAGCGCAGCTGGACGCGCAGCCGGATGGCGAATTGCCACCGGCCGGATCGCCTTACGGTGTACCGCGATTGGTGTCCGTCCGCAACGGGGAATCTGATCAGGCGGGCTCGGATCCCGCAGCGGTCGCACCCACCCGCATCCGGCTGAGCCGCGAGGATCTGCTCGAGCGCTCTGGGGTGGACGCCGAGTTGTTGATCGCGCTGATCAAAGCGGGGGTGATCACCACCGGGCCGGGGGGTTTCTTCGACGAGCATGCGGTGGTGATCCTGCAGTGCGCCCACGCGCTCGCTGAATACGGGGTCGAGCCGCGTCACCTGAGAGCATTCCGTTCGGCGGCTGACCGGCAGTCCGACCTGATCGCGCAAATTGCCGGCCCGCTTGGCAAGGCCGCAAAGACCGGCGCCCGCGACCGCGCCGATGACCTGGCACGGGAAGTCGCCGCGCTGGCAATCACGTTGCACACGTCGTTGATCAAGTCGGCAGTGCGCGACGTTCTGCACCGTTGAAGGACTAGACTTCGGACGACAGCTTGTGTTCGGCGGCTTGGTCTTCCACCGCGACGTCGACCCAGGTCTGGCATGGACACGGCAGCAGGTGCGGAGGGCAGACACAGATGGGTGAAGTTCGCGTCGTCGGCATTCGCGTCGAGCAGCCGCAGAACCAGCCGGTCCTGTTGCTGCGCGAAGCCAACGGTGACCGTTACCTGCCGATCTGGATCGGCCAATCCGAGGCTGCGGCGATCGCCCTTGAACAACAAGGAGTCGAGCCGCCACGTCCACTCACGCATGACCTCATCCGGGATCTCATTGCCGCGCTTGGTCATTCGCTGAAAGAAGTGCGGATCGTCGACTTGCAAGAAGGGACGTTTTACGCCGATCTGATCTTCGACCGCAACATCACCGTATCGGCGCGGCCATCGGATTCGGTGGCCATTGCTTTGCGGGTAGGCGTGCCGATCTACGTCGAGGAAGCGGTTCTCGCGGAGGCGGGCCTGTTGATTCCCGACGAGAGCGACGACGAGCCCTCCACCGCGGTCCGAGAGGACGAGGTGGAGAAGTTCAAAGAATTTTTGGACAGTGTCTCTCCCGACGATTTCAAGGCCACCTGACCGGGGATAACGCGCGCCCTGACGGGCGCCGTCGACGCACGTCAGCAACCTGATCGGGCTCATGCCAAGGGCCGTCGTGACGACGCCGGCAACATCACGGATCCGTCTCATCTGCGAGTTCGACCTCGACACGCCCCTTGGATAGCGTGGAGTCATTCGCTGCGACCGCCATACTTTGATCTCGACCTGGTTCTACGAGCACCACAGCGTGTCGAAAAGCGTATGCTCACAAGCACTCGACTGAGCAACCGCGGCTACCGACAGCCCGTAACGAGCGTGATCGGCGAGAGGAAGCATCGTGGGAGACCAACCACGTAACGACCAATTGGACCTCGAGTCCGTCACCGCGATCGATGACACCCCAGCAACGCGCCCCGAGCAGCCTGTGCAAGCCGGTTTGTTCCCCGACGACTCGGTGCCCGACGAACTGGTCGGCTATCGGGGCCCGAGTGCGTGCCAAATCGCCGGCATCACCTACCGCCAACTGGACTACTGGGCACGCACGTCGCTCGTGGTGCCGTCGATCCGCAGCGCGGCCGGATCCGGCAGCCAGCGGCTGTATTCGTTCAAGGACATCCTGGTCCTCAAGATCGTCAAACGGCTGCTTGACACCGGCATCTCGTTGCACAACATCCGCGTCGCGGTCGACCATCTGCGCCAGCGGGGTGTGCAGGACCTGGCTAACATCACGCTGTTCTCCGACGGCACCACGGTTTATGAGTGCACCTCGGCCGAAGAGGTCGTCGACCTGCTGCAGGGCGGGCAGGGTGTGTTCGGAATCGCCGTCTCCGGAGCGATGCGGGAGTTGACCGGCGCTATCGCGGACTTCCCGGGCGAACGCGCCGACGACGGCGAGTCGATCGCGGCGCCGGAAGACGAACTGGCCTCACGCCGGAAGCACCGCGACCGCAAGATCGGCTGATCTTCTCATCTGAGCCGCTGGCTGTACCGGCGGCAGCGAGTCGGTAAACTCGATACTGCATCGTTCTTGCGCGGGAGAGTTCCGTGGCTGCCAGCCACGGGCGCCGAAGGAGCAACACCTCTCCGTCAACCTCTCAGGCAACCGGACCGCGCCAGACCCCGATGCCTCTGGAAAGCGGTGGCCCGTGAGTTCGGGTCGCCCGCCCATGGGGAAAGACATGCGGATGTCGAATCTCTCAGGCGCCCGGTTCGGGTAGACGACAGAGGGAGAGGACCTGTGTTCCTCTGCCGATGTCAGGAGTTCCGCCGATGTCCGACCACACCAACCCGCTTTTCGCCGACCGGCACATCGGGCCGGACAGCGACGCCGTCGCAGCCATGCTCGAAGTCATCGGTGTCGACTCCCTGGAAGAGTTGGCTCGTCGCGCCGTGCCCGCCGGGATCCTCGACAAGCTCACCGACACCGGCGCCGCACCCGGCCTGGATCAGCTGCCCCCACCCGCCACTGCGGCCGACGCGCTGGCCGAATTGCGCGCGATGGCCGATTCCAACACCGACGCGGTGTCGATGATCGGGCAGGGCTACTACGACACGCTCACGCCGCCGGTGCTGCTGCGCAACATCATGGAGAACCCGGCCTGGTACACCGCCTACACGCCCTACCAGCCGGAAATCAGCCAGGGCCGGCTGGAAGCTCTGCTGAATTTCCAGACCATGGTGGCCGACCTGACCGGGCTGGAAGTGGCCAACGCATCGATGCTCGACGAGGGCACCGCGGCCGCCGAGGCGATGACCCTGATGCACCGTGCGGTCAAAGGGAACGCCAACCGGCTGGCGGTCGACGTCGACGTGTTCGCGCAGACCGCCGCGGTGCTGGCCACCCGCGCCGAGCCGCTGGGCATCGAGATCGTCACAGCCGACCTGCGCTGTGGTCTTCCGGATCTGCCGGACGGAGGCGAGTTCTTCGGTGTCATCGCGCAGCTGCCCGGCGCCAGCGGCCGGATCACCGACTGGTCTGCGCTGGTGTCGGAGGCACACGACCGCGGTGCGTTAGTGGCCATCGGCGCGGACCTGCTGGCGCTGACATTGCTTACCCCGCCGGGGGAGATCGGTGCCGACGTCGCGTTCGGCAACACCCAAAGATTCGGTGTGCCAATGGGATTCGGCGGCCCACACGCCGGGTATCTAGCGGTGCACACCAAGCATGCGCGTCAGCTGCCCGGCCGGCTGGTCGGTGTTTCCGTCGACGCCGACGGCTCGCCGGCTTACCGGTTGGCGCTGCAGACCCGCGAACAGCACATCCGTCGGGACAAGGCGACCAGCAACATCTGCACCGCCCAGGTGCTGTTGGCGGTGATGGCCGCGATGTACGCCAGCTACCACGGGGCCGACGGGCTGGTCGGGATCGCCCGCCGCGTGCACGCCCACGCCGAGGCGATCGCCGCCGCGCTCGGTGGCGCGGTGGTGCA
>Ga0210389_10001496_pt1 | contig 18897 bp, 17 predicted proteins | sample IncBWH28OmetaG_FD_160127 | JGI IMG/M metagenome (GOLD analysis project Ga0210389, IMG submission 160127) | Forest soil microbial communities from Barre Woods Harvard Forest LTER site, Petersham, Massachusetts, United States - Inc-BW-H-28-O ...
CACGCAGGCTCAGGGTTCATCGATTCAGTTTGCTCACTGCGACGTTTGACAATCGTAGGGCACAAGCCTAGCATTGGAGTTGAGCAAGCTACCTCTTCTTACTCTTTCAGGTTCCCTGAACTAAGTCAGCCCATCTGAAGTTTCCCCCCTTAGCTTCCCTCTGAAGGAGGAATTGCGTTATGACAATTTTGACCCGTTGGGATCCTTCCCGCGAGTACTCTACCTTGCAAGACCGTATGAACCGTCTTTTTCGTGAGTCGCACGGCTCCGAAGGCCCGGAGGACGCGTTGACGACCACTGGCTTTGCACCGCCGGTGGACATCTACGAAGACGAGCACACCATTACTCTGAAGCTGGAAGTCCCGGGCATCGAAGAAAAAGACATTGATGTCCGCATCGAGAACAATACCCTCACCGTCCATGGCGAGCGCAAGATCGAGAAAGAAGAGAAAGAGGAGAACTTCCGTCGCGTCGAGCGGCAATACGGGAGCTTTACCCGCTCCTTCACCCTGCCCAGTTCCGTGGATCCAGGGCAAGTGAGCGCCGACTACGCCAAGGGCGTGCTGAACATCAAGCTTGCCAAGAAGGCCGAAGCCAAGCCCAAGCAGATCAAGGTTAACGTTGGCGGCGAGAAGATCCTCGAATCCAAGCCTGTCGCCAAGGCCGCGTAAAACCAACAAGCGTGAGAGAAATTAGGAGGCGGCTTACGTCGCCTCCCCCTCATCGTTTGGACCGCTACTTTGTCCAGGAGTGGTTATGAACACTGGCAGAGTTTGGCCGCAACTTTACAAGGCTGCGCTCTTTGAGTTGGACGCCAAAAAAGTTTCAGACCGAATTGCTGAAGCCGAAACGGCACTTGTGACACGTGCGCGCGAACTGTTTCACTCAGTAGGCGACCATATCGAAGAAGAGCAGGCTGTAGATGACGCCATGTATGTCTTGCACGCCCTTCGGAGCGCGTTGAAGTGCAGGCCAAACGCGAAAAGCGCCTCCCAGGACCGAGCCGCATAAAATCAACTGGAGGTCAGACTGATGATGGATGCGAATTACATTTCGGAACGTCTCGGCAGCATGAGACAAGAAATAAGCGATCTGAGAGTCACGACCGCTCGCTATTGGAGCAAGGACCAGCACACCGCGCTGGAGAAATCCGCTTTCGCCCTACGAAAGGGACGTTTGCTAGAGATCAAACGGGAAGTGTCGGACATGATGAAACGCTGTGCTTGAATCCCGGTTAATTTCCGGGGTTATAACGCCAGATCAATCATGCGGGTATCGAAGGTCTGAAAGGTGAAGAATTGTCCCCCGCTCGAATACCCTGAAAGAAGGAGCCACTATGGTTCGTGACCCCCGGAAAACATGGCAGTACTTCGCTCAGGCCGTCATTCAAGAAGACGACCCGGAAAAGCTCACTTACCTGATGCAACAACTTTACCGCGTCCTGAAAGATAATGGGGAACAGCCCACTCGAACCATCTAAGGCGCAAGAGTGTGGCGGGAACAGAGGGACGTAGCTCATCCTTCTCCCAATTGACGTGACTCCGACGCTGCACCAACAACCGGAGCCATCTCCAGGATGTTTCAACCGAGGTTCGTTCGGTAGTTTTTAAATGCTCGTTCGCCGAAGGTGGAGTTCGCTGAAAATACTGCTTTGATTCCTTGTTGCAACCGCCACAACCAATAATCACAAAGGACAACACACGAAACGAACCCGGCCGTATGGCAGCGCGGGCGTGACGACACTCACACTTGACTGTTATAGTCATTGGTTCTTCGGGTGTTTCGTTGACCTTTCTGTGGACTCAAGGAGCTGCATGACTTCTCGTCATCTATGGTTGTGGATAATTGTGGTTTGCGGGGCCGTACTGCCAGTTGGAGCGCAAAAAAACAAAGCTACACCGAAACCGTCGGCGCCTACGATCACCCTCGCCGTCGATGCCAGCGACGCTCCCCGCAAAATCTTTCACGCCCAGCTGATGATCCCGGCCACGCCGGGTACGCTCACGCTCTACTATCCCAAATGGATTCCCGGCGAGCACGGACCCACCGGACCGATCCAGGATTTGGCGGGGCTGAAGTTCACCGCCAACGGACAAACTTTGAGATGGCGGCGCGACCTGCTCGACGGATGGACCCTGCACGTCGAAATCCCGGCAGGAGTCTCCACCGTGAACGCATCGTTAGACTTCGTTTCACCCACGGGCCAGGATGAGGGCATCTTCACGGGCGGGGAGTCCGCAACCGACAAAATGACGGTGTTGAGCTGGAACACGGTAGTGCTATATCCCGCGGGATGGGCGACCAATGATCTGACCTATCAGGCCAGCCTGCGCTTGCCCGAGGGCTGGAAATTTGGCACGCCGCTGCCCGTCGCTTCGCAGTTTGGAGCCGTACTCAACTTCAATCCGGCATCACTGACCACGCTGGTAGATTCTCCCGTGATCGCCGGTGAATACCTGCGCGTAGTGCCGTTGAACGAGAACCCACGTCAGGAGATGGATATTGCCGCCGACAGCGCCGGCGATTTGGCTGCTCCCCAAGACCTGCTCGACCACTACAAAGTTCTGACCGAGCAAGCGCTCAAGCTTTTTGGGGCGCAGCACTTTCGCGACTACCACTTTCTTTATAGCCTGAGCAATCATGTGGCGCACTTCGGGCTGGAGCATCATGAATCAAACGACAGCCGTAGCACCGAGCGCTCTCTGGTTGACGCCGATCCCCGGCTTTTGGCTTCCGGACTGCTGTCTCATGAATATGTTCACTCCTGGAACGGAAAGTACCGCCGTCCTGCGGACTTGACTACGCCAGACTACGAGAAACCCATGCAGGACGATCTCCTGTGGGTGTACGAAGGGTTAACTTCGTATTTGGGCGACACTCTGAGTGCTCGCAGCGGCATTCGTACGCCGGATCAGTTCCGCGACAATCTGGCCCTGATGTCGGCCCGCCTGGATCACGTTCCGGGCCGCACCTGGCGCAATCTGCAGGATACGGCGGATGGAGTACCCTCCATGCAGGGTGCCCCACCCCAATGGGAGTCCTGGCGAAGAACGGTAGATTATTACGAGGAAGATGTTTTGAACTGGCTGTGGGTGGACACGATTATTCGTGAGCAAACCCATGACCAGAAGTCGATGGATGACTTCTGCCATCTCTTTCACGGCGGACAAAGCGGTCCCCCGGAAGTAAACACCTATACCTTCGATGACGTAGTCGCGACCCTGAATCAGGTGACTCCCTACGACTGGCGAGGGTTCTGGACGGAACGGCTGGCCAACCACGGCCCCGGCGCACCGCTTACGGGCATCGAGCAGAGTGGCTGGAAATTGGTTTACGACGAGACCCCATCGGAACTGGTAAAGGCGCGCAAGCGCGAGCTTAAGGAGATCAATGCTGAATACTCCATTGGCCTGCTTCTGGACGAAAGCGGGAATATTGTCGATACCGTCGAAGGCATGCTCGCGGCCACGGCCGGTATCGGGCCCGGGATGAAAATTGTGGCAGTAAATGGACAACGCTTCACCGCAGACCGGTTGAGTGACGCGCTCAAAGCCGGAAAGAACAGCTCCGACCCGCTCGAGTTGCTGGTCGAGAACACGGATTATTACAAGACTTACAAGCTCGACTACCACGGCGGGGAAAAATATCCGCACTTGGTGCGGGAGGAATCCAAGCCAGACGTGCTGACCGAGATAATTACGGCGCGGTAACTTGAAAACGGTCCGCGCCTAATCCGATCTCTGGACCGCCTGTATAATTAGAAGTAGTTCTCCAACCCAGCTTCCATCTGGAAGGTGATTTCTTGAATATTCCGATGTCTCCTCGTCCCGGTCAAGCGCCACAAGGCCCGCAGCCTCTTCCCGGCGTCGAAACGATTATCGCTGTAGGTTCCGGCAAGGGCGGAGTGGGAAAGACTACGTTGGCCGTGAATTTGGCGCTCGCCCTGTCCAAACTGGGCCATAAAGTTGGCCTGCTCGATGCTGACGTGTACGGGCCCAACGTTCCGCTCATGCTCGGTACCAGCGTTCAACCCAAGGTGCTGGGAGACAATCGCATCGAACCGATCGAGGCTCACGGACTCAAAGTGATCTCGGTGGGTCTCCTGAATCCCGGAGACAAGCCGCTGATCTGGCGCGGGCCGATGCTGCATTCCATCATCAAACAGTTTCTGGGCTCGGTAGTGTGGGGACAGCTCGACTATCTCGTCGTGGATCTCCCCCCCGGCACCGGGGACGTGTCGCTCTCGCTCATTCAGACCGTGCCGCTCACCGGCGCGATCGTGGTTTCCACTCCCTCGGACGTTTCTTTACAGGATGCTCGCAAGGCGATCGAGATGTTTCGCCAGATGAAAGTAGATCTCGTAGGCATGGTCGAGAACATGAGCTATTTTGTGTGCCCGCACTGCAATCACGAGATCGATATTTTTTCTCGCGGCGGCGCGGAGAAAACGGCCAAGCAGTTCGACGTTGCCTTCCTAGGAAACGTCCAACTCGATCCCGATATCCGCAAGTCCGGGGACAGTGGAAAGCCCACGGTTCTCGAAGGCGAGAATTCTCCGCATGCCAAGTCGCTCTACGACTTTGCTCGCAAGGTCATTACACGCGTGGATGAGATCAAGTCCAGCGCGGGCGAGAGCGTGATTCAAATTCAATAGCGCCCGAATGTAGAGAAGTTACTCGCAACGTCTTGGCTTCGGTGAAGAACTCCGGACACCCCGTGGCCGAGATGGAGGGAAGGAACGAGATGGTCAACGAACAAGATGGCCATGCCGGTGGATGAGACACAGAAATCTCCGTGCTGTTTGCCAAAGCTGGTCTCGACTCCGACATTCCTGAGTTTCAGGGGCATGAAATCAAGCCTCCCTCATTCGAAGCGTAGTAACTCTGGACACGAACGGGCTTTCAGCGCTTCACCATTCTGGCAACGCGCAATGCACTTCGATGACGTTTCAGTGCGCTCGTTAACCCCGGGATTGTCTGAGCTTCCGAGCCTTTATTTCTCCGAAACGTGCCAATTGGAATAGCGGATCGGGCTGTTTAAATTCCATTACCCACTCTGCCAGCATCTCGCCCACTGCTGGCCCATGTTTGAAGCCGTGACCTGATCCGCCTCCGACCAGCCAAACATTCTCCGCTGCCGGATGCCGGTCGATGATCAGGTGATTGTCGGGACTGTTTTCGTATTGGCACACGCGGGTCTCGACCAAGGGCGCGTCTTTCATGCCAGGAAATCGGAAGGCCAGGTAATCGCGCGCTCGATTGAGTCCTTCCTGGTCTACCGTTCGTTCGCCCAAAGTCGGATCGAACTCTGGTCCTCGCGTGTCATCAGCGACCTTGAAACCGCTTCCATCCGCTGCGGGAACCCCGTAGATGAAGCGATCGCGATGATCGGCCCAGACCGGCAGCTTTGTCTCTGAGAAACGATCATCTCCAGCGGGGGTGCCGAAGAAAAATACATCCTGCTTGGTTGGGCGAATGCGGTTGCCAATTGTCTGGGGAAAAAGTTTGCCCAGCCACGGGCCACAGGTGAAAACATACTGGATTGCCGACAAACTCGAGCCATCCGAGAGTTTCAGGCCATCACGAAGGCCCGTTTCAAGGCCATGGGGCAAGACGGCTATCTGTTTGTACTCGCCGCCTTCTGCCATAAAGCCTTCCAGCACTGCCTGGCACGCAGCCCGCGCCATTAAGAACCCGCCCTCGGGCTCGTGGATCGCCCAGCGCACGTCTTCAACACTGATCTGGGGCCAGCGTTTCCCGACTTCCCTTCCGGACAGTTCTTCGTAAGCGATGCCGGCCTCGCGCAGCATCGGCAACGAAGAGCGCTCGAACTCGTCGTTGCTCGACGCTACCATCCACAGGACGCCGGTGCGATGTAGAAGTTGGCGGCGCCAGCGGGTCTCGTGCTCCGTCCACAGGCGTAAGGCGCGAGCGGCCATTTTCGTGTAGGGCTGACTCGGTCCGTAGGTGCCGCGGATGATGCGGGTTTCGCCGCCGGAGGAGGATCGCGAGTGGCCCGGGCCCCAGGCGTCCAGCAGGGTTACACGTGCGCCCCGGCGCAGCAGATGCAAAGCAGTCCATCCGCCGAAGGCGCCGGCTCCGATTACCGCGATATGGGATTTTGAAGGCATGTTGATGATGCTCAAGGATAGCGTCCTAAGTCACAAGGTCGTGAATTAATTTGGAGGCCTGGATAAGGTCGCGTCCCTCGGGGGCTAAAGCCCGGCACGGCTGAAAGCCGCGCCCTTTCAAAGCCGTGTCTATTCGCGAATTCTTGACTCAGCACAATAGAAACCATCACATCAGTGAAGCGAGGGCGTCGAACGGCGCCCCCTCGGGGGCGCAGGGAGATATCGTGCCTGTTCTTTCGCCCTTTCAGAGCTGTGTCACTTCCTCTTTTCACCCACGGCTGGCGCCGTGGGCTGCATTCTTACGCCGCTACGCGGCTGCTGCGGTCGATCCCGCTCCACTTTTCCGTGGACATAAAACACAGCCCGGAGCACACTTGCGTTCACCGAGAACTGCACATATAGAACCCCACTAAGGAGGCTTATGGCGAATGCATTTGGCACAGATATTTTGATTCAGGCTGATGATCCCATGAAGGCGGCTGACTTCTATGTCAAAGAACTCGGCTTTGAAATAACGGATGAGAAACCAAACATGGTCAGCCTCCACGGAAAGAACATTAATTTCTTTATTGAGCGAGGGCCTGCTCTTGGACCGGTTCTGGAAGTTACGGTCAAGAGCGTTAAGGACGCCAGGGCGAAACTCACGAAGAAGGGTTGCCAGGTCGTTAAGGACGAGCCCGATTTTCCACGATGTTACGTCAAAGATCCGAACGGGCTGATCTACAACCTGACGGAGTGACGGACATTGGTGGCTTTTGCACTCTCGCGGCCCACCCTTCCCCAAAGAACGAACGCGGAAGAATGGGCACCCAGTTTGATGCCTGATTTAAAGCTTGAAGGGAACGGGCCGCCTAGCGAAGTGGCTGTCGAAAAACTCGATTCCCGTTACCTCAACGGCCAAAGCCCTCACTAATTCGAGAGCATTTACGGCAGCGCTGAAAGTACTGCCCCATCGAAAACCAGAGTTTTTCAGCATGCGTCAAGTCGTAGACCTCCCGAATTCGGTGCGGTCGAGAGTTCGAGCGGCTAACGGGTGCTTGACAGAGGCTCGCTGGGCTTCCTAGAATTCAAACTGGCCATTTTGCATCCTGCGGTGTAACTGTTGCATCTACATAACTTAGCTACAAGTAGCGTAGAAGCCGGCTGGCCCCGTCGGTTCAATGTGATACAAGGGAGTGTATGCCTCCGGGACCACCCATAGGCGAGCGCGAACGCGAAATCCTGACCGCGATTGTGGAGACCTTTATTGCCACAGGCGAACCGGTGGGATCGCGGACTCTGGCGCGCGCCAACCGGGAAGGATTGAGCCCGGCGACCATCCGCAATGTGATGTCGGATCTGGCGGACTCGGGCTACCTGGAGCAGCCTCACACTTCGGCGGGCCGTGTGCCCAGCACCGATGCCTATCGTTACTACGTCGAGCAGCTTACCGGAAAGGCACGGCTGTCGAATGACGATGAGAATATTATTCAGGAGTCGTTTCATGGCGTTTCTGACGTGCAGGAGTTCATGGAGCGCACCTCGCACGTGCTGTCACTGATTTCGCGCAATGTCGGAGTCGCGGTGGCGATTGGCGGACCGAAGAACGCGCTGGAGCACGTTTATTTTTCCCGGCTGGGCGATCAGAAAGTGCTGGCCGTGGTGGTGACGCGGTCGGGGGTGGTGCGAGACCGGGTTTTGCGGCTCGACATCTCGCAAGCTGATTTGGATGGGGCGGCTCGCTTCATCAACGAGAGCTTTCGCGGCTGGACCATGGAAGCGATGCGGAGCGAGTTGGCTCGACGGCTGGAGCAAGAGCGCAGCGAATACGACCGCTTGATGACTTCGGTCGAGCAACTCTATAAGCAAGGTGCGCTGACGGCGGACGATAGCGCACAGACGGTTTACGTTGAAGGCGCAGCCAATCTGGTTGCAGGAGAGCAGGATCGACAACGCTTGCAGGAATTGTTGAAGACTCTGGAGGAGAAACAGAAAATTGTCGGGCTGCTGGGTGCGTATTTGGACGCCAAGCAGGAAGCAGTCCGCGTAGTCATAGGACTCGACCAGACGCTGCCTTCGATGCGCAACTTTGTGCTGATTGGTGCTCCCGCCCGCGTAGGGGGTGAAGTCATGGGATCGCTTGCGGTGATTGGACCGACGCGCATTGACTATGAGCACACCATGACCGCGGTCTCTTATATTGCTCGTCTGTTTGACAAAATCCTCAACGAATCTGAGTAAGCGAACCCGAGCAGAGATTTTTATGGCGAGAACAAACGGAAAGTCGGAAGTAGATCCCCAGGATCTTGATGCGACGCACGAATTGCCCGCATCAGACAGTGCCGAAGGCGAAGAATCAAATGAGTCTTCGTCCTCCCGCGCGTCGGCTGAGGACGGCGAATTACAGAAGCTTAGAGTGGAACGCGACACTCTGATCGATCGGCTGGCGCGTCTTCAGGCTGAGTTCGAGAATGCCCGCAAGCGCACGGCCCGCGAACAGCAGGACTTTCGCGAGTACGCCGTATCGGACGCGGTCAAGGCGTTGCTGCCCACGCTCGACAGCTTCGAACGAGCGCTGCAGACCGGTGCGAAGGAGAAATCCGAGTTCCGGGGTGGAGTTGAACTCATCTACAAACAATTGCAGGACGCGCTGCAAAGATTGGGTTTGCGCGCCATCCCCGCGAAAGGCGAGCCTTTCGATCCCCACCTTCATGAGGCTATCGAGATGGTGGATACCACCGATGCCGACGATCATCAGATACTGGAGGAATTGCAGCGGGGCTACAAGTTGAAGGACCGCCTGTTGCGTCCCTCGATGGTCAGAGTTGCGCGCAACCCGAAACACTAACCATCAAGAAAATCGAAAGGAGTTGGAACCATTCTGGCCAGCAACGTAAAACGCGACTACTACGAAGTGCTTGGGATTGCCCGCGAAGCTAACGAACAGGAAATTAAGAGCGCCTATCGCAAGCTGGCGCTGCAGTTTCATCCTGACCGCAATCCGAATAATCCCGACGCGGAAGAGAAATTCAAGGAATGCAGCGAAGCTTACGCGATCCTGGCGGACGCAGACAAGCGAGCCGCCTACGACCGCTTCGGGCATGCTGCCGTGAGCGGCGGAGGATCGGGCGGGTTCGACCCCACGGTCTTTCAGGATGTCAGCGAAATCTTCGGGGACTTCTTCGGCTTCGGAGATCTTTTTGGCAGCGGTTCTCGACGGGGCAGCCGTGCCCAGCGTGGCCCTGATCTGCGTGAAGATGTCACGCTGGAATTTGAAGAGGCGGTTTTCGGGACGGAAACTAGCGTTAGCGTGCGCCGCCACGAGACTTGTGAAGACTGCCGCGGTTCTGGTGCGGCTCCGGGCAAAACGCCCGTTTCCTGTCGATCCTGTGGAGGGCGTGGCCAGGTTCGCTATCAACAAGGATTCTTCAGCATGGCCCGCACTTGTCCTACTTGTCAGGGTGCCGGCAGCGTGATCACCGATCCATGCCTGAAGTGCAAGGGCCAAGGCCGGGTGCTGCGGCAGAAGACGGTGGACGCAAAGGTTCCGGCGGGCGTGGAGGACGGAACGCGTATTCGTTTTTCCGGACTGGGCGAGGCCGGCGCCCATGGTGGACCGGCGGGCGACCTGTATGTTGTCTTGCATGTCAAAGAGCATCCATTTTTCGAGCGCGAGGGCAATGATCTGCACTGCGTGATTCCTATTTCATTTGGGCAAGCGGCATTAGGCACTGAAATTCGAGTGCCGACACTTGAAGGCGAACACACCCTAAAAGTGCCGGACGGCACGCAGTCCGGCACAACGATGCGCATCCGGGGCAAAGGCGTGCCGGTGCTAAACGGCCACGGAAAGGGAGACCTGTTCGTCGAGGTTCGCGTACAGACTCCCGGCAAGCTCAACAAGCGGCAACGCGAGTTGTTGCAGGAGCTGGAAGGTACGACGCGTGTGGAAAATAAGCCCCAACGCAGAACCTTGTTCGGTAAGGTGAAAGACATTTTCGGATAGGTCTAGGCGCCACGGAACAATTTTGACTTTCCTCCCTCCGCGATTTCCTTTGTGTACCTTCGTATTCTCTGTGGTTTAAGCTCTTGTTCCATGACCCGCCGACGCTGGATCGCCGATGAAGTCTCTGGTTCCCGCGCGGTCCTGGTTGGCACTCACGCTGAACATTTATCACGCGTGCTTCGGGCTCGCGTGGGTCAGGAATTCGACATCACTACGGGAGAGGCAGTTCGCCGCGGACGTATCACTGCTATCGCGCAAGACCGAGTTGAATTTGAACTGGGGGATGAGATTCCCGCTCCGGTTGCGAATCAGGTGACGGTTGTGCTGTCCATTTTCAAGTTCGACCGCATGGAGTGGGCGATCGAGAAATGTACGGAACTCGGAGCGAAACGCATTGTTCCAGCGATTGCCCAGCGAACTGACGCTCATCTTGCGGATGCGGCAGCCAAACGCGTCGACCGCTGGCGACGGATTGCCAGACAGGCTGCGGAACAGTCACGTCGAGTATCACCGCCGGATATTTCGGAGCCGCTGAAGCTCAAGGATGTCGTGGCCCTGTCAGGAAACTTGAAGATTGTACTTTCCGAAGCGGAGACAGGGGCAATGTTGCAAGACGTCCTCCAGACGCATCCCAACCACGGTGACGTTGTTCTCGCCCTCGGCCCCGAGGGAGGGTGGACGGATGACGAATTGAAATCGTTTCAGGAGGCAGGCTGGATTTCAGCATCGCTTGGCAATACGATTCTCCGTGCCGAGACCGCGGCAATTGCCAGCCTAGCTGTGGTTCTTGCAGAGCTGCGTGCCTAGCAGGTGTGGCAAACACCGCAGAATCTGTCACAAAATATCCTCAACCATCTCTGATATGCTCCTGCCCAGTGGCGGTTGCGAAACCCATTCCGGCAGCGCGAGCTTTTGAGCCTGACGAGCGCCAGCGTGAAGCCATCGAACACGTACGTGGGCCACTACTCGTAGTGGCCGGTGCGGGCACGGGGAAAACCACTGTCCTCACGCGGCGCATTGCGCGGTTGATTCGCGACGGACACGCTCGCCCGGACGAAATTCTGGCGGTCACTTACACCAAAAATGCTGTTCAGGAGATGCGCGAACGGGTGCGCGACGAACTGCGCGGAACAAAGGTTTCCGGTTTGCAGATTGCGACGTTTCATGAATATTGTAATGACCTCCTGGGCCGGTGTGGCAAACAGTTCGGCGTCCTCGATGACCAGGATCTGTGGATCTATTTGCGGAAGCGCATCCGCGAGTTGCACCTGAACTACTTCGTGCGCGCGGCCAATGTTAGCCAGTTTCTCCACGACCTCCTGAGTTTCATGCGGCGCTGCCAGGATGATCTGGTCGACCCTGAGAAATATGCTGCCTATGTGCGTCAACTTGAGCGGGGCGAGGTCGCCATTCCGCGGGTGAGCAAATCGAAAGATGCCGATGCTTTGTCGGACGAAGAGGTCATTGGACGCTGCCAGGAAATCGCCAGCGTGTTCGCGACGGTCGAGCGCATGCTGCACGAAGACAACCTCGGCACATTTGGCCACATGATCACTCACGCGCATGCATTGCTCGAGGGGGCCGGCGTTCTGGCTGGCGAACGTCGGCGCACCCGGTTCATCCTGGCGGACGAATTCCAGGACGTGAACTTTGCGCAAGTGAAGATTCTCGACAAATTAGCCGGAGAAGAGCGCAATGTCTTCGCCGTGGGAGATCCGGACCAGGCTATCTATCGCTTCCGCGGCGCATCGAGTGCCGCATTCGGACTTTTTCGGGAACATTTCCCGGAGGCGAAGATGGTCGTTCTGGGAAAAAACCGGCGTTCTACGACGACGATCTTGAAATCCGCCTTTGCGCTGGTTTCCAAGAACCCGGACGTTTTTCCTCCCGGCCAGGGCCTAGCATCGAGATACCACCGCTCCCCGCTGATTTCTGCCCGCGAAGAAGAAGCATCTCGCGATGGTAGATTCTTGCCGACTCCCCCGGTGGACGCAGTTGTGCTGGCAGCGAAGGAATTCGAATGCTCTGATCTGGTAGCCGCCATCGGGGATCGGCAACGCAAATCACGCTGCAAGTGGAGCGACTTCGCCATCCTGTACCGCCAACATTTCCATCGCGAACCGATTGTGGCGGAAATGGCTGAGCAGGGCATCCCATTCGCTATCGAAAACATGGATGTCGTGGATACGCCCGAGGCCCGCGACCTGTTTGCCTGTCTGGGGGCGGTCGTCTCAGTGAACGACAGCGCTTCTCTCTTTCGAGTTGCGTCCTTTTCTCAGTTCGCTATCGATCCGGAGAAGCTGCGCACCGGGATAAAGGCAATTCCAAGAGATGAAAGAAGATCTGGCGTGGCCTCGGTCTTAGCCAAGATCGAAAATGGCGCCGCTGTGCTGAACGCCTTGCAGCAGGTCCGGGACGAGGTTTCCCGGGCGGCCGCCACGAGCAGCGGGGTTTTGAACATTATCATTCGTCACTTCGGGTTGAGCCGCACCTCGCCCGCGATCGCCGCTGTTCTTGGGTTCGTCAAGCGATGGGAGGAGAAGCCGGAGGCAATCACGAAAACCGGCGACATCGGCGAGTTCATTGACTACCTCCAGTATTTCCGCACTGCCGGAGGCGTGATCCCGATTTCCACGGGCGCTGAGAACGCCGTCCGACTGATGACAGCCCACGTCGCCAAAGGCCTTGAGTTCAATCACGTCTTCATCATTCGGGCAAATTCCAATTCGTTTCCGTCGTCTTACAAGGAACCCCTCGTCGATTTTCCTCGGGAACTGCAGGGCAGCAGCTCGACTGCTTATTTCGACGACAAGGAAATATGCCGGCAGGAGGAGCGACGGCTGTTCTATGTTGCCATGACGCGAGCGCGAGACTCGCTCACCATCTACGCTCGACAAGGGCGAGGCAAAGATCCCACCCCGGATGGTTTTCTGCGCGATCTGCTAAAGGATCCCAGCCTGAGGCCATGGCTCCGCCAGCGTCACGCGCTCGAGTTCCAGACCGACTTGTTCGCGGAGGCCACCCATGCACTACCCGGATCGCCCGTGACCGAGTGGCTCAAGTTGCCGCCAACGCTTGATCTCGGTTCCAGGCTTAGCGCCAGCGCCTTGCAGACCTACGAAATCTGTCCGCTGCAATTCAAGCTGGAGCGCGAGTGGAGAATTCCCGACGATGTTCCGGCAGCAATGGAGTATGGCGCCACGATTCACCGCGTCCTGCTGGCTTATTACGCCTCGATTCGCCTCGGACGAACCATCGAGGACGACCAACTGATCGAACTTTTCCGAACCGACCTCCGGGCCGCGGGTATTGAAGAGAAATATCAGCGCGAACTCTACGAGCAGAAGGGGATTGAGCAGCTGCGCGAGTTCCTGGCCATCTGCAAGCGTGCTCCCCTGCCCCAGGTGCTGCATACCGAGGAGTGGTTCGAAATGCAGATCGGACAGGCCAAGGTCGTCGGTCGCATCGACCGGATTGATCAAGTGAAAAACGGCCGTGTCGTGATTACCGATTACAAGACGGGCAGACCCAAGTCGCAGGAGGATGCCGACAAGAGCCTCCAACTCTCCATCTACGCGTTGGCCGCGCGCGAAAAGTGGGGCTACAACGCCGATCAGATCGTCTTCTACAACCTCGAGGAAAACAGTGCGGTAGTTACGCGCCGCAGCGAGGCCCAACTGCAGGACTGTAAGCGCGAAGTGGAAGAGGTGGCGCGAAAGATTGCTGCGGAGGAGTTTGATGCCAAGCCCGGTTTCTATTGCACGTTTTGCGCTTACCGCAGCCTCTGCCCCGCCACCGAGAAGCGTCTCTACACAATTTCCGTCGACAAGAATTCAAGCAGCAGGAACTAGCCGGGCAAAAACTTTGGGGACGCTTTTCAGCGTCCCCTCGGTTTTACTTTGGTTGAAGGCTCTTAGTGTTTCTTCTTTGCGGCCTTCTTTGCTTTCTTCTTGGTTGCCATTTGATCTATTCTCCCTTTCCATTTTTCATGGACTTGAAATGCAACGGTCGTTTGTTGCAACTCTTTGATGTATAGAGTCTATAAAAAGTGAAGTCAAGAAAAAAATGATGTTGGACGAGCATGCGACCCATGCCCAAAGTCACTCGAGCGCGACTCAAGTAGACAATTTCTTTGGCGGAGACGTGTCGATTGCGTCCGGCAGCGAGAATTCTCGCGTCATCTTCGACGGAATTCTGCTCCTACTCGGTCCCGTCCGAGGGTCTCTTTCCAAAAACAATTTCCCGAGCGATCAAGGTTCGCTCCAACTACAATCATCCTTTTTTGCTGTGACACATCTATAATTGAGAGAACACGAAATTATCGCAGGAGCATATAAATGGCTGCTTTCGACGATGTCGTCATCATTTCCGGCTGTCGTACTCCGGTAGGAAAATTTCAGGGAAGTCTCTCAGAATTGAGCGCGACCCAATTGGGAGCAATCGTGGTTCGTGAAGCGGTGAAACGCGCGAACCTCGATCCCACGCAGGTCGACGAATGCATCATGGGAAACGTAGTCTCTGCCGGGCTGGGTCAGAACCCTGCGCGGCAGGCGGCAATCTTCGGTGGTCTCGCTCCCGAGGTAGGTGCCATGACCGTAAACAAAGTCTGTGGCTCCGGACTCAAAGCGGTCGCACTCGCGGCGCAAGCGATACAGACCGAGAACAGTTCCGTCGTGGTCGCCGGCGGAATGGAATCGATGACCAACGCTCCCTATCTGCTGCCGCAGGCGCGAAAAGGATACCGCTTGGGAAACGCGCAGATCGTTGACTCAATGGTGAACGATGGGCTCTGGGACATTTACAACAACTACCACATGGGCATTACCGGCGAGAACGTCGCGGAAAAGTACGGCATCACCCGCGAGGAGCAGGACGAATTCGCAGTGAGCTCTCACCGCAAGGCCGTCGCCGCCATCAAAGAATGCCGCTTCAAATCGCAGATCGTTCCGGTTGAGTTGTCGCCGAAGAAAAAGGGCGAAGCACCAGTCATCTTCGATAAAGACGAGTCTCCCCGCGAAGATACAACGATCGAAGTGCTGCGCTCCCTAAAACCGGCATTCAAGAAAGACGGCACGGTCACCGCAGGCAACGCTCCAGGGGTGAATGATGGCGCTGCCGCTGTCGTGGTCACCAGCGCCCAGCGAGCGAAAGAACTCGGCGCTAAGCCCATGGTCCGAATCGTGGCACAAGCGACCAGCGGAGTCGAACCCAAATGGGTCATGATGGCTCCTGTGGGCGCAGTCCGCACGATTTGGGAAAAGACCGGGTGGAAGAATGAAGAGGTGGACCTGTACGAACTGAACGAGGCATTTTCAGTGCAAGCTCTCGGCGTGATGCGCGAACTTGGGCTCGATCCCAACAAAGTAAACCTGAACGGGGGCGCCGTCGCCATCGGACATCCCATCGGCGCCAGCGGAGCGCGCGTGCTGGTCACGCTTATCTATGAAATGATCCGCCGCGACGTACACCGCGGCATCGCGGCGCTTTGTCTGGGCGGTGGCAATGCGGTGGCAATGGCCGTCGAACGATAATTGCCACGATCACATATTCTTCATCCCGGGTGAGAAGGGCGGAAAGCCATGGCCCCATCGAAGAAGAGCACAACTGCCTCCACCAACGTGGATCTGTACGACAAGCTTATCTCTACCAATCCGAAGATCGAACGCAAAGGCGCGGCTAATCCATACACCTCTCTGAATGGCAACATGTTTACTCTTCTGCATCAATTCTCGCTGGCCATCCGGCTTCCGGAAGATAAGCGTGAGGAGTTTCTGAGGAAGTACAACACTACGCTGTTTAAGGCGTATGGCACGGTAATGAAAGAATATGTGGCGGTCCCGGATGCGTTGCTAAAGAAGACGAAAGAACTCCAGAAGTACCTCGAATTCAGCTATGAATATGCGAAGACATTAAAACCCAAGCCCACAAAGAAGAAGTCTTGACCGACACGAGAGAATCGGATTACCCACTGCCACTGATTTGCGAATGAGTTCACTAGTCACCCGATGCCGAGCCTGCGGCCACCGGTAGCGTAACCGTGAACACCGCCCCGCCGATCGGCCCGGAAGTAGCCTCGACGTTTCCTTTGTGTTCTCGCAAAATGGCTTTGGAGATGCTTAGGCCGAGCCCGGTGCCGCGGCCTGGGCGCTTGGTGGTGTAGAAGGGGTCGAAAATATTGGGCAGAATATCAGGCGAGATGCCGGGCCCATCGTCCTGAAAAATGACGGAGACCGATTTCTCCTGCTTCTCTATGCGGATGCGCAAAGTGCCGCGATCGCGAACTTCCCGCATCGCCTGCTCCGAGTTCAAGATCAGATTCAGAAACACCTGCATTAACTGGTGCGCGTCTCCGCTCACCACCGGAACCGAGGTCTCCTTCAGGAAATCGACCGTGATGTTGCTCTTGCGCAAAGAGTAGGCGTGCAAGTGCAAAGTCCGCTGTACCAGTTCGCCCAAGTCGATCGGAGTCTTGCCCGGGGCGGGAGGCCGGGAGAAATACATCAGGTTTTGAACAATTTCCGCCGCACGGCGCGCCTGTTGCTGCAAAACCACCATTTGTTTGCGAACAGACTCGGGTGCTTCGCCCTCCTGCAATAATTCTGACATCCCCAGAATGCTGGTAAGCGGATTATTCAGTTCATGAGCAAATCCGCCGATCATCTGCCCCATGGCGGCGAGCCGTTCACTCTGAATAATCTGCTGCTCAAGTTTCTTCTCCACCGTTATGTCGCGAACAGAGACGATCGCACCGCTGAGCTTGTTCTCCGCATCGAACAGTGGACTAGCCGAAGCTCGCATGGTGCGCCAGCTTCCGTCGCGGTGACGCGCGCTATAGTCACACGACCCGAACATCTTTCGGCCGGTAATCAGGTCGCTATACAACGCGAACAGCTCGGGGGAATAATCCTGTTCCTCCTCAACTCTCTTTCCCAGCAAGTCTTCTGGCTTGTAACCCCGCAGATCGTGGATCCGTGAACTCACGAAACTGTAGCGTCCGTTCAGATCGATTACGAGGATCAGATCGGGAAAGCTCTCCAAAAGGTAACGGTGGAATTCTTCCTGACGGCGAAACGCCTTCTCCATCTCCCGGCGCTCAGTTACATCCACGAGCGTGCCCTGGTAGCGCACGATCTTGCCGTCCGCATCCCATACCGCGCGCGAGGTGTCAAGGAAGACGCCGAGGGTCCCGTTCTTACGACGCAACATGATTTCCCGCGTGCGCACTCCGCCCCGGTCGTCTGCGGTCCGCCCGAGCACCGGATTTTGATTGGGATCGGAGTTCAATGCTCTGGGATCGAGCGAGAGAAGGCTCTCCTTGCTTTCGTAGCCGAGAACCTGCACCAGAGCCGCGTTGCCATCGAGTAACCTGCCTTCCGGCGTGCTGAAATAGACTCCTTCCTGAAGAGTTTCAAAAAGCTCAGTAAAGCGCCGTTCCTTCTCGCGTTCTTCCGTGACGTCACGGGCGAGAGCGCTTACGCCCACTACTTCGTCGCCTTTCACAATTGCATTGAGGGCGCAATCAAAGTAGAGCGTTCGGGCGTTTGCCTTCAGCCGAACACAAACCATCCCGGACCAGCGGCGTTTTTCGAGAAAGCGGGCCAAAGCCCTATTCACTTCTTCACGCTTCGGTTCGTCCAAAAACTCCTCTACTCGATGACCCACTACGTCGGAGTAGGGAATCCCGAGCAACTCGGTCACGCGCCGGTTTACGGTCTTTATTTTCCCCTCGAGAGAAGCGGCGAAGGCAATGTCGTCGAACGAATCGATGAGATCTTTAAAACTTCTCTGCGAGCGCGCAATGAGTTCTCCAAGTTGATCGAGTTGCTCATCCGAGGGTGCAGTTGCGCGCTCCTGCAGGCCGCGAACCAGGTTTTGTAGTTCCGTAACTCGCTTCCTGCGCCCGTAGGCGAAACCCGCAAATGCTATGGCAATGCAGAGCAAGCCAAGGGGGAGCAGACCAAGATGATAGGGGAGGTTTTGCAGACGCTCCCACGACTCCGCGGCCAATCCTGTGGCCAGCAGGACCACGAATAGAAGCGCAATGCGCCACAGCAAGGCCTCTTCCTGCTCCAGGTTGGTTGACGTGCCGGCCGGACGCGTCGGCTGTTTCTCTGCTTCCGACATAAGAACTAATCCACAACTGCCAGCATGCTCACAGGTTGACGAGCCCCTGGTCCAGGCGAGCTGGGTCTAGGCGAATCCTAGTCCACGCGGCGCAGGCAAACAACCGAAAGTGTGTTGGGTAAGTTGGTTCACAGACGAAGCGTTCGGCCGTTGTTCATTTGTCACAACCTCACTCTGTCATCAGTCACGGATTCGAGACCGCACGGCGTAAGGTGAAGCTTGGCTGACTTGTCGCTGGGCCTTCCCTCGTCACGATGGGTCTGAACAAATCGGTTTGCCTGAAGAGCAGATCCGGGTTTCCTGCGCCCCATGCTCTATTAAAACGCTGAGTGCCGCGGTTTACGGCATCGATGCCAGCATTATCGAGGTCGAGGTCGACGTGTTCGGAATTAAGACAATGGAAGAACACTTCATACCGTCAGTCTGCCCGATGCCGCCCTCCGTGAGAGTAGGGATCGCATACGCGCGGCGCTCAAGAACTGCGGTTACGACACCCCTCCCACCCACATCACGATCAACCTTGCTCCGGCGGATATTCACAAAGAGGGTTCCGGCTTCGACTTGCCTGTGGCCCTCGGAATCCTGGGCACGTATGGGGGCCTGAATGAGAAGGAGGTGCCGGTTGCATTCTCGTAGGGGAACTGTCTTTGGATGGCGG